>Ga0182037_10000823_pt1 | contig 15644 bp, 13 predicted proteins | sample sta12Cox44000082_FD_125974 | JGI IMG/M metagenome (GOLD analysis project Ga0182037, IMG submission 125974) | Lab enrichment of tropical soil microbial communities from Luquillo Experimental Forest, Puerto Rico - statoxic.12C.oxic.44.000.082 | ecosystem: Environmental > Terrestrial > Soil >... | reverse complement strand
GTCATCGGCCTTAGCAATGCCGATTACGCTGATACCTTTCCTATCACGCTGTCATTGCGCCGCATTTCAAAACTACATGTAGGCGATTAATCCGGGTCGGAGAGACATCGGCCAGCGGCTCAGGGCGTCGCTAGCGCAATGTTCAACAGAAACGCCCTTTAAGTAAGAGGAGTGCGTCATGGCTGAGAAGGTTTCTACGAAGGACGCTGTTGAAAGAATGAGTGCGGCCACCACTGAAGCGGCTAATGACATGCAACATAGCTATGCGATTGGCCTTAAAGGGGTCCAAGATTACAACAAGAAGTGCATGGAATTTGCTCAAGCCAACACAAAAGCGGCTATGGAGTTTTTCCAGAAGTTGTCTGTGGCGAAGTCGCCTACGGAGTTCATCGAACTTTCGACCACGAATGCACAACGGCAGCTCACGACGTTGACCGAGCAGACCAAGGAACTTGGGGAGCTTGCCCAGAAGGCAACCCTTGCGGCTGTTGAGCCACTCAAGACGGGCTTTGCTAAAACATTCGGCTGAGTATCCGAAATAGTCCGAGCCATCATTGAGGAGTTTCACCGGATGATGGCTCGGACGATCTGTTCGATGACGGAAATTATTTCGCTCGGATCACAGCCCTCAGAAACCGCAGTAGCTCCATCTAAATTCGTGGCTCGACTACGTTGATGGGCGAATTAGCTCGCCGCCAAACTCTTCTTGAAATGCCTTTGCATCTTCGGGATCGGCGAAGCACCACCGAACATAATGACGGCCATCGTGATAGCGGCCGCTGCCTCGTTGGGTTTGAATGCCCCGAGTAGCGTGCCATCTGTGCATGTCGTTAAGCCTCGTCCCGAAACCTTTCAGTGGCACCATCAGCTCGACGATATGCGGATAGTAACGTTCCGTTTCTTTAGTGCCTATGCGGCCCTTGTACGCCATTGAGATGGTTTAGCACGTTGGCGATTTGGGGGTTCACGCTCTTGATACAAATTGGCTTTAAGCAGGCGGGGAGGTAAGCGTTGTAGGGGACGTTTATGGATCGTTACGATTTCATTCTAATCGCCGCAACGATGGCTGCTTTCGTAATCACAGGATGGCATCATCACCTGCTGTGAGTTCGAGGCTTTCTATCTCTGGCCTTGCTTGGCGTCTCTTATCTGAGACCGAGCGGTGACCGCTGCCTTCGGGATCAGAGCAAGCCTCGATCATTACTTCGAAGGCGATGGCACTCATTGAAAGCTCCTCGTGCACTAAATTCGTCGTTCTGTGACCCCCGTCACATACAGCACCCTCGTTCCCTCAATAGTTTCTGAGGCCGCTATCTCTTACAAGCGGGCGGGGGCGAATATGCGACAGCGATTTATCTTCGTAGCTCACATTGGTTTCGCACTCCTCACCGCCCTCCTCCTCACCCTCGACTTTGTGATGATGGAGTATTGGGCAGGTGATGGGTTCATGCTTGCTGATGCAGAAATCGCCTTGCGACAGCCCTTGCAGCCCTTGGTCGTGTCGAGGTCCCCGATAACGGAGGCGACGCCTACCAAATCGATGCTAGCCCCTCGATGATAGAATTGATCACCGAATTGATCACCAAGATTAAGTCAGCACAACACAGATAGTGGCTCCTCCCTCATGGGGCACATTCCACTTGGGCGGTTCCTATTACGGCGGTCCATTCCATTCGGTAAGATTATTTGTGAGCCGAATGCAATGTGAGGAGATTTGGAAATGTATGCGCTCATCTTAGTCTTTGCGATACTCTCTCCAGCGACTGGCACAGTTGTACCGGTTGGTGTTACCTCTCAAACCCTTGCCAAATTTAGAACTCTAGATCAGTGCCAAGCGGCTGCGAATAAGCAAGGCACGGGTGGGGCCATTTCAGATTTAACTCTTTCAAGGGGGATTTACTGGTACTGCGCTTATGCAGGGCCGAGATGAGTGCGGCTAAAAATGATCTTCGTCCCCACGTACAAGGGAGAACTTCCCCGGGCCACTCATGGCAGCGGCCAAGGGAAGCAGCGATGCAAGATTATCTGTCTAATCACTCTGGTAGCTTGACCAGCGGAACTAACGGTCGAAAGGCAGGTAGCCCATGCGCCGCACACTCACGGCCTACGGAATTGCCGTCATTATCGTTCTCGCCATCATCAACGGAATATTCTGGTTGATGGGTAACCCTCAATTGCACGATATGAACGTGTTCTCTGCTGGGTTCGTCCTGGGAATGCTCGGCATGTATATTGCAGCTTGGCTGTATGGATATCGCCGGGTTGCTTAGTTCGGGATGAGGGGCTTGCTTACCGATTTCCCTTCCATAGTCCGATTTGAGGAGACCATTGTCCGATTTGAGGAGAAGGGTCAGTCGTTAGCGCTTCTCCCAATGCGTTGTTCGCAGTGGAGAGACTAGAGACTGTTTCTGTCATTAAATCAGACGTAGCTCTCACTGCGGTAAGTTGAGATAAGACTGAGACTGGCGTCGTCTGTGAGGCCGATTTCATGGCCGCAACTAATCCATCAACATCGTTTTCTAATTGCCTCGTGTCCAAAGTTAGTTTCTGTACCTCCGCTTGAGAGTTATCATATTTTTCTCTGATGAATTTCAGATGGTCCTCAAGACTGGCTACCCTTTCTTTAAGAGCGTCTACTCTTTCCTTCCCGATGAAACTACGCAGCGCCCATGCGGCACCCGCTACGATTACAAACATGAGAATGAAATCAACCGGGTCACTCATAAAGAGCGCCCAAGCTTTATGAAGATCGACCATCTTTAAATGATGCCATGCAGGGAACAATAAGTCCGCCCAAGGCCATCGAGCATCAACCCCGAGCTTTACGAATACGAAGGGTCTGATCGTTGAGCCCACTGGCTAGAGGTGGGCTCGCGGCTTCGCAGGGCTTGCTTACGGCAGCATTCTCTAACAATCTCATTCGCTTAGCTCATCACATATAAAGTGGTGGTGACCCACAATGTTCAAAAACACTACGCCTGGCATGTACGTATCCAACAAGAGGGTGGACACTTCCGCGTCTACTACCAACACCACTTCCCGAGAGGCACGGTAGAGGAGGAGCGTGACCCACGTCGCTTTAACTCGTTGGAGGAAGCAGAACAGTTCGCTAAGGACGTGCGACGTGCCAATCGTATTTTCACAGAGCTGGATAAGGGCGTTTAGATCCCGTGTTTTACTGCTTCTTTTGCGATGCAAAAAGCGCCCGGGTTGGGCGCTTTTGTCGCAAAGTATAAGCGATATAGTTACAAAGAATTCATATTGTTGAGACCGGGACGGTAGTAGTATCGGGGCCGCTCTCGATCCCCAAGAGAGCACGGCCCCGATCTTCTTTACCCCGTCCCCAGTGTCCCCGAAGGTCGGGGCCAACATTTCTACAATGAATTGTGGTTGTTCGGTGGACGCAATGCGTTTGCGCCTTCGAATTTTCTGAATTGTTACCATTAGGGCACATTTGGGAAAGCATCGCTGACCTGTTGGTGATTGCCGTCAAACATTAGAGGTCCAGAGGAATTCCTCCTTAGCCAACACGGGTCATGTTCGTCAGCGCAGGTCTTCGATGTGATTTGATGTGGCGAGGCCGGGGGCACCTACACCTGCGGCCTTTTACGGCGGCCCCTGACTATTTCACTGTTCACTCTATATCTATCGATACGGTGCATCCGGGGGCTGAGCCCAGAGGCACGCTATGCAAGACCTTATGGAAGCAAAGAAGGCGCTTCAGGAATTCGGGAAGAGAGCCGATCTTGATGCGATAGCCAAGACGAAGGTGACGTTGATAGCTAACGCCTTGGGGGAGGCCGAGCAAAGACTAAAAGCTCTTGAGGAGGTTGTTGAAGAATTGGCAGCAGGTGCCAAACTAGAAACTGTCCGAGGCACGATGGCTAATTCACACTATGTTGCGAAGCTTCTTGGGAGACATCGGTCCTAATCAGTCCCTTCAAGTTCCGTTGAACCGGCGCTGAGATGTCCTTGTATATCTCACCGTCATCTCAACGAACGATCCCGTAGCCCATTCTTGGATTGTGCGGAGATCAACGCCACGACCAGCTAACGCATAACCACTGTGCCGAAGACAATGCGGATGAAGATTAGTGAACCCCGCTGCTTCGGCGGTTCGATTGACAAGGTAATTAACTGCGAACCGAGTTAGGCGCCCTTGGCGTTCTGAAAGGAAGAGCCAAGGCAGGTTATCCTTTCGTGGCGCAAGATAGCGCCAGCTTATCACCCTCAATCGGATGTGTCCCCGAGTTCGAGCCCCTCAATCGTTTGACCCATTTGGCTCTGTCCTCAACCCTCACTTTGGAGGGACGTGTGCGCCGGTGCAATTTCATCAAAGTCATTGCTGGCTCGACGGCTGTTTGGCCTCTGGCCGCCCGCGGAGGATACGAGTGGCAAGGGGCATATTACCCGGCATCCCCCCGAGGGCCAGCCGGTGGTGCACGTGGCTCTTGCTTAACCCGACATGCCACGCGCTCTGAAAAATGATTACTGTCCGCTTTTGACCCAAAGCAGACATTGCTTCCTTTACTGCATATGTCCGCTTTCGGGGGTAAAGCGGACTAATCACGGCATAGCTGAGTTAAAATCGGAACGAATATCGAGAGGGGGCTAAGGTGTCTTACGCATTCATCACCGCATTGATCTTTGCCTTTGTAGCGATCATGCATGGCTGGAGGATTTATAATCGCTGGCCTGTGACGATTGGACCGCACTCCATTTCCATGGATGTCTCATGGGCCGGACTTGCTGTAGCTTCGGTGCTGGCGGTTTGGGGCTTTAGTTTACTTTGATCTGAGTGAAATCAGGGGAGCACCCACATGGCTAAAAAGCGCAAGGCGAGGAAAACCAAGGCCAAACGCAAGCGAACGACGAAGAAAAACGACCGTAAAAAGCGGTCCACTCGTAAATCCAATCTTCGTGTTGTCGCCAAGAGGGAAAACAACGCAGCGGAGATACCCCAAGCCCCGACGCCTAGTGATATCTTTGAAGGGATAAAAGGTCGTCGGCCGAACTCAGATGAGGAGCTGAACAAGTGGCTCGCTTCTCCTGAGGGGGAAGCCGCAATGAGGTCTGAGCAATCTATTGATCGCTGGGGAGAAACGATCTAGGGCGACTGAAGAAGGCCCGACAGTGATTGATTGCGTCATGTGTGTTGCAAACCAAACTCGAAGGGTATTGGGAGTTCCAACTCCCCGGCTATAAAGGTCGACATCACTTGGCCATCGTTCCATTGCAATGTCTGCAACGCAGCGTTGCTAAGTAGTGATATTGTCGAGATGGCAAAGGAGTAAAATCCGGGTCGCTCTAAAGCACGGCCTCCTCCCCCCAGTCCCCAGAGGCCGGGGCCACCTGTCTTTAATAAGAAATCGGGGGCCACTCACCAAGGTTCCGAAGGTGCAGCCCCCGATCCCTCCCGTCCCAATCGACCAGTCGGGCCCAATATTGTTACCGTAATTCACAGCCTCTAGGTTGGTCGGGATTACGAATTCTTTTGGTTGTTGCAGTGAGGTCACATGCCTTTGTTGTCAGGCCGGCCGTGGCCTACCCTGCCGACTACGTTGCATGGACTTCGGCTGTGGCAGGAATGAAATGAAACGTGTTGCGATGACGATAGTCATGATCAGACCAAGGACGTTCTGAACCCAGCACGACGAAGCACACCAAGATCGATTTATCGTCAAACGCATCGCTTGAGTTTGCCACTATCGACATGACGCTCTCTTGCAGCAGGATGATGGCCTTCAGGATGATGGCCTTTGTACGCTCGTCGTCAGCAAGCTTTAGCTGACCCTTAGCCTGCAGGATCGAGTAGCAGGCAGCAAACCAGAAGTACCAAAATGATCACCGACCTCCCTTCAGGCCGAAGGCTTTGATCCCGCAATGACTTACTGACGCCTTACTGACGCCAGAAGCGAGATCACCAAGGGCAATATTCCCTAATGATCACATTCGCTTCGCTATCTTCGTCCCAAGTGGGTTGAAAGTGGTCGGTGGCTGAGGTCCACCTACGACGACAATGACCGCGTCGCTGCGGCGAGCCATGTTCGTGTCGGCTTGTCGACCAATGGTCCGATGACCTCGTGCACACGCGCGTGATAGCTGTCGAGCCAGACGCGTTCCTTCGTCGTCAGCATCCGCGTTTCGATTAAGCGCTGGTCAATCGGTGCGAGCGTCAGCGTCTCGAACGCGTTGAGGGGCTTTTCGGCGCCGACCGGCTCGGGCGCGGCGATCACAAGGACCAGGTTCTCGATGCGAATGCCGTAAGCCGCTGTTTTGTAGTAGCCCGGCTCGTTCGACAGGATCATGCCGCGACGGAGCGCGACAGTCCCCAACTTCGATATGCGTGCCGGACCTTCGTGTACGGACAGATAGCTGCCGACGCCGTGTCCGGTGCCGTGGTCGAAATCGAGTCCGGCCTGCCATAGCGCCGTGCGCGCCAGCGGGTCGAGTTGAGCGCCGCTGGTGTTTTCCGGAAAGACCGCGGTCGCAATCGCGATATGGCCTTTGAGCACCCGCGTGAAGCGATCGCGCATCTCCTCGCTCGGCTCGCCGACAATGGCGGTGCGCGTGATGTCGGTCGTACCGTCCTCGTATTGAGCGCCAGAATCGATCAGGAACAGCTCGTTCGTGCCGATACGACGGTTGGACGCGCGCGTCACACGGTAGTGTACAATTGCACCGTTCGGTCCGGCCCCGGCGATGGTCGGAAAGGAAATATCCTTGAGCGCTCTAGTGTCGCGGCGGAAGCTCTCCAGCGCGGCCACCGCATCGATTTCGGTGAGTTTGCCGGACAAAGCCTCCTTGTCGAACCAGGCGAGGAAACGAGCCATCGCGACACCATCGCGTTTGTGTGCCGCGCGGCTGCCGACGATCTCCGCGTGATTCTTCGTCGCTTTTAGCAAGGCGATCGGGTCGGCGCCGCGCCGCGGCTTACCGCCATTGTCGGTGAGCACCCGTGTCAAAGCATCTGACGCGCTCGCCTGGTCGATGCGGACGATTTTGCTGTTCAGCCTGCCGAGATCGTGCGCGAGGTCCTCCGGCGCGCGGACGTCAGTGAATTCTTCCAGCGCGTGGCGCACCTGGTTGTTGAGTTTGGCTGCCTCGATATAGAGCGATGGCCGCCCGTCTTGCGGGATGAGGGCAAAAGCAAGTGCCAACGGCGTGTGCGTTACGTCCGCGCCACGGATGTTGAAAGCCCACGCGACATTCTGCGGATCGGATACGAGTAGTGCATCGGCACGGGTTTTCTTCAGTTCGCCACGGACGCGTTTGAGCTTATCCGGTGCGGCCTCGCCGGCGAGTTTGAGTTCGCGCAACGTTGCTGCCCCAGCCGGCGGAGCAGGGCGGTCGCGCCACAATGCGTCAATCGGATTACTGTCGACCGCAACCAGTTCTGCACCGGCGCTGGCGCAGGCCTTTCGCAGTTTCTCCGCCTGATCGCTGGTGTGAAGCCAGGGGTCGTAGCCAAGCCTGGCACCTTTGCTCAGATTCTGTTCGACCCACTGCTCGGGCGGATGCTCCACAAGGTGCTCGATCGAAAAAACCTTGCCATCGACCTGTGACGCTGCCTGCACAGAGTAACGCCCGTCGACGAACAACGCCGCTCGGTCGGCCAGAACAACTGCCGCACCCGCCGAGCCGGTAAATCCCGTCAGCCAAGCCAGTCGTTCTTCGCTTGCCGGCAGATATTCGTTCTGTTGCCGGTCGGCGCGCGGCACCACAAAACCGTCGAGGCCGCGTCGCTTAAGCTCGCTGCGCAACGCCGCAACGCGCGCCGCGCTTTGCGCGCGCTCGCTCGAATCGTCAAATGATTGAAAGCGGGCTTCGAACATGAAAATCGACTCTAGCGTGACACGCAGACCTAGCAATGCAGGCATGCGTAAGCGTCGCACGTGCTTTGAGCAAACACTGCCCGAAGATTGTGAAGATTTCTTTCGTAAAGTTGGCGATTTCGGGCGCAAATCGGTCGCCGGCATCCGCTTTTGCGCGATGCATCAATATGGTGCATCGGTGTCATCAATTTCGGCAAATGATTAATCGATTCATGCCGGAATTATATGGCAACCATGCATGGTTGCGCGTGGTCGGAGAGCGACTCGGGAATATATTGCAGTGCAATAGTCGGAGGCGAAGACGTTTGCCGATGCTGTGATTTGAGAAGGAGACATACAATGGTTGCTGTCACTTATGGCACTCACCGAATTCCCACCGCCAAAACCGCTGAGCGCGCGAAAGTCGCGGCGCCGCGTAAAGGCCTGTTCGCCCGCTTCATGGATGCGCTCGTAGAGTCACGTCTGCAAAGCGTCCATCGCGAGATTTCCAGGCACGCGCACCTGCTGCCGTACACGTTCGACGAACGCGGCAATCGGTTGATCAATACCGCCGACAAAATGCCGTTCAGCGGCTGACAACAGCCGCCTTACCGGCGAAACCGCCCCGGTGTCCCCGCCCAGGGCGGTTTTGCTTTGTGATGTCTAACCGGAAGAAGCTGACCGTCGCATCACCAGTGTAACCCAGCCCTCGAGAAGGGTCCGTCGTTCGAGCACAAGGTCCTGGGCGCTATAGATGCTGATGACGGCGTTGGCATGGGAAGGCAGCAGGCCAGACAAAATGACATGGGCCCCGGGCGCGGCAAGGCTACGCACGGGCACCGCAAGCCTTGTGAGGGGCCCCATCAGAATATTGGCAAATATCAGATCGTATGGCCCGCGCTCGCGGATGACTTGCGCGCGCACACCGGCGGCGCGCACAAAGGTGATCATCGACGCCGCGCAGTTCTCCCGGGCATTTTCACGAGCGGCGCGCACGGCCACCCGGTCGATGTCTCCCGCCGCAACGCGCTTGCGCAGCAATCGCGCCGCCGCGATTGCAAGCACACCTGTGCCGGTGCCGATGTCCAGCACGTTAAGCGCGCGACGGCGTTTCGTCAGATCATCAAGCGCGAGGAGACAGCCGCGGGTCGTCCCATGATGACCAGTGCCGAAGGCGAGGGCGGCTTCGATCTCGATGCCGATGTCATTTGCTCTGAGGCCGGCTCGGTCATGTGCGCCATGAACGACGAAACGTCCGGCACGCACCGGCCTCAATCCGGCAAGGCTCTCCGCCACCCAGTCGTTGGCGGGTACCCGCTCGATGCTGAGCGCCTTCGCTGCGGCTTCGCCGGCCGCGAGCTTGACCAGGTCACGCAACCCGGCTTCGTCAGGCGCGTTACGGAAATGAATCGCCACCTGCCAGCGACCGGCATCGTCTTCGAAGGCGGCACAGGCTGAGTCCACGGCATCAAGGCTTTCGCCAAGAAAAGCCGCAAGACGCCGGGCAGTTGGTCCGTCGCAAGAAAGACGGGCGACCGTGGTGGGAGCATTCATGCGGCGCAAGATTGCCCTTCGCATTCGCGCACGCAATGGCTATGTAGGCCCCCGTGACCATCGAACGAGCTAATTCCATCGAGATTGAAGCACTTGCCCTGGCCCGCCGAAGCGGCTGGCCAGAAGACATGCGCGTGCTGCTTGATCGCTATCCGCGCGAGAAATGGGAAGCCCACGCCAATTTGGGCGAAATGGCCCGTTTCTGGCTGTCGCGGCACGCCATGTTTCGCGAACTTTCAGGAGCGATTGAAAAGGTCACCGAGCAGTTTCGTGCCGGCAGGCTTCCACCCATTGAGTTCGCGCGGAAATTCGTACCGCGGCTGCAGTTCGTCCTGGACCAGCTGAATGTTCATCATCAGATCGAGGACTTTCATTACTTCCCGATCTTCCGCGCTGCGGACGCCCGATTAGCCATCGGATTTGACGTACTGGAAGGCGACCACCACCACATTCACGCCGAAATGGCGCGGACCGCAAAGAACGCCAATGCGCTGTTGCGGGCACTGCGCAGCGATACCGATACCCTTCGGCGCTGCAGTGACGGCTACGCAGACGCAAGCGCGGTCCTACTAAAGGGGCTCATCCGTCATCTCGATGATGAGGAGGACCTTATCGTGCCGCTGATCCTCGATCGCGGTGAAGAGGAACTCGGCGTTGCGCACCACGGCTAGCGTCGTGCAATGGCGGCGGCATTTGGCTTTTGCGTTCAGTGCCGCTTGAAATACTGAATCTCACGCTCGTGCCGTAGCGCTTCCCGCCTTGTAGGAAAGGTGCCCAGGTTTCGGCGTTTTCCCGTGCGCGGATTCTTTTTACGCGAATAGAGCCTGAACTTCCCGTCGGCGAGTTTACGGATCATCACAATCCTCCATAGCCACCAACCAAACGGGAAGAACCCGCGTTCGTTCCGCGGCCGGCTAGGCAGCTATTTGGTGATCAGGCGCCGGGCAACATTGCTGTATCGCCACAGCGCGTGGCGCTGATCAGTTTGCCAACTGCGCCTCGGGGAATTTCCATTTGCCGTTCAGCATTTCATCGCGCGGGCGATATAGCCGCACCATGTAATTCCAGTCCTTCATGGTGGGCAGGCAATTCGGGATCTTCCCGTCGCATCCGCCGAACTGGATGGCGGCCGAGCCGTCATCACCTTTCGTGGCGTTCATGCTGTTCACCGAATAGGTGTTGTAGGGGTTTTTCAGGAAACGGCCGTTGGCGTCATAAACGGTAACCGACCAGAATGCGTCGACGGGCACCTTGGCCGGAACGGTGAGCTTGTAGACAGCCGTGCCGTCGTTCTTGCTCGGCGTGACGTTCAGGTAGAGGACGTCCTTCTCAGGGTTGCCGCCCCAAGCCGACGCCGTGGCAATCAGGTGGCGCACACCGTCCACCTGGGTTTTGGTTCCGAACGCTCGTTGCAGGTCGGGCAGCGTCGTGTTCAATGCCAGAAGCAGATCGCGCACCTTCTTCTGACTTACGGGATCCCAGTTGGTCGCCTCAAACCGACCGGGAACCTTCTGTTTGACGATCACGGCGTCCTGCAGAGCCTGCGCCTGTTTCATGTCCTGCTGATCGGAGGGATTTGCCAGAATTCGCAGCGCCACGAAAAGGTAACGCGTGCCGACTTCCCCTCTGTTGTAAGTGTAGTTGCCGGGACCATATGCGACTTCGAAAACATAGTGGTTCTCGTTGATCGCGGTTATCGACATGAAGCGTTTGCCCGCCTTGGGCAGCGTGATTTTTACGGGCCCGGCGTCAAGGTCGAACACCGCTTCGGAATAAAGCATGTCACGGTTTGGCCGTACGCCAATGCCTTCAACCGGCAAATCGCGGACGTGGACGAATTTGCCGAATGCTCCGCGTTTCACGATTTGCGTGAAATACATGTCAGTTTCGGCGCGATTGAAGTTGTCGGCTGTAACTGGCACGGCGTCGCCGGTTGATGACTGCGCACGAGCCACAGCGGTGCCGCAGGCCAGCAGAACGCCCGCGAGGAGCACTTTGCGAATTTTTCTTCCGTTACGTCTACCGGTCATTTCTTTGACTTCTTCAGGCTGCGGATGAACTTCTCGGCCTGCGTTTCGCTGATGCGCACCAGCGGCGGAGGAAAATAGGTGCCGTCAGCGACATCCTTCGTCGGCCCGTAAAATCGATAGGTGAGGTTATATTTTTTGCCGTTCGGTGTAGGCAGCCAATTTGACTGCAGAAAGTCCTCGGGCAGTTTCGGGCCGAAGACCAGCGTGAGAGAGCCGTCATCGTTCAACTTCAGAGGTGATTGCTTGTTGAGCAGATACCGATTGAGCTCGTTGGGAATGACCTTGTAGTCCGCGGTATCGACCGCGATGACCGACCAGAAGTAACGCGTCTTCGACAGCGGCAGCGCTTCTTTGGGATAGGTTTGCGTGTAGGTCTGGCTGCCGTCGAGACCCAGGCCGGCGAAGTAGACCACTTCCTTGCCGGTGTTCGCCCAAATGCCGGCGTAGTTGGCCACGCTCCGCATCGTGTAGTCGGTCCGATAGTTGCCGGTGAGGCGAGGACGCATCCACCCATTCACGACCTTGCCCATCTTCTGGACTTCGCCCTGGAAGGCCGGGATCGCATATTTGCGGATCACTTCGTCGATGCGTGTCCGCTGAGCGGGATCGGCCGCAGCCTTTGCAACCGCGCGCGCCCTTTCCCGGATATCGATCATGCCGACGTTGAGGTCGGCCTCGCTCGCGAGGATCTCTTCGGTTTTGTCGAACGCTTCGACCCCCGGCAATTTGCTGTTCGCAAAATCCAGTTTCACAACCATCGGATCGATCACGGGAGATCCGGTGGCCTTCATCGTGACTTTTTTCTGCAAGGCAATTGCATCCGCGGGATTGGCGCCCAGTTCGATGCGCATCAATATGCGCGACTTCTTGCTGGGTAGGTCGACTCGTTGCGTACCCTTCGGAAGCGTGATGCTTTTGGCGCCTTTTAGGCAGAACGCGAATTTGCCGGCCGGGTGTTTCGGGAAAGTGCGCTCGTTGATGTTGGCTGAAACTTCGCCCCAGCCGTTGAGCGCCTGCACAGTGTAATAGCGTCCCTTGATCTCTGGGATTTCGATCAACGTGCAGCTCTTCTCGTCGACGGCGACCCAGGCCTCGCTATAGACAACATCAAGATTCGGATTGGCCCAGTCGACGCCGCCGGGCTCGCGGTGGATGATCTGGTTCCACTTGAAGCCTTCCTTGAAATCGAGGTTTTCCTGCCGCAGTACGAGCCAGCGGCCGAGCAAATATTCATAGGCCTCGACAACATCCCTGTCGGCGACGCCCCGGGCCGGCTGCGCCTGTGACGAAGCCATCAGGCAAACCAGCGCGAGCGCCACGAGAATGGATTTTTTCATGATCCCGATCCGTACAAATTGCTGCAATTCTAGCGTACCCGTTCGGTCTCCGTCAGCGGTCTTCCGCCGCGCCAAAGCTCTCTACGGGCTCTCAGAATGGGTCGTAGTTCAATATCGCAATCTGCCGCAGGATGACCTTGCGGATAACATGCGCCGGCCGGACAGGACTTTCTTTTGGGAGGCCGCCTCAGCTCGTCCGCAACCGCGTGCATGCGGTCACCGAACGTGCCGAGGCGGAAGCAAGGGCCTCATTTTTCCGTGTCGACGACCTTCCTCCAGGTGTGGTCCGGATTGAACTCGCTCATGCGCGCGGCAATGCGGCCTGTCCTCGGGCCGAGGTCCTTCTCGAACACGTCGCCATCATTGTTGATGATGAAGGTCATGATGCCTGAATTGCCGTATTCCGCCGGATAGGCCACGAGCCCGAAACCGCCGATCATGTTGCCGCGAACGACGTATTCGACGGCGCCGCCCGGGGCGCTCGGTCCCTGACCGGTCAGTATCTTGTAGTAGTAGCCGTGATAGGGTTCGCCGGAGCCAACGCGATAACCCTGTTGCGTCGCTCCCGCGACCGCTTCGCCGAGTGGACTGTCAGGTTCGCTGCCCGACGTCGGCCAGTACAGGCCATCCTTGTTGCCGGGTGAGCTGACGATCTTCTGCGCATAGACCGCCTGACCGGTCTTGTCCTTGAACATGTCGGCGTATTCATTCTGCGCGTCGAAGTAGGCCAGGGAGGCCTTGATCGCCCCCAGTTCATTGCGGCCGATGCGTCGCGCGAGGATTTCCTCGCGGCCTGCGGCCGTGTCGAAGGTCCACTGGCCATCCTTCTGCACGAGCGGAATCGGGAAGGGCCAGTCGTTTTGACCCATCACGAGGACAGACGGCTTGCCTGCCTCAGCAACGATCCGATGTTGCGCATCGTAGGCTGCGAGGAACTCCTGTTTGATATTGTCGTCGGCCACGGGATCGCCCGAGGATACTATTTCCTGCGAGCCGGGACCGAGTATTGCCAAGACAGCCCTGCGGTCACCGCTTCTTGCAGCGGCTACCAGCGCTTCGACGGCAGCATCGGGAGTATTGAAGCGCTGTTGGGCTTGGGCGAGCGAAGCAATACCGAGAGCAAATGTCGCGGTAGCCGCCAACAAAGCCAGTTTGCTGATGAAACGAATTTTCTGTGCTTTGGTCATGGCTGTCACCCGTTAATGCGAGCTCGAGGCGGTGGAGGGAATCCGTGCTCCGGATGCGATCCACTGGTTGTAGGTTTCGAACTTCACCCCGATCTTGTCGTAGAAGACTCTCAGATAGCCGTCGCGGCCACGTACGACCGCATCCGGCCTGACCGTCTGTACTTCCTGCGCCATCACGCCGACATAGGCCTTGTCGCCGCCGTTATAGACAAAGCGATAGAATCCAAGGCCATTATCGAGATGACCGAGCAGGGTGATGTCGTGCTTGAGTGCGACATCCGAGCGTCGTCCGCCGCCGCCGCGTCCGCCGCCACCGCCCATGCGCAGGCCACCGCCACCGCCGCCCATGCGAGGGCCACCGCCACCGCCGCGTCCGCCGAGACTCGCGTGTCCGCGTGACGACTGCGCCATCGCGCTGCGGCCGGCGCCACTACCCGCGAACGCATTGCGACCGCCCCCGCCACCGCCACCGGGACGGGCTCCGCCGCTCGGACGCGCAGCGGCTTTGCCTTGACCTCCGCCTGGACGCGCCTGGCCTTTGCCGCCGCCACCGGCACGATCGCCGCCAGGACGGTTGCCAGCGCCTGGACGATCGCCGCCGCCAGGACGGTTGCCAGCGCCTGGACGATCGCCGCCACCTGGACGCTGCACGCCGCCTCCGCCCGCGCCCGGCCGATCTCCCGCGCCGCCCGGTCGCAGCGCGGCTTGACCATTATGGCCGCGGAAATCCATGCGGTTGTTCGCGCCGCCACGGATGTTATTGCCCTTGTTGAATTTGTTGGCGACGTTCTGATTGTTGTACCGGACACCGTGCCGGTGATCGACGTTATGATTCCAGTTGTTGCCACTGTTGTTGATGTTGATCGGTCGGTTGACGTTGATGTTGTTGCCGCCCCAATTTACGCCGCCACCCCAATAGTTTCCACCGGAAGCCCAGCGTCCAACGGCATAACCCGCGCCGAATGCCAATCCGGTTGCAAGAAGTGCGCCGCCACCTGGCCAATAGCTTGCGCCCCAGTAGTACGGCGGATTGGCGGGGTAGGGCCATGCGCCATAGACGACCGCGGGATCGTAGTAAGGAACGTAAACCGTTTGCGGATCGGTCGGCTCGATCACGATGTACTGCTTGCCACCCTCACTTTTCTTCGAGACTTTTTGCTGAGGCGTCGATTTGAGCTTGTCGTTTGCATCGGCCCTGGCGCGCAGCCGCTGGATCGAGTCCATCACATCGGTTTGCTGCGCGAGCACTGCATCACCGAGCTTCTGTGTCCAGTCCAGCTTGTCGCTCATCATCTTCAGAACGTCTGGAGTTGCCGTGAGCGATTTAATGCTTTCGTCCCATCCTTGCTTGTCGACTTCAGCTTTCAATGCGTCGCCCTTTAGATTTTTGTTCTCAGCGACCCAACGAGCCGCCTGCACGACCTCGAGTGGATATGTCGAGGCCATCAAAACCTCTGCCAGCAACGTGTCGGGATAGAGGGCAATCGGGGACACGATCGCGTCGAGTTGCTCAGGTTTGAGCAACTGGTCGGTGGAGGTATTCGCCGGCGCGGGGGCCGACTGGCCCTGGGCATGCGTTCCCTGCGCAAATGCGAGGAACAGCACGAAAGCGATCGTTTGTGCGAGCAGTCTGGACATCACCATCCCCTTGGTTCAAAGCGCGCAAAAGCCACGTCGCCCACGCGGCGCTTCTGCTTGGGTCAGCCTAGAGAGATGGGTATC
>Ga0182037_10000820_pt1 | contig 15672 bp, 12 predicted proteins | sample sta12Cox44000082_FD_125974 | JGI IMG/M metagenome (GOLD analysis project Ga0182037, IMG submission 125974) | Lab enrichment of tropical soil microbial communities from Luquillo Experimental Forest, Puerto Rico - statoxic.12C.oxic.44.000.082 | ecosystem: Environmental > Terrestrial > Soil >... | reverse complement strand
TGGTGCAGCCGCCGGACCACCTGGTACATGGAATGTTGCAATCTGACTATCGCCATAGTAGACTCAACTACATTCCTCATCGTTGCTCCCATGGCCTCGCCCAGGTTGACGAAACTCGAACTCCGGATTATGGAAGTGCTCTGGTCGCATGACGCGTGTTCCGTCCGGGAGATTCAGGAGCAGTTTCCCGCTTCCGCCCGTCCCGCCTACACGACCGTTCAGACGACCGTCTACCGGCTGGCCTGCGCAGGCTTTGCCGAAAAGGACGGGACGTTCGTCAATTCGGCCCGCTGGCTGCAGTGGAAGAACGTCGCGCTGCCCACACCGGGAGACGTGCGGCTGGATCAGGACATCCTCGCGCAGATCTTTCTCAACGTTCGCGCGCTGTATCAGCAGGAAGGCGGCAAGTTCCCCGATCCGATTCTGAACGCGCGATGGCCGTACACGCAGCCCGAGAACCCGGCGCTCGCCGAGGTTGCCCGCGAAATCAACGGCCAGGCACTCGCCGATCTCACAGACGCGACCGGCCAGACGGTCAAGGCGGGCCAGCAGCTGCCCGGCTTCGCGTGGTTGAAGGACGATGGGACGACGTTGTGCGGCAACTGGTTGTACAGCGGATCGTGGACCGAGGCGGGCAATCAGATGGCTCGCCGCGGCACGGACGATCCGTCCGGCCTCGGCGTGTACCCAAACTGGGGGTGGTCGTGGCCGGCGAATCGCCGCGTCATGTACAACCGGGCATCGTCCGATCCGGCGGGCAAACCGTGGGATCCCTCGCGGCGCCAGATATGGTGGAACGGAGCGGCCGGGCGGTGGGTGGGCGTCGACGTGCCGGACTTCAAGGTGGACTCGAAGCCGTCCGATCGCATGGGGCCATTCATCATGAATCCCGAGGGCGTCGGGCGGCTCTTTGCCCCGCTCGCAGCATTCGCTGAGGGCCCGTTCCCGGAGCACTACGAGCCCATCGAGAGCCCGGTTGCCAACCCGTTGCACCCCGCACAGTCGAACAATCCGGTCGTGCGGAAAATGAAGACGGAACTGGACAAGTACGGCAGCATCGACGAGGGCTACGCCGTTGTCTGCACGACATACCGTCTGACCGAGCACTATCACTTCTGGACGAAGCACAATCCGATGAACGTTCAGCTCGTGCCCGAACCGTTCATCGAGATTCCCGTGGAGCTCGCCGACGAGCTGGGTGTGAAGGGCGGCGAGCGACTCAAGGTCTCGAGCGCTCGCGCGTCCTATGTGGCGAAGGCGATGGTCACGCGCCGCATCAAGCCGATGCTCATCGACGGCAAGAAGGCCTACCAGGTCGGCATCCCGATCCACTGGGGATATCGAGGCATTGCGGAGGAGGAGGGACGAACCGCGCTCGACCCGGTCAATCTCCTGTCGCCCACCGTGATCGATCCGAACGCGTTCACGCCGGAGTACAAGGGCTTCCTCGTCAAAATCGAGAGGGCCTGACGCCATGCCAACGGGCACTCTTCAGATCAAGCTGATTTCGGGTCACTCGGGCAGCGTTCCCGGCCGGGGCGTCCAGCGCGAGGAAGAGGTCTGCAAGTACGTTGACGTCACGACCTGCATCGGGTGCAAGGCCTGCGAGGTCGCCTGCGTCGAGTGGAACGACATGCCGTTTGGCCAGACGACGTTCGACAACACGTACCAGACGATGCCGTCGACGGCGTGGAACTATTGGAACCTGATCAAGTTCAACGAACACCATCGGGAGGACGGCACGCTGCAGTGGTTGATGCGCAAAGACCAGTGCATGCATTGCGAAGATCCCGGCTGCCTGCGCGCGTGTCCTGCCGACGGCGCGATCGTTCAATACACCAACGGCATCGTTGATTTCCAGCAAGAGAATTGCATCGGCTGCCAGTACTGCGTGACCGGCTGCCCATTCGACATCCCGAAGTTCAACGGCGCGACCAAGAAGGTGTACAAGTGCACACTCTGTTCGGATCGCGTCGGGCAGGGGCTCGAGCCGGCGTGCATCAAATCGTGTCCGACCGGGTGCTTAAAGTTCGGAACCAAAGCGGACATGCGCGCCCTGGCCGAAACGCGGGCGCGCCAGCTACGCGAGCATTCCGGATTCCCGAACGCAGGCGTTTACGATCCACCGTCGGTGGGCGGCACGCATGTGATTTACGTGCTGCACGACCTCACGAAGCCTGAGTTGTACGGCGGGCTTCCTGCCAATCCGCAGATTCCGGCGAGCTTCACCGTCTGGAAGCGTTTCGCCAAGCCGATCGGCCTGATGCTCGGCCTACTTGCGGCGCCGGTGGCGTTCTTGCATTTCATCACTCAGGGGCCGAGAGAGCCTCAGCCCCAAATGCCCGATCCAGACCGGAAGGCCGGAGCCTCTGGAGTCCCGCGATGACCAACCTGGTAGAACGCTTCGATGAGGCGGCGCGCGCCAGGTTCGGTGAGCACACCCGGACGGTGATCCACGAAGGCGACCTGCTGCGCCATCCGGCGTACACGCGATTCCTGCATTGGAGCGTCGCGGCGTTCTTCGTGCTGGCGCTCCTGTCGGGGTTCGCGATTTACACGCCGTGGCTTTATCGCTGGTTGACGCCGCTTTTCGGGGGCGGTCCGATGACCCGGCTGCTGCACCCGTGGTTCAGCCTCGGCTTCGTCGTGCTCTTCCTGGTGCAGGTCCTGAACTGGCTGGAGCCGATGTCGTGGAATCGGGACGACGGCAGGTGGATGCGGAACCTCCGGCGCTATGTCGGGAACGTCGAGGAGTTCGAGCCGGAATACGTCGACTTCTTCAATGCCGGCCAGAAGGTGTACTTCTGGGCGATCGTCGTGAGCGCTGTCATCTTCCTGATTTCCGGCATTCCGATGTGGTTTCCTGAGACGTTCGGTCGAGTCATGGTCGCAGTCGGCTATGTCCTCCACGACCTCGCGGCCCTGGTGATGCTCGTCGGATTCATCGTCCATGTGTACGAGGGCACGGCGTCACAGCCCGGCACGTTGCGCTCGATGACGCGTGGCACGGTGGAGAAGCAGTGGGCCTGGACGCACCATCCGCGGTGGTTCCGGCGGGCGACGGGACTGCCGGGAACGAACGAAAACCGCGCGGGGAAAGGGCGCTAGCCGCAAACGCCGGGCGCCGTTCGAAGGTTCGCATCGGATTCCAACTGATCCAGCATGAACGCCGCCACGTCGGCTCGCGAGATGGTGCGTGTCCACACGAAGCTGCCGACGCGATGACCGTGGCGAACGCGACCGCGCCTGTCGCCATTTGTCAACATTGCGGGCCGAACGATGACCCATTGCAGCCGGCTTTCCGCGATGATTCGCTCCTGGCGGGTCTTGTCCCAGTAGTAGAACGGCAGAATGAGCGGGATCACGAAGAGCGTGTAGTACAGACCCATGCGTCCGACGCTGTCCCCGATGCCGAGGGAGGTCTCGCAGACAAAGCGTGGGACGCCGTGCGCCTCCATGGCCCGGAGGATCGTTCGCGTTCCCTGCGAAAGAATGCGGGTCGGACGGAAGAACTGCTTGTGGCCGAGCGCAGACACCACGGCGTCCTGTTCCCGCATGGCCGCATCGACCGTGTCCCCATGCAGGATATCTCCCTGAACGATCTTCAGCTGCGAATCGTCGAGTCGAAGCTGTTTCGGGTTGCGCACGAGGGCCGTCACGGTGTAGCCGCGTTCGAGGGCTTGCGCGACCAGTTGACGGCCTGTTCCGCCGGTGGCGCCGATGATCAGGATCTTCGTGGGGCGACGGGCGGGCACCTCGCTCGACGCGCCCGCACGTGACCAGTGCCCTGCCCACCCCAGCGCGATCGAGAGGGTGAGGGCGTACACACCGAACAAAACCAGCAGCGTCATTGACAACCCCACGCCACCGAGAGTGTTCTCGAAACTGGGGATGCTAACACACCGGCCGAGGATTGGCTCGAATGGGCTCGCTCGGTGGGGCTGTCCGGTCGATATCACGGGGCAGACAGACGGTTAGTCTGCCTGCCCCGCCCTCGGACGACTACGGTTTGAACTGTATTCCAGGAAGTTCTTTGGTCCCCTCGAGCCGCACGGCGTCGAGGCTGTTCGGGTCGAGTCCGAGAAGCGAGAGAATGGTCGGAGCTACTTGCCTCGTCTCGACTGGCGACCCGAGCGTCTTGGCTTTGATGTTCGGGTTCGAGACGAGCACCATGACTTGCACGTCGTTCGGCGCGAAGCCGCCGTGCTCTGCCTGCTTCTTCAAGCTTCCCGTGTAAACCGTGCCCACCACCGGCTGCACGATGATGTCCGGCGTGCGCGGGTCGCCGTTGGGCGGCAGGCCGGGCCGGTCGAACATCCGCTCGAGCGAACTGCCCGCGAAGATCTGGTCGATCTCAGCTGCCTCCGCGTTGTCCTGCAGAATCTCGACCGCGGCGTTGGTCTGGCCCGTGTCCTTCAGCCACAACAGCGAGATGTCGTCTTCGGTCGGTCCGATTTGATTAATCTGGGAATCCGACAGGAACGCGGGGCCAAGCAAGCCCGAGGGTGGAGTCCCGTTGTTCAGCGGCGGGTGTCCAGGAATCGGGAAGAATAGCTTCGGATCGACAGGGGACTGGCCATGTTTGGCGGTGATGATGATCGCCGTCGAATCGTACAGCCCCCGGGTCTTTAATTCTGTGACCATCTGTCCAATCGCCGCATCCACGAACTCGATCTGCGCCAGCATGGCAGGGGTGGGCGTGCCGGCCGCGTCGGTATAGCCGCCCTTGGTGATGACGCCATTCTTATTCTCAAGCAGCTTCTGCCCAACGCTTACGGCCTGGAAGTTCATCCCGAAGATGTTGGGGACGGGCGCGGCTTGGTCGCCCAGGTGCGTCTTCCCATCGATCCAGTGCAACACCGCGTTGACCTTCAGCTGGTCGTAGCACCTGATGTTTTGAAAGCTGCCAGTCCAGTCGCCCCCAAAGGGATCGGGCTTCGAGCAGTCGTCGTTTATAGCCGTCTTGATCGATAGCGGGTTGACGTCGGAATTGACATCGGGCGAGTAGTAGTCGTCGACATTGTCGGGCGTCGTCGTGCCGGTCGGCCCTGACACGGCGGCGTAGACTGCGTGCTTGTCAGACCACGCGGTGCGGAGCTTGCGAGCGTGGAGCACGCCGTAGACCGTGTTGGTCCGGATGAAGTTCCACGGGTACACCGGCGCACAGCCGGCCATCGGATCGCGCGGCAGCCTCGAAGGCTTAATGGACCGGAAGTCGCCGTCGATCGGGTTGGCGTACGGGAACCCGCCCCCGAGTTTGGATTGATCGATGTCCACGCCTTCTTCGTATTCCGTCCGGGTACCAGTCACCACGCCGTTCTGGCACAGCCCTGGCGCACCTGTCAGGCCATTCCCGGTCGTCTCGGCGGGAGGCGACAGGAGGCGATCGTACGCCACGTCGTAATAAACGCCCGTCGACTTCGGCGTGCCGCCCGTCACCAACGCCGTCAGCCCCGGGAACGAATCAGACGGCTTGGAGGCGGACGTGTGCTTGTAGCTCACGCCGGTCTGGCCCAGGAGCGCCAGGTTGGGGCACGTCCCCGCCGCCACGCAGTTGTCGTAATCCAACACGTGCATCCCATCGATACTGATGAGCAGCACGTGGCGAATGGTGGAATCAGCGGATGGGCGCGCCGCGGTTCCCCCCCACAACAGGATCGCCATCGGCACGCAAATCCGAATCCTTCTCAGGTTGCCTGACATCGGGCGCCTCCTCTCAGACATCGCTAACCGGGTCACTGATGCGTGCCGGGCAGCGGGGCTGGCAGAGGAGGCAGTCTAGGGAGCGGGTACGACAATGCTGCGACGGCGCGGTAAACAACTGCGGACAACTCACCTGCCGGTGTTTCGCACCGGTCACGCCAGCGCACGTCACCCTCTCAAACGAGCGCCGCCGCCGGAACCGCCGCGATCGGTTATTGTTGAAGGATGAGACGCGGCAGAGCATTAGCCCGGCGATTCATAGCCTGCGGCGCAATCCTTGCCTCCGGCTCCCTGGCAACCGCCACGCCGGTTGCGGCCCAGACCGCGCCGCCCGTTCAAGGCACCATCGCTCCCGATGACACGACCAAGAAGGTCTACGCGGCGGGCCACGTGGTCATCGTCGGCGTCCTCGACGGCGTGGACCACGCCATGCAATTTGCAAAGAACCTCTTCGGCGGGAAGCCGCCGGCCGTCGACCCCCTTGGCGGGCTTCGGGAGGGCACAACGGTCGTCGTGCGCGAGGCGCGTGGCAAGAGTGCGTCCCACGGTGCCACCCGAGAGGCTGACAACGGGTTAATGGTGACCGAGGGCATGGTCACCGACATCGACCGCGTCCGCAAGAACGTGACGGTCAGGTTCGACGATGGGAAGAAAGAGTCGCTCCGCCTTGCCGGACACCAGCCGGCCGACGGCGGGAAGGAGGTCGATTCGGCCGGATTGGCCGAGGGTCTCGTCGCGCTGTCATACCCCGACGACAAAGGCGAGAGGATCGATCGCCTGTTCACGAAGGCCAAATAGAATATCGGCGATCGACCGGGTCGGAGCGGGGCGAGTGGGTCAGGCGGGTCGTGCCCGCCGCGTATCGCGTCGTATCCTGTATCGAGACGGATCGTCTTCCGTGCGCGTCTCGCCAAACCCGGTGAGCACAATTATGCACGACCATCCTTTGACGGCTCGTGACATCTCGGAGCGGGTCGCTTCCGTTCGGTCAACGGCGCTCGACCGTTGGGCGCTCGGGCGCGTTCAACGAACCGTCAGATCAGCCCCCATTCAGTTCGCGTTGTGGGACGACTTCGTGCTCCCGCCGCCCGCCGGCCCTCCCGTGGCCACCATCCGCTTCAAGCACCGCCAGGCGCTCTTCAGCTGGGTCTGGAACCCCGACCTGAACTTCGGCGAGACCTACATGTCCGGCGCGGTCGAGATCAGCGGCGACCTCGTCGGACTCCTCGAGGCGGTGTATCGCGCGCTCGCTCCGACTCGTGCGCGCGCGTGGTGGGAGGCATCGGCGATCGGACGGGTCCCGTCGTGGGCCCTGCGGTGGATTCCCCGAAGGGCGTTGTCGCGCCCGAATGACCTGAAGGCTGCGAAGGACAACGTCCATCACCACTACGACCTCGGCAACGACTTCTACCGCCTGTGGCTGGATCGCGAGATGGTGTACACCTGCGCGTACTTTCCGACACCCGACGACACGCTCGATGACGCGCAGGTCGCGAAGATGGCGCACGTGTGCCGCAAGCTTCGCCTGACGCCGGGCGAGCGTGTCATCGAGGTCGGCTGCGGCTGGGGTGCCTTGGCGCTGTTCATGGCCGAGCACTACGGCGTCTCGGTGCGGGCCTTCAATGTCTCCGCCGAACAGATTGCGTTCGCGCGCGCCCGAGCCGCCGAACGCGGGCTGGCCGACCGCGTGGAGTTCGTGGAGGACGACTACCGCAACGCGCGTGGCGAGTACGATGCGTTCGTGTCGGTCGGCATGCTCGAGCACGTGGGCCTGCCTGACTACCCGACACTCGGCCGCGTGATCGGCCGCACGCTGGGTCCGAACGGGCGCGGGCTATTGCACTTCATCGGCCGCGACCGTCCTGCGCCTCTCAATCCCTGGATCCGCAAGCGGATCTTTCCCGGTGCGTATCCGCCGACGCTTCGAGAGGTCTTCGCGCACATCATCGAGCCGCAGGCGCTGTCGGTCCTGGACGTCGAGAATCTTCGCCTGCACTACGCAAAGACGCTCGAGCACTGGCTCAGGCGCTTCAACGACGCGTCCGCCCGAGTTGCCGATCTATTCGATGACACGTTCGTGCGCGCATGGCGTTTGTATCTCGCGGGGTCACAGGCTGCCTTCACGACCGCCTGGATGCAGCTCTTTCAGGTCGTGTTCGCGCGCCGCGCAACAAACGAGATTCCTTGGACCCGCGCGTCCTAGCCCGGCCTCGCGCGGCGTTGAAGAGAGGAATGTGACAGACCTTCGGTCGGACGTCCTTATCGTCGGCGGCGGGCCGGCGGGTTCGGCCTGTGCCTGGAAGCTTCGTCGTGCCGGCCTCGACGTGCTCGTCGTGGACGGCGCGCCGTTTCCGCGCGACAAGGTCTGCGCCGGCTGGATTACGCCGCAGGTCGTCGAGGGCCTGGCCTTGGACCTGGAAGCGTACGCACAAGGCCGCACGCTGCAGCCGATCACCGGCTTCCGCGCCGGCGTGATCGGGAGCGACGTCGATGTCGTCATCGGATACGACCGTCCGGTGAGCTACGGCATTCGGCGGTGCGAGTTCGATCATTATTTGCTGCAACGCTCCCAGGCGCGTCTGGAACTCGGCGCTCCGATTCAGTCTCTCGAGCGTCAGGACGGTCTGTGGATCGCCACGCCGAGGGGACCCACCGCTCGACCTTCGAAAGCGCGCTTCACCGCTCCCATGTTGGTCGGCGCGGGCGGGCATTGGTGTCCCGTCGCCTGCCTGCTCAATCCGCATCCCCGGAAGCCAGGCAAGGGTCTCCGACGGGAAGATGAGAATCCAGAAGAGAGCGCGCCGATCGTCGTGGCACAGGAAGCCGAATTCCCCATCTCGGGACCGGGCGCCGGTGGGTTTGCCACGGCGCCGGACACGCCTGAACTGTACTTTAGCCCTGACCTGACCGGCTACGGCTGGTGCTTTCGGAAGCAGCGCTACCTGAACGTCGGCTTCGGGAGCCTCGATGTCCGCACCTGTCAGAAAGCGACCGACCGATTCAGCGCGTATTTGAAGGCACGTCAGACGATTCCCGCCGTCGCGTCGTGGCGGTGGCGCGGCCACGCGTATCTCGTTTCGACCCCGCGCCGCCGGCGCGTGTCGGGGGATGGCGTGTTGCTCATTGGCGACGCGGCCGGGCTCGCCTATCCGCAGAGCGGCGAGGGCATTCGTCCGGCGATTGAATCCGGACTCCTTGCGGCGACGACGGTGATCGATGCCGGGGGCTCCTACACGCGCGATCGGTTGAAGGGGTACGAACGCGCGCTGTTGGCGCGGCTCCACGCCGAATCGGACGATCCCTCGCGCTCGAGGAGAATCGTTCCCGGCAGTCTGGCCGAGAAACTCGCAACGCTGGCGCTCCGCGTGCCCTGGTTCGTGCGTCACGTCGTGCTCGATCGGTGGTTCCTTCGCGCCGCCGAATCCGCTCTTTCCGCGTGAGGGGGGCCAGGGACTGCGGCGCCCCGGGGGGGCAGCTTGCGTGAGATCGGGCGTTTTCACAATCGTGCGGACGCCGGACAGCAGCTCGCCGGTCACCTCCTCGAATACGCCAATCGCGGCGACGCTACCGTGCTGGCCTTGCCCCGTGGTGGAGTGCCGGTCGCCCGAGAGGTCTCTGCGCGACTGGCGGCGCCGCTTGACGTCCTGGTCGTGCGCAAGCTCGGCGTGCCCGGACATCCCGAGCTCGCCATGGGCGCGATCGCAACGGGCGGCCTGCTGGTGGTCAGCGACGACTTGATCCGGGATCTCGGCATACCGCGCGCGATTGTCGAACAGGTTGCCGTGCGCGAGCGCGTCGAGCTGGAGCGCCGTGAAGCGATGTACCGCGGCGGGCGCCAGCCCGTGGCCATTCAGGATCGCACCGTCATTCTCGTAGACGATGGGTTGGCGACCGGCGCGAGCATGCGTGCGGCGATTCTGGCCGCGCGCCAGCAGCGGCCCGCCGCTGTCGTGGTCGCGGCGCCGGTTGGCGCGCCGGAATCGTGTGAGGACCTTCGCCAGGTTGCCGATCGCGTCGTGTGCCCGTCCAGGCCCGACCCGTTCAGCGCGGTCGGCCTCTGGTACGAGGACTTTTCGCAGGTCACGGACGAGGAGGTCCGCCGGCTGCTCGCGTCGATATACTAGAAGAACTACTGTGACGGAAGCGGTCGACACCGGCGTTGCGCCGGTCGCAGAATTCCTCGAGCGCGTCACCGAGCTGAACGCCCGCTACCGCGCCGGCAAGATTCGCGTTTCCGTGCCGGAGGAGCTGCTGGACGGCGAGCGAACGCTCGAGGCCCTGGTCGAGCGGCACCTGCCCGCCTCGCACGCGGCGCTGCAGGCGGCGTCCCGCAGCCTGTTTTTTTCGCTGCCGGTTGCCTTCAACCCGGCAGAGGCGGTCGGACCGTATCTGGCCGTCGTCGATCGCGACGCGGCCGGCCAGCCGTACCGTTTCCTCGACATGGGCGCGCTCATTGCCACCGCGGCGTTCGGGGAAAACGATCCCGCGGTCGTGCACGCGGTCGCGGAGTCGCTGCCGTTTGTCGCGTCACGCTATGCGCACTCCGAATATCAAACCGTTCTCTCCCTGCGTCTCAAGGCGGAGTTGAACCGCATCGCGCCCGCCGGCACCCCGCGCCATTTCATCGTCAACACTGGGTCCGAAGCGGTGGAGAACGCGATCAAGTCCGCGCTGCTGAACCGCGTCATCACGTCGCCGGACGGCGACGGCGGCTTCATCGTGTCGTTCGAGGGCGCGTTTCACGGCCGCACGCTCGGAAGCCTGGCGGTCACGCACCGCAAGAAGGCCCGCCTCGGGTTTCCGACGTTCGATTGGCCCCACATTTCGTTTCCGGTCGAGGAGGCGCGGTCCCCGAAGGAGACCGCGCGCCGGGAAGAGCGCAGCTTGAAGCAGTTGTGGGACCTCCTCGTATCGGGCCGCATGCCACGCGCCGAAAAGAGCAAGGACACGTTCCGGCATGAGATGGACGCGCTCGACGAGTTTCTCGAGCGATTCGCTCAACTTCCTCAACGGGCCCCGGACAGCGGCGAGGTGCAGGCGTTCGTTCAGTCTCAGCGAGCCAACCTCACACCCGACGTCGTGCGGCGCTCGCGCCGGGTCGCGGCGGTGCTCGTCGAGCCCATTCAGGGCGAGGGCGGTGTGCGCATCGCGAGCGCGCGCTTCATGCGGAAGCTGCGACTCCTGACACGCATCTATGACGTGCCGCTCGTTTTGGACGAGGTGCAGACCGGCTGGGGCATGACCGGGCGCCTGTGGGCGCACCAGACCTTCGACCTGCCGTGCCCACCCGACCTGGTCACGTGGGCAAAGAAGGCACAGAACGGCATCCTCTTCGTGAGCGAGGAGCTTGCCACGTTCTTTCAGGAAGAAAAGAAGTTCAATACGACATGGGAAGGGGACTCGGTCGGGATGATCCGGCTGCTCGCGCTCCTCGACAAGCTCGATCTTGGGCAGGTGCGGCGCACCGGTGAGCGCGCGCGAAGCGGGCTCGAGGAGCTGGCGCACGACTATCCAGAGCTTCTGAAGAACGTTCGCGGCCCGGGGGTCATGCTGGCGTTCGACGTCGTGCGCGCCGACTGGAGCGAGGCGTTGCGCGACCGCGCGTTCCGCCGCGGCCTCATCCTGCTCCCGGCCGGCGAGCGCTCCGTCCGCTTCTATCCACGCTACGATACAGAGCCGTCGGCTATCGCCGAGGCGCTGTCGATCCTTCGCATGGCGGTCGAAGATCTCGTCGGCGGGCGGGCCGCTTCCGACGTCCCGCCGTCACTGAAGGTTCGCGTCGGGACGCTGGCGATCCCGCTCGAGACGGTGGAGACGGTCGATCTCACGCCGGCGAACTTCGAGGCTCTCAAGCAGCAGGTTCTCGCCGTCGAGCAGGAGCGGTACGGTCCCGCCGCTCAATACCCGCCCGACGTGCTCAGGGCAGGACGGCGTCCCCTGCTGCAATTCCCGCTCGAGACGCTCGAGTCGACCGCGGCGAATCCCGGTGCCATCGGGATCGCGCTGCGCGACCGTGTCTCGGGGCGCGTCGTGGGCTATGCGCTGGGAAGCGCGCTCGAGAACCACGACGAGGAGGGAACGGCCTCGGATCCGCACGCGGGCGAGAACAACGTGTTCTACCTCCAGGCGATCGCGACGCTGCCGACGGTGCAGAACTCGGTCGAGCTCGAGAACCGTCTGCTGGACACGCTTCGTGAGCGGGTCGCGGCAGCCGGCTTCGAATACCTGTCCACGCTCATCGAGGATCGTATGCGCGAGACAGGGCCGGACTGGATTCGCGGCGCAACGGTCCTGGATCGCATCGACAACTATCTCCGTAGCGGCACGACATTCGCCTACCTGCAGGCAGGGCTTAAAACGCCGCCCGCGGCGCCATTGCCGGGCGGCGCGTCTTCGGAAGGCCCCGATGCCTCGCAAGCGGTTTCGAACGGCCCCCGCGGAGATCGGGACGGTTCTACAGGAGGTTGAGATGGCAGATTATGAAATGACGCGTGAAAGCGCGCTCAGCGCGCCGGCGCTGGCCGATGAGCGGGTCCGGGCGTTCCTGCGGGCGGTCTACGGTTGGATGGGTGCGGGCCTGGCGATTACGGCGGTCACGGCGGTCTTCATCGCGTCTTCTCCGTCCTTGGTTGCGACGATCGCGACCAATCGTTTGCTCTTCTGGGGCCTGGTCATCGCACAGCTGGGGATCGTCTTGGTGCTGTCGGCACGCGTACAGCAGCTTCAGACGGGAACCGCGTCCATGCTGTTCATCGCCTACTCGGCGCTGACGGGAGTGACGATCTCCTTCGTGCTGCTGGCCTACACGGGAGAATCCGTAGCGAGCACGTTTCTCGTCGCCGCCGGCATGTTCGGCGCGACTGCAGTCTACGGCACGACGACCCGGCGGAGTCTCGCCGGCGTGGGTCAGTTCTTCTTCATGGGGCTGATCGGCTTGCTGCTGGCATCGCTCGTCGGGGTCTTCTGGCATAACGACGGCCTGCAATTCATGATTTCCCTCGTGGGCGTCATCGTCTTCACCGGCCTAGCGGCATACGATGCGCAGCGGCTGAAGGCAATGGCCCTCGCACTGCCTGACGGGCAGATTGGCTCTTCGGCGATCGTCGGCGCCCTGGCGCTCTATCTCGACTTCATCAACCTGTTCCTGTTCCTGCTGCGCTTCCTGGGCAGTCGGCGCGACTGACGTTGAGGCGTTCGGCCAAGCAGGCCACACTTCTCGCCGCCTTGGCGCTCGTCGCGGCGTTCGCATTCCGGCTGATGTTCGGGCTGTCGTCCGAGTTCTTCTTCGAGGACGAGACCCAGATCTTCCTGATCGGCCTGAAGCACTACGCGACCGGCGACTGGCCGTTCTTCGGCGGGGATGTTGTCTGGACCAAGAGCGAGATTCCGGGCGCCCTGCAGGGTCTGCTTGTTGGCGGACCGCTGCGGCTCGTGCCTCTGCCCGAGTCACCGTTCGTCCTGCTGAACCTGTTGTCGTTCGCGACGCTTGCGTGGCTCGCGTGGTACGCGACGCGACGACTGCCGTGGCTGCCGCGCTGGCTCGTGTGGAGCTGGTTCCTGACGATCCCGTGGACGCTGCAGTTCTCGACGCACATCATCAACCCGTCGTACGTTCTGCCGGGCGCGATCGTGTTCTTCATCGGCTTCTTCGAAGCGGTGCCGACCTTCTCGATCGGAGTCATCAGCCCGGCCGCGGCATTTTTCATGATGGGCGCCGGCGTGACGTGGGTCATGCAGCTTCATATGTCCTGGCCGCTGCTCCTGCCCTACAGCGCCTGGGCCTTGTGGAGCCGTCGGGCCGAGTGGGTGAGTCGGGGTTGGGGGTCGCTCACGCGCGCCGCCGGTGCGTACGTCGCGGGCGCGTTGGTACCCGGGCTCCTCCTCCTTCCGACGATGATGAAGTACGGCCGATCGGGAGGCTCCGGCGGAGTCTTTCGCAACCTGCACATCGGTTGGGTGAATCCCTGGATGGCCGTCACGACGCTGGCTCGCCTGCTGTCGTTCGCGAGCCTCGAGATCAATCGGTTCATCGCCACGGACGGGGCCAAGCGCCTCGAATTCTTCTCACGGCACCCCTGGATCGTTCCGCTGGCCGCCATCGTCTGGATCGCCGGCGTGGTGCAGCCGCTCTGGATGCTCTTCGAAATGTGTCGCTCCGCCGATCGATGGCCGCAGGCCGAAGGCAGAGAGCAGTGGCGGGCGATGCGGTGGCTCGTAGCGTTGTCGGTCGTCATGGTGTACGGGAGCTACTGGTTTGTCATGGAGCCGCCGCAGGCGCACGCGTTCTACGTGCTCGCGCCGCCGGTGCTCTGTCTCGCGGCCTACTGCTGGACGTTCGTGGATTCGCCGCGGTGGAGGGCAGCGGCCGCTGCGATTGTGGCCGCCAACATCGCATTTCACGTCGGCCTCGCCGTCGCGCAGGCGCCCGAGAAGTCCCTCTACAAACACCGGGACGTGATCCTCTCAGCCATCCAGATGAAGCGGCCCGACATGTTTGGACATCGCCGCGTGTTCGCCATTGACGCCGGACCCTACACGCTCAGCGCCGACATCCCGCACGATCCCGGGCGGGACATCCTCGTGTTGAGCCAGGCGTACTCACGTCGATGGGGCTCCGCCGTCCATTGGACGGTCACGATCGCCAACACGAACCCGCGCGTGGCCTACCGCGATCTGCTGTACTTGGCGACGTATCGAACGGCGAGCGGCCGGACGATCGAGCGGCACGAGTACATCAAGGACATCTTCAAAGCGTGCGAATCGCGCGTCGTCGACCTCAACGACGGCTACGTCGGCGCGCCGTTCGAGGATGCCTCGTTCGGGATTGTCACCGCCGAGGCACTGGTTCCATCCGATACGCGCTTCTGCGACTCGGGCGCCGCGCGTACGGGCTCTCCGGAGTAAACGCCGGGCCCTCAGCCAGCCAGGAGGACGATCTTCCCGGCCACACCGCCGGCCTCCAGACGGCGCTCAGCCTCTCGACCCGCCAGGAGCGGAAGCCGCGCCGCAATGCGTGGCTGCAGCTGTCGCGTGCGCAGAAGCGCGAAGAGCTTTGGGAGGTCTTCCTTGAAGGGTCGCTTGTCCTTGCGGTACAACGCGGTGATGCCGTAGAACGCGCCACGACGGCCGGCCAGACGCGCACCGAGAAACAGCGCGGCGAACCCCCGCAGCACGTCGAGCGTTCCATCGGTCGCCACGAATCCGTAGCCCACGACCAGACCGTCGCGTTTCGTGGCCCGGACGCATGCCCAGGTTCCGGCGCCGCCAAGGCCGTCGAACGCCACGTCCACGCCCTCAGGGAGAACCCCGCGGACGGCCCGATCGACGGCTTGCGTTCGGGCCTCGATCGGTTCGCCGCCGAGGCTCCGGACGAGATCGAAGGCATTTCTCGACGCCGAGCCGAGCGCTCGGACGCCGCGGACGCGCAGCAGCTCAAGGAGCGCGCTCCCGACACCACCGTTGGCGCCGGTCACGAGAGCGGTCTGCCCCGGCTGCATTCTCGCCACCCGATGAATCATCTGATGGGCCGTGACGTAGTTGAGGACCAGGGCGACGGCTTCGCCATCGTCAAGCCCGTGCGGCACCGGAACGAAATCCTCGGCCGCGCGGGTGAGGTATTGGGCCCACGCGCCGTACACCGTCAACGCACAGACCCGATCTCCTGGCGCAAACCCCCGGACGCCTTCCCCGACGGCGTCGACGTCGCCAAGCGCTTCGTAGCCCTCGACAAAAGGGAAGGGCGGGCGGTACGGGTAGCGGCCGGTTCGCTTGAGGATATCGGTGGCGCCAACGCCGCTGGCGCGGACGCGAATGCGGACTTCGCCGTTCTTCGGTGGCTCGAGCGGCAGCTCGACCTCCTCCAGCTGGTCGAGACCGCCCTTGCCCTTCAACTGGATCGCGCGGTACGTTGCCATCACGATTACTCTGTCACGTTCCGTTCGCCTCTGACTAAGAGAGCGACAGACGTCG
>Ga0182037_10000819_pt1 | contig 15689 bp, 15 predicted proteins | sample sta12Cox44000082_FD_125974 | JGI IMG/M metagenome (GOLD analysis project Ga0182037, IMG submission 125974) | Lab enrichment of tropical soil microbial communities from Luquillo Experimental Forest, Puerto Rico - statoxic.12C.oxic.44.000.082 | ecosystem: Environmental > Terrestrial > Soil >... | reverse complement strand
TACATCGACGACTTCGTCGGCGTCGCCAACCGCCATTTCATCGGCGTCGACAAGCTGATGTGGTCGTCCGACTACCCGCACCAGGCCTCGACCTGGCCCCACTCGCAGGAGGTCGTAGCCCGCGACTTCAAGGACGCCAGCGCCGAGGACAAGTTCAAGATCACTCGGGCCAACGCCGCCCGGCTTTACGGCTTCGACGCCTAGGCGGCGGGAGACACAAGATCAGGCGACGGCTGCCCAGGCCTCGGAGAGGAGTTCCGCCTGGTCCAAGACGGTCTGGGTCGCCTTATCCTGCTTATCGGGCGGATAGCCGTACTTCCGTAAAATCCGCCTGACGAGCACCCGCATCTGAGCGCGGACGTTCTCGCGCAAGGTCCAGTCGATCGTCACGTTCTTGCGCACGGTCGCGACCAGCTCGCGCGCGATTGTCTTCAAGGTCGGCTCGCCCAAGACCTTGACTGCGCTATCGTTGGTTTCGAGCGCGTCGTAAAACGCGAGCTCGTCCTCCGAAAGCCCGAGCTCCTCACCGCGCGCGTTGGCGGCGCGCATCTCTTTGGCAAGACCGATTAGTTCTTCGATGACCTGTGCGGTTTCGACCGCACGGTTCTGGTATCTGCGGATCGATCGTTCGAGCAGCTCGGTGAAGGAGCGCGCCTGCACGACGTTTCGCTGCGACCGGGTCTTGATTTCCCCGACCAGCAGCTTGCGCAACAGCTCGACCGCGAGGTTACGCTGCGGCATGCCGCGGATCTCGCCAAGAAACTCGTCGGATAGGATCGAGATGTCCGGCTTTTTCAGCCCCGCGGCCGCGAAGATGTCGACGATCTCGTCGGAAACGAGCGCGTTCGAGATGATCTGACGGATCGCATGGTCGAGCACATCAGGAGGTTTCCGATTGTCCGGGATATGCTTGACCAACGCGGCGCGGACCGCCTGGAAGAAACCGACCTCGTCGCGGATGCGAAGCGCCTCGTCATGCGGTACCGCCAGCGCAAAGGCCTCCGACAGCTCTTTCACGGCTTGCAGCAACCTTTCTTTGCCCCGTTCCTGGGCGAGAATGAATTCCTGCCCGCCGGGGATCATCGAGATGCGTTGCTGCGCCGTCCCTTGGGTCAGCGGACTGAGATCAAAGCCGTGGAATAAGCCGAGGCAGATCTCGTATTTCTCGAGCATGACTGCGACCGCCTCGGATTGGTCGATCGCGGTCTGGCCCGTGCCGCCGCTCTCGGTGTAGGTCGCGAGCGCCTGCTTCAGCTCGTCGGCGAGACCGAGATAATCGACAACCCGGCCGCCGGGCTTGTCCTTGAACACCCGGTTGACGCGAGCGATGGCCTGCATCAGCCCGTGCCCGCGCATCGGCTTGTCGACATACATCGTATGCAGGCTCGGCGCATTAAAGCCGGTCAGCCACATATCGCGCACGATGACGATGCTGAACGGATCCGACGCGTCGCGGAAGCGGTTTGCCAGCGCCTCGCGCCGCGATTTGTTGCGGATGTGCGGCTGCCACTCGGCGGGATCGGCGGCAGAGCCGGTCATCACAACCTTGAGCGCACCCTTGTCGTCATCTTCGTCATGCCATTCCGGGCGCAGTGCCACCAGCTCACGATAGAGATCTACGCAGATGCGCCGGCTCATGCAGACGATCATCGCCTTGCCGTCCATCGCCGCGAGCCGCTCCTCGAAATGTGCGACGAGATCGCGGGCGATGATCTTGACCCGGTTCTCCGAGCCGACGATCGCTTCGAGCTGGGCCCATTTGGTCTTCAGTTTCTCTTTGCGCTCGACCTCCTCGCCTTCGGTCAATTCCTCGAATTCGGGATCGATCTTGGGCCGTTCGGAGGGTTTCAATTCGAGCTTAGCAAGCCGGCTTTCGTAATAGATCGGCACCGTCGCGCCGTCGATGACCGCGCGCTGGATGTCGTAAATGCTGATGTAATCGCCAAAGACGGCGCGGGTGTTGGCGTCGGCCTTTTCGATCGGCGTGCCGGTGAAGCCGATGAACGAGGCGTTTGGCAACGCGTCGTGCAGGTGCCGCGCGAGGCCGTCGATGAAATCGTATTGGCTGCGATGCGCCTCGTCAGCGATGACAACGATATTGCGCCGCTCCGACAGCACCGGGTGGCGGTCGCTCTTTTCCTTCGGCATGAATTTCTGGATTGTCGTGAACACGACGCCGCCCGAACCACGACGCAGCCTCTCGCGCAAATCTGCTCGGCTCTCGGCCTGCTCCGGGTCACACCGCAACAGATCGCGGCAGCGCGCGAATGTCGCAAAGAGTTGGCCGTCGAGATCGTTGCGGTCGGTGATCACGACGATGGTGGGATTTTCCATCGCCGGATGCAGGATCAACCGCCCGGCATAAAACGCCATTGTCAGGCTCTTGCCCGAGCCTTGCGTGTGCCAGACGACGCCGACCCGCTTGTCCCCCGGCTCGCCACCGGGGCTATGGCGGGCGAAGAAGGTTCCGGCCGCCTCCTCGGCTTCCGGCGTGAGATTGGCGGCCCGCAACGTCTCCTCGACCGCGACATTGACCGCATGGAACTGGTGATATCCCGCGATCTTCTTCGCGAGCGCGCCACCGCCGAAATCCTCGAAGACAATGAAATGGTGGACGAGATCGAGAAACCGGCGCGGCTGGAACACCCCGGCGAGCACGACCTGCAGTTCGGGCAACCCCGGCGCCGCGTCTTCGCACCCGCTGATCGTGCGCCACGGCTTGAACCATTCCTTGCCGGCGCCGAGGGCGCCGATGCGCGCCTGCACGCCGTCGGAGGCGATCAGCGCCGCGTTGCAGGTGAACAGCGCCGGGATCAGGTTCTGGTAATTTTCCAGCTGCTGGACGGCGTCCCATATCGTCGCGTCCTCGTCGGCGGGGTTTTTCAGCTCGACGACGCCGAGCGGCAGCCCGTTGACAAAGATCACGATGTCGGCGCGGCGGCTCTGCTGCCCCTCAACGAGGGTGAACTGGTTGACTGCCAGCCAGTCGTTTTGCTCCGGCCGCTCGAAATCGATGACCTGCGCCTGGGCACCGGCAATCGAGCCGTCTGACCGGCTATATTCGACATTGACGCCGTCGACGAGCATGCGATGGAGCGCGCGATTGCGGGCAAGCAAATTTGGCGCTTCGACCCGCAGTAATTTGCGGTAGGCGTCAAAAACCGCAGCCGTCGGTAAACCGGGGTTCAGTCGGGTCAGGGCCCGATGCAGCCGGTTTTGCAGGATCGTATCATGGTATCCTGGGTCGCTGCGCTCGCCGCCGTCGACCCCGAACGCAATCTCCGGCCCGCGCCGAACGGTATAACCCAGGATCTCGAGCCAGCCGAGTGCGGCCTCTTCGACGTCGGATTCAATAAAGCCGGCCACTACTTCGGCTCGCCGAGGAGCGCGGCCAGCGCGGCGCGGAGTTGCGGCAGGTTCTCCTCCACCACGCGCCATACGCGGGCGCGATCGATGACTGCATAGCCGTGGATCAGAACATTGCGAAAGGCGACGATCTCGCGAAGATCGGGGATTTTATCCGCCATCGTGGAATCGAGACGCGCCAGCTGCGCGAGCGCTTCGCCCACGATCTCGAACTGCCGCTCGACGGCCGATCTCAGGACGATATCGCCGTCGAACTCGGCAAACGTCTTTCCCGCCGTGATCGTCGCGATGACTTCCGCGGCCTCGCGCGCATCCCACAGCAAGCTTTTCGGATCACGCCTCAAAGACCGGCTCCCGCGAGCCCTCGATATTCGCTTTGAGGTAGGGATTGCGCACTGCGCCCGGTTCAACGAGATCGACTGGGCGATTGAGGAGAGCCTCAAGCGCCTCTTTGAGCCCAAAATAGGTACCGAACGATAGCGCGTCGGGATGTCCGCGATCGAATTCCACCAGAAAATCGACATCGCTTCGTTCGGGGTCGAAATCACTGCGTGCCGCTGAGCCGAAAACATCGAGCCGCCGCACGTAAAACCGGCGGCACAGTCCCCGCAATTCCTCGAGATGCAACTCGATTTCCCCAATCATGATAACTCCGCCTGGGACAATTCTATTCCCAACTCCCGATACGCCTCATAATCTAGCGAATACAATATTTCGCTCGTCGAATAGGTTTGCCCACCGACATTGATCGTCTCGTAGGCGCCGTCAATAGCGGTGTCATAGGTCGGATTTCGTTCTGGTGCGGGGGGCGGCAGTCTCTCCGCAATCGCCCGCGCCAATCTCACCTCGGCATCCTCGACATCGAACAAGAAGCCGAAGATCCATATGGCGGCGCGTCGTACGATGTCGAGGTCGCGTTTTTCTGGAACGCCCCTATAGCCTCCGTGGTATTGTTCATTTCTGCTATCGTGACACCACAAGATGTGAGTTCTATCTACAACCCAAATAGCCTTTCGGGTCGAGATCTCATAGGCAAGAAACTCAAGCTTCGTATGATAATTAGCCATCCATTTATTAATGTCTTCTGCGAGATAACTGCGATTGCGTCGTTGTATGGGCTTCAGTGAGAGATAGGCGGCTATCGTGATTTCGATGGCGTTATCGAAACCGATCAGCGCAATACGCCTGTCGAAATCGTCCCCTGCCCGAAGATGTTCCTCAGCGTGAACAAGAAGTTCAAATGGCCCTCTCGCCCACGGAGGCAACGGGGTCATCAGGTCTCTCCGTCAACGGAGCCAGCAGTGCCTCGAATGCGAAGCTCGCCGGAGATGAGCTTCGGGAGCAGTCCATCTCGGAGCGAGGAGAGCACATTGTATTCGCGTTCATTGAGTTCAGTTCGTGAATCGAGAGGGCAAATGGTTTTTTCGAACAGAGCAATGATCGAGCGTGGCGGCTTACTAATGGAGATGGAATGGAAATCGCTCTTATTGATGGAACCAAAGACTGTTCCCTCGGCCTCGAAACGCTCAAAGGCTTCGTCGAGTGAGCGCATGAAGTGATACGAGTAAGAACGGTTGCCGGTCTTGTGCCGCGCGGCAGCAACTCCTCGCCCGATAGCACAATCCTCTGCCGCCATATTGATATCCCCAACAGGCGCCCGCACGCTGATCAGCGTGTCGCCCGCTTTTGCAAACCTCGTAGGTGCCGTGCAAAACACGCGACGCCTCGGATAGCGAAATCCGAAATCCACGCGACCTTGGTAGAACGGCAAGCCCGCACCGGTTTCGTTATAAGTATTCCCGGGCGGCGATTGCCCCATCGTCAAATCGAACTCCTCGCCAACGCGTCCGACTTCCCACCCCTCCGGAATCTCGCCGAGTTCGGAAGCGAGGGGACGGGCGGGGAAGAGGTCGGCTATGGGTTTGGGGAGTCCGGGGTCGCGGTCTTCGACCTTGGCGCGGACGGGATCGAAATCGATGAACCACGACTTGAACACCGCCCGCGCTATCGCCTCCAGCGCCTCGTTCATTCGCCGGTTCAGCTCGATCTTGTCGTCCAGCGCGCCTAGAATACGGGCGATCGCCTGCTGCTCTGCTGGAGGCGGAACAAGAAGCGGGCACGCCGCGAGAATCGAGGTATTTAGGTTCGGCATGGTCGCGCCGTGTGCGTGCCCGACGATCCACTCGCGCACGTTCGGGTGCGCTAGATAAAAAGATGCGTATTGGGGATTTATGCCGTTCTCGCCCAGGCGAACTCTCAGGCATCCAGTCCCGCAGAGCCAGCCGTCTTCGCGCTCCCGGATCAGGGCTCGTCGCTCTACGTCACCGCGGCGGCTGTAGACAATATCGCCTTTACGGACCAAGTACCGGCTAAGTCGCTTGGCGTCGTCTGATGTGATACGCGCGATTCCGTCCTCGATAATCCTGTTATCGCCGATATTTTGCGGCATGATCGATGGGGTTCCGACGGCAACGTAATCGGATGCGTGTAGTTGGCTCCCAAAGGGCCCCGTTTGAATATCGCCTCCGCCTCGCTGGCAAGCAGCCCCGAAAGTTGTGTATTCCCAACCATCTGGGGCCTCGCCGACGATTTCGTCACCTGTCATACCCGAGTTCCCGCAAATTGGCGGCGATTTCCGCGTCCAGCCTGGTTGCCTCGGCTTGCTGCTGGTGCAGGGTCGCCACCAGCCGGCGCATCTTCTCGTCGAAAGGTTCGTCATCGTCCTCGACCGCGCCGGCGCCGACGTAGCGGCCCGGCGTTAGCACATGCCCGTGCTTGCGGATGTCGTCGAGAGACGCCGATTTGCAGAAGCCCGGCACGTTGGCGTATTCGTCAGCGTCCCGGTCGCCGCGCCACGCGTGGTAGGTACCGGCGATGTTGGCGATATCGGTGTCGGTCAACTCGCGGTGCACACGGTCGACCATCGTGCCGAGCTTTCTCGCGTCGATGAACAGGGTCTCGCCGCGGCGGTCGCGGAAACGGCCGTTGCGCTTGTCGCGCGCAAAAAACCACAGGCAGACCGGGATCTGCGTCGCGTAGAAAAGCTGGCCGGGCAGTGCCACCATGCAATCGACGAGGTCGGCCTCGACGATGGCTTTGCGGATTTCGCCTTCGCCCGACTGGTTCGACGACATCGAGCCGTTGGCGAGCACGAAGCCGGCGATGCCGTTCGGCGCCAGGTGATAAATGAAATGCTGCACCCAGGCGAAATTGGCATTGCCGGCCGGCGGCGTGCCAAACACCCAGCGTTTGTCGTTGCGCAGCAGCTCGCCGCGCCAGTCGCTGTCGTTGAACGGCGGGTTGGCGAGCACGTAATCGGCCTTGAGGTCGGGGTGCTGATCGTTGTGGAACGAATCGCCATGCGCGATCTGCGCGTCGATGCCGCGGATCGCGAGGTTCATCTTCGCCAGCCGCCAGGTCGTGTAATTCGATTCCTGCCCGTAGATCGAGATGTCGCCGATGCGGCCGCTATGCGCCTCGATGAACTTCTCGCTCTGCACGAACATGCCGCCCGAGCCGCAGCACGGGTCATAGACCCGGCCCTTATAGGGTGCGAGCATCTCGACCAGCACGCGCACGACATGGGTCGGCGTATAGAACTGGCCGCCTTTCTTGCCCTCGGCGCTGGCAAATTGCGACAGGAAGTACTCGTAAACGCGGCCCAGAATGTCGCGGGCGCGGTCGGCCGGGCTGCCGAGGCCGATATCGCTGACGAGATTGATCAGCTGGCCGAGCCGCTGCTTGTCGAGGCCCGGGCGCGCGTAATCCTTCGGCAGGACGGATTTGAGCGAGGGGTTGTCGCGCTCGATCGCCGCCATCGCGTCATCGACGACCTGCCCGATCGTCGGCTGGGGTGCGGCGCCTTTCAGATATGACCAGCGCGCCTCCGGCGGCACCCAGAAGATGTTTTCGGCGCGGTACTCGTCCGGATCTTCCGGATCGGCGCCTTCGCTGCGCTGCGCGTCGAGCTCGGCGTGCTTCGCCTCGAACGCATCCGAAATGTATTTGAGGAAGATCAAGCCGAGCACGACATGCTTGTACTCGGCCGCATCCATGTTGTTGCGCAGCGCGTCAGCCGCCTGCCAGAGCTTGGCCTCAAAGCCTAATGTCGCGCCGTTGCCCCGCGTCCGCGCGTTGCGGTTGCTTATTGATCGCGGCATTGTCTCCCCTCTTCGTTTCCGTTTCCTATATGGCGCTGGTGTACGCCCGGTAAATCGCTTAATCGGGCCTTATCGGCGAGAAATCGGCGCATATTGGTCAGCCTGCATGCGATCACCGGCATGGGTGTCGAAAGCCAATACAATTGGGGCGAGCGCTATATGCGCGCGACCGTGCTGTCGCACGAGGTCGAGAAGTCATTCAGCGTGCTGATCTTCTCCGGCGTGCTCGACCGCTTCCCGCAATTGCAGATCGTCTCTGCCGAAAACAATATCGGCTGGCTGCCCTATTATCTGCAGCGCATGGACCGCGCCTTCGAGCGTCAGCGCATCTCCGCCGGGTTTACCAACAAACTAAAGCCGAGCGAGTACTTCCAGCGCCAGATGTGGGCGACATACATCGACGACTTCGTCGGCGTCGCCAACCGCCATTTCATCGGCGTCGACAAGCTGATGTGGTCGTCCGACTACCCGCACCAGGCCTCGACCTGGCCGCACTCGCAGGAGGTTGTCGCCCGCGACTTCAAGGACGCCAGCGCCGAGGACAAGTTCAAGATCACTCGGGCCAACGCCGCCCGGCTTTACGGCTTCGACGCCTAACAAAGCGACGGGCTCGGGCTGAGAGGGCCGCAATAGCAACCGCCGTCGCGGCTCTTTCAGGCCCCGTGCGAACGGCGGGCAATTCCGTTGTTGCTTGCCCCTGAGAGCTGTGCAGATTTCGTTGATCTGCTTGACGGAATACGTTGTTATCTGAGCCGCGAATTTGGAACCTAAGCTCCTGATCGGAATGGTTCTTTTCGAATACTGATCGGGTGTTTCGAGGTGCGGCTGCAGTTTTCGTTGTATTTATGGGGGCGGGTATAGTCTTTGCACACCATCGCACCGCCGCTTGACCTCGGCGTAGTGTCTCATGAGGATGCCGGAAGAGGGATCCGATAGGAGACTGGGGTCCGTGGTGTCAGCAGCCGCCGAGCATTACAACGCGCCGCACCTTGCCAAGAGCGGGGCGAATTTTACGGCGCTGACGCCGCTCGTCTTGCTGCGGCGCGCCGCTGCGACCTACCCAGGCAAGCTCGCTGTGATTCATGGCGCCGCCCGTTTCACCTACCGCGAGTTCTATAACCGCTGCCGGCGCTTTGCCGACGCGTTGCAGCAGCGCGGTATCGGGCGGGGAGACACGGTTGCCGTCATGGCGCCGAATGTGCCGGCATTGCTCGAGGCGCATTACGGCGTGCCGATGGCCGGGGCCGTGCTAAATGCGCTGAATTACCGGCTCGACGCGCGTACGATCGCCTTCGTCTTGGGTCACGGCCAAGCCAAGCTGTTGATCGCCGACCGCGAATTCGGGCCGACCGTCAAAGCCGCACTCGAAGAGTTCGGCGAGCCAATACCGCTGGTCGAGATCGACGACGGTGCCGGCGGCGCGTCGCTTGGCGGTACCGAATACGAGGCCTTTCTCGGTGAAGGTGCCCCTGAGGCGGAATGGGCCTTGCCGCGCGACGAATGGGAGCCGATCGCGCTGAACTACACCTCGGGCACCACCGGCAATCCGAAGGGTGTGGTCTATCACCACCGCGGTGCCTTTTTGAATGCGCTCGGCAACGTGATCACCCTCGGGCTCGACCGCCACTCGGTCTATCTTTGGACCCTGCCGATGTTCCACTGCAACGGCTGGACCCACAGCTGGGCGGTGACCGCCGTCGCCGGGACCCATGTCTGCCTGCGCCGCGTCGATCCGGCGCCGATCTTTGCGGCGATCACCGAGCACCGGGTTACCCATTTGTCCGGCGCGCCGATCGTTCTGAACCTGCTCGTGCATGCGCCGGAAGGAGTCAAGCGCCGCTTTGATCATCAGGTCGAGGTCGGGACCGGGGGTGCCGCCCCGCCCTCGGTCGTGATCGAGGCGATGGAGCGGATGGGTTTCCGCGTTACGCACCTCTACGGGCTTACAGAAAGCTATGGTCCCTCGACGGTCTGCGCCTGGCAGGAAGAATGGGCGGAGCTACCGATCGCCGACCGTTCTGCGCATATGGCGCGCCAGGGAGCCGCCTACCTGACCCTCGACCGCCAACGCGTTGTCGATCCGCAGACGATGGCCGACGTCCCGGCGGATGGCGTCACCATGGGTGAGCTGGTGCTGCGCAGCAATACAGTGATGAAGGGTTATCTGAAGAACCCCGAAGCGACCGCGGCAGCCTTCGAGCACGGCTGGTTTCACACCGGCGATCTCGCGGTCTCTCACCCCGACGGCTATGTCGAGATCAAGGACCGGTCCAAAGATATCATCATCTCGGGCGGTGAAAATATCTCCTCGCTCGAGGTCGAGGAGGCTCTCTACCGCCACCCGGGAGTGATCGAAGCGGCGGTCGTTGCCAAGCCCGATCCGGTCTGGGGCGAGACACCCTGCGCCTTCGTGGCGCTCAAGCCTGGGGGCGAACCTGTCTCGGCCGAGGACATTGTCGCTTGGTGCCGCGCCGACCTCGCCCATTACAAGGTACCCCGGGCCGTGGTGTTTGGGCCGTTGCCGAAGACCTCGACCGGCAAGATCCAAAAATACGAATTGCGTGAGCGGGCCAAGGAAATCAGCCGGTGACTGAACTGCCGAGCTTCGACCTCACGGGCGAGGTGGCGCTGGTGACCGGCGCATCGAGCGGGATCGGCCGCCACCTCGCTGAGCTGCTCGCCGCCGCCGGCGCCAAGGTGGCGCTCGCCGCCCGGCGCGTCGATCGCCTGGCCGAGACCGCTCGCGACATCGCCGCGGCGGGCGGTGAGAGCCTGCCGATCGCCTGCGATGTAACCCGCTCCGACACCGTGGCCGGCGCTGTCGCGAAGGCCGAGACCGAGCTCGGGCCGCTGACAATCCTGGTCAACAACGCCGGCGTCGTCGTCTCAAAGCCGCTGTTCCAGCACACCGAGGCCGATTGGGACTATGTAGTTGACACCAACCTCAAAGGCGCTTGGCTCGCAGCGCGCGAATTCGCTCATCACCTGGTTGCGCTGCAGCGCGCGGGCCGCATCATCAATATCTCGTCCGTCCTCGGTTCCCGCACGATCGGTCGGATGCCGGCCTATTGCGCTGCGAAGGCCGGGCTGACCCATTTGACGCATGTGCTGGCGATGGAATTGGCGCGCTACGGCATCCTGGTCAACGCGTTGGCGCCGGGCTATGTCGAGACCGATTTCAACCGCGCCTTTTTCCAGACCGAGGCCGGCAAGGCGCTGATCTCTCGCATTCCGCTGAAGCGCCTCGGGCGGACCGAGGATCTCGACGGTGCGCTCTTGTTCCTCGCATCGCCGGCGAGCGCTTATGTCACAGGGGCGGTGATCGCGGTCGATGGCGGGCACGGCGTCGCTGCAATTTGAACCATGCGGTGTGGCATTGGCCCGGTTTCTCGCCGCGGCGAGCGAGGCTGAGTCGGTAGAGATTGCGGCGCTGGCACGGCTCAGAGGTGGCGCGCTTCAGGAGAATTGGGGGCTCGACGCGCGCTTCTCGGGTGGCTCGCTCGATGGCGAACAGCGGCTCGTGTTGCGGACGTCCGCCGCGACGGGCATTGCGGCGAGCCTGACCCGTCGCCAGGAATTCGCCGTGCAGCAGACGGTCTTTGCAGCGGGGGTGACGGTTCCCGAACCGCTCTTCGCCAGCGAGGACCCGGCCATCCTCGGCAAGCCGTTCTTCGTCATGCGGCGCGCTCTTGGGATCGCGGCATCGGATAGGATCACCGGCGATAGGGCGCTCGATCCGGCTTTCCCCGCGATCGCCGACCGGCTCGGCCGCGAGCTGGCCCTCATCCACACGATCCGCCCGCCGCAGTCCGGTCTCGCGTTTCTGGCGCCCTATGAGAAAGTCGGGCCGGCACAGCAAATAAGGCGGTTTCGCGCCTATCTCGACCGTCATCCGACGCCCCGCCCGGTTCTCGAATGGGGTATGCGCTGGCTCGAGACGCACATGCTGCCGCCAGCGGCGCCGGTACTCTGCCATCACGATTTCCGCACCGGCAATTATATGTTGGATGGCGCTGCGTTGACGGCGATCCTCGATTGGGAATTCGCCGGCTGGGGCGATCCGCACGAGGACATCGGTTGGTTTTGCTGCAAGAGTTGGCGCTTTGCACGGCTCGACCGCGAGGCCGGCGGGATCGCCGACCGCACTCCGTTCTACCGCGGCTATGAGAGCGCATCCGGAGCATCGATCGACCCGCAGCGGGTCCTGTTTTGGGAAGTCTTGGCGAGCGTGCGGTGGGCGGTGATTGCCCTTGAGCAATGCGACCGCCACATGATCGGCGGTGAGCGTAACCTCGACTTGGCATTGACCGGGCGGCGCGCCAGCGAGTGCGAGCTCGAGATCTTGATGCTGCTCGACCCCGACGGGATTTCCGTTCATGCGTGACTTGCCAAGCGGTGCCGCACTCCTCCCGCTGGCACGCGACATGCTAATAAACGAGCTGATGCCGCTGCTGCCCGAGGAGCGCCGCCCCGATGCACTGCTTGTCGCCAAGTTCATGGTGGTCGCCCAGCGAGAGGCCGAAGCACCGGCTGAAGTGGAGCGAGCGATCCTTCGCGAGATCGAGCTATTGTGTGGGCCAGGATCCGAGGCCATGCGCCGCTTTGCCGGCGACCTGCGCATCGGCGCCTTTGAGGATGGGGAGGCGCGCGAACGGACCGCTCGAGCCATCCTGTGGCGGCTGACCGTCCCCAGGCTCCGTCAATCCAATCCGGAATTCTTGGCCGCCAACGGCTTCGATCAGAAGGGCGGCGTGGTCGGGAGAGCGAAACAGTGTCCCAGTCCCGTGTCCGGCTAGCGGTCGACGCCTTCGCCCGAGGCGAAATCGTCGTCGTAACCGACGACGACGACCGCGAAAACGAAGGCGACCTGATCCTCGCGGCGGCGCACACGACCCCGGAGAAGATCGCCTTCATCATCCGCCACACCGCCGGCATCGTCTGTGCGCCGCTGACGACTGAGATTGCGCGGCGCCTCGAACTGGCACCGATGGTCGCCGACAGCGAGGCAATCCATGGCACTGCCTTCACCGTCTCGGTCGATTATCGTCACGGCACGACGACCGGGATCTCGGCCGACGACCGCACGGCGACGATCCGCAACCTCGCCAACGGCAACGCCGGCCGTTCGGACTTTGTCCGGCCCGGCCACATCTTCCCGCTGATTGCCAAGGATGGCGGGGTACTGATGCGCTCCGGCCATACCGAGGCGGCGATCGATCTCTGCCGGCTGGCGGGCATTGCGCCGGTAGCGGCGATTTGCGAGCTGGTTAACGATGACGGCACGGTGATGCGCGGGCCGCAGGTCGCGGATTTCGCCAAGCGGCACGGGCTGAGGCGCATGTCGGTCGCCGGTCTGATCGCCTACCGGCAGGCGCGCGAAAAGCTGGTGACCCGGGTGGCCGAATTCACGGTTGCCTGCGAGATCGGCGATCTGACCGGCTATGCCTATGTGACGCCATTCGACAAGGTGCATCACTTCGCCTTCGTCTATGGCAATATCGGCGAGGGCAAAAACGTGCCCACACGGCTCCATCGAGGCAACGTGATCGAGGACGTGTTCGGCGGCGCCCAGCCGATCCACGCCGCTTTGAGCCACTTCAAGGCAGCGGGAGAGGGGGTTCTCGTCTATTTGCGCGACGGCACTTCTGGCGTGCCGATATCGGCCATCGGCGAGGAAAGCACGGGCTCGGAACGCGAGCGCAATGTCCAGTGGCGCGAAGTCGGGCTCGGCGCACAGATCCTACGCGACCTCGGAATCTCGTCGATCCAGCTTTTGGCGACGCGCTCGCGGACTTATGTCGGGCTCGCGGGCTTCGGTATCGAGATCACCGCAACCGAGCCGCTCGAGGGCGATTAGAAGGGCCGTCCGGCCAATCAGCAGCTGCAAGATTTACCGCGGGTGTGCTATCTTGCATCTATGGATCAATCGACAGACTTGTCGCCGCAGCCGGCCGATTATTATCGGCGGAAAGCCGCTCGCGCCCGCGAGGTCGCGGCAGGGGTGACGACACGCGCCGTCAAGGCGCGCCTGCTCGACTTGGCGGTCGAATACGACCGGCTCGCCGACGGCGCAGACAGCGCGACGCGCTCGCCTGAAGGCTTCTCGGGCCAATAGGGCCATCCGATGCGGCTGGGTTTCGTCGGCACCGGGACGATGGGTGCCCCGATGGCTCGGTGCCTGATCGATGCCGGCCACGAGCTTACAGTCTATGATGTCCGGCGGGCGGCGACGGCGGAACTCACCGCCCGCGGTGCGCGCGCGGCCAGCAGCCCAGCCGAAGTCGCCCGGCTCAGTGAAGCGGTGTTCAGCTCGCTCCCCGGCCCGCACGAGGTCGAGCACGCCGTGCTCGATCCGTCGAGCGGCATGCTGGCGGGGTTGGCGGCGGGCGGCGCCTATATCGACATGACGACGAACGCGCCCGCCGTGGCCCGGCGAATCGCCGAAGCCTGCCGCGCCCGCGGTGTGGAGATGCTGGACGCGCCGGTTAGCGGCCGCCCGCCGACGATGACGGTCATGGCCGGCGGCGATGCAGCGGTCTTTGCTAAATACCGGCCGCTGTTGGCCGCGATGGCCGGCAACATCTTCCATGTCGGCGAGGCCGGCGCCGGCTGTGTGGCTAAGCTCGTCACGCAATACCTCGGCTACACCAATTTCGTCGCGGCACTCGAAGGGCTGTTGATCGGCGCCAAGGCCGGCATCGACCTTGCCCAGCTGGCGCGCATCGTGCCGCTCAGCGCCGGAGCCAGCCGCACCTTCGACAACATCCCGCGCTCGGTCCTGACCGGCACGTTCACTGCCGGCGGCACCCTCGACATCGTCGCCAAGGACCTCGCACTCGCCTGCGAGCTGGCGCGCGAGGTCGCCGCTCCCGCCCAGCTGGGGCTCCTCGCGCACGACGTCTTGCACCGCGCCCAGGCCCAGGGCTGGGGGCAAGAGGGCTTCCCGGTCGCCGCCAAGATCCTCGAGGCGATGGCCGGCGTTGAGCTGCGTGCCGCTCCCGCCGCTGATATGACGGGCTACCAGGCGGCCGACCCCCGGCGGCCTACCGTCTAAGCCCAAGTCCCTGATCGACGGGAAAATACCGGGAAAAACCGCTCCCGGGAGCCTCGCCGCTCTGATAACTCATTGTAAGTAACAGCAATATTTGCGGTATTCCCTAGGTGGTCGAACAGGGAATTAATTCGGCCGATCAGGGACGCAAATTCGCCAAACAGGGAAACACACCGGAAGTACCAACGATAACGGCAATTATCATATTGACAATTACGATAATTCTGATACCATGCCTCGATCATGGTCCACAGCATCAGAAAGCGCGCATCACCTTCCGGCCCGCCCCTCGCGGTCGTCTGGCGGCGGATCGAAGTATTGCGCCCGGACCCGGCGAATCCCCGGTCGCATAGCGCCAAGCAGATCCGCCAGCTGGTCCGGAGCATAGGTGCCTTCGGCTTCAATGTTCCGATCCTCGTCGATCGGACGTTGCGGATCGTCGCGGGGCACGGCCGGTTGCTCGCGGCACGGGAGCTCGGTTGGCGCGAGGTGCCGACGATCCTCCTCGACCATCTTAGCGAGACCCAGGCCCGCGCCTTTATGATCGCCGACAACCGCGTCGCCGAGACTGCCGCGTGGAACAACACGGTGCTGGGCGAGCAGCTAAAGGAGATTTCCTTCGCCGCACCGGACTTCGCGATCGAGACGACCGGGTTCGAGCTGAGCGAGATCGAGGTGTTGACCGCCGGAGGCTCCCTCGGCACGCGCAAACGGAGCCGCCGCCCGACCCCGCGGCCGGCACCGCCAACCGTCGCAAGCGCCGGCGAGTGGTGGCTGCTCGGCCGGCACCGCGTCGGTTGCGGCAACCTCGCCGACACGGTCGACGCGATGTTGGCGGGCGAAGAGGACGCTGTCGTCGTGGTCGCCGCCAACCCGGCCGCGGTCGACATGATCATTCGCCGCTGGCAGGCGTCGACCGGCGGCAATGCCCGGCACATGGCGAGCGGCCGCCGCTTCCCCCAGGGCTGCGAGCAGTCCGGCCCCGGCACGATCGACGGTTCCGATGCCGGATGACAAAAAATCCGACTACTGCACACGCGTTTCAAGAAGGGCCAGTCGGGCAACCCGAGCGGGCGGCCCAAGGGCTCGAAGAACTTTTCGACCTTGCTGGC
>Ga0182037_10000804_pt1 | contig 15813 bp, 22 predicted proteins | sample sta12Cox44000082_FD_125974 | JGI IMG/M metagenome (GOLD analysis project Ga0182037, IMG submission 125974) | Lab enrichment of tropical soil microbial communities from Luquillo Experimental Forest, Puerto Rico - statoxic.12C.oxic.44.000.082 | ecosystem: Environmental > Terrestrial > Soil >... | reverse complement strand
TTCAGAAGTGATTCGGGAAGCTATCGAGGCATGGGTCGAACGACAGGAACCCATCGCGGCGCCTTATAGAGCAATGGCTGATTTGATTGGGGTTGTGAACGGTCGAAAGCCAGGGCGTTCAGCGGAAACAGGTCGGCGCTTTAGGGAAGTCCTAAAGAGTCGGCGGAGACGCCCGTGATTCTGGTGGATGCTGGGCCTCTCGTTGCCTTGGTCGATGCGGATGATCAATTCCACAAAAAATGTGTTGCCGCATTGAAGGTACTGCGGGAGCCACTGGTCACAGTTTGGCCTCCAGTCACGGAAGCGATGTACTTGCTAAGTGACTTGCCCAAAGCCCAAGACGCTCTCTGGGAGATGGTAGCGCGAGGGGTGCTGCAGCTGCTGCCACTAGACCTCGCTGACGTTTCTCGAATACGCGAGCTGATGGGCAAGTACGCCGACCGTCCGATGGATCTTGCTGATGCGGCACTCGTTAGGGTTGCCGAACGTGAAGGGATCCGAAAAATCTTTACGGTGGACCGTGAAGATTTTAGTGTCTACCGTCTTCACGGACGAGTACTGCCTAATATCATCCCGTGAACAGCGTCAAAGCAAACAGCAAAGCAGTCCAATAACAGACTTAACGGAATGATGCTTGTACTCTTCACGGTGCGTACCAAATCACCGACTGTCCACCATACGGGCATAAGAACTGACTATAGGCATACGCCTGTCCCGTGCAGTCGCCATTAGGGAAGTACACGTTGCCCATCACATTCGGATAGCCCGGAATTTCTATGCAACTGTTGGTGCCCTGCGTCGGATTCCCACACGCAATCTGCGTGGTCTGGAACTGCAAGAACACAGCCGCGGATGGAATAAACACGCTACCTTGGAAATCTACCGCCGTGCCCAGCAGGTTGTTGGTGGCGTCATAAACGTTGGATGCTCCAGCCGGACCGACTTTCCCCGGAATCCCTTGTGGGCCCGCAGGTCCGACTATCGACATTCCCGGTGCTCCAGGCGCTCCCGGTGCTCCGGGTATTCCGGCAGGCCCTTGCGGCCCAACCGCACCGTACGTCACGTCGAAGCCAATAGAGCCTTGAGTGTTCGTGACTCTGAGTTTGTAGCTTCCCGCCTGCGTATTGCTAGGCAACGTGGCAACTATCTGAATGGCGCTAAACGAAACTAGCGCCACCGGAGCGTTGTTGAACAGCACAGCGGGAGCGACAGTGGGAGTTTTGGGAGATGGTTAAGGTTGTGGGTTTACTTTCGCCACTTAGCGAAAGCGCGAAGAACTCTCACTGAGCAGGAGCTATCTTCAGTGGCATTGCAACCGGAATTGAGAACGGCAAAGTCCCTTGGAATGGAGCAATGGTCACAGGAGACCAACCCTGAATGTTCCATCCCGTTGGCGACGTGCTGCAAGTCGCACCAGTAATCACAGCCTTACCAGCAGAATCGACATTTACGGTGTGCTGCAACGTACCGTAGACCATTGTCAACCCGACTAGATCGCCAGTGACCTGCATCGTGTACAGACCCGGCGTTCCTGCGACTGGCGCGTGCCAACGCACCGTTTGCGCAGAATACGGACCAAGGCCCAGCGTGTAGTAATATGCCTGCCCGGTGCAATCGCTATTCGCGTAGAACAGCGAGCCATTCGCAAAGGCGAAGGGATAGCCGACAACTCTCCCGCAAACATTGAGCGGCTGGCCATTCGGATCAGTGAGCGGCTGGCCATTAAGGTCGGTTGAGATTCCGCATAGGCTATAGCTATCAGGGAACCACACGAACGTATCCGCAGACGGAACATAAATCGTTCCGTTGAAATCGACAGCCGTGCCCAACGTCACGATAGAATACTGAGCTCCCTGCTGCACAGAACTGTAGACTTTGAAGGCTCCAGCCGGACCCGTTGCCCCTCGAATTCCCTGCGGTCCAGGCGGTCCAACGATTGACATGCCCGGTGCTCCGGGCGCTCCCGCTGGTCCCGGCACTCCCGGTATCCCTTGCGGACCGGCCGCGCCATAGGTCACGTCCAGTTCAGCAGAACCTTGACTGTTCGTGACTCTTAGCTTGTAGCTTCCCGGCTGCAAATTGCTGGGCAACGTGGCCACGATCTGCGTCTGGTTAAAAGAAACCAGCGTCAACGCAGCGCCATTGAATAGCACTGTCGGCGAAATAGATCGGGCTTGAAGGTTTTAGGCCGCTGATGGTGATTTGATTGAGCCCATAGTTGATTGTGCTGTTGTTCAGCACGGGCGCAGCAAACAACAAGGAACTCGATAAAAGCACGATGAGTGTGGCAAGAACTACTTTGCTTTTCACTCGGTTTTCTCTCCTAAGTTTCGTAGTGGCAGTTTGGAGGAGGGCTGCCCAAGCATTGAGAGGGCGATCAGCTAATAATTACTGCTGAACCAGCAGAATCACATACGGCGTTGTCGATCCAGTGTCGGTGGTGATGCCGAAAAGGAAAAACTTGCCACCGTTTTGCGTGAGCATGGCCACAAAGGGCGTGTGCGTCAGACCGGTATTGGTATCGGAGACGGTTCCCTGGAGGAATCCGTTCGCGTTTACACCGCTGAGGTTGATGGTGAGATTGCTGCCGTGGGCGGAGAAAGGGTCAGAATCCTGGTTCACAAATGCGCCGCCAGAGATCGAAGTGCTTGACCCCGGACCGAAGCCCACGAAGGTGGTAATGGGTACTGAGTTCCGCGTGAACAGGGCCCCGATGTATTGCGCGCTCATAGCTGCGTTGAGGGTGGTGGTGTCGGTGGCGAAACTCTGGCTGCCAAGGGCTGCTCCCTGGCCCGGCCCGAGGTCGATCACATAGAGGCCATTTGCGGCGGGCGTCACCGTGACCGTGACTGGCCCATTCCCAGTGGGAACATTGGGAATGGAAATCAAATTTCCACCACAGGTGCCTGACGGCAAGGCACCAGACCGAGCGGTGCGTAGTGTGCCATCGAGCAGGTAGGAATTGATAGATAGGTTGTAGTTGGAGCCAGCCTGAGAGGCGGTCACTGACGCGTACGATTCACTCTGGGTTGCGTCGTACGTCGACTTTCCGAGATTGATCAGCTGCACATTGGCTGTTCCACTCAAAGTTGGGCACGGACTCTGAGAAACCAGGCCAACAGGCTTGTCGGTTGGACCGCCCAGAGCCAACATGGCGGCCACATTGGGGACCTCGACCGCGTATCCGACTGATCCGACGGGCAAATTTGGGTCGTTGCTCGTCGTAATGGATGTGCGCAAGAAGCCATTGGGCAAGGCGGTGGTAGTTCCAGCGTAGCTCAAGCCGGCAGTCTGATTTTGCGCAATAAACGTATTGCCCGTGTCGTCGAGCGTAAACAACCAGACGTCGCCCGGACTTTGCGCGCCCACGTAGTTGTTACCAGCCATGGGGTTGATAGTAAAGGTGCTGGAGTCGGTGGATCCCGAGCTTACCTGGGATGTTGCAGTGATCGTAACCGACGGATTTGCCGGCACGGTCAACGGCGCAGTGTAGACAACGCTGAAGGGCTGCTGGTTGGAAAGGGTTCCGGCACCGTTCAGAGTCCAATTGACTCCCAGACCGGATTTGTGATCGTGGGTGATATCAGCGGTGAAGGTGACGCTGGTTCCAGCGGCGACCGCGGATGGCTTGGGGCTGAGGGTTACAACGGTTTTAGGCTGAAGGTTACAGCCGGTTAGAAGCAAGGATGCCAAAGAGCAAAGGACACACCACCGCAACATCTTCTGCAAGGAAATTCCTCCCTGGGTTCGTTGAATTGTTCGTGAAATTGCCAACAGGAGCGCACTGCGACTGGGGAGCCCGCCGTGTCCTGCTGTAGTTCGTTTGCTGTAGAAACAAACTTAGCAATAGCGACGAGGCGGATTCAATCCCACAAAAGTGCCAAAGGACCAGAAATCGCAACAAGGTCTATTACGAACAATCTCTTCTGGGATCGACGTATCGCCATCTTTCGGTGCTGGATTAACGATCTCGCGCACCCGAGATTTCACCGGAATCTCCGCGTCCACATGGCCACCGGCCAGCACGGCTGTCACGAAAATGAAGTCGTCGCGACCTGTAGTCGTGCCTACCTTAGTGCCATTGATGCTTCGCTGGGAAGCAATAGAATTTTGGTTGAGTCTCTCCCGACTTCTCCATTCAAGACTTGAAAGGAATACGATGCGCTACGTTTGCGCCTGCCTACTGTTGTGCTCCGCACTTTTCGCTGCCGCCCAAGAAGGCGTGCCAAAGGCTGAGGTTTTCGGCGGTTATTCGTACTTGCACATTGACACGCAAGGAATCACCGGCTCGACACTCGATGCGGCCTGCAACAATATTTTTGGTCCCGGAACATGTCCACCGGGTAGCTTTGGGGTGCACCCTAGCGCGAACGGTTGGAATGCATCGGCTCGCCGAGTGCTCCCTTTAAGCGTCCGCGCAAGGAACATGTTGCGAGCCCGCTGGGAGGCCACAGGACGCCCTGACGAGGGCTGGCTGTGGTCCGCTCCCACACGCAGTGGGCACTTCGAGAAATCCACGCTAAAAAAGCAGCACAAGAAAGCGTTGAGACTCAGCAAAGTTCGCCCTTTTGTTCTTTACAGTCTGTGTCATACGTTCTTGACGAGACTAGGGGAATCGGGCTGCGATGCATGGACGCTGGCACGCGGGACATAGTTCCGTTGCTATGTCTGCGCGGTACGTTCATCCAAGCGAGGACGCAGTTCTGGCAGTGGAGTGAACCCCAAAAATGAGACAGTAGATAAAGACACACTTTGCAGGAAAGGAACTGCGAGTGGCAAAGAGACGGTATTCGGAGCACTTCCGGCAAGTGGCAGTGGAGCGAATGAAAGGCTGCGAAAGCATCGTGGCTCTGACCAAAGAGTTGGGGGTGTCACGGCGGCAGCTGTATCGGTGGCGGGATGAAATGGATCCAGGGGAACCTGAGGTGGGAAAACCACCCGGGCAAAAATCGCGCGTATCCACGCTTCGCAAAGAGGTGAATCATTTAAAGCGAGTTCTGGCGGAGAAAACGCTGGAGGTGGATTTTTTCAAAAGTGCCTTGCAAAAAGTCGAGGCTCGACGCCAGGCGAGCAGCAAGTCTGGCGAGAAGGCATCTACGATCAAATTCGGGAAGTGATGCCGTTGCAAGGTGGCCTGAGCATCGAGCGCATGTGTCAACTGGCGGAGGTGAGCCGGGCAGGCTTGTACCGGTGGTTGCAGGAACCGCAGCCGGAGGAGGAAGAGATGGAAGTGCGATCCGCGATTCAGCAGATCGCGCTGGAACATCGGCGGCGTTATGGTTATCGGCGTATTTCTGCGGAACTGCGACGTCGAGGTATGGTGGTGAATCACAAGCGAGTGGCGCGGATTATGCGGGAGGATAACTGGCTGGGGGTGCAACCGCGACAGTTCGTGGTGACGACGAAGTCAGATCACAAGCTGGAGGTCTATCTGAACCTAGCCCGGCGCCTGAAGTTAACTGGGATCGATCAACTGTGGGTCGCCGACATCACGTACATTCGGCTGAAAACCGAGTTTGTCTACTTAGCGGTGATCCTTGACGGATTTTCTCGCAAGGTGGTGGGTTGGTCGCTGGAGCGCGATCTATCCAGTCGTTTGGCGACGGCGGCATTGGAGCAGGCAATCGCGACACGAACACCAGCGGCCGGGCTAGTTCATCACTCCGATCGTGGCGTGCAATACGCCAGCGCGGAATACGTGGCGGTCCTAGAAAAGCATGGCATGATTCCGAGCATGAGCCGCCCGGCCAATCCCTACGACAATGCAAGCTGCGAAAGCTTTATGAAAACTTTAAAACGGGAGGAGATTTACGCAAACCAGTACAACGACTTAGTACATTTGCGTTCCCACATCGAAGAATTTATCGACCAATACTACAACCGGCAACGATTGCACTCTGCCTTGGGCTACCGTTCTCCAGAAGAAATTCGAACAGCAAATCAAGCCTTGCGACACATTGGCACAATCGCTGAGCGCGACCGTTGAATTTTTCTCGGCGGTTGAAACAGCTTCTACAGGGATGCTGGGGAAGGGGACTCAGGAGCCGTCCCCTTCCCCAGACCCTAACCCCGGCTAGATAGTGAACGACCCAAACTTAATCGAACGGCACGTGTGTCATCAAAAACTGTCTCACCTCGGGGGTTCACCCCACGACCGTTTTTGACGAGGAGGGGGCACAAATTTGGACACAAGCAAAAAACGGCCCCCAAGAATCGAGGGGGCGAGTTCGCAGCGAAGAACGACAAACAACTGAGTGCCTGAAATTTAGTTGGTGCCGGGAGGGGGAATCTATTCCCGCCATTTTCAAGGGCATCGTGAAAATAGCACTAAAAGGTGCAAACTGCAATATTGATGCGGGTTTGGGCGCTGTCACCCTCGTTTAACCCAGAAGCGCCGTCGGACAACTTTCGGTGATCTGGGGCGATTTCGGCGGACGTTTTACTAGGAAATCCTAGAGCAGAATTGAGTTCAAGAATGGGCTCGGCGCCCTCAACAGGAGATTAGGGTTGGGTCACAGCGGGGCACCTTCAGTCGGCGTTCCGCAATTAGGCCTACTGATTAAGAGTTGTCGCACCTCAGCGGGTTGAACAACAACGAACACCCTCGGGCCTTATCGCGTCTCGCAAAGTCTGGGGCACGCCGAGCGATCGCCCGCGAGCGTCTTCGAAATCATTACCGCTCGGATCGCGTACGAATCCTTTTCGTGGGTGAATCGCCGCCCGCTTCCGGTCGATTTTTCTACCAGGCTGATTCAGGACTCTGCTACGCTGTGCGGGAAACTTTCGTGCAAGCCTTTCCTTCTCTGAAAAATGTCGAGTTTCTCTATTCCTTTTGCGCCCTCGGCTGCTATCTCGTCGATCTCTGCGGGGAACCCGTGGACGACTTGACTGCAGATGCGCGCAGACACGCCTGCAGTAAGGGAGAGACGCACCTGGCGCAAAAGATTCGAGCACTCCGGCCCCAAACCGTCGTGACCGTTGTCTGCTCGGTTCGGGCGAACGTAAAACGAGCACTGGAACGAGCCGGCTGGTCAGGCCGCCATCTTGAGCTTCCATACCCGGGGCGTTGGCATCGACACCGCACGAAGTTCCGCAGGTTGCTGGTCCCCTTTCTGCGCGAAACCTCAGCGAACAAGAAATAGCTGGATGCCAAGGCGCCATGGCGCACAATAACCCCTGCAAGGAGCGCTATCGCAGCCTGACTTTTATTGTCCGGTCATCCGGGGAGAGCGGCCGCGACTCCAGATCCGGATGGCAGCAACTCGCGACCTGCCCAAAGTCGGCAGCGCCTGCACTACCGTCGTTATTGCCAGGGATAACGGAAACTAGGTCGTGCCGGACATGGCATATTATTTGTCAGTTAACTCAAACGATGACGTGAGTTGAATCGCGTTGTGCAATGTCCGGTACAACGGGCAGCTCATGGCATAGACGGCATGCACCCGCTCCACCTTCTCTCTTGTCTCTTCGGGTGCTCTCAACCGCATCGAAACGTGAATTCTGCGGATGATCAGTACTCCATCCTCTTCTTCCACTTCTCCCGTGACCTCTCCGCTTAGCTTCCCATCACTGGCATCAATTTGACGCGCTTCCAGCGCGCCTCCGAAAGTGCCCAACATTCAGCCGGCGGTTGCGGAAATAACGTAGTCGATCGTGGAAGCGTGCGATTCCGCTAGCTTCTTGGGGTCAACTTTATAATGCTCGGCGATTGCGCCATGCACGCTATAGACGACGGGCTGAGGCTCGCCCGGCAAATGAGCGATACGCAACGGCCCACGTTTGCGTTCTATGCTTGACTTCGAGATGTAGACAACTTTACTCATAGCTGGCTCCCGACAGCCGTTTAGGTGATTGATCTTTCGTTCGATTCGTGATTGCCGATAAAGTTGCAATCTGTCCCGGCTCGCCAACGCTGTCAACGTGGAGTCGGGAATGCTTGCTTTGTTTGATCAGAACCGGAATCGGACATCGACCTGGACCTCCCATCTACAGCGTCCCCAATCTCCAACGCATCTTGCGGCGGCACCGAATGATTCACGGCAACATTGCCCGGTGAGGCCACAGCAGACGCTTTTTCGCGCTGGAGTACGATCAACGTCTCATCGTCGTTACGACATCTGCCCTGAAACGATTCCAGCCGTTTTAGCAGGGCCAGCCCCAAAGCGTCAGGAGAATCAATTGGTGCTTCCCGAGCCCATTTCAGCAGTTGTTCTCGATCTATACTCTGACCAGAATCGTTTTCGGACTCGGTTACACCGTCGGTATAGAGAACGAGAAGATCGGACGCCTCCAAGTTAACGACCGTCTGACGATAGTTCGTACCGGGAATCAGGCCGATGGGTAAACCCGACCCCTTGGCTAATGGATCATCATGTTCTTTAAGCCATCCCCATGTCTTGTCTCGAGCGTGATACCAAAGTGGCGGCAAGTGTCCGGCATTGCTGAACGCCAGAGCGCCGGTGACGCGATGGATGCTGAGGACGATGGCAGTGGCGTACTTGTTTTGGCCGCTGCGTACGAACGTGTCGTTGAACCCACGCATGAAATCAGATTGATCCCACACGTTGATGTTTTCGCGCATAAGCCTTTGCAGAGTCTCAGCCATCGTGCTCGCCACGCGCCCATGGCCGCTCACATCAGCCAAAGCCACGCGCGAAATCAGATCATGGTCGCAGACCGACATGTAGTGAAGATCTCCGCCTCCCTCACCTTCGTTTAGTGGAAGCGAGGCCACCCAGGCGGTAACGCCTGACAGTTGCACCGCGCGAAAAATCTTGCGATTTCCACCCCATACCTCACTGCACATCAGAGTGTGGGGGGCTTCCCTCGAATCTGACACTAAACTTTCCCTCATATCGATAGCGCTTGCGAAACATTTGCCCAGTTCATGCCGATGTTGTGCTTTGCCTGTAAATTTGGTCTTCCCATAACGAGTGGCTTAAGCCGAAATAAACCGCTCGAGAAGAAATTCAGTGTCGTCAGTGCCCTTTCACGTGTGGTGCCCAACAACGGATCCGATTACTGTGGAAACTGCATTCTTGGAATAGAAGGCGAGAACGGTTGTGGCGGCCGCTGCATCGTAATATTCGTGAAGAATTCTCCAGGTCTGAGTTAGACAAAAGCCAATTCCCAAACTCCCTCCCCGGGAAAGAGTGGGTCTTCGATCCTTTCGAATTGCGGCAAGCGCGAGAGCCCGGTTGAGTGCGGGGAGCGGCCGAGATCAAACTAGCATCAACGTGTGCCTCAGCATCACGAAGAGAGGCGAAGCCGCACGCGAGGATGTTGGGTCCAGCAATGAGATCCCGCAGAGATTCCTCGTCAGAATAGGAAATCACGAATCGTTCGGAAGGGTGTTCTGTCCAACGAGCCTCGATCACCGCGTATTGTTTAGCTGTTGCAACCATAACTCGCTCATCCACCTAACGCACTCATCTCCACTCAGATTTACGATTGAAAGCATCCTACGATCATTTCGCAACCTCATGAAGTTACCCATACCATGGGATTTTTCCCATTTGCGATGGGACTCAGCAACACCGGAAAAGTTTCACTCGCCAGATTTGCATATCGGCATCAGCCTCCTTGCCTGCGCGTGCTTCCAGCGTGATTAACAATCCAATTGCTTTAATTTGCCTTTCCCTCCTGTATTGAATTAGTTCCGATGGTCTTATTCCCAAAATTCTGACCGATGCTTTTCGACAAACTGTTCAACCGTCATCGGAGGACGACCGCCAATCTCTTGGACATAGTTATTCATTCCACTAAAAACCCCATTTTGGTGGTCGATAGCGATCTCTTTTAAATGTTGGAGAACGAAATCCGAGCCTCCGCCTCCAGCTTTGTCTGCTTCGGCGTACGCTGTAGCGGCGGTATTTCGAGCCGAGCCACGCGGTCGGCTACTTAGGATCTCACCATACTTCTCAATTGAAATCTGCTCGGAGTAAATTTTCTTTCCGAGCACGGTTCCAATGATCTGAGAAATTTCTTTATGGTTATGTTCCACCGGTCCAACCAGAGGATACGTGTTCCCCGCATGTGCTTTCGGGTTTTCCAAAATTCCGACAATCACTCTGGCTTGATCTTCTCCCGCGATGGGAGCGTGGCGGCCAGTGCCGAATGGTACGAGCCAGGTCCCTTGACGGATCATGGCGGCCCCATAGAGCATCCACTCCGAAAAGAGTGTCGGTCTGATGTGGCTGACGGGCAACCCGGACCAGTCAAACACACGCTCCGATAGCCAGTGCGCTAGTGCTGCATGGCTTTGAGAGTCTTCGCGTGCCGACTTTTGTGACATGTTGACGATGATTTCGACGCCAGCCTCCTTTGCAGCCTGAGCAAATCGAACACTTGCATCCACGATCCCCGGTCGAATCGGATATACGAAATACGCTCCGTAGATTCCACGAAGGGCGGAACGTACCGATTCCATGTCGAGAAGGTCGCCAAAAACGACCTCTGCGCCCAATTTGCTGAGTCGTTCCGATCTTTCATCCTCTCGGTGGGCAAGCGCTCGATCAAAAAAAAACTTTTCAAGTAGCTGTTCAACCGTTTCACCACCGGTAGCGCCGGTCGGTCCCGTTACAAGAAATTTCTTTTCTGATTTCATTTTGATTCTCCTTTTTCGTTACTTTTGCTCCATGCCTTAACCCTGTTCAGTTAGGCGCGAAGAATGGGAGCTCCAAACGGCGCACCCGTCGCTCCCCCATCCACCATCAACTCGACCGCGTTGATATACGAGGAGTCGTCCGACGCAAGAAAAAGCACGGCTTTGGCAACCTCTTCCGACTCACCCCAACGGCCCAGCGGAATCACAGAAGAGAAGAACTTGGCCAGCTTGTTGGACTCGTCTGTGGACATAGAGGCGCGCGGCCCCCGCTTCCAGATAGGAGTCTTCGTCGCGCCCGGCGCGACGACATTCACGCGAATGTTGCGCGGTGCAAGGTCTGCGGCAATGGAACGCGCCATCGAGACGACCCCACCCTTCGTAGCTGCGTATGCGGCGACGCCGGGTTGGCCGATATAGTTGTGGACTGAGCCATTAAAGATGATACTGCCGCTGTCGTTTAGCAGGGGCGCTGCCGAATTGACGGTGAAGAACGCGGCAGTCAGGTTGGTGTGAATTACGTTCTCAAAAATCGCCTCGTCGGTCGAGCCGGTAGGTGTCCGGCCGGAGATGCCCGCATTCGCAAAGACGATGTCAAGTTTGCCGAAATCCTTGGCGAGTGCCGCGAAGAGCCGCTTGCGATCTTCCGCAACAGTGACGTCGGCGCGGTAGCCGCGAGCGTTCGGCCCAAGTTCGGCGACGGCTTCATCCAACGTCTTCTGGTCGCGACCGGTAATAGCAATGTGTGCGCCTTCCGCAATAAAAAGACGGGCCGTGGCCAGACCGATGCCGCTGTTTCCTCCGGTAATAAGAGCCTTCTTCCCTGTGAGCTTCATAATGCCTCCTTTTTGTATGGCCGGCATCAAATATGATGTCCGTCATACATAATATATGATGATCATCATAGATGGAGGATGCAGAAAAAAGTTATGCGCTATCCCGCCGAAGAGACCGCCGCAAAACATGAACGGATTGTGAAGGAGGCTTCCCGCCTGTTCCGTGAACGGGGATTTGAGAACGTAACCGTGACCGAAGTCATGAAGGCTGCCGGTTTGACCCATGGTGCCTTCTATGCCCATTTCGCTTCGAAGGAAGAACTTGAGGCAGCTGCCATTGCCTACGGCCAGAAGGTTTCGTTAGAGCGTGTGCAGCGCAACAAGGTGATGAGAAACAAAGGATCATATGCTGACCGGTACCTGAGCCCGCGGCACCGGGATAATCCGGGCGACGGTTGCACCATGGCCGCATTGGGCGAAGAGGTGGCTCGCTCGACGCCTGAACTCAAGGCCGCGTTTGAGCGGGGATTGGAAGAAATTCTTTCATTGGAAGGTGGGGACCGGAAAGAAGCCATCTTTCAGACAGCGGCGCTGCTCGGTGGTGTGGTACTCGCTCGCGCCGTGCAGGATCCGCGACTTTCGGACGAAATACTTAAGAGCGTGCGACAAAAACTCGGCTGACCCTGCGCTCGCGAATCCGAATGTGGCTCGTTGCTTCTTGTGAGCTGGACGAAAACAGCCTCGTGGATGATCAGTCAATTAGCGGTTCTGGGAACGCGGCCTCCACTTTTTCCCGAGATAGTGGTCGATCGCCATCGGCCCTGAACCACCTAATACGAGCGCCGCAAGACAGGCGAGATAGAGCAGATCGAGTTCGTAGCCGGGCGGCCCGAACTGGGCGCGGCCAGACATCACACTCAGCAGCTTGATCGAGCTGAACCCGTAGGGGAGATGAACAGTTAGCATGGCTACGAAAAGAACCACGGCCATCGGCAGGCTTACAAGGGGGACAAAGGCTCCAAGCACGACCGCGAGACCGCCGATGAGTTCAGTCACAATGGTGAGCCACGCCATGAAATGAGGCGCGGGCACGCCCATCGTATGCAGGATGGCCGTAAAGGCTTCAGGCCCTCTCGACAGTTTCGCGAAGGCGTGCTCCATGAAACCGTAGCCAACAATCAGCCTTAGCGGAATAGGAGCCCAAACAGCCACGGAAGGTCTTGCCAAGGATGCGAGACGGTCTCGTAGAAATGCGAGGCGGCTGCTGCCTTGACGTTCCAATGATTGAGTAAGTTGGTTCATAAAAACACCTCGTTTGATTTCTATGAAAGACCCGAAACCGAAATGTTCGAAGTTCGCTCGTGTCAGCATTCGACGGACCTCTGGTCGGCTGGCCACCCGGGCGAGGAAGCACTTGGGAACAATGTAGGCCCGCCGACCACGAAGTCATGCTGACGTTAAGGGCAAAACAATTGCTCACACGGCCACTAGGCCTCCATCGACCGGCAGATCGATTCCACTGATGTAGCTGCTCTCGTCCGAGGCCAGGAACACCGCTGCCGAAGCAATCTCCTCAGGCTTCCCGATGCGCCCCATCGGAATCATCGTCTTGAACCGTTCCTTCATCGCATCCGCCTTCCCGTCGAATTGGCCTTTGAGAATAGGTGTCTCGACCGGGCCAGGGCTGATCACATTCGCGCGGATTCCTTTACCCGCCAACTCAGCCGTCCAGGTGCGCACAAACGAGCGCAGCGCCGCCTTGGTCGCTCCGTAAGTTGGATAGATCGGAATCCCCTTCTGCCAGATCCCAGAGCCGGTCAGGATGATTGATCCGCCGTCTTTCATAAGGGGCAAGGCCTTTTGCACGGCAAAGAAGACGCCGCGAGCGTTGATGTCGAAAGTTTTGTCGTAGTCTTCCGGGCTCACGGTTGCTGTTGGTTTCGGCTCCGCGATGCCTGCATTCGCAAATAGCACGTCGAGCTTGCCCTTTGTCGCTACTTCCTTGTATAGCCGATCCAGGTCGTCGAGATTGGAAACGTCCCCTTGAACGGCAGTCACATTTTCCCCGATTTCGGCGACGGCCTTATCCAGTTCCGCCTGTCGGCGGCCCGTCATGAAGACGTAGGCTCCCTCTTCCACGAAGCGTTTGGCGGTAGCAAGCCCGATACCGCTGCTGCCCCCAGTGATGACGGCGACTTTTCCCTTTAATGCAGACATGATCTGATTCTCCGTTTCCCTTATTTAGAATGTCCCGGACTTCTGGACCTATCGTTTCAGATGTGCGAAGTACGAAATGGTTGCGCATTTTTCAACCTTTTGGTCCAGAAATGCGTCAAATCCTGTATGGACACTTCAACGCCAGTGGAAGTGAAGATGGGGCGTCCTCGCGAGTTTGATGAAGACGCCGCGCTTGAAGCTGCGATGCGAGTCTTCTGGGAAAAAAGCTACGAGGGTACAACCATGGCCGACCTGACCGGAGCTATGGGAATCAACCGTTCTAGCATGTACGCGGCTTTTGGCGACAAGGAATCAATCTTTCACCGCGTCATGGAGCGCTACTTGGGCGAGCCGATGGACTATATCAGGCAGGCTCTCGCTCAGCCGTCGCTGGCGGAAGTTGTAGCCGGCCTGATTCATGGCACTGCGGAATTCCTCTCGATGCGCGGCAATCCTCGGGGCTGCCTTTTGATTCAAGGGGCACTCGCATGTGGTACAGACGCGGAACCGATAAAGCAGGCGATGATCGATTGGAGAAAAAGCGGTGAAGCGGCCATAAAGAGGCGCCTGCAACAGGCGCAGTCTCAGGGCGAGTTCCCTGCAGAAATCCAGGCCGCAGACTTTGCCCGTTATCTGTCCTCGGTAATGGCAGGCCTTGGAGTTCAAGCCGCGAACGGCGCAACGAGAACAGAGTTGCGGCGCGTCGCTGAAATCGCCTTGCGCTGCGTTGAAACGGCTTTTCAATCCATTAAGTAAAGTTTATGAACCGTGCTGGAGCCTCATGAGTCGCTAGACGTGACCCTCGCCTATCTGAAGGGCAAGGACGCCGAGTCCGAAGAAGCGCAAGAACACGCCAACAGCAGCAGCCTGGCGCTGTACGCATAAAAAATGAGCGCAACAGGGGGAGATTTCTGGCTGGCCAAGCTAGAATCTCCCGTTCTCGTCTAGTTTTAGCCGCTGTTGTCACCTGTCTCAAAGCTCAGAATCTCACGATTAGAAGCGAGCCTATGGGGATGAAGATATTGGTTGCTGGATCGTGGGAGGTTTACTATGGCACGACTGATTGAGTTTTATGTCCCGCAGAACTTCAAACCAGCGAAGCAGCGCTGGCTGCCTTTGGAGCAACGCGGAAAGATCATCGTGTTCCAAAGCGCTGTGATCAAGAAGTCTGCCTAACGTACGGGAAGTTCTATGGACGATAATCGGACGCTCTCTATCCCCGTGATTTTGGGCACAGCCAGAATGGGCCGCATGAGCGTGCACGCAGCCCGCTTAGTTACTGAAGAACTGGGTAAGCGAAACGGAGTCGAAACCGAGCTCATTGACATCGCAAAGCTTCCACTGCCGACGAACGATGCAGGAGAGGCGATCAAGCACGCCGATTTCTCCTCCAAGATGAGCAGGGCGGACGCCTTGGTCATCGTGTCTCCTGAATACAATCACGGTTACTCCGGCCTCTTGAAACACGTCTTGGACAGTTGTCTCAAGGAATACATTCATAAAGCTGTTGGCATCGTGGGTGTGTCGGCTGGACCGTTCGGCGGCGCTCGAGTCATTCAGAACCTCCTTCCCGTGATGCGCGAGCTAGGGCTGGTCACGATTTTTTGGGATGTAAATTTTTCCAGTGTTCAAAAAGCGTTTTCTGCCGAGGGCGATCTACTTGATGAGTCCTACATCCGACGTGTCGACAAGTTCCTCAAAGAACTCATCTGGATGGCGCGGACACTGCGCCACGGTCGCGAGCAGATATCTCTAGACTGATTCTGAGTGCCGACGGAGGCCCCCTGTGGCTGAGACAAAAGGAAAGATGACGTGTCCGGACTGCCGAGTAGAAATGAATCACCACAGTGACAAGCTTGTGTACGCCACTGACCTACCGCAGGCGGGCACAATTGACACGAGTCTCGGCGGCTTCACCGAGGAGTTTCATACTTGTCCCAAGTGTGGCCGCGAGGCATCCCGTCACGCTCAGAGAGAAACAAGAAAGTGACCCTAAATCGAATTCGGTCCGCTGACGCCGAACGAGTCCAAAACATCGCGCAGGGGTTATGAGTGCCAGTCATTACCTCCTCTAGATTGTGTCTATAGTTCGCGGCCTGAGGGTGGTGTCCCGATGACCTCGGTGATCACTTCAAAAGCGGCCAACGGTTATCAGTGCAAAAGCGGCCAACGGAAGTAGCCCGTCCAGGACTCAGTTGTTCTACCCCGCCGGCTCTT
>Ga0182037_10000802_pt1 | contig 15835 bp, 14 predicted proteins | sample sta12Cox44000082_FD_125974 | JGI IMG/M metagenome (GOLD analysis project Ga0182037, IMG submission 125974) | Lab enrichment of tropical soil microbial communities from Luquillo Experimental Forest, Puerto Rico - statoxic.12C.oxic.44.000.082 | ecosystem: Environmental > Terrestrial > Soil >... | reverse complement strand
TACAAAATTGGGACAAAACGAGTTGGTAATGTATTCTGAGGGTTGATCGGCACGCGGCGACTTTTCTGCGCCCGCACTTCGCGGTAAACAAACTCCGGGGGTTTGGGTGAGTCGGCCATTTTGGTGGGTTCTCGGTATAGTGGCGCTAGCCGGCGTTGTCGTCGACGGCTACGCGATTCGCGAACGCCAACGCGTTGACCAGCGTTTTGCAAATGAAGTGGTTTTGGGACGTGCCGAGGCCGAGCGCATCCGCGCCCAGGTCATCTTACCGAGGGTTCACACCGTCTCTGCCGGGCTGAATTTTGCCGCAGCACTTATAAAATTCGGCTTGAGCGGTACGGAAGCCGCCGAGGCCACCGCCGCGGCGCAGAGCGCCTTTAATTTGCGCCAGTTCCGCGCTGGAAACACCATCGCGGTTGGCCGCTCCGTCCTCGGCGAATTGCGCGAAATAAATTACAAAATCGATCCCGAGCGCATGCTGCGCATCGTTCCCGACACGCGCGGCTTCTCCGCGCAAATCACCGAGATTCCCTCCCAAATTGCAGTAGAAACCGTCAGTGGACGCGTGGAAGATTCGCTATTCGCTGCCGTCGAGGATGCCGGTGAGTCACCCGAAGTGGCCCTCCGGATGGCGCAAATTTTCGGCTATGACCTGGATTTTTACACCGACCCACGCAAAGGTGACACCTTTCATATCGTTATTGAAAAGAGAAAATACACAGATGGTACCCTAGCCGAATACGGGCGGATCCTGGCTGCGGAATACGACCACACCGGCAAAAAATATCAGGCGCTGCTGTTTCACGATGACCTGGGACGCGCGACCTACTATGCGGCCGACGGCCAATCTCTGCAGAAAGCCTTCCTGCGCTCGCCTCTGAAATTCGCGGCTCCGGTCACCTCGCATTTCAGCAAGGCCCGGTTTCATCCCATATTGAAAACCCTTCGGCCGCATCTGGGCACGGATTATGCTGCCCCGGTCGGAACACCAGTGCAGACCATCGGGAGCGGACGCGTCGAATTTGCCGGCCGTAAGGACGGGGACGGCAACATGGTGAAGATCGCGCATGCGCAGGGTTACGAGACCCTGTACCTGCATCTCGCGCGCATCTTTGTTCACCAGGGCGAGCGCGTTGAGATCGGCAAGACCATTGGACTCGTCGGCATGACCGGTTTGGCCACCGGCCCCCACTTGGATTTCCGTATCGAGCTAAAAGGCCAATTCCTCAATTTCGAACGACTCGGCCAGCCTCCTTCCGACCCGGTTTCCAAGAAGAATTGGGGCGAATTCGCCTCCCTGCGCGAAGAGTGGCTGCCGATGCTCGAGAACCCGTCGCAGCATCCGATTACTGCATCGTTGAGCGTTCCGGGCGCCGCGGGAAGTGCCGCGGCTGCGGGCGCAAGCGAGGCGGAGCGGTGGCATTGAGAATTATGGTGTAACCCACACGTTTCGCTCGCGTCTGAACCCTCAGGGTGGCTCCATGAAAGAACTCATACGGCTGTTGGTGCTATTGCTCCTGTTATCTCCTAGGCTGCCGGCGCAGGCTCCGGGTGCACCCCCCATCGCGGAAGAGCGCGCCAAAGCCTGGCTAGTCGCCTTTAACTCCGGAGACAAAGCGGTGCTGAAAGCATTCCTCGAGAGCTATCGGCCCTCGGCTCTCGAGCATATCGACGACACACTCGAATTCCGTGAGCGCACGGGGGGATTCGAACTGGAAAGGGCCGAAGAAAGTACGCCCACGCGTTTTGCCGCCCTCGTCAAAGAAAAAGACAGCGATCAATTTGCCCGCTGGGTCGTCGAAGTCGAGCCCGACGAGCCCCATCGCATCAGCAAACTTGAGTTGCGAGCTATTCCGCGTCCGGCTGAATTTGCGTTGCCGCGCTTAAGCGAGCCTGACGCACTCGCCGCCTGGACAAGATATCTGGAGTCGGAGACCGCGGCAGACCGTTTTTCCGGGGCGGCACTCCTTTCGAAAGACGGAAAAGTCGTATTCTCGCACGCCTACGGAATGGCCGACCGCCCGAGCAAGACCCCTAATCAGCCGAACACTCAATTTCGCATCGGCTCGATGAATAAGATGTTCACGGCCGTTTCGATCATGCAACTCGTACAGGCAGGCAAAATCCAACTAAGCGATCCGCTCGGGAAATTCCTGCCGGATTACGCGAACAAGGACGTGGCTTCCAAAGTGACCATCGAAAGCTTGCTCACCCACACCGGTGGCACCGGCGACATCTTCGGCCCCGATTTCGACGCTCATCGCCTCGAGCTTCGCACTCTCGAGGACTATGTGAAACTCTACGAGAACCGCGGACTCGCTTTTGAACCCGGCTCGCGCTGGGAATACAGCAATTACGGTTTTATCCTGCTCGGCGTCATCGTCGAAAAGGTCAGCCGCCAGAGTTATTACGACTACGTCCGCGAGCATGTCTTTCGACCCGCAGCTATGACCTCGACCGATTCCTTGCCCGAAAATGATAAGGTTCCCGAGCGTTCCGTGGGCTATATGAAGCAAGGGCAGGGGCTCTGGCAACCGAATACCGACACCCTGCCGTGGCGCGGCACTTCGGCCGGTGGCGGTTATTCGACGGTTGAGGATTTGTACCGTTTCGCGTTGGCCCTCGAAAACCATAAGCTGCTAGACGCGGCGTACACCGAAAGGATGACTACTCCCGAAGCCCAACGTCCTGGCGGTGATCATTACGCCTTTGGCTTCGGGGTCAGCGACGACGACGGAATGAAATGCATAGGCCACGGTGGCGGCGCTCCCGGAATGAACGGGGACCTGAAAATCTGCCAGCACGCGGGTTACGTCATTGCCGTGCTCGCCAATCTGGACCCGCCGGCGGCTCAACGCGCCTCCACCTTTATCGCCGATCGCGTCCCATTGAAATAATCGGCTTTGTCAGCCGCAACAAATCCGCAATTCGCTCCGTATTAACAAACGAACGGATACGGCCTCGCGGCGAATAACTTCGCAATTGACTCCCGTGAGCCCCTCGGTAAAACTTCACCGCTACGAGGTGACGCATGGACCTGGAATCCCCGCGTGTCGGCCCAGTCGGTCTCTCCGAGCGCATCCTCTTTGTCGACATCCTCCGCGGCATGGCCTTGTTTGGCATTCTGGCTGCCAACATGCGCGCCTTTGTCGCCCCCCTCGAAGCTTATGGAAACATTCAGGCGCTCTTTCACAGCCGCGCGGACCTCCTGGCCCAGGCGTTTATCGACACCTTCATCCAGGGAAAGTTTATTTCCATTTTTTCCTTTCTGTTCGGGATGGGCTTTGCTATCCAGATGAGTCGTGCAGAAGCGCGCGGCGTCCGTTTCTTGAGTTTCTACCCGCGAAGGCTATTGGCGCTCGCGTTATTCGGCTTGATCCACGGCGTTCTCATCTGGGCGGGAGACATCCTACTCACTTACGCGTTTTCCGGCGCGATTCTCCTGCTCTTCCGCAAACGCCAACAAAAGACGCTCCTGTGGTGGGCGGGTAGTCTGTTCGCTCTGCCTATCGTCGTGAGCAGCGTCTTCCTCGGTCTATACTTCAGCCGCTTTCACCGCCCCTGGATGGATCCCAAGCCGCCCGATGTCGCGAAATATTATTCCGTCATCAACATCTACGCGCATGGTACGGTCCGGCAGATTCTGGCGCAAAACTGGGTGGAGTGGAAGGGCTCCCTCCCGCTTTTGCTTTTTTCCATTTATGCCACTGGCCTGTTCCTCCTCGGTATGTGGGTCTGGCGCTCAGGGATTGTGCAGCACCTCGAAGATTACCAACCCATCCTGAAAAAAGTCTGCGCATGCTGCGTCCCCGTCGGACTGGCCATTAATCTTTATGTCTCTGCGGTTAGCGCCTTGGTGCCCCGCGGCAAGGTCTCGCTCTGGGCGTGGTTCGCGCAAGTCCTGTGGCTGCCGGGATCGCACATCCTCAGCGCCGGATATGTTTCGGGCCTCGCGCTGATCTTTTTCGACGCGGAGCGGCGGCGCTGGTTAATACCCTTCGCGGCTGTGGGCCGCATGGCTCTTACCAATTACTTGATGCAGTCGGTCATCTGCACGCTCTTCTTCTATCACTACACCACCGGCCTCTTCGGCAAAATCGGGCCGGCCTGGGGCCTGGTCCCGACGGTCGTTTTGTACTCGGCTCAAGTCGTTTTCAGCAACTGGTGGTTGCAGCGGTATCGCTTCGGCCCAATGGAATGGTTATGGCGCGGCATGACCTATGGCAAGTTCCCGGCCATGCGCAAAGACGATGCTGCCGAAAGGACTGAAGCGCCTCTCATCGGGGCCGCCCCGATGATTGTGGCGGGCGTCGCGGGCGCGGAGACCAGCGAACCGGACAAGCTATCCTGAGTTCGCGCTCGCTGGACTCGCGGACGGCCCCGCAATGGTCGCCTAACGGCGAAATCGGGCTGCCTTTGCGTTGCAGCCTCGGCGTTTCAAAATGTTCAGTTTTTTCGCCCCGCGCGATCCGGGCAAGTATCTCTTTCTCTTCACTCGCCAATTCCGAAAGAACGATCCGCAGCATCGATTTGCCGATCGCTTCCGGCGCCGCGTAGCCGAAGCAGGCAATTACCACCTGATATTGGAGACCGAGCCCCTCCCGGCTTGCGTCTCCAAGTGTACTAATACATACCGTTGGCTCCGGAAGAATTACCGAATCGTTTTTAGGGCCTCTCCCGTACGACTATTTTTCGCGCGAGTGGAGAATTTTCCCCCCGGCTTCGCGGAATGGCTCTCGCCGGTTCGTCCGCAACCCTTTGAGTACGAGACAGTTGTTGTTTTTGGTACCGCTTTTGGCACGCTCGTTGCTCCTTTTATTCCTGACAGATTCCATGCTTCGCATGAAGCAAACGTCCGTTAGGAGGAACGAGGCATGAACCGAAAACTAATGCATTTCAAGAAATGGCCGGCCTTATCCGCACTCGCAACACTGTTCGGCTTTGCCACTTCTGTAGGTGCGCAAAACATGCCCGCCGAAAAGAACGATGACCGTCAATTCACTCAAGATCGTGACGCCGATCGTCAACGTGACACCGATCGTCAAGATGTAGCGCGTTTCGATCAATTCCTCGATAACCACCGCGAAATCGCCGAACAAGTTCGCAAAGATCCCTCACTGCTCAACAACAAGGATTTCTTGAAGAGCCATCCCGCACTCCAAACGTATCTGCAGCAAAACCCCGGGGTGCGCGACCAGATCAAGCAGAATCCCAGCGCGTTCATGTATCAGGAAGATCGCTATGAGCGCCATGAGGATTTGACTCGTGACCGGAATGCGACTCGACAGGAGACGGCTCGCTTCGATCGATTCCTCGACTCGCATCGGGAGATCGCCGAGCAACTTCGCAAAAATCCAGCGTTAGTCAACAATACCCAATTCCTGAAGGATCACCCTGCGTTGCAGACCTACCTCCAGGATCATCCCGCGGTTCGAAAAGAAATCTCCCAGGATCCCAACGCGTTCATGCAAGCGGAAGAACGTTATGACCAGCGTGAAAATGAAATCAACCGTGACCGCGATCGCGATGCCGATCACAACAACGTCGCACGCAGTGACCGGGAAATGGACCGCAACGCCAATCAGAATGCTCGCCGCGACTCTGACGATAATGTTGCCGCCAGCAGCCGTGACGTCAATCGCAGCAATTCGGCCAGCCAGAACAACGCCAACCAGAACAGCAAGACGAGTCAGAACCGTGATGTCGACCGCGACCGGACCGATCGGGATACAAACGCCGGCGGCAACAATGAGCTAGACCGCGATGACCGGGACCGTAGCTACCGCGACCGCGATGACCGCGACTTCGATCGCAACCGTCAGGAGCGTTCCCGCTTCGACCAGTTCCTCGACAGCCATCGCGAGACCGCCGAACAGCTTCGAAAGGATCCTTCGCTCGCGAATAACCCTCAGTTCCAGAAGAACCATCCCGCGTTCCAGGCCTACCTGCAGGATCATCCCAACGTCCAAGCCCAACTGAAAAATGACCCCAACGCGTTCATGCAACAACAGGATCGTTTCGATCGCGACCGCAACCAGAGTGTCGCCAGGTATGACCGCGATTCCGATAGCATGGTCCGCGGCGATCGGGATCGTGCGTCGTTCCATCACTCCGCCAGTTTCGGCGAATTTCTTGGCGCTCATTCGAACATGGCGCAGCAACTCTCGAAGGATGCTTCCCTAGTGAAGAGCCCGGCATACATGGAAGATCACCCTGAACTCCGCTCGTACCTGGACTCCCATCCGGAAGTCAAGGAAGAGTTGATGCAGAACCCCCAGGGCTTCATCAAATCGGCCCAGGAAACGCCGCAATTTAAAGGCAATAGTCAACTGAACAGCAACGGTCAGGCCGGAAAGCCGCCGTCCGCGCCGACCGCCAGCCCCACGAAGCCTAAGCAGTAACGGTCAGCGCTGCTTGTCTTCCGGGATTGGAAGACCGGAGGCGGTCTTCCAATTTCCGGTGGTTTCCTCGCGCCTGGAAGGTAGCGCGGGGCCGGATGAGGTCCTACAAGGAGAAATGATGCGAATAAAGACTCCCGTGATTTTGGCGATTGCTCTGATCGCCGCGATTCCCGCGAGCGCTGGTGGCAAGAAAAAGAATCAACCGGACCGGGCCATGCTGGAAAAAATGGAAGCAGTCCCCTGTGGTGCAAAGCAGAAAGGGTTAGCAGGGCTCGGTTCGTTCTGGGCGTCGGTCGGCATTACCCATATCAACTCCGACGAGAAACTGTGCCCGCAATATCTGCTGCGCACCGATAACATGGACTATCGCATTCGTCCTAAGGACTTGAAGCATCCCGTCGTTTTGCCGGTTGGGCAGGAAGTGGTCTTTAAAATCAGGAAGGATCGAATGCTTGTCAAAGATCCCGAAGGCGACCACAAGATGCGCGACTACGAAGTCGTCTCGATGGAACCAACGAATCCAGCCGGCGAAAACGCCGCCAGCAAATAGAACTGCGCTCCTGGCATCTATCGACCCAGCCCGGCAGGGATGCTTTCTCCAGAGGATGAATTCCCGGAACGTTAGCCTTAAACTGTGGGTCGGGTTTTCTTCTCCGGAGGTGGTCATGTCTCTTCGACCTGTTAAGCGCTTGATTCGCTCGAAACCCACGCGAGAGGGGGCAGGAGTTCATTTGCGCCGAGCGTTTGGTTTCGGCAACACTTCCGAATTCGATCCGTTCCTACTCCTCGACGATTTTCGCAACGACGTACCCGACGATTACTTGGCCGGTTTTCCCTGGCATCCTCACCGCGGGATCGAGACCATAACCTATGTCCTTGCGGGAACCGTCGAGCATGGTGACAGTCTCGGAAACCGCGGCGCGATCGCTTCCGGCGACGTTCAGTGGATGACCGCCGGCAGCGGCATTATTCATCAGGAAATGCCGAAGGGCGATGAAGTTGGACGAATGCACGGTTTCCAACTGTGGGCCAATCTTCCTTCCTCACTGAAAATGACCAATCCGCGCTACCAGGAGGTGAAATCTCGCGATATTCCCGAAGTTACCGACGATGATGGCACGAATGTGCGCGTCGTCTGCGGAAGTTTCTGGGGTGTTAATGGACCTGTCGAAGGCGTTGCCGCGGAGCCCATCTACTTGGATGTGTCCGTGCCGCCGGGTAAACGAAAAATGCTCCCCGTAGAAACCACCCGCCACGCTTTCGCCTACGTTTTTGGCGGCGCCGGCAAGTTCTGCAACGCTTCCGATCCCCTCGCCGTGCCTACGGAATCCGTCGGTTGGCTCGACACCAATCCTCCCTCCGCTGCGGACAATCGTTCCCTCGTGCTCTTTGATCGCGGCGACGAAGTTATGGTCCAAGCCGGCGATGAGGGCATTCGTTTCCTGCTGGTTTCCGGCAAGCCGTTACAAGAACCCGTCGCCTGGTACGGCCCCATCGTCATGAACACGCAAGCGGAGTTACAACGGGCCTTCGAAGACCTTGACCGCGGCACGTTCCTTAAAACGAAGAAATAACTGAACACACGTCCATTGCAGGGCAATTGCGCTAATAAATGATGGGCAGCTTTGAATAGTCGGCGCCCGCGTCTTCCACCACCCGCAACACCAACAGCGTGCGGTCGTCATGGGCTGTGCGCCCCGCGCCCGTATGTTCGTCCGTAGCTTTCACGATTTTTTGCGCTACGGTGTACCCGGGATCGGCCGGATTTACTCCCGCTAGGATCGATTTCAGCCTTGCGATACCGAACTCCTCCAGGTCTTTATTCATTGCCTCGTGAATCCCGTCCGAGGCAAACACCACCACGTCGCCCGGAGTTAGCGTCAGGCGGACCTCCTCGTACTCCGCTTCGGGAAGTAGCCCCAGCGGCATGCCGCCGACGTTCACCTCGCTCACTTGCCCATCGTGAATCAGCAGCGGCAGCGGGCCGCCGGCGTTCGCGATCGTAAGTTCGCGCAGCGCCGCATCGTAAATCGCGAATTGCATAGCGATGAAGCGCGCGTCGAGCCGTGCGGCCAACAGCCGGATGTTCAGCAGTTCAAGCATCTCCGCCGGCGTCGCCTCTCGTTCTTGCACCAGTTCCCGCAAAATGCCGATGGCCAGCGAACCATACAGCGCCGCCGCTGTGCCTTTCCCGGAAACGTCGCCATTCGCTATGGCCAGTCGCCCCACGCCGTACGGAAGCAGATCGTAAAAATCGCCGCCCAGCTCTCTTGCCGGCACGTAGGCCGTCGCCAGGTCGAGCCCCGGCACTTCGCGCGCTCCCGAAGGCAGGAGCTGCCGCTGAATCTCTCGCGCGGTTTCCAGATCCGACTGCAAGCGAGCCTGGTTCTCCTTCGCTTCCTGAAAGAGTCGCGAGTTTTCCAGAGCCACGGCGATGTACGAGCCCAGTATATTCAGCAGCCGTTCGTGTTCCGCGGTAAATGCGTGCGGCGCGGTGCTTTCCAGGTCCAGCACGCCAATCAACCGGTTCTGCAGCAGCAGTGGCACCACCAACTCCGAGCGCACCTCGATATCATTAGAACCTTGCAGATAGCGCGGATCCAGCCGTACATCCACTACTCGGATCGTCCGCCGTTCGGCGGCCGCTGCACCCGTGATTCCTTGATTCAGTGGCATCTGCAGGCGCGAAGGAATCGCATCCTCAAATCGCAGCGAAAATACGCTTTCAAGCACCTGCGCGTCTTCGAGCCACAGCATCACGGTGAATACCTGATAGTCCACCAGTTTCTTCACGCGTGCGGCAATCCGCCGGAGCAGTTCCTCGCGGTCAAGGATAGCGGTAATCTCGTGACTAATTTCGTACAGCAGGCTTAGCAACTGTCCCTGCTCCGGGTGCTCCACTGACACCCTCGCAGGCACCGGATCGGCGTCACCCAGCAACGAAAATGGCACGAGCTTCGGCGGTTGATCCATGACCCAAGATTCTATCCGCAATCGTTGGATGATCGGCAGGAAAGTTGGTTTCATCGTGCCCTGTCGAATCCGCGAACCACGGCTCAGATTCGTCGAGCGTCTGAATTTTACGATCGACGTAAGAGCCAGGCGCAGAGCAGCCCCGCGAATCCCACCAGCAGCAGGGCGAGTGTTTGTGGCTCCGGTGTAATCACTGGTGGCGTGGCGGGAGTAGGATACGGCTGTGGCAAGAAGCCAGGTGGTGAGGTTGACGGCGCAGGTCCGGGAGGTGCCGGAGCGGATTTAGGCGTCGCGGCTGGGCCCGGTCCGCCTCCGCAGCACAGAAAAAACGGAAGAAAGGGCGCTCCCGTTCCACCGGGAGATCCGCTTTGCCCCGGCGAATTCAGCGCTAACAGCACCGGCGATCCGTCAAACGGAAAGATCGGCGCCACGGGAGCCTCCCCAGGAACCATTTCTGGCCTGCGCGGTCCCATCGGAAGATCCAGAGTTTCCAGCGGCGGCTCGCCAGGCGAACTGGGCCCGGCTGGAGTTTCCGAAATCCGATTGCCACATCGCGCGCGTGCGAGATGCGTTCCATCGGTCAACAACGCTTCGCCCGGCGGCAGGGCGATTTTCTTGCTTGTCCAATAGACGTGATCGCCCAACCGATACGAGACGTACACTTGGCGGGCCGCATTGAGCCGCATCAAGCGCGCCGATTGTGTGCGAAAATCTGCATAATGTGCCGCCACGATGGGGTCGTTCTTCAAGGACTTTTTCAACTCTTCCTTCGAATGCGCTCCTCCAGGAATCACCGAGTAGGGATAGACCGGTCGATTTTCCTCAGCGAACGACGTTGCGAACGACGCGCTCCCATACCAATACAACGGGAGGGGCCACGTCTCTTCTGCAGCATCGGATGGTGAGATATCCGGTGGCGTCCCGCCGAAGAAGACCCAGAACGAGAGTGGCAGAACCACCAGTAGAACTAATACGAGGAAGAGTTTCGATGCCCGATGACGTTTAGTTTTGTCGAAATTAGACCGGCAAATATCCCCTGGACCCATTTCAAAAACGGCGAGACCGTCGTCGCCGTCGCAATTCCCCCGCTCCGATCCAAGCAAACCGAGTGCCAATTGCGAAATTCGTCAGTTTTGGCTGAAATTCCCGATTTCTCTCTCGGTACTTTGACGAACCGCAAACAATTTCACGCTTGCCCAGGGAACGCTTTTACTAAATTAGGGAAAATTAGGATGAGTCGAGGTGTCGCCTGCTCGCCAGAGGTTCAGCCCCAGCGGTCATTTCGCGCGAAACGACCGGTAATTTTTTTGAATCTCGCCGGTCGCCCTACTTCACTTCCCAGATGTCCCCGGCTTTGAGCAGCTTCTCTAAATTGCCCGCGCCTTTTTTCTGAATCACTTCTTGCACCTGCTGGCGGATCACGTCCTCATAGCTCGGCAGGTCATCCCAGGCTCGCAGCACCCCGATCGGAGTCGGGAAGCCCGGCCGGTGTTCCATGTGCGAGAGCAGGAACGCATAGGACGGCCGCGGGTGATGCGCGTCGTGCACAACGAGGTCCGCTTCGGTCACGCCGTTTCCGAGCGGGACGACTTCGATATCTCCGTCCGGCTTGCGGCGAATCCCCTTATCTTTGTTCTTTCCGAAAACCAGCGGTTTGCCGTGCTCGAGTTGCAACACGTGTTCGCTACGTGCATCTTTCTCCGTCAGGCTGAACCACGCGCCATCGTTGAAAATGTTGCAGTTCTGGAGAATCTCAACGAACGCCGATCCTTTGTGCGCCGCAGCCGCCTTCAATGTTTCCTTCAGATGCGCCTGGAAAATATCCACCGAGCGCGCCACAAACGTGGCCTCCGCCCCGATCGCCAGCGAAATCGGGTTAAAGGGACGGTCCGGCGACCCAAACGGGGTTGACTTGGTAACCTTGTGAAATTCCGAGGTCGGCGAGTACTGCCCCTTCGTCAACCCGTAAATGCGGTTGTTGAACAGCAACACCTTCACTCCCACATTTCGCCGCAGCATGTGGATAGTATGGTTGCCGCCGATCGCCAGTGAGTCGCCATCGCCTGTCGCTACCCAAACTTCCAGTTCCGGATGGGCAATCTTGATCCCCGAGGCGACCGCCGGTGCGCGGCCATGAATGGTATGGAAGCCATACGTGTTCATGTAATACGGAAAACGGCTCGAGCAGCCGATCCCCGAAATCACCACGAAGTTCTGCCGCGGAATCCCCAACTCCGGAAACACCGACTGCACCGCCGCCAGAATCGCGTAATCTCCGCAACCAGGGCACCAGCGCACTTCCTGGTCGGTCTGAAAGTCCTTTCGTGTCAGTGGTGGGAGGGCTGTCGTGGTCATGGCGTTCTCCTAGATCCCCAACATTTCTTCGATCTTCTGTTCAAGCTCGGACTGTTTGAAGGGGCGGCCCTGAATCTTGTTGAGGCCGACCGCATTGACCAAATATTTGGCGCGCAAAATCCAGAGGAGCTGGCCCATATTCAATTCAGGAACGAGAACCTTCTTGTAGCGCTTCAGAACGTCACCGACATTGGCGGGCAGTGGATTCAGATAGCGCAGGTGCAAGTGACCGATCCTTCGTCCCAGAGCCCGCTGGGTCTTCACAGATTGCATGATCGCTCCGCACGTCGAACCCCACGACACAATAAGCAGATCACCTTCGTGATCCCCCTCGGGCAAGACTTGCGGAATGTCCTGCAAAATCGCTTCGACCTTGGCCGCTCGGATGCGCACCATTTTTTCGTGATTCAGGGGCTCGTAATTCACGTTGCCGGTAACGTCCTGCTTTTCCAGTCCCCCGATGCGATGTTCCAATCCCGGCGTGCCCGGGATCGCCCAGGGCCGCGCCAGCGTGTCGGGGTTCCGTTTGTACGGATGGAACCCTTCCACCTTCGTTTCGAAATGCACCGGAACGTTGGGAATTTCATCCAGATTCGGTATGCGCCACGGCTCCGCGCCGTTGGCCAGGTAGCCGTCTGAAAGCACGATAACCGGCACCATGTACTTCAGTGCGATGCGGCTCGCTTCCACCGCGACCCAGAAACAATCCGCGGGTGTCGCCGCCGCGAGCACCGGTATCGGCGCCTCGGAATTGCGGCCAAACAGCGCCTGCAACAGGTCTGCTTGCTCTGTTTTTGTCGGCAAGCCGGTGGACGGTCCGCCGCGCTGGATGTCGCATATCACCAGTGGAAGCTCGGTCATGGCGGCAAGACCCAATGCCTCGGTTTTCAATGCCATGCCGGGGCCAGACGTGGTCGTGATTGCCAGTGCTCCGGAATAGGATGCGCCGATCGCCGAAGTGATGGCCGCGATTTCGTCTTCCGCCTGGAACGTCAGCACCCCGAAATCCTTGTACTGCGAAAGTTCGTGCAGGATGTCCGACGCCGGGGTGATCGGGTAGCTTCCCAGGAAGAGCCTTAGCCCCGATTTCTGAGCAGCGGTTACAAAGCCGAGAGCCAAAGCCTGGTTCCCGCTCAGGTTGCGATACAAACCAGGGCTCAATTGCGCCGGCGGGATTTCATAGCTGGTTTGAAATGCTTCCGTCGCTTCGCAGTACGAATAGCCGGCTTTCAGTGCCAGCTTATTCGCTTCCACATAAATCGCCTTTTTCTTGAACTTATCCTCGATCCAACGGAACGTCGGATCCATCGACCGGTTGTACAGCCAGTAGCACATGCCCAACGCAAAGAAGTTCTTGCACCGATCCATCGACTTCGCGTCCAGTCCGAGATGCTCCAGCGAGGCACGCGTCAATCGCTGCAGTTCGACCGGGAACACACGGAACCGATCCAGCGAATGATCTTCCAAGGGGTTGGTGGTCAGATGCGCCTTGCGCAAGTCCGTCTCTTTGAACGCATCCGAATTGACGATCAGAATTCCGTTCGACTTCAGGTCTGCGATATTCACCTTGAGCGCGGCGGGATTCATGGCGACCAGAACGTCGACGGCGTCGCCTGGCGTGTGCACCTCGCCCGACGAAAAATTCAGCTGGAATCCGCTGACCCCCGGTTCCGTGCCCGCAGGGGCGCGGATTTCCGCCGGGTAATCGGGAAACGTCGCGATATCATTCCCGTACAGGGCTACCGTATTCGTGAACTGGCTGCCCGTCACCTGCATTCCATCGCCGGAGTCGCCAGCAAAACGGATGACTGCCTGCTCAATAATCTCGCGTTTAGTTTTTCCTGCGGGAACTTCTGTGATTGTCGACATGGTAAAGCGTGAACCCCCGTCGTCCGGCGGCTCCTTTGCGCGGAGCACAGCGATTCGCCCTCGCGGCTAGGCGGCACGGTTTTCCTGTCGGGAGTACGCGCCGGACCGCCATGGAGCCGGCAAACCAAGAATAACACAGGGAGAAAGAGTAGACGGAGGGAGGGGGGAGCGGTGAGCGGTGAGAGCGACGTCAGAGGATCACGTGACGGCCGCCACACGCTCGTGGCCGATTTGGCCTTCTTCGTTTTGCGTATCTCCCGCTGCGAACTGTAGCTTCACATTTTTCGTGCGGAAGTAGAATAGCCACCACACGCTCACCGGCATCAGCATAAATATAAACGATATGACCACCAATTGCCGCGTCAGAACCGCCTGGCTCACAAAGTGCTGCGGAATCACGAAGGTCTCAAACGGCCGCATCGCAATAATCGCCAAGCACAGGGCCAACACCGTTGCGGCCCAGAAGAGCGAAGCTTTCCGTGCCCACGCCCGCAGCTTCAGCAGTCCGATCGCGGTACGGATTCCCAGCCCAATCACAGCAGGCGGCACCACCGCAATCACCAGAAAGAGAAGTGGGAAATAATCCAGGAATCCTCGTCCGTGTTCGTCGCGGTTATTCAGCAGTAACAGAATAAAGAAACCCCAGGCGCCGAGCGCCGTTACGCAACAAAGAATCGCGTACGTAGCCGCGGCAGTCACACCAGCAGAACGGGGACGGAGAGCAGGCATAAACCCAAGATGCAGGAACCCCGCTGAAAAGAAAATAGTACGAATCGCATGGAACTGTTCCGAAAAACGACCCTTGACGTTCGCTTTCTTTTCGCCTAGAGTGGGGGTGCCGGCGATGTCTAGCACGTCCGAGCGCCGCGTCTTTTTCCTTTACCGAGGCGCGGCATCTCGCGCCACCTCAAAATCGGAGGCTTGCATGGCCCTTACCAAGCGGCAAAAGGAAGTTCTCGATTACCTCGTATCGTTCGAAACGCGCCACGGCTACGCTCCCAGTTTCGAAGAGATCGGTAAGGGGATGAAACTGACCTCCCTCGCCACGGTTCACAAACACGTCAGTACCTTGGAGAAAAAGGGATTCATCCGGCGCGGCTACAACCAGAGCCGTTCCATCGAGATCGTGCAGCTGCCCAAACCCCCGAAAGAGCAGGTCCTCGAGCGGCGTGTCCATGAACTGCCGCTGGTCGGCCGCATCGCGGCGGGTCGTCCCCTCGAAGCCGTCGAAGAGCGCGAGACGCTTTCTCTCGGGGATTTTGCGCGCGGCGGAAATTCTTTCGTCCTGCAGGTAAAGGGAAACTCCATGATCGAAGACCACATCATGGATGGCGACTTTGTGGTGTGTGAGCAGACGCAGGTGGCGAACGCCGGTGATATCGTCGTCGCTCTGGTCGGAGGAGAGGAGGCGACCCTGAAGCGCTTTTATCGCGAGGGGGCCGGGAAGATCCGTCTGCAGCCCGCGAATTCCGAAATGGCTCCCCTATATGTCCCCGCCAATGACGTGAAAATCCAGGGCCGTGTCATCGGCGTGTTGCGCAAATACTGACTTCGCGCGATTCCTGCGCGCCGCATCCGTTTCTGCGCCCCGTTATTTGCATTTTTGAGTTAAACTGCACGCTCCGCTTGCTCTGGGTGCCGCCATTGGCGCTAAGCGGCGAGGGGCTGATTGGTTCCCACTACAGATAAAGCTGTCGTTCTCAGTCCGGATGCCGGGCATCGTGAGTCCCTGCGCTTGCTCCTTCGGGGAGCGGGATACGAAGTGATGGCCGCCGAGGTGCTCGAGGCTGCCGCTGCGACGCTGCGCGCCGGCGAAGCAGATCTCGTGCTGTTGGACGACAGTCTCCCAAACACCACGGTGCAGGCCGTTCTCACCTCTATCGAGAACCTGCCGATAGCAATGCGTCCTCGCGTCGTACTGTTATGCGCGGGGGATGCTGCGCAGCGCGGCTTGTGGCTGGATCAGGGAATCGATGAAGTGGTACCCGTGCCCTTCGAACCCGACGAACTGCTCGCGCGCCTGCGTTCCCAGATGCGTTTGAAACGCACCGTCAACGAATTGGACCGCAAGGTGCGCAACTCCGAAGAAGCCTACCAGGTCGCCCAAACCGCGTGTCGGTGGCTGGCGGTCACCGAGAAAAGGACCGGCGACGCTTTTTCCCTGGGCCGCGTGCTGCGCGTCGGTTTCGGCTAGCTGCTGTGTTTGGGAGCTAGTAGTGGCGGTCTTTGATTTCTCT
>Ga0182037_10000789_pt1 | contig 15901 bp, 12 predicted proteins | sample sta12Cox44000082_FD_125974 | JGI IMG/M metagenome (GOLD analysis project Ga0182037, IMG submission 125974) | Lab enrichment of tropical soil microbial communities from Luquillo Experimental Forest, Puerto Rico - statoxic.12C.oxic.44.000.082 | ecosystem: Environmental > Terrestrial > Soil >... | reverse complement strand
CGTGACCGAACGAGATCATGCCGCTGTAGCCGCTAAGCATGTTCCACGAAATGCCGACCGTCGCCCAGATCAACACGAGCGTCATCATTAACTGATAGTAGGAATTACGCACGAACCACCCGATCAGGAGATAGACACCGGCAAATGCGAAGATGGCGAAATATTGCTTGGCTTTGTCCGAGCGACCCATCACGCCCGCTCCCAGACCCGGCCAAACATGCCCTGCGGACGGAAGAAGATGATGAGCAGGAAGATGACAAATATCGCAGTGTTCTGGAGTTGGTAGGGCAGGACCAGTGTAGAAACCTGCTGGACGAGGCCAATGGTCAGGCCGCCCCAGAACGCGCCGAGAATCGAGCCCATGCCCCCGAGCACAACCCCGGCATACATCACGATCACGAAATCGAAGCCGATGTAGGGCTGAAAAGATTGAGTGCTCGCGAGCAGACCGCCGGCAACCGCCGTTATCCCGACGCCCAGCCCGAAGGCGAAACGGTGCGAGCGGTCGACGTCGATGCCCACATAAGCCGCCGCGATGGGATTATCAGCGGCCGCCCGCAGCATTTTGCCGAGATCAGACTTGGTAAGAAACAGGTATAGGCCGACCGCGAATAGGATTGCGAGCACGAAGGCGACAGTGCGCGCTTGGTTGAAGAATATCAGCCAGACTTCCCAGGACTCACGCGACATCGGTGTCTGCACCGACAAAGGTGTCGAGCCGAACAAGATCAAGCCACCGTTCGCGAGCACGAGCGCAACACCGAGCGTCATGATAATTTGGGTGTAATGGCCTTCGGCTTCCGCGGAGATAACGCGCGCACCAGTGATGCGCGCCAGCAAATAGCGGTGCAGTAGCCAGCCGATCGCGAAGACGACCGGTCCCGCGAGCGCCGCCCCGACTACCGGCCCAGCGTACGGGCCCAGGAAGGCGAGCACGCCGAATCCCGTCACCAAATAGTAGGTGATGTACATTCCAAGCATCATGAAATCGCCCTGCGCGAAGTTCACGACGCGCATAACGCCAAAAATGATCCCAAGGCCAACGCACATCAGCCCATACGTGCCGCCGACGAGCAGTCCAGCGGTGACTGCCTGGAAGAAATCGACAGCAAACCACTTCAGTTCTTCCATGACGCTCTTCGATCCCAAGAGATGGCGCGTTGCGCGCCGCTAGGGTGGAGGGTGACCCTATCGAAGAGGGGCAGCAAAATGCCGACACTCGCTGTCCGCACGCCAGCTACGCGTGGGAGCGAGCGCCGGAAAGAGGTGCCCGTTTCGATCCGACGTGCCCCCACCCGCCACAGTCGGATAGACGCGGGAATCCTCGTATTTGCAATGTGAAAACACGTAGGCTCGGCACACCTATGAAGATTGAGGGGGCGCACCTTACTACTCCTCCCACCGGTCCGGCGCCCGACCGCACCAAAGCCGCCGTCAATCGACTAGTTCTTATTGTGTCGACACTTTGGATGAGGTTACGGTTGCTAACTTCCGGTCGTCAAGCGTCTCCGCAGTCGCGGCGCCGCAACTCCAGACTTGATTGGATAGGAAAAATGCAATGAAAGCGCTGACCGCAGCTCTCGCCGAATTCGTTGCCAACATCCACCCCGAACAGATCCCCGAGCGTTGTCTGTTCGGGGCACGCATGGGCATGCTCGACTGTGTAGGAACAATGATCGCCGGCGCTCGAGAAGAAGCGCCGCAGCTCGTCGCGGGGATTGCGCCCACCTCCATGGCCAACGATGGCTCACCCGAGATCCCCTCGGGGCGCAACCTCACTCCCCCCGATGCAGCGTTGGTCAATGGCACGGCTGCCCACGTACTCGACTATGATGACGTCGGAATGGATGGCCATCCAAGTGCAGTCTTGACCTCGGCCATCTTGGCCGAAGGCTGGCCGCTGGGGGCGAGCGGTCACGATGCGCTTGTCGCTTACATCGCAGGCTATGAAATTTGGGCCTTGATGCAGGAGCTAGAGCCTGGCCACATGCATGACCGTGGCTTCCATCCGACCGCGATCTGGGGCACCCCGGCCTGCGCCGCCGCATGCGCGCGCCTTAACCGGCTCAATGCCGATCAAACCGCGCACGCAATCGCGATCTCGGCGTCACTGGCCGCCGGCGTCAGTGCCAATTTCGGCACCATGACAAAGTCGTTGCACGTCGGGCGTACCGCACAGGCCGGCGTATTGGCGACGCGCCTTGCCAAAGTGGGGTTTACCGGTTCGCTGGATGCGCTCGAGCACAGCACGGGATTCATGCGCGCGCATTCACCGTCGGGTGAGCCGTGTTTGTCGCCGGCCGACTGGCAGCTCGGCAGAAAATGGCGGATGGCCGAACTCGGCATCAACATTAAACGCTATCCAATGTGCTACGGTACTCACCGAGCAATCGATGCGATGCTCGACCTCGTCGAGGGATATGACCTGCGGCCGGATTTGGTTACCGAGATCAACGTGCGCATCGGGGATACGCAAGCGGTGATGTTGCGCAATCACGAGCCTAAGACCGCGCTTGAAGCAAAATTCAGCATGGAATTTGCTATGGCGGCTGCGCTAATCGCGCGACGGGTCAGCCTCAGGGAATTGGAAGATGGATTTGTGGGGCGAGGAGACATCGCCGTCGCGATGCGGAAGGTGCGGATGTCGACAACAACCGAGCGGTTACCTAACACGCCGTTCGCGCCTGACGATCGTGTGAATGTCGTTCTGCATAACGGTGAGATACTGGCGCACGAGCCGGTGGCGCAGCCTAAAGGAAGTTGGGAGAAGCCGCTGACCGATTCTGAACTACGTGAAAAGTTTCTCGATTGTGCGAGCGTCGGATTGTCTAAAAAGCAAGCTGCCTCGCTGTTTGACTCGTTGGCATCGCTCGATCGGCTTTCGAGCCTGCGTGAGCTTCCCATCGTTTCGGTCCACTGAGCATGTTGTCGGCCGACAATGATCTGTTTTTGCGAGTAAAGCGCCACGCCTGTCATTGAACGACTGTCCGGACGTCCGCTATTGACCCATAGCGGACATGCCTAGTTGCGCCGCACGCGTCCGCTTTTGACCCAAGCGGACATACGCTTGTGGAGTGCAGGAGCCCGCTTTTTGACCCAAATGCCTAGTCGCGCCGCACATGTCTGCTCTTGAGAGTAAAGCGGACATGTCGGTTTACACTGCATATGTCTGCTTTTGACCCAAAGCGAACATTCGTAGGCCCTTCAAATGCGCAGGTAGCGCCGATACCATGATTGTTTCTGATGCCTTGGGGCGGCAATGAGACGACGCGTTAAAGCAGGCTACAAAGCGCAGCGACGGAAGATTTCGGCGCGCCGTAATGCGCCAAAGACCACACACCCTCGCAGCTCCCGCGCTGCTGGCAAGGAACCAGAGGAGGTCGCGCGGCTCACCCGCGAACTGAAAGAGGCGCGTGAACAGCAGATAGCGACTGGAGAAATTCTTGCGTCGATAACTGGGTCGATTACTGACGCGAAACCAGTGTTCGATGCCATCGCGCGTAATCTACGACGCTTGTTCGGTACGCACCTTGCCGTGGTGCAAATATTAAAGGACGGAATGGTTCACCTAGCGGCCGCTGGTAGCGAACGGGAATTCAAGCTCCTCAGAAAGCATTTTCCGCAACCGGTGGATGAGAATACGGGCGGCGGCCGCGCGATGCTATCGAAACAGGTGCTTCATTACGTGCCTGTACTTGGCAATTCTACGGCCCCGCCTGCGACCCAACAATTCGCACGTGATCTAGATTTCAATTCGGTGATCTTTGCGCCCATGATCCGGGGAGGCACAGTTATTGGGGCTCTATCGGCGGCGCGCCGTGAAGCAAAGGCGTTCGACGAGGAGGAGGTCGCACTCATCAGGTCATTCGCCGACCAGGCGGTCATCGCGATCGAAAACGTGCGGTTATTTGAAGCTGAACGGCAACGCACGCAGGAGCTGTCCGAGTCGCTAGAACAACAGACCGCAACCTCCGAGGTACTGAAAGTCATCTCCAGCTCATCCGGCAAACTCGATCTGGTCTTTCAGACCATGCTTGCGAACGCGACCAGAATTTGCAACGCGGCCTTCGGCTCAATGTTGCTCATTGAAGGTGACGTGTTTCGGCGCGTCGCTCTTCACAATGCCCCACCCATGTTTGTAAAATTTAACAAGAAGACCCCGGTCATTCCGTTAGGCCAAGTCCATGATTTAAATCTGCTCCTTGAAACTAAACGGCCCGTTCATATTGCGGACGCAGCAGGGACTGCAGACAGCCCGATTGTCAAATATGGAGGTGCCCGTACGCTTGTGATTGTACCGATGCTTAAAGAGGCGGAGGTCATCGGCGCAATCGGCATTTACCGTCAAGAGGTGCGACCTTTTACCGACAAACAAATTGATTTGGTGACCAACTTCGCGGCGCAAGCCGTCATCGCCATTGAGAACGGGCGGCTGCTTAACGAGCTGCGTGATTCATTACAGCAGCAGACTGCCACGGCGGACGTCCTCAAGGTCATCAGCTCATCCCCGGGCGATTTGGGGCCTGTGTTCGAAGCCATGCTGGAGAAGGCAACTAGCATCTGCGGCGCAAAGTTCGGTACGTTGTTTTTGTCAGAAGGCAATTGCGCTCGAGCCGTCGCCCAATTCCGAGCCCCGCCCGCCTATGCTGAGGTCTTACGGCGCGAGCCAATTATCACCCTTGGCGAGGGCGCGCTTGGTCGAGCAGCGCGGACCAAACAGGCGGTTCAGATCGCCGACGTTCGCACCGATCCAGCCTATGTCAAAGACCCACGAAGGCTCGCCATTCTCGAGCTGGCGGGGGCTCGCACGATGCTCAATGTGCCCATGCTTAAGAACAACGAGGTGGTCGGTCAGATAGCCATCTATCGTCAGGAAGTACTGCCATTCACAGATAAGCAAATTGAGGTGGTCAAAAACTTTGCCGCGCAAGCTGTAATCGCCATCGAGAACACGCGGCTGCTCAACGAGCTGCGTCAGCGCACCGATGATCTTTCCGAGGCGTTGGAGCAACAGACGGCGACCTCAGAGGTGCTAACCGTCATCAGCAGCTCGGCCGGTGAGTTACAGCCGGTGTTTAATACGATGCTGGCCAAGGCAATTGAGCTATGCGATGCAAGCTTTGGCGCGATGTGGCTGGTCGACGGTGACGGCTATCGAACCGCAGCCCTACACGGCGATTTACCGAAGACCTATCTCGAGCAGTGGCGTAGCGGAACATTACACCGTCCCAAGGCCGTCGTTCCGATGGTGCGCGCGATTCGATCCCGAGAACCGGTCCATGTCATCGACATGCTCGAGGATGAGGCCTACTTGGAGAACGATCCGCTGGCGCGGAGCGTGGTCGATATCGCCGGCATTCGGACGTTACTTACTGTACCGATGCTTAAGGATAACGAGGCAATCGGGGTTGTTACGATTTATCGCAAAGAAGTTCGCGCCTTCTCGAACAAGCAAGTTGACCTAGTATCGAACTTCGCCGCTCAGGCCGTCATCGCCATTGAAAACACGCGGCTGCTTAATGAATTGCGCGAATCTCTTCAGCAGCAAACCGCCACCGCCGATGTGCTCAAGGTAATCAGTAGTTCGCCCGGTGATCTTGAACCGGTCTTCAATGCCATGTTGGAAAACGCGGTGAAGATTTGTGACGCCAAGTTCGGAACGATGCTTCGAGTGGAGGGGGACGGCTATCGCGTAGTGGCTATGCACGGAGCGCCAATGGCTTACGCCAAAGAACGGCGACATAACTCGCTACTCCGCGTCGGACCAACAAATCCACTGACTCGGCTCGCCAGGTCCAGAGAACTCGAACACATTGCCGATATAAGGACGGATCAGGCCTATCTCGACCGCGATCTTCCGTTTGTTCAGTTGGCAGATTTTGCCGGCGCGCGAACGCTGCTCTCGGTTCCAATGCTCAAGGAGAACAATTTCGTTGGTGCCATCGTCATCTACCGTCAGGAGGTGCGGCCGTTTACGGACAAGCAGGCCGAACTGGTAAAAAACTTCGCCGCACAGGCCGTCATTGCGATTGAGAACGCAAGGCTGCTCAACGAACTGCGTCAGCGCACTGATGACCTCGCAACATCTCTGGATAACCTGCGTACCACACAGGACCGTCTGGTACAGACGCAGAAGCTCGCCTCGCTTGGCCAATTGACAGCCGGTATTGCGCACGAAATTAAGAATCCGCTCAACTTCGTCAATAATTTCTCCGGGCTCTCGGCTGAGTTGATTGATGAGCTGCAGCAGGCCCTCAACGACGGGGATTTTAACGAAACAAGACGCAGCGAGCTCACTGAGCTGATGATCACGCTAAAAAGCAATCTCGATAAGGTTGTTCAGCACGGCAAGCGTGCGGATGCGATCGTCAAGAACATGCTGCTGCATTCGCACCAGGGTTCGGGGGAACACCGGCCCGTCGCGATCAATACAATTGTCGAGGAAAGTCTCAAACTTGCGTATCACGGGGCGCGGGCCGAGAAGCAAAATTTCAATATCATGGTGGAGCAATCGTTCGATCCGGTTGCCGGAGAGGCCGACATTTTCCCGCAGGAAATTACGCGAGTCCTGCTGAATTTGATCTCAAACGGCGTCTATGCAACGAGGGACAAAACTTCGCCTGACGGTCGAATTTACAGGCCAACTCTCACAGCCTCGACGAAGGACCTAGGCGACCGCGTTGAGATCAAGATCCGTGATAATGGAATTGGCATTCCACCGGAGGTCAAAGAGAAAATGTTCAATCCTTTCTTCACGACCAAGCCACCCGGAGAAGGTACTGGTCTCGGCCTTTCGATTAGTCACGACATCGTAGTCAAACAACATGGCGGCTCGATCGAGGTCGATACGCAGCCCGGCGAATTCACGGAAGTCAGGATTGTTCTGCCGCGAACGGCGGCTTCCATTTCCGGCTAAGCTATAAATCCGGCCAATGTCCACTATTGACCCAGAGCAGACGTGGGCTTTTGCACTGCACATGTCTGCTTTACCTGTGGTGCGATGATAATCGGCCACTTGGTTCCGCATTAAATTTGTGGTCGCCATCCGACATAGGTGGCAACGATGGGCTGGTTGCACTCGTTGCCCACGCATGAAACCGAACATTGAGTGCAGAAGGTTGGCGGAATTGCTTCGTGAGAAAGCAATGACCATGTCCGACCCGGAACTGAGGGCTGAGTATGCATATTTGGTGCGGAGCTTTCTGCGTCTTGCAACTCAATTCGAGCAAGATATGGCAGAAAGGAAAGTACCGCATAAGCGGCCTTCAAAAACTGCTGCGTGATCAAAACGCAAATGTCCGTTATTGGCGCAAAGCAGACATGAGCTTGCGCACTGCAGATGTCCGCTTTTTGCACCGCACATGTCCGCTTTTGGCCCAAAGCGGACACCGGCTATTGCACTTAAAAATCCGCTTTCGGGGGTACTGCGGACATGTCGTTTTGCACGGCATATGTCTGCTTTTTCTGCCTCCCAATTCACCATCCATGCGTTTGCGGTCGAACGTTTGCGCCTCGGGATGCGCGATGGCGCCGGCTTTCTTTGGACGATCTGGGCGATAAAAGCCTTTGAGCCATCTTTTCGCGAACATCCTATTATTGACCCCATTTGTGTCGTACCGATTTTGTTGTTGTCGTACTTGTTGTACTGCAGTCAGTCGCTCTTGCCAGTCCGTTCCAAACGACACGACCAAAAAAATACGACATTGTCGTACTGGCAACTTCAAAATAGGCCGAAATGCGCTAGAAACGGACGACATGAGACAGCCACGGAAAACAACAGGTGACTGAGAATCCACAGAAAAGCGGAAAAATCAGCCGGTGGCGCTTTTGTGTCGCTCCGATGATGGAATGGACTGATCGCCACTGTCGTTTCTTTCACCGGCTGTTGTCTCGTCGCGCGCTGATTTACACTGAGATGCTGACCACTGGCGCTATACTGCACGGCGATCGCGCTCGGTTACTTGCGTTTGATCCGTTCGAGCACCCGGTTGCACTCCAACTTGGTGGATGTGATCCGCAAGCGCTCGCGCAGTCGGCGCGTATTGGCGAACAGTTTGGCTACGACGAAATTAATTTTAACGTGGGGTGTCCGTCCGATCGGGTTCAAGTTGGCAGGTTCGGCGCGTGTTTGATGGCGGAGCCATCTCTGGTCGCCGATTGCGTTGTCGCCATGAAAGCGAATGTCAGAATTCCGGTGACCGTCAAATGCCGGATTGGGATAGACGATCAGAATCCGGACGAAGCGCTTTTTGCGTTCACGCGTATCGTAAAGGCGGCAGGGGTTGATGCCCTGATCGTGCATGCTCGAAAGGCTTGGCTGAAGGGACTATCACCGCGCGAGAATCGCGAAGTGCCGCCGCTTGACTACGCGCTGGTCCATCGCCTCAAAGCGACACATCCGGGCCCTGAAATCATACTCAATGGCGGCATCGGATCGCTCGACCAGGCATTAACTGAGCTCGGCGCGCTGGACGGGGTGATGATGGGCAGGGCGGCGTATCAAGAGCCGTGGCAATTGCTCAACGTAGATCCCGTGATTTTCGGCGAACCGGCACCATTCGACTCGGTGAAAGACGCTGCGTTCGCGCTGATGCCTTATATCGAACGCCAACTGACCAGTGGTGTGCGCCTGCATGCCATTACACGCCACATACTTGGACTTTTCCGTGCGGTTCCCGGTGCGCGCGCGTTCCGGCGGCATCTGGCGACTGAAGCCGTCAAGCCGGGTGCCGGCTCAGCCGTTCTTGCTGGTGCACTGGCGTTTGTGCTGGACAGGGACACCGAATTGGCGCACATCGCCGCCTGACAATTCTTTCCCGCCGCTTAAATTTTTCGGGTCATCATGATCTTGGGACATCCGATCGGCGAGATCGCGTTTCTCGCGCTTTGGATCGCAGGAGCCGGCATTTTGGTGGGCGTCCTGGCCGGGCTGTTTGGCATCGGCGGCGGTGCTGTCATCGTGCCGGTCCTGTACGAGGTATTTCGGGGCCTCGGCGTCCCCGAAGATGTGCGTATCCAGGCATGCATAGGTACTTCGCTGGCGATTATCGTACCGACGACTATTCGCTCCTACATCGCACACAAGAAAAAAGGCGCCGTAATCCCGCATGTCGTGCGTATCTGGGCTTTGCCCGCGGTTCTGGGCGTCGCGACGGGCTCAGTCATCGCACACTACGCGCCGGCGCCGCTCTTCAAAATCGTATTCGTCGTCTTCGCAACCTTGATTGCGCTGCGAATGCTGCTAGGTACTGAGCATTGGAATCTCGGCAATGAATTGCCGGGACGTCCGTTGCTAACTTTCTACGGCTTTCTCACCGGATTGATTTCGTCACTCGTTGGAGTGAGCGGGGGGTCAGTCTCAAATGCGGTTTTGACATTCTATGGACGGTCAATGCAGCAAGCGGTTGCGACCTCTGCAGGAGTAGGAGTCCCAATCACTATTGCCGGCACCATCGGGTACATGCTCGCTGGGTGGCCTTACATGTCCCAGATGCCACCACTTTCCGTGGGTTTTGTATCGTTGATTGGTTTTATATTCATGGCGCCGGTTTCCAGCTACACCGCGAGCTATGGGGTTCAACTGGCTCACTGGTTGCCGCGGCGTAAGCTCGAGATTGCTTTCGCCATTTTCCTCTTTTTGGTGTCGCTGCGCTTCCTTATCAGTTTGCTTGTCTAATTGCGCTACGGTGTTCCTCGCATCCGTAGTCTATCTCCGCGCACCTCCCAGCTTTGCAGCCGGTCGAGAAAACTCATACCGAGCAGGTTGTTCTTGAGCTGGCCCGCCTGCGCCACAAGCGCTGGGACCGATCGTTCGGTCAGGCCGCCGACAGCAACACGATCGAGTGTCACCGCCGCCGCTCTTGTCCGCCCGTTGGCAGTATCGACATTCACAGTATAATTCAGAACTTCGATCGGGAGGCCAGCGGCCTTGGCGGCTTCTTGCGTCAGCACGACCGAACTGGCACCGGTATCGAGCACCATCGGAACCCGCGTTCCATTGATATGCGCGGCAACTGCAAAATCGCCGCCACGGCCACGGACGACTTCGACGTTACGGCCGTGACCGGCTACGTGACCAGGGACAAGTTCGGCCACGACGCGGTCGGCAACCTCTCGCAGCTCAAAGCGGTAGCTATAACCGACGACGAGCAGCAGCCCGACGATCGCCCAGAACAGCGTTGCCTCGATGGCGTTCGAAAGGCGCTCGCGGAACAGTGTCAAGATCAAGCCGCCCAGGAAAACCAGCAATATGATTTTCAAGGCAAGCGAACCGATGTCGTGGCGCAGCAAATTGGTGATGGCATCCTGATCACGGCTTGCGATCAGGGCTGCCAACGAAACAGCTACGCCGAACAAAAGTGACCAGACGAGGCGGCGGCTCACGGCATCATCCCATCGCTTTTGCCGGGTTTGTGCCTTTGCAGGCCGCAAGCCTGTCGGGCAATTCGCGCATCACCTGGACGCGTTCGGAAACGTCCATGGCAGCCCAGCGGGCGATTTCGTCGACCGTTCGACCACAGCCTAGGCAAAGTCCTGTACGGGCATCGAGGGTACAAACTTTGACGCACGGCGTTTCAATCATGGGTTCGGTCAGAATCGGCTGCGAACATAGCCAGCGCAGGCAAAAATACAATTGCGCGATTGTCGCAAGGCTACAAATCCTAGGTGCCCGCACGGAACAGCGGTCTGCTGTTCAGCCGCCGCGCGGAGAGGCGTCGCTTCACCGGAGATGTGTCCGGAGTCAGGGCCGCAAGATCGGGTTTTTCGCCTGGGATCGGCATCAATGGACGCTAAACACTTGGAAAGACAGTCGGCAGCGTTGCGCAAAAACCTTAAGACCAAGCTTAAGAGGGGCCTAAGGAGCCTCGTTAATGATTGGTTAAGTGCCTTTGACAGCATTTTTTCCCCGTGTTCGGCTTGATTGAGGAACCAACAAACCCGGGACGGGAGCCGCGAATGAAGCTCTACGACAGCAAAGTCGCACCGAATCCTCGCCGTACGCGCATTTTTCTTGCCGAAAAAGGCATCTCTGTCCCGACCGAACAGGTCGACATTGCGGCCATGCAGCACAAGACGCCCGAATATGCTGCGATCAATCCGTTACAGCGAATGCCAGCCTTGGTGCTCGACGACGGCACCATCATCACCGAATCGATCGCGATCTGTCGTTACTTCGAGACGGTGCAACCGGAGCCACCATTGTTCGGGGTTGGTGCGAAAGATATCGCGATCGTCGAAATGTGGAATCGCCGGGCGGAGATCAATTTTTTTTCGAACGTGGCGGCGGTTTTCCGTCACACGCATCCGGCGATGAAGGAGCTCGAGATCCCGCAGGTGCCGGCTTGGGCCGACGCGAACAGGCCACGCGTAACATGGTTTCTTGAGCTGCTCGATCGAGAACTTGCCAAACGAGAGTTTGTAGCCGGCGACCGCTACACGGTCGCCGATATCACCACGCAAGTCGCTCTGGATTTCATGAAGCCGGCGCGCCTTTCGGTGCCCGAAGGCGCCGACAACATCAAACGTTGGCACGCGACCGTATCTGCTCGTCAGAGCGCAAAGGCGTGACGCCGATCGTTTGAGCGCGGATGAATCCTGCCGATCAACGATTGAGCAAGGCAATCAGGCTCGATGTGTCCCAGCGTTTGCCGCCCATCGCCTGAATCTCCGAATAAAATTGATCAATCAGCGCTGTAATTGGCAGGTGCGCGCCATTCTTGCGCGCCTCACCCAGACAAATTCCAAGATCCTTGCGCATCCAATCAACTGCAAAACCGAAATCGAATTTGTTCGCCGCCATCGTTTTGTAGCGATTTTCCATCTGCCAGGATTGCGCTGCGCCTTTGGAAATAGTCGCTATGAGCTTCTCGATATCCAGTCCTGACTTTTGGGCGAAATGCAGACCTTCGGCCAATCCTTGAACCAGCCCGGCAATACAGATCTGATTGACCATCTTTGACAGCTGCCCCGAGCCGGTCGATCCCAACAAATTGCAAGCTCGTGCGTAAGTCGCGATTATCTTCTCGGCCCGCGAGAATGGTTCAGCATCTCCGCCGCACATCACTGTAAGAACGCCGTTCTCTGCGCCGGCTTGGCCACCGGAGACCGGGGCATCGATAAAATCAAAGCCCCCCTTTTTAGCGGCGGCATAAAGTTCACGTGCGATTTCGGCGGACGCCGTGGTGTGATCGACAAACACTTTGCCCTTGCCCATTCCGGCGAAGGCGCCGTTTGCACCCAGTGTCACCTCGCGCAGGTCGTTGTCGTTGCCGACACAAGCCATGACAAAGTCCTGTCCTTCGGCCGCAGCTTTGGGAGTAGGGGCGGATTTCCCACCATGTTGTTTGACCCACTGCTGGGCCTTTGCGGCCGTCCGGTTGTATACGGTCACTTCGTGGCCACCTTTGTTTTTCAAATGCCCCGCCATGGGGTACCCCATCACGCCCAGGCCCAGAAACGCCACTTTCGCCATCGTCGATCTCCTTCAAGAATTTCCAGCATCCCTTGGCCGGATGCCGCCAATGCCTATCTGCCAATAGGTCATTGCAGGGGCCGGTGCGTCAACAGGTCTGAGCACGGAACACTGCATTGACCGCCACGCGCTCATGCCTATGGTGGCGGCGCAAAAAGCCAGTTCGGACGGTTGATCATGACGGTGACGAAAGAACAGGTGCTCGCGGCATTGGCAAGAGTGCCGTCTCCCGGCGGGACGGCTTTGCCGGATGCGCGCGTGCTATCCGATGTTGTCGTTTCCGACGGGAAGGTCTTCTTTTCGTTGACTGTCGATGCCGCAACAGTGAAGGCTTGGGAGCCTGTGCGCGAAGCGGCCGAGAAAGCCGTGCGCAGTATCCCCGGCGTACAGTCGGCCCTTGTGGCACTCACTGCCGAACGCAGTCCGGGTTCAGCCACCCCAGAATCTCGACCCGCGAGTGCACCGCAAGCCCGTCAAGCTGCCCACCCAACCGACAAGGTGCAGCCCGGTATTCCCGGCGTCGACGCCGTCGTTGCCGTCGCCTCCGGCAAGGGCGGCGTCGGAAAATCGACCACGGCCGTCAATTTGGCACTCGGGCTGCGTGATCTCGGAATGAAAGTGGGCATGCTCGACGCCGACATTTACGGACCGTCTTTGCCAAAATTGCTGGCCATCAAGGAGAAGCCCGAAACCATCGGGGGCACTCGGCTCAAACCAATCCAGCGCTATGGCCTCACGGTGATGTCGATTGGATTCCTGATCGACGAAGAAACGCCAATGATCTGGCGCGGCCCGATGGTGATGTCGGCCATCACCCAGATGCTGCGCGAAGTGGAGTGGGGCAAGCTCGACATCATGGTGGTCGATATGCCTCCCGGTACCGGTGACGCACAGCTTACAATGGCACAGCAGGTGCCTCTCAAGGGTGCGGTGATTGTCTCAACGCCACAGGATCTGGCTTTGATCGATGCTCGGCGCGGGGTCTCGATGTTCAAGCGGGTGAATGTGCCCGTGCTCGGTGTTGTTGAGAATATGAGTTATTTCCTTTGCCCGAGTTGCGGAACACGATCCGATATTTTTGCGCACGGTGGGGCGCGGCATGAGGCGGAACGCCTTGGCGTACCCTTCCTCGGCGAGGTGCCTCTGCACATGACGATACGCGAGAAATCGGATGCCGGACTTCCGGTAGTTGCAACCGCGCCCGACAGCGAGCATGCCCGAATTTATCGCGATATCGCGGGCAAAGTTCTTGCCCAGCTCAAAGGTGGGGCGGGCGGAAAGGCCGCTCCCAAGATCGTAATAGAGGCCTAGACCCCGCGAAGTACGCAATCTCACGGCGGGTCTGGACCCGATGCAGCCTCCCGAGCAGGCAGAGCTCATCAAGGCACTAGAACGGTCAGCCCGCGCAGAAATGAGATTACGCTCAATGGCACTTGGATACGCAAAGAGCAAACTGCGCTTATTTAGCGGATGCGGTTGATGTGCTTCGCGAGAGGCTCTGACGGTCCCGCCAATCAGCCCAGAGCCGGCCATGTTGCGTCTGTCCGAAATCAGGCGCTTCCGGAAGCACCGGTCCACGTAAGCTAAGGGCCGGAAGCGACTTCGGTACTGTTCCCTTGACTTGACTCGTCGTGGCCGGTGCCGGACGGTGCCACTAGAGGGGTGCGCAAGGCCGCGACGGGCCCGGGCGCCTGTGTTCGGGGGGAACTGCTTGGCCACGACGGCGCACGCGGTGTCTCAGGTTTATTTCGGTCTCAACGCGATGTGGGTGTCGACGGGCATCCTCGCCATTACCTATGCCACCATCATGTCGGAGAAAGTCAACCGCGCGATCGTCGCTCTGATCGGCGCGTGCGTAATGGTCATCGTCGGCGTGCTGGACCAGGAGGAGGCATTAAAGGGAGTTGATTGGAACACAATCGGGCTACTGACCGGGATGATGATCCTCGTTTCAATTTCGCGTCGTTCCGGGATGTTTCAATTTCTGGCGGTATGGTCAGCGAAGGCAGCGCGCGCACATCCTGCTGGTATCCTTTTTATCCTGCAGATCACCACTGCCGTGATATCCGCCTTCCTTGACAACGTCACCACTGTTTTGCTGATCGTTCCTGTGACGCTGGCGATTTGCAATACGTTGAAAGTGCCGGCCTATCCGTATCTCTTCGCAGAAATCTTTGCGTCTAACATCGGCGGCACCGCAACGCTTATTGGCGATCCGCCGAATATCTTAATTGGCTCGCAAGCTGGCCTATCATTCAACGAGTTTGTCTATCATCTGACACCGATCATTCTGATGGTTATGACCGTCCAGGCGCTGATCATCCATTTTCTTTGGGGCAAGGATCTGAAAGCATCGCCCGATGCCGAGGCCCAAGTTATGCAGTTGAATCCAGCGGACTCAATACAGGATTGGATATTGCTAAAGCAGGCTGTTGTCATTCTCACAATCGTAATGATCGCGTTCGTTCTCGCTCGACCGCTGCGCCTGGAGCCTGCCACGATTGCAATGACAGGTGCCGCGATCATGATGTTACTCGACAACTGGGCGCATCATTCCGAAAAGGCCGCACACAATATTCATCAAACTTTCGGCGATATCGAATGGATCACCATATTCTTCTTCATCGGTTTGTTCGTGGTGGTACATGGAGTTGATGTCGGCGGGTTGCTGCAATTACTCGCGACAAAGCTCATCGACACTACCCAAGGAAACATGGCTACTGCGGGTTACGCGATCCTATGGGCTTCGGCCATACTCTCGTCTATCGTCGACAACATTCCTTTCGTGGCAACCATGATTCCGCTAATCAAGAACATGGCGCCGGCATATGGCGGCGCTGATAAGATCGAGCCCTTGTGGTGGTGTTTATCCCTCGGGGCTTGTCTAGGCGGCAATGGCACGTTGATAGGAGCGTCCGCAAACCTGACGGTGGCCGGCATCGGCGATCGTAATCAGGTGCCATTCCGATTCATAACCTACACACTTTACGCGTTTCCGATGATGATTGTGTCAGTCGCGATATGTCACGCATACGTGTGGTGGCGCTATTTCTAAAAGATGCGAACAAAATTTGAACCCTTCGTCGACGAGAAAGCGCGATAGTTTATTGTGAACGGTATCAACAGCTCTGATATCGCCGCTAACGTCTGTCCGAATGCGTTTTGAATGAGCTACTTCGCTTTGCGATTGTGAGCCGGGCAAAACGTCCGCTTTTGACACAAAGTGGACATTTGGCATCGCCCATGTCCGCTTTCTGGGGCCAAGCGGACACGGCTGTCGCGCCGCAAAAAGTCTGCTTTTACCCAAAGCGGACATTAACTCAGCCGTCGGTACAACGCCTATTTATTGCGATATCAGGAGCGCTTTTTCAGCTGGGGGAGGCGGACGAGCCGCACCCGAGATCGTAATCGAGTCGAGTTCCTATATTT
>Ga0182037_10000782_pt1 | contig 15936 bp, 13 predicted proteins | sample sta12Cox44000082_FD_125974 | JGI IMG/M metagenome (GOLD analysis project Ga0182037, IMG submission 125974) | Lab enrichment of tropical soil microbial communities from Luquillo Experimental Forest, Puerto Rico - statoxic.12C.oxic.44.000.082 | ecosystem: Environmental > Terrestrial > Soil >... | reverse complement strand
GTGGTGATCTTGAGGAACGAATTGACCCGCCAGCCGGCATCGCACTGTAGGTCTTCGACCTTGACGATCTTCATCGGCACCCTCCTCGATAACGCAAGCCACGTTATCAGAGAGCTACAAATCATCCCAGGTAGCTGTCGCCCGCTTCGCCCAGAGATCATCGATAGCGGTCAATCGGTTCGCCGGTTCGGCCGCCGGGGTGGCGCCAAGCCGCGAGGATGGTTGCGCCGGGCCGCCCGAACGGGCTAAGAGCCGGAGTTCACCCAGCGATGGAGAAAACGCCGTGGCGCGCGGAGAAGAGCAGCACAGAAACCCAAAATCCAATATCGAGATCGCCCAGGAAGCAGTGATGCGCCCGATCGGCGAGATCGCCGGCGAGAAACTCGGGATCCCGGGCGATGCTTTGGAGCCGTACGGCAAATACAAGGCGAAGATCGCCCTCGACTACCTCCGCTCGCTGCCAGACCGGCCGAACCCCAAGCTGATCCTCGTCACCGCGATCACTCCGACGCCAGCCGGTGAAGGCAAGACGACGACTACCGTCGGGCTCGGCGATGCGCTGAACCTGATTGGCAAGAAGGCGATGTTGTGCCTGCGCGAGGCGAGCCTTGGCCCGTGCTTCGGCGTCAAGGGCGGTGCCGCCGGCGGCGGCTATGCCCAGGCCTTGCCGATGGAGGACATCAACCTGCATTTCACCGGCGACATCCACGCCGTCAGCGCCGCCAACAACCTGCTCGCCGCGATGGTCGACAACCACGTCTATTACGGTCTCGAACCGCGCATCGATCCGCGCCGGGTCACCTGGCGGCGGGCAATGGACATGAACGACCGCGCCCTGCGTACAACGATTTCCTCGCTGGGCGGCGTCGCCAATGGCTTTCCGCGCGAGGACGGGTTCGACATCACCGCTGCCTCGCAGGTCATGGCGACGTTCTGTCTGGCGACCAGCCTGCAGGATCTGCAGCGGCGGCTCGGCAATATCGTCGTCGGCCAGACGCGCGAGCGCAAGCCGGTGACTGCGGGCGAAGTCAAAGCGGCCGGCGCGATGACAGTGCTGTTGAAGGATGCGCTGGCACCCAATCTGGTGCAGACGATCGAGCACAACCCGGTCTTCATCCATGGCGGCCCCTTCGGCAACATCGCACATGGCTGCAATTCGGTGATCGCGACCACATCGGCCCTGAAGCTCGCTGATTACGTGGTGACCGAAGCAGGTTTCGGCGCCGATCTCGGGGCCGAGAAGTTTTTCGACATCAAATGCCGCAAGGCCGGGATCGTGCCCGACGCCGTCGTCGTGGTGGCGACGGTGCGAGCCTTGAAGATGCATGGCGGCGTAGTGCTCAATGCGCTACGCGGGGAGAACGTCCCCGCACTCGAAAACGGATTTGCCAATCTCGCGCGTCATCTCGCCAATATCCGCCAATTCGGTTTGCCGGCCGTGGTATCGGTCAACCGCTTCAGCGCCGACACCGCGCGCGAGCATGGTAGGCTGCAGGAGCTGTGCGCGGCCGAAGGAGTGAAGGCGGTCATCGCCGACCATTGGGCGCAAGGCAGCGAAGGAGCGGCCGAATTGGCGCGCATTGTCGTCGACCTGGCGGAAAACGGGCAGGCGGATTTCCGTTATCTCTATCCAGACGAGATGCCACTGGTGGAAAAACTCCGTACCATCGCCCAGCGCATGTACGGCGCCGCCGATATCGAGCTCAGCAGCACCGCCCGCGACCAGTTCGCCCAGTTCGAGGATCAAGGCCACGGCCATTTTCCGGTTTGCGTCGCCAAGACCCAGTTGAGCTTCACGACCGACCCCAATATCAAGGGAGCGCCGAGCGGTCACGTCGTTAGCGTGCGCGAAGTCAGGCTGTCGGCTGGCGCCGAGTTCGTCGTCCCGATCTGCGGCGACATGATGACAATGCCCGGCCTGCCGCGGGTGCCGGCGGCCAACAATATAGAGGTCGACGCCGAGGGGCGCATTACCGGCCTTTTCTGAAGTGGACCCGGCCGAGGTCAGGTTCTGGCGGCGGGTCGAACGGCAGCGCTTATTGGCGCTGCGTACCAGTGTACCACAGGCTGAGCGCTGGCTGTGGGGGCAACGGATCGAGGAGCGGTTACGTGCGCTGTTGCAAGAGCGACCCGGGATCATCCTCGGCGTCTACTGGCCGTTCCAGGCGGAGTTCGACCCACGGCCGTTGATCGACTGGCTGATTGCCGAGGGTTCGGCGGTGGCGTTGCCAGCTGTCGTCGATAAAAAGGGTCCGCTCGAATACCGGGCTTGGCGGCCGGGCGATAGGCTCGTCGATGGGGTTTGGAATATTCCAATCCCGGAGAGCCGCCGGACCGTCGTCCCACAAGCCGTATTGGCGCCGCTCGTCGGCTTCGACCGTGACTGCTATCGGCTAGGCTATGGCGGCGGCTATTTCGATCGCACCTTGGCCGCGCTCAAGCCGCGGCCGTGGGCGATTGGCGTCGGTTTCGAGCTGTCGCAACTGGAGACAATTTACCCGCAGGACTTCGACATTCCGATGGATCTGATCGTTACCGAGGCCAGCGTGCGCCGACGTTGAATGACGACCGTGTCGCGCCGTCAGGTCCGCCTGTTGCCGTTCGATCTGGGATCAAACCGGGCAGCAGCGCGCTCACTCAGCGCGTTCAGTCGATCGAGAACGATCGTCGTCCGTGCCGCCACTCTCATCAGATCGGATGCTGCTTGACGAAGCCGTGCGCGTTCGTGCGGTGAGCCCTCTGCGAGGGCGGCGCCGAAGCATGATCGGAATGTCTCGATCGCAGCTTCGGCGCGCTCATGCAGCTCGCGGTCCAACCCGTCAGTAAAAGCCAATGAGCGACCAGCTGTACGAAATGAGCCAGTGGGCCGCTGAGGTTCGGCTGCCGTCTGCTGCTCGCTACGGGCTAGCCCAATCGCCGTCGTCTGCTGCTCGCTACGCGCGAGCCCGATCACCGCTGGGTGCTGCTCGCTACGCGCGAGCCCAATCGCCGTCGTCTGCTGCTCGCTACGCGCGAGCCCAATCGCCGGCAAGGCTGGCTCCCGATCGCTCATGCTTGCGAGTTCATTCGTCCGATTTGGCGACAGCTTGATTTCGCCGTTCGACCGCAGCGTTGGTGGATGCGCCTCGCGACGAAGCTCGCTCGAACGGGACGGCGCCGCTTCTGCAGGCTGCTCGACCTTCTCTACGGCCTGTTGTCCATTGCGCTTGAGAACGTAGTGGATCGCCGGAGGCGTGCAGCCGTAACTGCGGGCGATTGCGCTTAATGACTCACCTTGCGCGTGACGCGCCGCAATGGCGCCCCATTCCCTTTGCGGGATTTTTGACATCTCTTCTCCTAGGGGACCCCTGGGTTCGCCAACCGCTATGCCCGTTCAGATCCTCGCGGGTTTTGTCGTCGGCGAGCCGGAGCCTTGCACGGTAACATTGGTGTATGTGTAGACGATTTCAAGTTCTCAGCGCAAGCTCGGCGTGTAGCCTTTGCGCGGATATTCTTCCCAGTACTGCCGGAAGCCCCGATGCGTCGCTTCCTGGTGCGGGTGCGCCCTCAGTTTCTCGACATCGAGGTCGACGCCCAATCCGGGGCTCGTCGGCAGCTCGATCCAGCCGTCCTGCATGGTTAACGACGCGGTCGCAATATCCCGGCACAGTTCTGCGAAGTTAACGAAATACTCGGTGATCCGGAAATTCGGGATGACGGCCGATACGTGGACCGTCGCGGCCAAACCGACGAGCGTGCTGTTGTAGTTGTGCGGCGCCATGACCACTGCCTGCGGCTGTGCCATTGCAGCAATGTCGAGCATGGCGGTGATCCCGCCAACGACGCAGATGTCCGGGTTCAGGATGTCGGCTGCGCGTCTAGCCAAGCACTCGAAGAACGCCTCTCTCGTATATATCGCCTCGCCGGTGACGATTGGGATCGGCACCGCGCGGCGTACTTCGGCCACGAGCTCGATATTCTCCGACAGGCACGGTTCCTCGTACCAGTCGATGCCGAATTCGGCCAAGCGATGCCCGATGCGGATCGCGTGAGCGGGTGCAAAGCGCCGGTGCGCCTCGATCAATAGTTCAAACTCGGGGCCGAGCGCCTCGCGCATCGCCCGGACGCAGGCGATTGCAAAATCCTCGTCACGGCGATCGACAAAACTGCGCCACGGCCCAGGAAATGGATCGAACTTCGCAGCAGTGAAGCCCATCGCTTTGACCTTCAGCCCGCGCTCCACACCCTCCTCGATCGTCGTCCCTCTCGACCAGCCATTGGCATAGACCCGCACGCGCTCGCGCGACGCGCCGCCGATCAGATTGTACACCGGCAATCCGGCGTGCTTCCCGAGGATGTCCCACGATGCAATCTCGACCGCACTCCATGCCGCCAATAGCTCCGGCGAGCCGCGCTTGATCGCGAAATCCTCGTACATGATCTGGCCGGTGTGACGGATGTTGAAGGCGCTGCGCCCGATCAGGTGGGGAGCCATCGCCTGGATGCATTCGGCGACTACTTTCTCCTTGCCTTGGGTCACATAGGCCTCGCCCCAGCCGAAGAGGCCGCTCTCGGTCTCGACACGGCAGAACAGCAGATCCTTTGCGCTGCCGGTCCCGAGGATGAATGTTTCGATCCGCGCGATCTTCATGGGTAGCCTTCCTACTCTGTCGACCCTGAGAAAGGAATTTTGCACCGCTGGCCTCTCGGGAGTCGAGCCACGACGGCCGGCATGCTAAAGAGACACCTATCTTTTGTTCGAGCGGGAGTTCACGGCAATGAAGACCTTTGTTCGTTGCGGCCATCTCTTCACCGGGCATGAGGATGAAGCCCGAAAGGGCGAGGCCCTGGTCTTCGACGAACGCGGTACCCTCGACTACGTCGGCCCGGAGAAGAATGCGCCGCGGCGGTCTCGCAGTGATCGCCTGCTCGACTACTCCGCCTATTTCGTGATGCCGGGGCTCGTCGACGTCCACACCCACCTTGCCTATGGCAATGCCAAGAGCGAGGAGGACATTGACCTCTATAGTCCGCTGGAATTCCGCACCTTGCGCGGCATGTTCTTCGCCCAGAAGGTTGCCGCCGCCGGCTTCACGGCGATCTGCTCGCCGGGCGACGCCGGCCAGATCAGCCTGTCGATCCGCAATGCGATCCGCGCCGGCCTCTTCGACGGGCCGCGGGTCATGGCGGCCGGACGCTATGTGACGACCCATCAGGGTCTGACCGACTGGTATCCGACTTGGATCGGCGCGCCCGAGACCTCGATCGGCAAGCTCGTCACAACCAGCGCCGAGGCGGTCGAGGAGATCCGCCGCCAAGTCAAGGACGGGGTCGACTGCATCAAGATCGCGCTCGACGGCATCCAGCGCCGCGAGAATGGCGAACTCGTCGCGGCCTTCACGCAGGACGAGACCGAGATCATGGTCCGCGAAACCCACCGCCTCGGCAAGAAGGCGATCGCCCATGCGCGCGGCCGCGAAGCAACCCTCTATGCCGCGCGCAGCGGTGTGGACCTGATCTTCCACGCCAACCACCTCGACGGCGAATGCATTGCGGCGATGCTGGAGACCGGTAGTCTCGTCTGCCCGACCCTGACCCATCCACGCAACACGATCGACTTTACCCAGCCGCACGACCCCACCTATCAAAGGGGCCGCCCCGAAGGCGCAAGACGTGAATACGACATCGGCTGCGCCAATTGGAAGAAGGCGCGTGCCGCTGGCGTGCCGATGCTGACCGGCACCGATACCGGCTTCGCGGTCACCCCCTACGGCGAATGGAACGCCCGCGAGCTCGAGCTCTTTGTCGAGGATCTGGGGTTCACCCCGGGGGCCGCATTGCGCGCAGCGACCGAAGTCAATGCCGGCTTCATGACCGAAGGCGACCGCATTGGCGTACTCGAACCTGGCCGGGCAGCGGATTTCATTGGGCTCGACTTCTCGCCATTGACCGACATCCGGCTATTGCAGGACAAGAGCCGCATCCGTGCCGTATACATCGCCGGCAAGGAGATCCGCATCCCTGACCGCGCCTATGACCCGCGCCAAGTGACTGACTTTGCGCTCATCAACTGGACCGATCTCTACACCAGGGAGCGGGTCGCCGAACTGCGTCGGCTGCAACGCCCGCACCTCGCCGCCGCCGAGTAGCCGCAGCGCCGACCGCACGATGCGATGAATTCGGGTAGCCGCGAACGGGTCGAGCGGCGGTTGGCGGCGATAGTGGCCGCCGATGTCGCCGGCTACTCGCGGCTGATGGGTGAAGACGAGGAGGGCACGCACGCGGCGCTGACCGCGGTGCGCCGCGAAGTGTCGCCCCCCGGATCGCCGAGCATCGCGGCCGCATTGTCAAAACCACCGGCGACGGGCTATTGGCCGAATTCGCCAGCGTCGTCGATGCGGTGCGCTGCGCCGTCGAATTGCAGCGCGAGATGACCTTGCGCAATGACGGAGTCCCCGAAAAGCGCCGAATCGAGTTCCGCATCGGCATCAATCTCGGCGACATCATCATCGATGAGCACGACATTTACGGCGACGGCGTCAATGTTGCCGCACGGCTCGAAGCCCTGGCCGAGCCAGGCGGGATCTGCGTCAGCCGCGTGGTGCGCGACCAGGTACGTGACAAAGTCGATTTCGGCTTTGAGGATCTGGGCGAGCAGCAGGTTAAGAACATCACCAGGCCGGTGCGCGTCTATCGCATCGCGCTCGGGGACACCAGCGCGACAAAACCGCCACTACCATTGCCAAACAAGCCGCCACTGGCGGTGTTGCCATTCCTGAACATGAGCGACGATCCGGAGCAGGAATACTTCGCTGACGGCATTGTCGAAGAGATCACCACCGCGATCTCGCGGCTCCCTTGGCTGTTTGTCATCGCGCGCAATTCGAGTTTCGCGCATAAGGGCAAAGCGGTCGACGTGAAGCAGGTGGCCCGCGAATTGGGCGTGCGCTACGTGTTGGAAGGCAGCGTGCGCAAGGCCGCCAATCGCGTGCGCATCACCGGCCAGCTGATCGATACAACGACCGGTGCGCATATCTGGGCCAACCGTTTTGACGGCGCGCTCAAGGACATTTTCGAGCTGCAGGACGAGGTGGCGAGCCACGTTGTCGGCGCGATCGAACCCAAGCTCCGCCAATCCGAGATCGAGCGCGCGACCCGGAAACCGACTCAAAGCCTCGATGCCTACGACCTGTACCTGCGCGCGCTGGCGCAATTTCACAAATACACCGGAGAGGGCACACACGAGGCTGTCACCCTGCTCAAACGCGCGCATGCGATCGATCCTGCCTATGCCCCGGCCGCGGCAATGATCGGCTTCTGCCGCGCCCTGCAAAGGGGACGGGGTGGGCCCCCGCTCTCGGACGCGGAGATCTCGGACAGCCTGCGCCTGGCGCGGCATACGCTCGAGACGGGCAAGGACGATCCCGACGCTCTTTGGATGGCGGGCGATACCCTCGCGATACTTGCTGGCGAGCATGCCACGGCGGCAAGCGCCATCGGCCGTGCTCTAGCGATCAATCCCAACTCTGCGCACGCGTGGATGGCAAGCGGATGGGTGTCGGCATATCAAAACCGGCCGGAGCAGGCGATCGACGCGCTCCAGCGCGCGATGCGATTGAGCCCGCTCGACCCGCTGGGCTACATGTTTACAGGCGGACTCGCCTTGGCCCATCTCGCTGCCGAGCGATACGAGGATGCGTTGGAATGGGCGGATCAGTGTCTGCGCGAGCAGCCGCGCTTTATGAGCGCGATGCGCATCAGGGTGGCCTCTTGCGCCCATCTTGGTCGAATCGAAGAAGCACGTGCTTGGCTCAATCGGCTGATCGAGCTGCAACCCGGTTTGACGATCGCCAAATACAAGCTATATGCGGCGTACATTTCGGCTGAAACCCGCGCCGTCTTCGTCGAGGGTCTCCGCAAGGCCGGATTGCCCGAAGAGTGAAGCTTCTTGCTCAGTGCGCGTCACGGCCGTGGCGCAATGGCTCGGCCGGTTACGAGCGAGTGGCGATAGGAATGTCGGTCTTGTGGAAATCCTCGCCTTTAAGCAGCAGTAGCGTCCGATGGTTTTTCGCCACCGCATATGCAAAGCAGTCGCCCAAATTGAGCTGAGCCGGATGTCCGCGGCCTTTCTCGTACCGCGAGAATGCGGCGAGCGCCGTCTCCGCCTCCCTCTCGGTTACCGACACCGTGCGAACGCCGGCCATCCCGAGGAATTCGCGCACATCCTCGTGGGCCTCCTCGACGCTTGCGTGCCGCTTGCGGCAGATGCCGAGGGGCCGCCTCGAAGATCGCGATCGGCGAGGTGATCGGCGAATGCGCGCCCTCCAGCACATCCGCCGGCGCATCGGCTTCCGGCTCTCGGGTCAGGATGGCGACGATCGCTGATGCATCGACAAACATCAGGCGTTGCCGCTGAGTTCGTCATAGAACGCCTTATCTGCCTCCAGGCCGGTAGCCGGCCGTCTCAGAACGCGGTCTTGCAGCGGACGAAGCCGCTCCCGTAGCGGTACCGTCTCGTCGAGGCGGTGCAACTCGTTTTCCAACGCCATCCGTACTGCCTCGGTCTTGTTCGTGTGCTTGCGAGCGGCGAGCCTCTCGGCGAGCTGGTTGACCACTTCACTTCGGATGTTGAGGGGCATATCGAGCTATGTGTAGACGTATGGACAATAACGCCTACTCGCAAGGACCACAAGGTCTCTGGAGAGAGCTACCGTCCGGCGTTCGCCCGATCGAGCACCGCGTTTAGGAGCACATTGCAGCCGGCGGTCAGATCTTCCGGCTTGGCGTCTTCGATCTCGTTGTGGCTGATGCCGCCGACGCACGGCACAAAGACCATCGCGCTCGGCGCAACGCGCGCCATGTAGACGGCGTCGTGCCCGGCGCCGCTGATGATATCCTGATGCGGATAGCCCTGCGCGTCGGCTGCGTCACGCACGGCGGCGACAAGATCGGGGTGGAACGGGGTCGGCGGGAAATACCAGAACTCCTTGACCTCGACCTCGAGACCGATTGCCGAGGCGGTGCCTTCACAGGCCTGCCGCAGTTCGCGATCCATCTGCGTCAGCACCGCGTCTTCGGGGTGGCGGAAATCGACCGTGAAGAACACATGGCCGGGGATCGTGTTGCGTGAGTTTGGGCTCACCTGCACGAAGCCGACCGTGGCGCAGGCATAGGGTGCGTGCGCATGTCCGGTCCGGTTGACCGCGTCGATCATGCGCGCCGCACCGACCAACGCGTCGCGCCGCCGCGGCATTGGCGTCGGTCCGGCATGCGCCTCCTGGCCAATGACGGTGATCTCGTACCATCGCTGGCCTTGCGCACCGGTCACGACGCCAATCGGCAAGCCGGCCGCTTCGAGGATCGGCCCTTGCTCGATGTGCGCTTCGAAATAAGCCGCTATCGGGTTTCCGCCCACCGGCTCGGGACCAGCAAAGCCGATCCGTTCGAGTTCGCGGCCGAGCGTGACACCAGTAACATTATCGGGCCGGCCCAGACCCTCGGCCAGATCAAAGACCCCGGCGAACACCCCCGAACCGACCATCGCCGGCGAGAATCGCGAGCCTTCCTCATTGGTCCACGCGACGATTTCGATCGGCGCCTCGGTCTCGTAGCCGAGGTCGTTCAAGGTGCGCACAAGTTCGAGCCCCGCCATCACGCCATAGGCGCCGTCGAACTTGCCGCCGGTCGGCTGGGTGTCGAGATGGCTGCCGGTCATGACCGGCGGCAAGCTGGGGTCGCGGCCGGGCCGGCGCGCAAAAATGTTGCCGATCTTGTCGACCCGAACCGCGCAGCCGGCCTCCTCGCACCAGCCGATGAAGAGCCGGCGAGCCTCACCGTCGAGGTCGCTTGCCGCCAGCCGGCAGACTCCGCCCTTCGGCGTCGCGCCAATCTCGGCCAGCGCCATCAGGCTCGCCCACAGCCGCTCGCCATTAACTTGCAGGTTGTGCATTCCGACCTCCCGCCACGCCTTAATCGAATTCCTTGCGACCCGGATTTAATTCCCTCTTCGACCGATTTAGCTCCCTGTTCGATTGATTTAATTCCCTGTTCGGTCACTTAGGGAATTTGCCGGCAACTCGTATGGAAAAACAATCAGTTGGCGACGGCAAGCGGGGTCGAAAACCGCGGCAAAACCGATTTTTGCCAGTATTTTCCCGTCGATCAGGGAAATCGGCGGCCGACACCGGTTCCGCAGCGGCGCCATTGACGGCTATACATGTCGGCCGGGGCCGAGGAAGGATGCGATGACGGATGCAGGGCGGCTGACGGTGCACGGGATCGAGCTCGAGGTGCTGCGCCGCGGTGCCGGGCGCGCGATCCTCGCATTGCACGGCTTCGATACGATCGACCCCGCCGCGCGCTTTCTCGACCTGCTCAGCCGGCACGGCGAGGTCATGGCACCGTCATCCCCGGGCTTCGGCAACTCGCCGCGGCCCAAGGACTTCGACACGGTCTACGACCTGGTGCATCTCTATCTTGCGGCGCTCGACGCATTGCCCGGCGACCAGGTCACCTTGCTCGGCTTCTCGTTCGGCGGCTGGCTCGCCGCGGAGGTCGCGGTGGCCTGCAGCCATCGGCTCGAGAAGCTCATCCTCGTGGATCCGCTCGGCATCAAGGTCAGCGATCGCGAAACGCCAGACATCCTCGACATCTTCAACCGCTCGCCCGACGAGGTGCGCCGCCGTAGCTGGCACGACCCCGACCGCTTCGCGCCCGATTACAACGCGATGTCTGACGAGGCGCTGGTCGTCCACGCCCGCAATCGCGAGGCGCTGTGCCTATATGCCTGGCACCCCTACATGTACAACCCGCAACTGCCGCGCTGGCTCGGCCGGATCGCGGCGCCGACCCTGTTGGTTTGGGGTGCCAGTGACGGTGTGGTCAGCCCGGATTACGGCCGCGCCTATGCCCGGCTGATCCCGGGTTCGCGCTTCACGCTGATCGAAGGCGCCGGGCACCATCCCGAGATCGAGCAGCCCAAGGCGTTTGTCGAGCGGGTCGCTGCGTTTCTCAGCGAGTAGCGGGAGAGAATAGATGCAGGCTTGGTACCACTGCGAGAACGTCTACCCGTTTGTGCCGCAGGAAATTCTCGACCGCGCGGAGTCGGTGCGCGCCAGCCTGCCCAACAAATATTGCGATCCCAAAATCTCCGCGGATCTCTTCGAGGAATGCCTCGACGAACACCTGTTATGTGACGAACTCGGGATCAACGTCGTCTCGATCGAGCACCATTCCGGGATCAACAGCCTCTATGGCGCCAGCCCGATGATCCTCGGCATCCTCGCCCGGCAGACCAAGAAGGTCCGCATCCTCTCGCTCGGGACCTTGATCACCGTCCGCCCGGATCCGGTTCGCGTCGCCGAGGAATATGCGACCGCGGATGTGATTTCGCGCGGCCGGCTCGAGATCGGCTTCGTCAAATCGGGCGACAGCGAGATGGTGTCGGGCAACGCCAACCCGGTCGGCTACGTCGATCGCTTCTGGGAGGCGATCGATCTGATCCAAAAGACCCTGACCTCGCACGAGGGGCCCTTCAGCTGGGAGGGCAAGCATTTCACCCACCGCCATGTGAACATCTGGCCGCCGGTCTACCAACGTCCGCATCCGCCGATGTGGGCAGCGACCGGCGACCCCGAGACCTCGGCGGAGCTCGGCCGGCGCGGCATGGTCAACGCGCTCGTATTGCGCGGCCCCGAGGCGAGCCGGCGCGCCTTCGACGCCTACCGGGATGCCCGCCGCGAGGCCGGGCTGCCGGCGCCCGGCGCCGACCGTTTCGCCTATGCCGCGCTGTGCTATGTCGGCGACACCGATGAGGAAGGCTTGCGGGTCGGCAGCAAGACCTTGTGGTTTCTCAACACCAGCCTCAAGCAGTCGCCGCAGATGTCGAAATTTCTGCCGGGGCGCATGCCGCCGGAGGTCGCTGCGCAGAACTACCGGACCGTGCCGCGGCCGGGTGCTCAGACTGCCCGGCGCCCTGCTGACAGTCTGATTGGCATCACCGCCGAGCAGGCGATCGCCCGCGGCATCCTGTGCGCCGGCAACCCGGACACGGTCTACAAGCAAGTCATGGACATTTACGAGAAGGTCGGCGGCTTCGGCCATTTTATCTTTATCGGACGCTCGGGCTTTCTCGACCACCGCGAAGCCGAGAAGGGCATCCGTCTGATGGCCAAGGAGGTATTGCCGCGCCTGCCGGCGGCGACATCTACGCCGACCGCCGAGCCGTCGCGCGCCGCCGAATAGCCAACCGAGGAGAGTGACGATGAACGATGCGACTCCGTGGATCGATCCCGAGCTGATAGCCGCCGGCAGGCTGTTGCAGGAGCACGGCCTTGTCGCACCCGACCGTACCCAGGCCCCGCTCTCTGACGTACGGGCAGCGGTGGACCGGATCGGCGCCTTCCTCGGCGAAGGCTCGGTACCGCTCGCCCGTGAGCGCGACGTTGCCTTGCCGGGGCCGCACGGTCAGGTGCCGTGCCGTCTCTATCTGCCCGACGGCACCGATAAGCCGCCTTTGCTGATCTATGCGCATGGCGGCGGCTTCATGCAGGGGAGTCTCTCGAGCTGGGACGCAGCGCTGCGCGAGCTTGTCCGTCAGAGCGGTGTCGCTGCCCTCTCAGTCGACTATCGGCTGGCGCCCGAGCATCGCTTTCCCGTGGCGTTCGAGGAAATGGTTGCGATGATCCGTCTCGCTGCGCGCGAGGGTACTGACCTCGGCATCGATCCGGCGCGGCTCGCGGTCGGCGGCGATTCGGCCGGCGCCAATCTCGCTCTCGCCGCCGCGGCGGCGCTGCGCAATGCGGGCGAAGGTGCCCTCGGCTTCACGCTGCTGATCTACGGCTGCTATTCTACCGACACCGAGAGTCCGTCGTGGCAGCGCTTCGGCCGCGGGTCAGGACTATCGCAGACGCAGATGCGCTGGATCTGGGAGACCTATCTCGAACGGCCGGAACAACAGAGCGACTGGCGCGCCGCGCCGATCCTTGCGGATCCGGCCGGACTGCCCCCGGCGCATCTGATCGTCGGCAACCTCGACCCGCTGCTCGACGACAGCCACCGTCTGGCTGCGCGCCTCAAAGAGGCGGGCGTGGCCTGCGAGCTCACGGTCTACGACGGCATCAACCATGGCTTCATCCGCTATGGCCGGCTGATCGCCGCCGCACGGCGCGCGATCGGAGACTGCGCGGCGGCATTGCGTAATGCCTTGATCGCGGCGCGATGATGCTTCGCCGCGTAACCGCGGTGCCGCGCTGCTGTTCATAAGATGCCCTAACAGGCCATTTCTACCCAGCAAGTGGACCTGTTCGATTGGGCCGGACTAGCGGCGACCACGACGGGCGCAGCGCTGCTCTATACGCTGACCGGTTTCGGTTTTGCCGTTTTAGCGGCACCGCTCTTTCTGCTGTTCGTCGATCCGCCGCGTGCGATCCAGCTCGTCATCATCATTTCGACGGCGCTGTCGCTCGTCATGCTGCCGGGACTTTGGCGCGCTATCGCGCCAGCGCTGATGCTGCGCCTTGCGCTCGGCAGTCTGGTCGAGTCGCCGCTCGACCTCATCGCCTCCCGTTATGCCGATGCGGTTCAGGTCCGCGCATTAGTCGGGGCAACGATCCTTGGCTTTGCTGCGCTGCTCGGGTTACGGCAGCGCCGTGGCGCAGGTGAACCCCGGGGTCTCTTCGGCCTGCGACCAGGCCGCGACCTCGCGATCGGGGCGGTCTCTGGTCTCGCCACTGCGCTCGCCGGCATGGCGGGGCCGCCGGTCTTGATCTATCTGCTGCTCGCCGGGGTACCGCCGCGGACCGTGCGAGCTACCCTCCCCTCATTCTTCGCGCTCGCTTATGCGGCGACGCTGGCTTCCCACGCCGTCACTGTCGGTATCCCTGCGCAAACCTGGCTATCGGCCGGGATCCTGATCCCGTTCGCCTTTGCCGGCGGCCTCGCCGGGCGGCCGCTCGGCGATCGCCTCGACTCCCAGACCTTTGCGATCCTCGCCATCCTTCTGCTCGGGGCCGCCGGACTCTATACCCTCGCCGCCACGACCGTGGTCGCTGTCCGTTAACGATTACATTGCGGCTGGGCGTGACATCACGACGCGGAACAGTGACGGCCTCGACGGAACCGTGTATTTTCTGAAACGTCGCTTTGCCTTGCAGCACAGCCTTTGCCGATTTGGAAGGATCATGCGGTCGACTTTCGCGGATTTTGACTGCAACATTATAAACGCGTGGGTGAGATCATGATCGGCCCTCCAGGATTGCCGAAGTTCGGACGCCGGGTCTTTTCGTTTGCTGCACAAAAACCGGCCCGCTCGCGCCAGCACCATCACACTTGGAAATGGGTCACGGGCTTCTACCTCGCGGGTGTGTTAGCTCACTTCAGCCATCACATGGTCGACCTACCCGACGGCACGAACCCGTCCTTCGAGGCTTTGACAAGTGCTCCAGTCAGCCTTGTCTGGCCGGCGGATCTGATCGGGACGCTGATCGATCCCGGCTGATCGCAGACACTGCCGGCCCGAGGGGCGGAACCTGTATCATTGTCAGCCCGCTGAAGGCGACGAGGTAGAATAGCGCCGCCAAGCACGGCACCGCGAGCAGATGATCGAACGCGCTGGAGCACAGAAAAGCCACCAGTGATCCCATAACGACGGCCCCCATGCGCTCCCCGCGACCGATTGCGCGCGCGGCGCCGGCGAAGGCCGTGCCGGCGAGCAGGATCAAGGTGACGAGAGCCAAGGCTCCGCCTTCGAACAAGCTCATCAGATATTGGTTGAGTATGCGCCAGATTCGGTGTTCGTCGTCGGTGAAATACCAGTGCTCGGTACCCCGAGAAAAATCGCCGTTGACGATGATGTTATGGTCTTGCGGATCGAGCATCCGGATATGACCGATCTCGATCGTGCTGCCCGGAACGGGATCGAACAAGGCCAATTCGACTGGTCGTTTGAGCCACCCGAAAACGACATTCGCGTCGAGACCGCTGCTTGAGATGACCGCGCCGAAATCCTCCCAGATCCCCAGGCTGCGCGGCCGAAAAGTGGCGTCGCGGCAATTCGCCGAATAGGCCAGCATCTTCTCGCACAGAATAACGGTCAGTGCTCCCTTGGCGTCCAGCGACCGCAGCGCGACGAAAAGCCGATATTGTCGGTCCGGCGCGATCGGAACCTTCTGCCCGAAATAGGTCGGCGACCCGGTGCCCAGCGACAGAAAACGATAAGCCCCATCTTGTGCGACGACAAAATTGGTTGGAAAGGGTTCATCAGGCTTCCGGGCGAGAACGATGCGCGGGTAGGTCCCGTACCCCATGCCAAAAAGACCAGTGGCCAGGCTGCCATCGCGGAGAGCCAACCCGCCGGTCCAATTACCTTCTCGATCGGCGAGATCTGGAATGACCTGTCGGAGCCGCTCCGCCATAAAGCCGCTGCCGAAAGCGCCCATAACTATGCCGCCGACCAACATCAGCACCAGCGTCGAGAGCGCCAGAGCCGAGACAGTGCCCATCCGGTGGTGGCGTGCTGCCCAAGCCCAGCCCAAACCGGCGGTGAGCATCGAAAGTAACGCCGCGGCATAGGCGGTACGCGCAAAGGTAACGACCATGGCATATCCGCCGCAGATGGCAATGCCGAACATCACGAGAAGAGAGCGCGAGCGTGGTTGCACCATGAAGACCAGCAGAAACGGCAGCGCCATCGCCAGATATGCGCCAATATATCCGCCACCGATATTCATGCTGGAGAAGGTGCCGACGACACGGTAATCGGCGGTGAAGTCGAAGATGCCGGTAAAGAGGGCGCGCTCGGCCAGAACCGCCCCGCTGACGAGGGCAAGTCCTGCCGACATGCCGGTGCCCAACCAAGCCATCGCGTCGCCGTGCGTACGCATTCTCGCACGCAGGAAAGGCAGTAGCGCGAGTGCCGTGAAGAAGCCTTTGACGAGGCGCAGCGCATTGTCCGGGCAC
>Ga0182037_10000775_pt1 | contig 15970 bp, 10 predicted proteins | sample sta12Cox44000082_FD_125974 | JGI IMG/M metagenome (GOLD analysis project Ga0182037, IMG submission 125974) | Lab enrichment of tropical soil microbial communities from Luquillo Experimental Forest, Puerto Rico - statoxic.12C.oxic.44.000.082 | ecosystem: Environmental > Terrestrial > Soil >... | reverse complement strand
CAGAATACAGAATACAGAAGTCGCGGGCCCGAACCCCAAACTCCGAACTCCAAACCCGAAACCGAGTTCACGCTAACTCGCGCTCCCGCCTAGATGAAGCAGTTGTAGGATTTCGCTGCGAAGGCGGAGGAATTCCGGGCTGCTGCGATCCCGGGGACGAGCAAGGTTTACCTGAATAGTCCGATCGATCCGGCCGGGGCGCGGTGTCATGATGAGGATTCGATCACTCATATAGATCGCTTCGTCGATATCGTGGCTAACCAGGATCATCGTGGTGAGGCGAACCTGCCATAGGCGAAGCACCTCATCCTGCATTCGCATGCGTGTGAAGGCGTCGAGAGCTCCAAGCGGTTCGTCGAGCAGCAGGACTCTGGGATGAGTAATCAGCGCCCGAGCCAACGCAACACGCTGGGCCATGCCACCTGAAAGCTGATGAGGGTAAACATCTGCGAACCCTTCAAGGCCCACCAGATGAATGAATTCGCTGACCTCGCGGCGCTTCTCGCGCAGCATACCCAGCGCTACAAGCCCGGCCTGAACATTGCGCCGGACAGTGAGCCAGGGAAACAAATTGGGGTCCTGGAATACCAGGCCGCGCTCGGCGCTTGGACCGGCGATGGCCTCAGTTCCAACTCGAAGCTCGCCCGAGTTTGGGAAGTCGAGCCCGGCAACGAGGCGAAGCAGTGTGGACTTTCCGCAGCCGCTGGGGCCGACGATGCAAATCAATTCCCCCGCAGTGACGGAGAAGGAAATCGCGTCCAAGGCGGGTGTGTGGGTTGCAGCGCGGTCACGCGCCGCGAAATACTTTGTTACGTTTTTCACCCACAGCGGCGAGCCTTCGGTCGCAACCCTGTCAGCGGACATGGCTACCATTTGATGACTCCCTTTTGCCAGACAAGCACGCGGTCACGGACCTTGAACAGGGCCGTCATGATGGTCGAGAAGAAGGCTGCCATGATGACAAGCGCAGCATAGACTTTCCCATACTCCGCCCAACCCTGTGCCCAGCTAACGTACCAACCAAGCCCTGACTTCACGCCCACGGTTTCAGCCACTACGAGGGTCAAAAACGACGTTCCAAGTCCCATGAACAGGCCGATGAAAATGCTTGGCATTGCTGCAGGAATGGCCACACGGAAGATGAGGTACGTGCGGCTGGCGCCGAGCGTGCGCGCAACATCGAGGTATGAGGCCGGGGTGTTGGACACGCCGGAGGCAGTCAGCATGGTCACCGGAAACCAGACCGCCAAAGCGATCAGCGCTACCGCGGAAAACATTGCGGACGGAGACAGTACCATCGCAAGAGGAATCCAGGCCGTGGCTGGGATCGGACCGACAATCTTCAGGACCGGCATACCCCAATAGCGGGCCTGAGGAAACCATCCGATGCAGACCCCACTGAACAAACCCGATACGACGCCAAGCGCATAGCCACAGCCGAGCAGAAGCAGCGAATGGCAGGTGCAATCAAAAAGTACCTCCCGATCGTTTATCATGCTTGCCAACACAGACGCGGGACCTGGAAAATAGGGCATCGGAAGCCAGCGAAGGCCGGAGGTCGCAAGCTCCCATGCTGCCAGGAAAAAGACGGCGACGGCTATCAAAGGGTACGCGGCGCGCGTCCGCTTGCGCAACCCAGACCAGAGCGTTTGCACAGCAGCTGTGCCAATAGAGGCTACAAGTAATCCGCTCAAAAAGTACGTATATAAATGTGTCTCTCCCGGTGCCTCCCTTTTTTCTACGAACCAGTGAAGCGAGAGCGCAATTACGACCGCCAGGGGCACGGAAATCAGAATCTGCCATGGCGTCTTAGCCTCGAGCGACCCGCTGTTTACCTGAGCGCGATGCGATCTGCTGACAGCGTCGCTGGCCTGGGCAGCCTCAATTTCTGCCAATTCCCTCATTCTCTTTCCGGTGAGCAGCACGATGCGACTTTTAAGGTTCCCTGCATTGCTGAGCACTCCGCGGCAACCCGCAGGTCTTCATCAGGCGGCAATTGCCCGCCGGCCACTTTGCCTACCTGCAAAGTCTGGAGCCACTCGTCCGACACTCCGTCCAAGTGGACGAAGGCTCTCTTTGCCAAATCGGTGACATCTGTCGCAGGGTTGAGCATTCCAGCGCTCTGCATAGCAACAGCCGCCGACTTTAGGGCGTCTTCGGCTCCGGAAACGCTCGGGATGTAGTGGAGGTGCGAGATCGCAAGCGTGTTCAACTCCGGGTTTGAAGCGAGATACTTTTTCTCGACCGAGAGTCTCGCTGCCGCCGCGGGATTTGTTTCAACCCACTTGGCACCCTTGAGCAGCGCTCGCGTCGCTGCTGCGGCGGCCTTCGGATTGTTGGCGAGGAACTTCCCGTTTACAACCACTGCGCAGCAGTATTCGTTTTTGTAGGGTGGATCGGCAGCCTGGTCGGCGATGTTGCGAACTTTGCCCTCAGCCAGCAGCAATGTGCCGATTGGTTCCGAATCAGCTACCGCGTCCACCTCACCTTTGTCCAGCGCCAATCCAAGCTCCCCCGCGGGAAAGACTTGCCAGGTAACATCCCGGCTCGCGTCGATACCGTTGGCGGCCAGCACCCGAGTGGCAAAGATGAACGGCGGGGTTCCCATCCCCGGTATCCCGATTCGTTTTCCCTTGAGATCCGGCACCTTTCGAATGTTGCCGCCGGTTGCCGCCTGGACGCGAAGACAGCCCGTGTGAATTCCAGCAGTGAACTTCACGTCAAGCCCCTGCTCGATCGGCTTGAGCAAATACATAATCAGGTGATGCGTAATATCGAATCCGCCGAGCGCAAGCACGTCCTTGTATTTCGACCACTCGCACTTGACCAATTCGACCTCCAGTCCTTCCCCCTTGAAGAAGCCATTCTCAACGGCGGAGAAAATCGACGCTTCGCAGGTGATGCCGATATAGCCGACACGGACTTTCAAGGGGCCGCCGGCGGCCGTAGACGTCGTTTTCCTGTCGTTGCAACCTAAAGTGAGGAACAGGGTGCCAAGAGCCACGGTCGCTATCAGTTTGGCAAGGGACATAATGCAGGATGGGTGAATAAGTTGGGAAGAAATAGAGGAATTGACAAAAAATATTCCGAAATCAAGGATTTGCGCTGGTCACGATGCGCAAATCTTCCCCGAAAACGGACACTATGAAAGTACTTGTAACCGGCGCAGCAGGCATGCTGGGCCACAGGTTTTGCAGGAGACTCGCTCAGACCGGCGCCATAGCCGGCAAGAGGGTCGAAAGTCTTGCAATGATCGACGTCATCGAGCCGCCCCCGGTTCCGGATGCGTCATTTAAGATCCATTCTGTGGCTTGTGACCTGTCCGAGCCGCAAGTCGCGAAACAGGTGATGGCCGATCGGCCGGACGTCATCCTGCACGCGGCCGCAATTGTTTCCGGGGAGGCCGAGGCCGATTTTGATAAGGGATATCGGGTCAACGTAACCGGCACGCGATATCTTTTCGAGGCGGTGCGCGAAGCCGCGTACATGCCGCGTCTCATTTTTACAAGCTCAATTGCCGTATTCGGTGCGCCGTTTCCCGAAGTGATCGGTGAAGAATTCTTCGCCGCTCCGCTGACATCGTACGGGGCTCAAAAAGCCATCGGTGAACTGCTCCTCTCAGACTATACCCGGCGCGGCTTTTTTGATGGAATCGGGATACGGCTTCCAACCATTTGCGTGCGCCCCGGCAAGCCCAACATGGCGGCTTCAGGTTTCTTTTCAAACATCATTCGTGAGCCTTTGAACGGTCAGGAAGCCGTCCTTCCGGTGCCTGACACGGTCCGTCACTGGTTCGCGTCCCCGGACTCGGCGGTAGGATTTTTCTTCCACGCCGCCGAGATTGATGGGTCGCTCGTTGGTCCTCGCAGAAATCTCTCGATGCCAGGCGTTTCTGCGACGGTTAGTGAAATGATCGAAAGTCTTGGCCGATGCGCGGGCGCAGAGCGGGTCAAACTCATCCGGCGCCAACCAGACCCTGTCATTATGCGAATGGTTGAAGGATGGCCGCGCAACCTGGATGCGTCCCGAGCATCTTCGCTGGGTTTTGAGGCTGAAAAGAGCTTCGACGCGATCATTTGTGCACACATCCAGGACGAACTCCGGAATTGACCCCGTCCGCTCTTGCTGAAAAAAGCTCGCCCGCCGGACTGGCAAAGCATGATAGTAACGGCTCATCCGAAAATTGAAATGGTCTAATGAAAATCGAAGTGCTTGCAGATGCTGAAGCGGTTGCGCGAGAAGCGGCCGCGATTATCGCTCGAGAGGTTCGAACTGCGGTGGCCGCGCGCGGTCGCTTCGTCTTTGCGGTCAGTGGCGGTCACACACCTTGGGTGATGCTAAAGGCACTGGCCGAGGAAGAAATACCGTGGAATAAGGTACACTTGGCGCAAGTCGACGAACGGGCGGCTCCTGTGGGCCATCCGGATCGGAATCTCACTCACCTGCATGAAAGCCTACTCGAGCATGCGCCGTTGCCTCCTGACCAGATTTACCCCATGCCGGTAGAGTTGCCCGACCTGGAAGCGGCCGCGAAGCAGTACGCAACCACTCTTGCGACCATCGCCGGCGAGCCGCCCGTGTTTGATCTGGTGCACTTGGGTCTAGGGCCAGACGGCCATACGGCTTCGCTGGTGCCTGGAGACCGGGTGCTTGATGTTACTGATGCGGATGTTGCGGTGACGGGCATCTACCAGGGAAGGCGTCGGATGACCTTGTCGTATCCGATAATCAATCGTTCCCGACGGATTGTATGGCTAGTCACCGGGGCTGATAAGGCTGCGATGCTTGTCCGGTTACTCAAGCGCGATGCGTCCATTCCGGCCGGAAAAGTTAGCCAGGAAACCGCCCTGGTGCTGGCTGATCGCGCGGCTGCGGAGCAGCAGGCGCCATAAAGCGGCGTGTCGACGTGTGGGCGTATCGGCATAAAGCTGCCCTGTTGGCTGCCCGCAATACGGCCTCAAGCGAGATTGCGCTGTGCGGGCCGGCGGTAGGGCCGATCTCCGAGCGGACCGTCGAAAAGGGCCATTTTCGGAATTCGTCTAATGGTTCCGAGTTGGACAAAGGGCTTGGCTCACTCCGCGATCTTTTGGATCTTCTTGTGCAAAAATCTCTAATCACCGCACAAAAGAGAGGTCGGCACAGAAGGACGCAAAGATCACCAGGATTCAAATCGGTAAACGTACTGAGCAATGCCCCTCGCGCGGTTCAAGGCCAGCCACCATCAGTCCCTGGCTGGCCTCGCTAGACGATCCCATTTTCCAGCCAGCTCAGTTCACCTTTGAGAACCCGTTGCGCGAGCTTTTTTCCGCGCAGATCCGCATTGTGCCTTACGCTGTAAAACATCCGATCGATGCGCAACCGCGCCGCGGAGCAAAAGTAATCGGCAAGCGCAAGCAAATCCATCTTGGTAGCTTCATCCGCCCGCAGCAGCGACTGCGCACGCGCGCAGCTCGTGGCGATGGCGAAGATCTCCGCGCCAATATCGACAAAGCGCCCAAGCAAAATCTGCTCGCGCTCCAGCTTCGGGCCCTTGCTTGCTATCGCGTGAAACAGCCCCCGGGCCAACCGGCGCGATGCATTCGCCACGAAGCGCGTGTGCCGCGCAAGCGCCGGATGGAAATCGCTTCTTCCTTCCCCGCCGAAGTGCTGCAGCCATTGCTGCGGATACCATTTCGCATAAAAGCCTGCTGCGCCGATCGCTGACTTGACACGCTCTGAGACCGACAGCCGAGAGTTCAGTATCGGTGCGCCGATCTTCAAATGCGGATCGAGCGCCTCACGCGCGATAAATAGCCGCATTATTTCGCTCGACCCCTCGAAAATCATATTAATACGGCAGTCTCGCATAAATCGCTCGACCGGAACCGGTTTCTCGCCGCGAGCTGCGAGCGACTCTGCCGTTTCATAGCCGCGCCCACCGCGGATTTGCATGGTATCATTGACAATCTCCCAGGTGTGCTCGGTTGCCCAGAGCTTGCACAGCGCGGCTTCGAGTCGGACATCGGCAGCCTTGTCGCGATCGACGACACTTGCGGCGTACTGCACCATCGATTCCATCGCAAAAACTTCCGCCGCCATGCGAGCCAGTTTTTCTGCGATGGCGGCGTGTTTTCCAATCGGAGCGCCCCACTGCACGCGTTCGCAAGACCACTTTCGAGCAATAGCTAAACATCGTTTGCTCAAGCCGACGCACGCCGCGGGCAGTGTCAACCTGCCCGTGTTCAGTGTGGTTAGCGCGACACGCAGTCCCTTGCCTTCGGCAAGCAGGATGTTCTCGCGCGGCACGCGCACATTCTTGAGCTGAATCACTCCGTTGTAGAGCGCCTTCAGTCCCATGAACCGGCAGCGATGCGTGACCTCGACGCCGGGTGTGTTCATGTCGAGCACAAACGCGGTGATTTGGTTTTTCGGTTTGCCATCGATCATTTTCGCCGGCGTTTTCGCCATCACCACAATTACACCCGCTTTCAAGCCATTTGTGCACCAGAGCTTTTCGCCGTTGAGGATGAAAGCCTCCCCATCGGGCGTTGGCTCGGCATGCGTCTCCATTTTCGCCGGATCAGAGCCGACTTTCATTTCCGTTAGCGCAAAGGCGGAAATCTCGTTGCGAGCGACTCGGGGCAGAAACCGGCGTTTTTGCTCCTCGGTTCCGAACAAAATCAACGGCTGCGGCACACCGATTGATTGATGGGCGGAAATAAGGGCCGTGAGATTGCCACAAAAGCTTCCGAGCATCATGCCTGCGCGGCAGTAGTTCGTCTGCGAGAGTCCCAATCCGCCATATTTGGGCGAAATTTTGATTCCGAATGCGCCCAGGTGCGCTAAGCCGTCAATCACTTCGGGCGGGATTTCGCCGGTGCGATCAATTTCATCCGGATCGACGTGCTCCTTTAGGAACGATTCGAGCCGCCCGAGAAATTCATCTCCGCGATCGCGATCTTCCGAGCTTTGGACGGGAAACGGATGAATCCGTGAGAGATCAAAGCGACCAACGAAAAGGCCACCGGCAAAACCGCGTTCGGCTTGGGCGGCTTCGCGTGCTGACTCGGTGAGCTCGAGCGCTTCGCGCTGCGCGGGCGACATCTTAGAGGTGTCGATGAGAGGCTTCGATTCAAGTGTCGGCATAAAATTGCCCTCCGGTCTCGGCTAATTACCTGGGCAAATGCCCGACGCCTTCTATTGCCAGGGACTCCGAAAGCCAGCATGGATGGAACAGTATCGGTCACGCTCGCGCCCTTAGCAAACAATCGCAATCTATTCAGTACCCCGGTGGCGCGGCTTGGCGACTTCTCCGCACCGCAAGGATCAGCGTCGCGTCATGCGGGTTCCATTGATAACCAAACGGGAACGTCAACGGCTTCGGGTAACTCGCGGCATAATACTGGCGCAGATCCGGTTGGTAGAAGCTTTTGAACAGATCAATCGGTCCAATATAGGAACCGAAGAACCGCAATGTCCAACTCTCCGGGGTAAAGTAGCGGAGCGGAATGCCGGAGTCATCCTGAAGGATCGACGCGCTTACACGCAGCAAATAGTTGCGGGCAATATTGAAGCCGTTTTGATGAAGAAGATAGGAAGCGGCCTTCAAGAAACTATTTGCCGGACCCAGTTTATTGCAAAAACGAAGTACCTCCTGACTCCGCTTCAGCCCATCATCAGAAAGGTCTGCCGAGAAGTAATACAGGACCTTCCGCCCTCCAGTGACTGGATCGAAAAACGAAATCTTGACAGCGCGAGCGCCTTCTTTGCTCAAGGAGATGTAGTCCACATTCAAAATCTCTTTCCCTGACCGCGCAAGAAAGACAAAGATAATTGGAAGGACACCCTTGAGTTGCGAACGCTGCAAATATCCATGTAATTCCTGTGTCTGGAAGTAGCCGAAGTGAACGAGGGTGTTCAGCGAAGCTTCGATGGTCTGGAGGGTATTCTGCAACAACGCCGGTGGTACCGATAGGAGTTCCGGAATTGGGTTGACGGGTTCAAGACTGACAAGGACATAGGTGGTGCAATCCGGATAGAGGGTATCCGGATAAAGGAAGTCTGGTCCGCTGAAAAAATAAAGACAGGTGCGGCTGACTATGGTTGCGGGTGCGAGGAATTCGGCCCGCCAGGTGCGAATGTTGTTGAGTTGGCGCTGATCAAGGTTGGCGAACGACGCATCCATCGCGCTGGCATACGCGATCCAGCGAGGGTCTCTAGTCAGCGTCGTCAGAGGTGATTCCGGCGCCACAGGCAACCCGGCGAGGTATCGAGCTGCGTCGGTCGCGCTGGACCGCTGAAGAACCTGTAGCTGTTCCGGCCTTCTCGACGCTGGAAATGGGTTTTGGGGTGAAGCCGGACCCCGCGCCTGGACGTGGGCCAGAGAGAGCCAAGTCATCAACGCGAAGCTTTTGACAACGTTTTCCCGATTCATTGAGTTGGAAAACCAAATAAGCGGCGGATGGCACGAAGGAATGGAGCCGTTTCCTGTTGTGCATAGCGCTGCCGGCTGGCGTCGACTGCCTGCTGTCGCTGAAGGTCTCGTTCCCTTTGACGCTGTCGGTAGTTTTTCAACGTTCTTGGCTCCTCATTTGCTTCGTTCGAAGCAAAGTCGGTTTTTTTGTCTACCGAGCCGGTGTGGCGGGCGATCGATCTCGGTTGCCGGGCCTTGGACTCTGAATAGTCCTTGGCTTTCGAGCTAGTCGGGCCGTCATCAACGTTGGAGATCGGGGCCGGCGCCGGCGTGGCCAACCGGGCATTGTCAACCTGCGATTGTGCCTCCACGCGTGAGAGTTCGGCCGCGTCTTGCTGCTTTGTTACTTTATCGGGTGCTGGATGAATCAAATTTGCAAGCACGACAAACATCAAGCAAAGAAAAGCCAGGCTTCGGGCGGTCAATAGTGTCTTCCTCCGGGCCAACCACAAAGGTCTTGCCGGTTTTTGCGCAGGAAAATTCTTGCCACGACAGCCTGGCTGGCCCGCGGATTGCACGAGCAATTTCTTCAGTTCTGTGTCCATGACGAATCAGGAGTGATCTACCTGTCCCTGGCGGGAGCGCCCCTCAGACCGGCGAATTCCAGAGGCAGGATGGTCGGGTTGGGAGCGACGTCGGTTGGGCGAAGCGGCCTCGCTGTAGAATCCTTGAAAAGCAAAGCCGTCGGTGGGTTGATGCGGGGACACGAAAAAGCTTGACTCATTTACAATCAATTTTGCTTCAAGGATTCTAGCCCCTTGAGTCGTTTGACAAACAACCAGCCAGAATAAGACAAGGCGAAGCCTCGATCAATGTTTGCAATATTGACGCGGGATCGAGTACGAAAATTCGATTTAATCCACGCCTTTCAACCGCAGGAAATGCACTCGCCCGGACCCGTCTGCAGCAACAAGAGTCCTTCCGCCTTGAGCGAAGGCGCAACTTAAAACGCGATCCTCTGCATCTCGCCGGTCTGAGGCGCAACCTCGCTAACGATACCAGTCCCTTCGGGTCAGCGGCAGGCCGCTGCGACCCGCATCGGGCTTCACCAACAAGACCTGGTAGATGTTCAACGATCCGAGGGTGAAAAAATAGGCCGATCCGTGCAGGAACAGCCGCCAGATGCGGTAAGTGGTTTCGTCCACCGCCCGCGATGCTTGATCGCGATGAAGCTCCAGACGGCGCGCCCAATGCCGCAAAGTGAGAGTATAGTGCTCGCGCAGACTCTCTACGTCGCGCACCTCAAAGGCAGCCTCTTCAGCGAAACGCAGCGTAGTGCTCACAGGCACGAGTTCGCCATCTGGAAAAACGTAACGACCGAAGAAAGTCGGACCTTTTGGCCGCGGAGTCGCGCGCTGGGCGATGCCGTGGTTGAGGAAAATACCGCCTGGCCGCAGCAATTGCCATGCATGCCGGAAATAGAGTGGCAGCCGGCTTTCGCCCACGTGCTCGAACATTCCAACGCTGACCAGTTTGTCAAAACCCTTTGTGTCATTCAACTCGCGGTAGTCGCGCACTTCCACACGGCAGCGGTCCTGTAAGCCGGCCTGCGCGATTCGCTCGTTGGCCAGCATCGCCTGATTTTGGCTGAGCGTGATGCCAAGAGCCTCCACGCCATAGCGTTGGGCAGCGTAGATAACAAGACCGCCCCAGCCGCACCCCATGTCAAGCAAGCGTTCGCCGGGGCGCAATCGAAGTTTGCGACACAGGTAATCGAGCTTGCGCTCTTGAGCGGTGTCGAGCTCTTCGTCGGTAGTTTCGAAATAGGCGCAGGAATAGACCATCCGCTGATCGAGCCAGAGGGCATAAAAGTCGTTCGGCACGTTGTAGTGGTAGGTTACGGCCTGGCGGTCACGCTCGATTGAATGAAGTTTGCCATGAAGCCTGGCGGGCTGTCGCTCATTTGGCCGGGGCCGGCCACCAACCGGTCGACGGAACAATTTCCAGCCAACCCGTAATCACGTTGAGAGGGGCCAGCGGCGACTCATCAGATGATAAGCTACCGGCATGGCGGCTTCGAGGTCTCCCTCGACGTCAAGGTTACCGCGAATATAGGCTTCAGAAATTGCGAGATCGGTTTTGGTATCGCGCAACATCCGCCGCAGGACATCTGGATGATTAAAGACCAGCTTGAAACGAGGCGAGTTGGCCTCGGCCGGCCATTGGCTCCCGTCCCAAAGACAGACTGTGAAGTCGCGAGGATGATAGTCCCGCAGCAGTGACCGCAAGATGATCAGCGTTTCGGTCGGTTCCTCGCCAGCGATGAGCACGCGCTTTGTCATCCAGAATCCTTGAACAGCAAAACTGGTTGCTGATGAGTCAAGTTTTTTCTGTATGCATTCATTAATCACTAGAATCCTTGGACAGCAAAATTGGTTGCCGATGAGTCAGATTTTTTCCCGCACATTAGTCATTCGGTGGTTTTGCTTTTCAAGGATTCTACAGCGAGGCCGCTTCAACACGTCGACGCTGCTCAAAACCCCGATCTTGATCCCCTATACCTCACCGGTCCGAGGCGCGGCCTCACCAGGTAGTTTTGATTTTCAAGGATGCTACTCAGTTTCAAACGAAAGAACTAGAATCAGGGGGTGTTTTGGCAAACCCGGTCAAAACAGCAATCGAAGGAATTTTTTTGAAATACATATATCATGAGGATCTATCGCCATAAGTGATTTACAAATAGCAACTTACAAATTCAACTGTAAACGTTCGTCGGAGGAATTTCTCCAAAACTCTCCTGGACTCCAAGGGTTCTTGGATGAAAATATTAAAATGTTTTGGCTTGACTACGATGTTACGTAAAGATTACGAATTAATTACGTTTCGAGCGTTCTTTGGACTTTAACCCCGGAGCAGATCTTTCCATGAGAAAGCACAGCCAAACATGAGAACGAATTTTATTCGCGAGAAACGCTCGTCTAGGTTTATTTCGGCACAGAAGGCCACCATAGAGAATCTGGAGCGGTTTGCGACGGGTGATTACCCGCCTGGATACTGATTTTGAATGAACTCACCGCGTCTCTCCGACTTTGAACAGCTTGCCGCTGAATTAGAAGGCACACTTCATTTCGATACGACGATGCGGACCCTTTATGCGACCGACGCGTCCGTGTATCGTGAACTGCCTCAAGCTGTCGCATATCCCAAAACTGAGGAGGATATTCGCAAGCTTGTTCGCTTCGCACGCAAGCATGCCACCTCGCTCATACCAAGGACAGCTGGCACATCGCTTGCCGGGCAAGTCGTCGGAGCGGGTATCGTGGTGGACGTCTCGCTTCATTTCACCTGCATTGTGGAGATTGATGCTGCGCAACGCCGGGTGCGCGTGCAACCTGGGGTTGTGCGCAACGAGCTAAACCTTGCGCTGGCGCCTCACGGGGTCTTCTTTGCGCCCGAAACCTCTACGCAGAACCGCTGCATGATCGGAGGGATGGTGGGCAACAATGCGTGCGGCGCCAACTCCGTTGTCTATGGCAGCACGCGCGAGCACCTGATATCGGCGCGAGCCGTGTTGAGTGACGGATCGATCGCGGAATTCGGCCCACTATCGTCCGAGCAGTTCAAAGCGAAGTGCTCGGGCGATACGCTTGAAGCTTCGATCTATCGCGAGACAGGGAAGTTGCTCGACGATGCAGAAAACCGGGCGGAAATCGCGCGCCAGTTTCCGAAGAGATCGATCCACCGCCGCAATACCGGCTACGCGATCGACCTGCTGGCAGATTGCACGCCGTTCATACCGGGGGGGCCTCCATTCAATTTTTGCCGGCTGCTTGCAGGTTCGGAGGGTACGCTGGGGTTCCTGACCGAGCTCATATTGGCATGCGAACCGCTGCCACCGCGTGAGTCCGCTGTCATCTGCGTGCACTGTTCAAGTATTGACGAGGCTCTCCGGGCCAATCTGGTGGCTCTGCGTCACGGACCGCGCGCCTGTGAGTTGATGGACGACAACATTCTGGAGTGTACGAAGACGAATCTTGAGCAGAGTAAGAACCGCTTCTTTGTCCAGGGAGATCCGGGTGCAATTCTTGCCATTGAGTTGGCGGCCGATACGCGCGAGCAGGTCGCTTCGGTTGCCGCGCAACTCGAGAGCGAATTGCGCGCCGCCGGCCTAGGCAACCATTATCCGGTTGTCTGGGGTGCAGACCAGAATCGCGTATGGAATCTGCGCAAAGCGGCATTAGGCCTTTTAGCAAACATCCCGGGAGATGCAAAACCTGTGGCGGTAATTGAGGATACCGCGATCGACCCGGAAGATATGCCTGCGTTCGTGCGTCAGTTCGACGAAATCCTTGCCAGCCACAAACTCTCCGCGGTGCATTACGGCCATGCTGCATCGGGTGAACTGCATCTGCGTCCCATCCTGAATCTCAAGTCAGAAGACCACCGCAAGCTCTTTCGAGTCATAGGTACCGAGGTTGCCAATCTCACGAAGAGGTTTGGCGGCTCACTCAGTGGTGAGCACGGTGACGGTCGCCTCCGTGGCGAATTTCTGCCGCTAATGGTCGGCGAAACCAATTATGCTCTTTTCCGTGCCGTTAAACGGGCGTGGGATCCTTTGGGGGTCTTCAATCCGGGTAAAATCACCGACACGCCGCCGATGGATGCCAGCTTGCGCTACGAACCGAACCAGGCTGGGCGGCAATTTAAGACTGTACTGAGATTCTCGCAAGCTCGCGGAATTTTGCGTGCGGCAGAGCAGTGCAACGGGTCGGGCGACTGCCGCAAGTCTCATCTCATGGGCGGCACGATGTGCCCGAGCTACATGGCAACACGCAATGAGAGGGACACGACTCGGGCCCGCGCAAATATCTTGCGCGAAGTTCTGACACGTTCAACGAAGGCCAATCCTTTCGACAGCGATGAGATCGGCCCCGTGATGGACCTTTGCCTCTCGTGCAAGGGTTGCAAGTCAGAGTGCCCATCCAACGTCGACGTGGCTCGCCTTAAGGCTGAATGGCTCCAGCAACGCTACGACGCCCGGGGTGTTCCGATGCGCGCGCGGCTCATTGGAGGCTTCTCGCAGGCCATGGCGTTGGCATCGATCGCGCCCGGGGTGTTTAATTTCTTGGTGAAAAACCCAGCGACAGCCGGCCCGTTTAAAAAGTTTGCGGGTTTTGCTCAGGGGCGCTCAATACCTGAACTCAACCGGATTCCGCTGCGGCGGTGGCATCGAATTCATGCTAACAAAAATGGCTCATTCCCGAATGGACGAGTCTTTCTCTTTTGCGACGAGTTCACGAATTTCAATGACGAGGATGTTGGCATCAAAGCCGTGCGCTTGCTTAACCGGCTGGGCTATGAGGTTGTCATTCCAAATCACGTGGACAGCGGCCGGGCCCAAATTTCCAAGGGTCTCCTCCGTGATGCGCAAAGGTTGGCGATCCGCAATGTGCAACTGCTTAAAGACGTTGCCAGCTCTGAAAGTCCCCTGCTAGGAATCGAACCCTCAGCGATTCTGGGTTTCCGGGACGAAGTGCCGGATCTCGTTCCTGAGAATCTGGTTAAAGCCGCAGAGGCGCTGGCGAAGCATGTGCTCCTGATCGACGAATTCATTGTGCGGGAGGCTGACAGGGGTCGTATCCGGCGCGAAGCCTTCACACAAGAGATTCGCACGATCAAGCTCCATGGCCACTGCCACCAGAAAGCGCTTGCGTCGGTCACGCCGACCGTCAAGGCGCTTGAGTTGCCTGCCAATTATAAGGTTCAAGTCATTCCATCGGGATGCTGCGGTATGGCCGGCTCGTTTGGCTATGAAGAGGAGCATTTTGACATCTCAATGAAGATTGCCGGGCTGGTACTGCTGCCTGCGGTGCGCTCAGCTCCGGCCGACACAATTATCGCTGCGCCGGGAACGAGTTGCCGGCATCAGATTAAAGACGGCGCCGGTCGCATTGCGCACCACCCGGCCGAGATTCTGCATGACGCATTAAAATCCTTCAAAAGCAAAACACCTCATGAATGAAACAGCAACCATTTCGGAACCCCCCACTTTGTCCAGACGCGGCACGGTACGGCTGACGACTGCGCAGGCTCTTGTCCAGTACCTGGCTGGATTGCGCACCCGGCTTGAAGGCCCTCACGGCGGCGAGATCGTTCCGCTCTTCGGCGGAGTCTTCGCGATATTTGGGCACGGAAACGTTGCCGCCCTTGGAGAGGCCCTTTACCAGTATCGAGACCGGCTGCCCACTTACCGGGCTCACAACGAACAGGCCATGGCCCATGCGGCAATTGCTTATGCCAAAGCGCACTTTCGGCGCCGGATGATGGCCTGCACGAGTTCAATCGGACCGGGAGCGACTAACTTGCTCACTGCCGCTGCGCTGGCGCACGTCAACCGCTTGCCCGTTCTCTTCCTGCCCGGGGACATTTTTGTATCGAGGGACCCGGACCCTGTGCTTCAGCAGGTGGAGGATTTCCACGACGGCACGGTATCGGCTAACGATTGTTTTCGCCCGGTTTCCCGCTATTTCGACCGGATAGTTCACCCATCGCAATTGATCACGTCGCTTCCGCGTGCCGTGCGCACGCTGACGGATCCAGCCCTCTGTGGCCCTGTGACCCTTGCCTTGCCCCAGGATGTGCAAGCCCAGGCCTTTGAATATCCGGCTGAGTTCTTTGAGAACCCGGTCCTGGAGTTTCGTGCTGCGCCTCCGGGCGAGGTCGAATTGGCTGGAGCGGTGCGCGCGATCATGGCTGCCAAGCGCCCGGTGATCATTGCCGGAGGAGGAGTACTTTATGGTGGGGCATGTGAGGCCTTGCGCGGATTCGCGGAGCGACACGGCGTGCCGGTTTGCGAGACGCAGGCCGGCAAGAGTTCCCTGCCCTGGGACCACCCCTTACAACTAGGGTCGGTTGGAGTGACCGGTTCGCCCGCTGCCAATGCCCTGGCCAGCGAAGCCGATTTGATCCTCGCCGTGGGCACACGTTTACAGGATTTCACCACCGGATCGAATTCACTCTTCACCAGGGCCCGGCTGGTGTGCATCAACGTGAACCCTTTCGATGCGAACAAGACGCGTTGCGTTCCGTTGCAGGCTGACGCACGAGCGGGCCTGGAGAGGCTCTCGACGGCGCTGCCACCATGGCGGGCTGAGGTCGCTTGGACTGAACGGGCCAAAGCCGAGGCTGCCGCATGGCGCTCTACGGTTGACACCATTACGGGCCGCCGGGAACTGTCCACAGGGGAGCTACCCTACGACGGGGAGGTCATCGGAGCTGTGCAACGCTCGAGCCCGCATTCCACCGCCAACGATATTGTGGTCTGCGCCGCTGGCACGCTGCCCGCGGAATTGCACAAACTCTGGCGCACGTCGACTGCCGGGGGCTATCACATGGAATACGGCTATTCGTGCATGGGCTATGAAATTGCCGGGGGCTTGGGGGTAAAGATGGCCCGACCGGATCGCGAAGTCATCGTAATGGTGGGCGACGGTAGCTACCTCATGCTGAACAACGAGATCGCCACCTCGGTAATGCTCGACAAAAAGCTGATCATCGTGCTGCTCGACAATCGCGGCT
>Ga0182037_10000773_pt1 | contig 15977 bp, 13 predicted proteins | sample sta12Cox44000082_FD_125974 | JGI IMG/M metagenome (GOLD analysis project Ga0182037, IMG submission 125974) | Lab enrichment of tropical soil microbial communities from Luquillo Experimental Forest, Puerto Rico - statoxic.12C.oxic.44.000.082 | ecosystem: Environmental > Terrestrial > Soil >... | reverse complement strand
GCTGCTTTTTCACCGTGCGCAGACGTTCTCGGGTAGGCCCCTTACCCGAGAACGTCTCTTTAGAACAGTCACAGCGCAATTCAGCGTCATAGATCATGACAGCGCTAGAACGGTGATCGGCCAAGCAATGCCGTAGCGAAGTAGCGGAAAGGCATCGATGGCGATAGCGCAAGCAATCAATCTATGTGGAAATTCCAAAGCCCATACCTTCGACCCCAGCGCCGTTGGCCGCCGCCAACAAGCTTTTGGCAGCCGCCAACAAACGCTGGGGCGTGAGCTGGGCTAATTCATGCGGATGTCTGCATGGAATAATGACCACGATGTGCACACGGTTGCTGCAGCTTTTGTGGTCACATTTATTGTTTGCTTGGTTACCGTATTGCTGACGGTGCACTACGCACCGGCACTATTGCGTTGAACTACCTGCTTCGCGTTGGAGCAGCAAGTGACCAAAGCGGGCATACGGTGTTAGATCGACTGTAAATAGTGGAGCGTAATTTCCGGCGGACAATTGAACCGCACAGCGACTTTTGATGAGCCAACGCCCACTGATGTATATCCAGACATCCCGCGATACGTCCAAGCGCCAGACCCCATATACCTAGGTAAGACCGAATTCAAAATGATGGGAATGCCTCCTGGAAAGCAAATCTGGCCACCGTGGGTATGTCCGCTCAGCATTAGATTGAAATCGACGTGCGCAGCTTCCTCGTAAATTTCGGGAGTATGTGAAAGCAAGATCGAAAACGCGTCACCTGGTATTCCAGAAGCGGCCTTTTCAATGTTGTCCATAAGATAGAAATGGGCATCATCTACACCGGAGAGGTATATGCGCTCGCCGTGACGCCTGATTACCTCATATTCGTTGACCAACATTCGGATGCCCATCTGCTCAAGATCGGGCAGCATTCTGACGGTGTCGTGATTTCCTAGCACACCATAAATTGGTTTTTTTAGCGCGGCACAAATACGCGCCATCCCGGCTATTGTCTCATCGTACGGACCAAAGGTTTCTCCTCGGTAGTCACCAGTCAAAACGCAAAGATCGTAATCTATCTTCTGCAAGATCGGTGTAAGACGCTGCATCGTGTCACGGCTGACATCAACGTGCAGGTCGCTAAGCTGAAGAATGGCAAACCCATCAAAAACCTTTGGCAGGTCAGTCGATGTGACGTAGTTACGTTTGATCTGTATTCGCGTCGCGTTTCTGCAGCCGCGCCGATATAGGCCAACTAGCTTTAGAATAGTCGGGATCACAAAATTCGATGATCTCAAATTTTCAATGTGGAAAAAATTGATACCTTGCCCGAATACCTGGGCTTCATGCTCGGCTTCTATGTCCAAGCGTAGCTTGGCGTGAACCCGTCCTAGCCGCTTCTCTAGAGACTTTGAAATATCCGCGTTCATCAAAAAGAAACGGTTAGCCAGCCCGTAGCGCCGTCATAAGCCATCTCAGTTCCTTCGCTAAGACAGCGCTATCTCATGACTGTGCTAGCTGCGCTAGCGCTGTGTAGATGATCCCTCATCCCAACTAATACCCGGGGTAAAATCCTGAGCAGAAGTTCAGCCACTGGTATCCGTCCCAAGCCCAGCAGCTGTCTCTCTTTCCTGCAAGGCCTGCAAGATAGAATGGGGGAGTTCCAACTGCCACGTACGGGAGATCAAAGTACGGGTAATAAATTAACGCAGGCGGGGCCCCCCACCGTAACCTCGGGCGTATGACCACGTGAGGTTTCGGACGGCCAATATATCCGGGAGCAGCGGCTCGGAAGCGGGCCTCACGAAAGCCATCGCCCTGAGCAAAGGCGTCCTGTGCAAACACGCAAGAAGCAACCAGCGCCGCAGCGCCAAGAATAAATGCGCTCTTCATGACAACATCCCCATAGGACCTCCCAGATTAAAAAATGAACGATAGGCCAGCAAAAAGCCAGAGCCATTTCGGAAATAGAATGTCGTTTCGGGGGATAAAGCGGACATAGGCGAGTGCGCTGCACATGTCTGCTTTTGACCCAAAGCGGACAGCGCGCTTGGCGCATAACGGGGGTGGCCGTACTCAGACGAGAGGGCCGCGCTCTAGGGGACAAAGCGCGGCCTGCCATTTCGGCGCTCGCCTTTAAGAAGCGCGCCCCAATCGGGCGGGGCTTCGTCGGATCAAAAGGCACGCAAGCGCAAGCGGGAGAAAACCCCAGCCCCGCTCGAACCCGATTATAAGCCCTCGCCAAGAAAGCCTTGGGGCAACAGTGGAAAAATAGCAGGAAGTTCCACCTGTCTCTCGGACAACACAGTTACCGCGTGACGCGGCGCCGTGACTTGTCATTGGCCTGGTGACCGACCAATATAACTCTTCGGGGGTTTTCAGCATGGGCAAAAATATCAAGGTGGCCGTTGCCGGGGTCGGCAATTGCGCCAGTTCGCTGGTGCAAGGCGTAGAATACTATAGGGATCGCACGGGCTCTTCGGTCGACGGAATCATGCGCCAGTCGATCGGCGGTTATCTTTGCAGCGATGTGGAGTTCGTCGCGGCTTTCGATGTCGACCGACGAAAGGTCGGCCGGCCCCTGGAAGAAGCAATCTTCGCGAAACCTAACTGCACTCGCATTTTTCAAAGCGCCCTGCCGGTTTCAAACGTGATTGTCCAAGCAGGCCCAGTTCTCGACGGTGTCGCGGCGCACATGATCGACTATCCGGATGACAACGCCTTCCGAGTCGTCGATCTCGAACCGACAGACGTTGCCTCTGCACTGCAATCGTCGGGCGCCGAGGTGCTCGTGTGTTATCTCCCAGTCGGCTCAGAACGCGCGGTCAAGTATTATGCGCAGGCTTGCCTCGAGGCTGGTGTTGCCATGGTCAATTGCGTTCCCGTTTTCCTCGCTTCTGATGAGGTTTGGGGGACAAAATTCCGGGATGCCCGGCTGCCGATCATTGGGGACGACATCAAAAGCCAGGTCGGTGCAACCATCGTGCATCGCGCGTTGGCGCGGCTTTTTGGCGACCGCGGCGTTGGTCTCGATCGCACCTACCAGCTCAACACCGGCGGCAATACCGATTTCCTTAACATGCTCGAGAGAAGTCGGCTTAAGTTCAAGAAGGTTTCCAAGACGGAGTCCGTGCAATCGCAACTGGATGAACGACTAGATGCGCGCGATATCCATATCGGCCCGTCGGACTATGTGCCGTGGCAGCAGGATAACAAAGTCTGCTTCATCCGGATGGAAGGGCGCGGCTTTGGAAACGCGCCGATCGAGTTGGAACTTCGGCTGTCAGTGCAGGACTCGCCGAACAGCGCTGGCGTTGTTATCGATGCGATTCGTTGCGCGAAGCTGGCGCTCGACCGCGGCGAAGCGGGTCCGTTGGCAGCGCCTTCGGCTTACTACATGAAAAGTCCGCCACGACAGCTGCGCGATAGCGTTGCGCTTGAGGCTTGTGACGCTTTTATTGAGGGCCGTCGCTTTGAACTTCCTGGAGACGAAGCGAATACGAGGATCTTATCCAGCTCGCGACGTTCGTAGGTCCGCCCTTTATGCGAAGTCGTGCTGTGATTCCAGCATGGCATCGTAACCGGCTCAGCGCATAGGCGCATAGTGATGAACGGGCCGATTGAAACGCTACTATTCGACTTCGGTGGCACACTCGACGCTGACGGCGTGGCCTGGAAGGAGCGCTTTTACGCGCTTTATCGCGCTGACGGGCTGGACATGGCAAACGATGCGTTCGCGATCGCTTACTATGCGGCGGATGACCCGCTTGTTGGAACCCTGCCGCCCACGACTGATCTCGCAGGAACAGTCCACGCATTGACCGTCAACCTTGAAAGAGAACTTTCCCGCTGTCGTGCTGGAAAAATATCGGAGGGCGGCAGCGACCGCGGCCAGCGGATTGCATCAGGCTTCATGTTAGACTCCGAAACCGCCTTTGAGCGCAATCGCCCGGTTCTGAAGACACTGAGCGAGCGCTTTCGTCTCGGCATTGTGTCGAACTTTTACGGCAATCTCGAAGCGGTCTGTGAAGGTGCCGGTCTATGCAATTTTTTCAAGGTGATGGTGGATAGTTGTTGTGTGGGCTTTGAAAAGCCTGATCCCCCAATCTTCCGGGAGGCTCTCGAAAGACTTGGTGCGACGACGGACAAAACGGTACTCATCGGCGATTCATTGCGTCGCGATCGGGAAGGGGCCCGCCGCATGGGCATGCGCTTTATCTGGATCGCCCCGCAAGATGTCCAAGCGGCGCAAAGCGAACAGCATGCGCAGCCCGCCGTGACCAACCTGCGGGCACTTGCGAAAGTCCTGCAATGACCCGGCCATCCGCACTGCGGGGCGGTATTATTGCCGCAGGTGAGGGAACCCGCCTGAGGGCAGACGGATTTCGCGTTAGCAAACCGATGGTGCGGGTAGCAGGACGGCCGCTAATTGATCACACTCTTGAGCGCTTTCGTGCAGCCAGTATTCGCAAATTGTCGATCGTCATTAACGAAGCGAGCGATGATTGCCGCCAATGGCTTGAGCACCATACCGGCGATTTTGAAGTCGACGTGGTTGTTCGGAGCACTCCGTCTTCGTGCGCAACATTCCGGCTTGTCGCGGATCGGCTGGCCGGTGCGCCGGCAGTTGTTACGACGGTAGACTCGATCATGCCAATTGACGATTTCCTATTGTTTGTGCGCTCGGCTTCTGCTTTTCCGGCAAACACACCGATGGTGCTCGGCGTGACCGAACACGTCGATGACGAAAATCCGCTGTGGGTCACTTTGGATCAGTCGGACGGGCGCATCCGGCAAATTGGAGGATGCGAGGGTACTCACGTGACCGCAGGCCTCTATCGGCTGCCAGAGCAACTGCCTGCCGATTCCGCGACCGCTTTTGCGAGGCTTCGTGACTATCTCGGCACGCTGGTCGCCGACAATCAGCCTGTTTACGGGGTGATTCTGCCTTGCGTATTCGACATCGACCGCGCCCGTGACATCACGGCCGCCGAAGCAGCCGGGATAGACTGTCAGCGCGAGACGTCCGAATGATGAGTGGGTCCGCCAAGACATGCCGGGGCATCTACCGAGAGCTCGATCACTCGCCGGGCCGCGTCGACGACGATCGCGCCATCATGAGATCCGTCGCCGATGCCTTGGAGCTGCGGGGCTTCGCCGTTGAACTGGTCGACGCTTGTGCTGCGCTCGACGCCCGTTGCGCCAACATGTTCGTTATGTGCGAGTGCACGGAAGTTCTTGATCGCCTTGCGGATGCACAGAATGCGGGCTCGGTGGTCGTGAATTCACCGGGCGCGATCCGCAACACTTACCGCCATCGGATGGTCGAGCTTTTTGCCCAGCATCATGTCCCGGCGCCGGTCAGCCAGGTCGTCGCTAGCAATGTGTGCGGATCCAGGCCAGCGACGGGCCTCTGGGTCAAGCGCTATGATTTTCATGCAACGCAACCTTCCGACGTCATTTATGTTGCGTCGGATGCAGGATGGCATGAGGCGCTCAATCGATTCGCGCGACGCGGCATTCCATTCGTAGTTGCCCAGAACCACGTCGCGGGGGATCTCGTAAAATTCTACGGGGTCAGAAGCGAAATAGCGTCACAGGCTGCCAATTGGTTCGAGTGGTTTTATCATCGTGACAAGGGGATGCTCGGGCATTTTTTCGAAGTCTCGCATCTACGGGAGGTGGCGTTTGCTGCTGCGGCCGCTCTCGGCCTAGAGATTTTTGGTGGCGACGCAGTCATCCAGGAAAATGGCAAGGCAATGATTATCGACATCAATGCTTGGCCGAGTTATGCCCGCTACCGCGACCACGCGGCACAGGCCATAGCGGATCATTTGGCGCAGCGTTTCGAACGCCGCGTACGTCTCGTATCGCGTGAGGGAGTTGAGTCATGAAAGGTACGGCGTCCCGGAATATCGCGCCGGCGGAAAAAGACGGTGCCGAACGGCGCACCGTGCCTGGTCCAAGATCGAAAGCGCTGTTCGACCGCGAAGCCGAGGCGATGGCACCAGGCCTGCAATCGATCGCCCTTTATTCACAGATTGCCGTCGATCGCGCGCAAGGCTGCACAATTTATGACGTCGACGGGAACGAATATCTCGATTTCATCGCCGGCATCGCGGTCGGCAGCGTCGGCCACTGTCACCCGCACTACGTGAAGCGCATCAGCGAACAACTAACGCGGTCCACCTTCGGAAGCTTCACGACGGAGGCTCGGACACGCTTCCTCGCCCTTGTGAGTGATCTCCTGCCGCAAGGCATCACGCATATTCAGCTCTTTTCCGGTGGCGCCGAGGCTGTTGAGGCGGCCTTCCGGCTTGCCAAATCCGCCACGAAGAAATTCGAGTTCGTCGGTTTCTGGGGTGGTTATCACGGCAAAACTGCCGGCGTGATGGGTTTACTGGGCGGCGACTATCGCAACCACCAGGGCCCTTTTCCGCCGGGAATGCACCTCTCGCCTTACGCAAACTGCTATCGCTGTCCTTGGAAGCTTGAGCATCCTTCCTGTGGTCTCGCTTGCGCCGATCATCTGCGCAACGTCATTAAGAACGAGACTCAGGACGAAGTTGCTGCGCTCATTATGGAGCCAATGCAGGGAACTGCCGGCAACGTCATCCCGCCGGATGATTTCGTTCTGGCCGTACGGGAGATCGCTGACGAATTTGGCGCGCTTTTAATTGTCGATGAGATCCTGACCGGGTTTGGGCGTACCGGAACAATGTGGGCGTCCGAGCAATTCGGCCTCAAGCCCGACGTCATGACGATCGGCAAGGGGATGGGCGGTGGTTTCCCACTCAGCGGTGTCGCATCGTCATACGAGCTTATGTCTGCCACGCCATTCGGCGAGCCAAGCGGTAGTTCGTCCAGCTATGGCGGAAATCCGCTAGCTGCTGCCGCCGGCCTTGGCGCGGTGGAGACCATTGTCAATGAAAAGCTGGTCGAAAATTCCGCCCGTGTCGGCAAGATAATGCTGGATGCCCTTAAGAGACTGCAGGAGAAATATCGGTTCATCGGCGACGTGCGCGGGCGCGGCCTTATGATCGGTGTCGAGTTAGTGGCAGATCGCAAGACCAAGGTACCTTTGGACAAGACCATTACGCGCGCACTTTTCCATGCAGCACTCGAACGCGGCCTGGTCACAATGTCGTATTCGCACGTCATTCGCATCAATCCGCCGCTGGTGATCACCGAAGACGAAGCGTTGCAAGGCGTCGACATCCTCGACCAGTCATTTGGTGCGATCGCAAGACAAATCGGGCTGGACTGAGGTTGCAGTGTTACGCGGTGGCTTTATCGGATTCGGAAACGTTGCCGCGAAAGGCCACTTGCCGGGATGGCGATCCGTTGAAGGCGTCCAGATTGTCGCTGCGACTGACGCGGTTGCGAACCAGGGCATGGCCTTTCTGAAGGCATGCCCTGGGGGGCGATGGCACGAAAGCGTAGACGATCTGCTGTCCGACAAGGCACTCGATTTCGTCGATATCTGCACGCCGCCGAGTAGCCATGCGGCGCTCACTAAACGCGCGCTAGATGCGGGTCTCCACGTGCTGTGCGAAAAGCCTCTCGTGACGCGGTTAGAGGATGCGCAAGTGGTAACGGCCGCGGCGGCGGCCAGTGGGCGCACCGTTCATGTCGTCCACAATTGGCTCAAAGCGCCGATTTGCGAGCGTATTTCGACGCTTGTCGACCAAGGTGCGCTAGGCACCGTGCGAACTGTTCGCTGGCAGACCTTGCGCAGAGAGCCAGCGGTCACCGTGACGTCCGACGGGACTAACTGGCGCGCCGATCCAGTAGTGGCCGGCGGTGGAATATTGTTTGATCATGGCTGGCACGCGCTTTATTGCGTAGTCCGGTGGCTCGGCCTTCCTTGCGGCCTCAGCGCCCTGCTCGAAAAGCGTCGGTTTCGTGAGTGGCCGATCGAAGATACAGCGACGGTCACGCTCGACAGAGAAGCCGGCAGCGCCGAGATCTATCTCACATGGTCAGCGGACGAACGCGCCAATTGCATCACAATTGTGGGCGACCATGGGCTTGTCGAAGCCGTCGACGATGTCGTGGTTCTTAACTCGGGAAACGGCGAACGCCGTTGGTCTTGCCCCCCGCCGTTGTCGCAAGGCTCGCATCATCGCGACTGGTTCGTCGGCGTAGCGAAAGACTTTCAGCGGGCGGCCGTGGGCGGGGGCAGGAACAACTTGGACGAAGCTGCATTGTGTGCGCGGCTGATCGATCTTGCCCAGAGGTCAAGTGCCGGCGGCGGCATCCGATTGCCTCTCAAGGACTAGTGACCGACTATACGCGCCTGGACGCGTTCACGCAGGGCAAGGAATAGCAGGAGCAAAAAGAATACCGGCGCGCCGACAGCAGCCAAAACGAGAAACCAGTTCGATTTTCCGAACAAGGCGAGAATGACCACGAGGTAGATGAAATCGCGGCGCGAAGCGGCATCAAGCATTCGGGCGAGACTCTGGCCAGGCTCAGTCGCCACCGAGGTAAAAAGCGGACCATCGTTTTTGTTCGGCCGCATCACCCGCCAATAGACCAACCCGGCTGCCCCCAGATTGCCGAGGGCCGCCGCGACGCCAAACAATAATGGCCACAATGCCCCAATGGAGAAGGCCCAGCCGATGGCCATGCACGCGAAGACCCCGATGTGAACAACATTGTCGCCCCAGTAGTCGATGACACCGCCAAATCGCGATTCCTGAAACTTGAGCCTAGCTAACTCACCATCGCAGCCGTCCAGGATTGAATGTGCAAGGAAAAGAAGGGCTCCAACGGTCTGGCAGACCCATTGTGAACACAAAAAAAAGAGCGCGCCGGACAGACCAATGCCGACAGAGAGCAATGTGATTTGATTTGGCATAATCCCAGTGGACGCAAGACGGCGGGCAATTCGCAAGGAAATCGGCCGCTCTACGTGCCGCGCCATGAACCCGTCGGTATCCTTCACGAGTCGGCGCAGCAAGCGCCATTCCGCGTTTTCGACATCTACCGGAGTCGTCACCACTAGCGGATCGATCGCCGCAGGAATTGCGGCCGGCGCTCCGAAGCATTGCGTCAGCCGTTGCTGCACCGAAGTCAGGTCATGGGCGCCTTTATGCGCCTCCAGCACCGCAATGGCATCGTTAACCGCTGGGCCCGAAAACACGATCATCTTGCGCGGTATGGCCGCCCACTTTGCGGGCGCAAGGTAGATGCCGACAAGTTTTTCGAGCCAGTCGGGTTCGGCGAGAATAGCCGCATGCACAATGATCAATGGACCCGGTTGTAAGGCAAAATCATCGGCAAGGCTTCGCCAGTCGGAAATGGTCGGAACGCCCTGTGGTGCGGCGTGATCTCGCGCCTGAAAATAGACTCGGCTGTAGCCGGCGCGGCGGGCAGCTAAAGCTGTGCGACGCGCGAGCCCGAGCCCGAGAACTGTCGGTTCGCCGCTTTCTCCAAACGTCGACTGATCCGGCAAAAGAACAATGATCGGTGCGCTCGGACTGAGGCTGTGTGAATCTCGATCCATCGGTTCTGCGATTTTCCTCGACTAAACAGCGGCGTTGATACCACAAATGGCGCGTCTATTCTTGCAGCGTTCGGTGCCGAGCAAGACGGGAGTTCGACCATTACTGTTTCATTCATCATCGCAGGTCTCTTGGGCCTAGCGCTTGTCATCTGTTTGATTGCGTACAGCGGTGCCGGTGAAGTGGCCAATGCCATGCTGGTCATCGGCTGGTGGCTCGTGCCGATAGCTGCCTACCATATCGTACCGATGCTCTTCTCCGCTCTTTCGTGGCGCGAGCTGTTGCCGCCCACGAACCGTCCGGGCGTTATCAGCGTCACCTGGATCCGCTGGATTCGCGAATCAATCAACTCACTTTTGCCGGTCGCCAACATTGGGGGCGACATAGCGAGCGCGCGCCTGATTCACTTGCGCGGCGTGCCAGGCTCGCAAGCAGCGGCGAGTATGGTTGTCGACACAACGGTTGGTGTCGTCACGCAACTGGCTTTTGTCATGGCCGGCGCTACGCTGCTTCTGCTTCGGCCTACCGGACACGCGGCGTTCGAGGTGTTAGCCGGAGTGCTGGCTGGCGTCGGCACGCTTGTCGTGGCGGTTGCAGCATTTGTCGTGCTGCAGCACAAGGACATGTTCGCGCGCTTTGTCAGACTCGCGCGTGACATGTTACCCGAGAAATGGGTTTATCTTTTCGCAGAAAATTCATCGGCGATCGACGATGCGGTCGTTATGGCCTACCGCAGCGGTTCAGCCTTCTGGCGTGCGAACCTATTTCGCCTCATTGGGTGGGTCGCCGGCGCCGGCGAAGTCTGGCTTGTGACGTGGTGTCTCGGCCAGCCTCTCGGTGCGACTGATGCATTCATCCTTGAAAGCCTGTCGTCTGGCGTACGCGCCGCGGCGTTCATGGTGCCCGCGGCAATTGGCGTTCAGGAGGGTGGGCTCGTCCTGTTCGGTACCTTGTTCGGGCTGCCGGCTGAGATAGGGTTAGCTATCTCGCTGTCGAAGCGAGTGCGCGAGTTGCTTCTGGGCTTACCTGGGCTGTTTTTTTGGTACTGGCTCGAGGCGCATTATTTGCTACGCCGGAACGGCGGGTAGGGGCGGTTGCCGATGCGGTCTTCGGCGAGACCGCTTGCGCAACTTCATCGGGCGCGGTGGCGGGGGAGTCGACGACGCCCGGCAAGCCAAGCGCTTCACGCAGTTCCGCGCGCCGTGTCTGGTAATAGCTCGAACGCAAGAACGTGTAGAAATCGATTGACGCGTCCTCGGCCATCTTCAGTTGACCAAGTCTGTCCACCGTATCAAGGGCTGCAGTGGTGATCGCGATACCCAGTTGCGTTCCGAAGAGGAGACCGACTGGATCGCCGAAGCGATCGACGAAATCACCGACCGCATCGCGCGTCGTCGTAGGACCCCAATAAGGCCGCACCATGTAAGGTCCTTCGGCAACACCCCAGACAAACAGTGTCTGACCAAAATCGCCGGTTTGCTGCGGGATCCCTTGACGGCTCGCGAGATCAACCAAACCACCGAGGCCAAATGTCGTGTTCATGGCGAAACGCGCAGCCGTCTTGCTTCCAGCTTTGAGGCGGCCCTGCAACAAATTGTTCACGAAGATTCGCGGCTCTTTCAAGTTTGAATTGAAATCGTGCAGACGATCATGCACCGAGCGCGGGACGACCGTTTGCACAGCGTTCGCGACAGGGCGCAATACTTCCTGATTCATTGCCAGCATCTGGCGATTGACGTGTTCGTTGGGATCCTGAAGGGGTAACGACGCGTCCCTTGGGGCGGAGGCGCAACCAGCCACAACGACAGGCAACGCGAGTATTGTCGCCCATCTGCCCCAGATTTGACGGCAAGGCATCTACTTTCTCGCCCCTTTTTTCAATCCCCTGCACCCGAGTTTGTCGGAGTCGATGACAAATGCCGCATAACGTCGGACGTCATGCGCCAATAAGATCCAGTTCAATAAAAGTAGCAGAGCCGATAATTTAGGGTGTTACTTTTATGTCACAGAAGTAGATTTTACGCGGTTTGTTTACTGCTATTCGCCTTGTCCTGCGTCGCCAAAAGCGCGGGCTGAAAAAGCACAGCAGCCGCCAGCGTTGTAACCAGACACAGCGCCATCAGTTTGCCCATGCTGGAGGTACCTGGGTGATGTGAGAACCAAAGGCTGCCGAATGCGGTTGCAGTCGTACAGGCACTATAGATGACCGCCCGCGTCAGACTTGATTGCAGAAAATTCCGCTCACCGGAACGCCAGGCCATGATGTAGTAAATCTTGAAAGCTACGCCTACGCCGAGAAGAAGCGGCAGCGCGATGATGTTGGCGAAGTTCAGCTGCAGCCCCGTCAGCACGCAGGCCTCAAGTGTGACAATGATTGCGACGAGCAGAGGCACCAGTGTCAGCGCGACGTGACTCCAGCGCCGTAACGTAATGAACAGGATGAGTGCGATAGACGCTACGGACCAGATCGCGGCCTGAATGAATGCTTTGACGATTGTCGCTGCCGCCTCGATGACAAAGACGGGCTTTCCGGCGGCATCGGGCGCGACGTCGCGCACAGCCGCGACGAAACGTTCTAAGGTGTCGTTGTCGTTGCCGTCGCCGCTCGGCGCGACTTCTAGTCGGTTCAGTCCGTCAGCCGAGACCCAGCGTCGGGTCAACGATTGGGGAAGCGTGTCGACTGTAACGTGCTCCGCTGTGAGCAGACTTCTCACTTGACGCAGTGTCGTCGTCAGCGGCATCACAAAAACGCGTTCAGCTTCTTCTCGTTTAGCTTGGGGTTGCGTTGCTAGTGCGGCCAGGACGTCGGCGAGGCGTCGAGTTTGAACTGCGGCCGGGCTATTGTCGGAATCAGCCGCCGCATTGCGCAGGTCACGGGCCGTCGTTTCGATCGCAGCCAAAGTGTCAGCCGGCGTGGGTCTCGGCTCGATCTGGTCGGGGTCGACCGTGTTGCGTAGGAAGAAGCTCGCGTCGTCAATAATGGCGAGCTTCTCTTCCTGGTCCTTTGGTACGAAGCTCTGAAGCGTCACGACGTGTGCGACCTCCGGCAATTGTCGCAATCGCTCGGCAAGTGCGGAAGCGCGCGCGGCATTTCCTTCAAGAATATCAAGCGTGTTCGGACTCGTGTCAGGGTCGGCCATGAGATCGAGAAGGGTCGCCACCGACTCGCTGTCTCGGGACCGCAGATCGAGTGGGTTGAAGTCGAATCGCAGACCTGTGAGTAAAGGCAGGCCAAGGATTGTCACTGCGAGCGTCGTGCCGACAACCCATTTGCGCTGCGTTTCTAGGAACCGGTCGACCGGTGCAAGCGCGGCGTAACCGATCGGTTCGGGTTCGCCTGGAGGCTTGAACACGGTGAGCAGCGCCGGTAGCAGGGTTACGGTCGTTGCGAACGCGACGATCATCCCCGTTCCGGCGATCAATCCCAGTTCGGACAGACCGACATAGGCCGTCGGCAGGAACGAGTAGAAGCCCGCAGCAATTGATGCGGCCGCCAGCATAAGGGGACTCGCCAACCCTTTCGCCGTTCCGAGCAGGGCGCTTTCGAGGTCGTGTGATTCAAATCGTTCAGCACGGTAACGCACGCTGAACTGGATGCCGAAATCGACGCCCAACCCGACAAACAGCACCGCGAACGCGACCGAAATGAGGTTGAGGGTCCCTACCATTAAGAGTCCGACGGCGGCTGTTAGGATGAGACCCGCCAAGAGATTGATAAATACGGCTAGAATGATCCGGGCCTTACTCAGCGCGAGCCAAAGCACAAGAAGGACAAGCGAAAGAGTGATGACGCCATTCAATGTGGCACCGTCGGCAATTGTCGAGAATTCCTCGTCGGCCAGGGCCACAGATCCTGTCAGGCGTACCTTCACGCCCCGCTCGGGCGTCAGCCCGAGGCGCGATACTGACGCGCGTATCGTTGCGGTCGCCTTGCGCCCGGGCTGAAGATCATTGAAATCCAGGATGGGCTGTATGTTGATGAACCGGCGAAGGTCCGAAGGCTCGGGCGTACGGCCTGTTATCAACTTGCGCCAGGAGAATGCCGGATGCTTTCCGCTCGACAGCGTTTCCAAGGTGTCGGCGATTTCCGTGAATGCCGGTCTCAGATCCTCGAGCTTTGTCTTTCCAAGCCGCAATCCCTCGACCGACTGCGACAGTGTGCGAAGAACGCCTCGTAAGGTTGGATCGGTCGAAAGAGTCCCGAGGAATGGTTGGGCGCCGATGAGGTCATTTGCGTCGCGGCGTACGTCATTTAGAGGCTGAAAAAGAATGCCGTTCCGCGCAAAACACTCACCGCCAACCGGGCGAGTGACGGTTCGGATCACGTCCGTGTAGTGTGAAAGATCCTCTGTAAGTGTGTTTGCCGCTTCCTCAGCAGCCTCCGGAGTCGAGGCGTCAATGACAGCAAGGATCTGATCTATTCTCCAGGGAAAGGCGCGATCGAGTGCGCGCTCTTGTTGGCGCCACGGCAATAAACTTGATAGGAGCTGGTTGCTGTCAGTCGTTATGGCGAAGTGGCCCGCGAAATAGGCAGTGGATAGGATCGCAACGAATAGGAATGCAAGAATCACAAACCATGCGTGTCGGGTCGAGAACCGCACGGCCTGGGTAGTTCCTCTGATTGCTAGTTGATTGGGGGTCCTGGTCATCGAACTTGCGAAAAAAGCACATTCATTTCAGGCTGTCGCCTGCGTCTTGACGGGGCCTCAATCCAATCCCAATAACGTTGCCAAAACCAGAGTTGATAACCACAACTCGAAAGCACCACGGTGCCCAGCTAGCGGGGGCGATCCGATGTGGAAATCACAATGAGTGAATCCAACCACGCTTTACGTCATGCAATTGCGGTTGCCATAGCTGTCGGCGTCTTGGTCGTTCCGAGCCGTGGGCATGCGCAATCGGCGGCCGTCACGCATATCCAAAGCTATTATCAGCAGTTAATGCCGACGATCCAGCAAGCGGGCCGCTTGAGTGTTCGCGAGCGCGACAAGCGCTTCACGCCAGCAATCACCTCCGCTTTCGATCTTCCGACAATGGCCCGGCTGGCGGTGGGGCCCGCCTGGCAATCGTTTTCGCCTGGACAACAGGGCGCTGTGCGCGAGGCGTTCGCCAAGTTCATCATCGCCGACTATGCAAGTCAGGTTAAGGACTATTCCGGCGAAAGCTTCGTCGTGGACCCGAAATCGGTACCTGAGCCGCGCGGTGGGGGCGAAATCGTCAAGACAAAGCTGTTGCAGCCGGGCGGCCGCACTGTGACTATCAACTATCTGGTTCGGGGCGGGAAAGTGATTGACGTCTACCTCAATGGCACCATCAGCGATCTGGCTACGCGTCGCGACGAATTTGCTTCGATTATCGCTTCGGGTGGCGCCGAAGGCTTGATCAAGAGGTTGAATGATCGAACGCAGAAGCTGCTTGCGGGCTAACCCTCAGGGGGTCGATGCTGATTCGCTGGAGGGCCGGCGGGGCGCGAATGCCCCGCATGGCGAAACCCGCGACGGATGAGCGCTCACGAAAAAGTTCTGATCACTGGAGCAACCGGGTTCGTCGGCTCGGCTGTCGCGCACAAACTCGTCGAGGCCGGATATTCGGTCCGCGCGCTCGTCCGTGAGAGAGATACGTACTCCACCCTCGCTGGTCTGGACATCGAATTTCTCAAAGGCGATGTGCGCGACCGTGGAGCGGTCAACCGTGCGGTGACAGGCGTGCGGTACGTTTTTCATGTGGCCGCTGACTACCGTCTGTGGGCCCCGAATCCGAAAGAAATTTTTGCCAGCAACGTTGATGGCACTCGCAACGTCATGGAGGCGGCCTTAGACGGGGGCGTCGAGCGGATCGTTCATACCAGCAGTGTTGCCACCATTGCCCTGCGCCAAGGCGGCATCGCAGACGAATCCGCTTCCCTACCCGAAAGTGAAGCAATCGGCGCGTACAAGCAAAGCAAGATCGCGGCCGAACGCCTAGTCGACTCGATGGTGACCGAGCGCGGTCTGCCAGCTGTTATCGTCAACCCCTCGACGCCGATCGGACCTCGCGATGCGCGACCAACGCCGACCGGCCGCATCATCGTGGAAGCGGCTAAAGGTCGGATTCCAGTGTTCGTCGATACGGGCCTCAACCTTGTCCATGTAGACGACGTGGCGAGTGGTCAACTCGCGGCGTTGCGTTCCGGAAAAATCGGCGCGCGCTATATCCTTGGCGGTGAAAACGTTTTGTTTTCGCAAATGCTGAAAGATATCGCCGGCATCGTGGGCCGCCAGGCGCCGTGGATAAGACTTCCCTGGCGTGCTTTAGTTCCGGTGGCGCTTGTCGCCGAAGGGGTGGCGGCCATCACAGGACGTGAGCCATTCGCCACTTTAGATGGGCTCTACATGGCGAGAGATCGCATGTTCTTTACTTCCACTAAAGCCGAGCGGGAGTTGTCCTACCGTTTCCGTCCCTATATTCAAGGAATCGAAGACGCGGTGCACTGGTTTCGTGCAGCGGGACAT
>Ga0182037_10000772_pt1 | contig 15980 bp, 15 predicted proteins | sample sta12Cox44000082_FD_125974 | JGI IMG/M metagenome (GOLD analysis project Ga0182037, IMG submission 125974) | Lab enrichment of tropical soil microbial communities from Luquillo Experimental Forest, Puerto Rico - statoxic.12C.oxic.44.000.082 | ecosystem: Environmental > Terrestrial > Soil >... | reverse complement strand
TTTACATGTCGATGGCCGCAGTTTTTCTGGCGCAAGCGACGAACACTCATCTTATCGGTGATCAAATTAACTGTCGCCTGAAAATCTTTGCCGGAGGGCCGTTCGCTCCGCCGGCGCCGTGGAACGATGCTGTTATCGGCGCACCGCGGCTCGCCGGAGGCTCGCCCTACCGATGCAGGCTGCGAAGATGTCACACGGTAGGGCGAAGCTCGGCTGAGCCGCCGCCGAAAGTCCGGCAAGACCGGGTTCGCCTCACCGATCGCAGGCGCATCAAACTCGTCTCCTTCTGTTCTAATCGACCTCCAGTGCGTTTCGAGGATGGCGAACGTCTCGAGCTTCTGAAACGTAAATGGTCTCTTCGGCGACATTTTCTATCGCATAAGCAATTCGCTCGAGGTTTTGGGAAACTGCGATCAGATTAATGTACGCGCGCGCGCGCATAGGGTTCGTTTCCACCAATTCGGTAAACTCGTCATCGAGATTTCGAGCTTGCTCCGCGAGCGGCTCCATCGCAACGCGCACGCGTTCGGACCTCGAGCTATCAAAGTGCGCAAAAGCGTCCAACGCTTCGATAAACATTCTTTCCAGATGATCAAACAGTGGGTCAAGGCGACTGCTTTCCTCGACGACTGGATCCTCGTTCAATTTCCGAATTCGACGCGCTATGACAACGGTTCGATCCGACAACCGTTCTAAATGCGTTCCGAGTTTAATGGTCGCCAAGACTCTTCGCAGATCGAAGCTCACCGGCTGAAACTTGAGTAAAATAGCCGTACCCTCCTTGTCGACCTGCTTTTCGAGGAGATCCACTTCTTCGTCATCGGCGATCACTGCTGCGCAATCATCGTCATCGCGCGTAAGGAATCCAACTTTCGCGTGGGAAAGATTGCGCCTGGTGAGCGATCCCATCAGCAGAATATTAGTTCGAAGCTGGTCAAGGGCAGCATCGAAGCCTGGCACCGAGTGTCGTCCATCACTGTTAGCCATAAATCGGAGCTAGACCGTAACCAGGAGTCGAGCCATTCGCAAAGCAATAGCGAGTCCGGGCGAGGACACCCCGCCCACGGAGGCCGTCCGTCCCTTGATGGCGGTTATCCGCCAGACAATTCTGTTTCATTGATCCATTCGCGAAACCGGTGAATCTGTTCTCTGGTTCCCACCACAAGCAGCCAATCGCCCGGAAGCAGAACCTGAAATGGCCCAGGAAACAGCATGCGGAAATCACCTCTGGCAACTCCCGCGATTTGAACGCCGGTATGCCGCGGAATCTCTAGTTCGGCCAGGGCATTTCCTGCTAACCGGCTCCCCTCGCACACTTCCATCGATTCAAGCCTGATTTCATCCAGCAAATTCGCTTTTTCGGTGTTGCTCGGCGCTGAGTCGAAAAAGGCGCGTACCCGCTGGATTTGAGGTTCGGTTCCAAGCACCAACAGGACATCGTTTGGATACAGCTCAGTATCCGGACCGGAACTTGGCACGGGGTAGCCCTGGCGTTCGACGCCCACTACGGAGCAGCCGAATTGGCTGCGCAGAGAGAGATCTCCAAGGCTCTTTCCGAACCAGGCTTCCGAATCGGGAACGCGGATCTCGCTCAGACTGAGGTCCCATTCCTGGTGGTCCTTCAGCCAGTCATCGTGAAGCCGTTTTCGACGTTCCTCGCTTGAAAGAATTGCGTCAGACAATTCAAAAGCTATCCGCCGCTGGACTGTTCTCAAACCTTTGCCAAAGAAAAGTACGTACACGGTCGAAGTTGCCAGGATTGCGCCAAAAAATGCGACTGACAATCCGATAACAGGCATCAAGAGCCAGACCCAAACGAGGAGCAGGAACGCTGCCATGAGTTCCAGGCCGATCACCAAGCCGGGATGCTGAGCACCTAGTCCCCCTCCGAACGCAATTTCAACCAGTTTCTTCAGGAACTCGGCAAACCTATGCCAAACCCCCAGAAGCGGGCCCGCCACGATTATCCCTAGCAGCGCCCAGAATAAATGGTAATGCCAGTGTCCCGCGGTTTGCGGAAATAGCCGGTTCCATTGGGCGAACAGCAAAGGAGCGACGATCAACATGCCGGAGGCAAATGTCACGCTGACGATGAGCGGTGGAAGACTCTGCCCTGTCAGCCCGAAAACCCTGCTGCGACGCCTATGTGCTCCCAACGAAGCGAGAAATTGTTGATAAAGCTTTACCAGATCGTGAAACAACTTCGGCTCGCATCTAAGCGCATAGTCACTGATTTTGCCGGAGTGCTGGATTAGCGCCGGGGAAATCAGCGCTGTAAGGAGCGCAGCGCCAACTGCTATGGGATAGTAATCGGCCGAAAGCATTCCGGAGGAGACTCCTAGCTGCGCAATGATGAACGCGAATTCGCCAATTGGCGTTACCATTAGTCCAGTGCGAATCGCATCGCGATCGGCGGTTCCGGTAATGAGTAGCGCACTGCTCAGCGCGAGGCTGCGTACGACAATGGCCAGCATTCCGAGAGCCAGAATCAAGGGCCAGTTTTTGAGCAGCAATGCCGGATCCAGGAGCATGCCGATGGACGCAAAAAAGACAGCGATGAAAACGTCACGCATTCCCTGCATGGCTCGCTCCACGGCGGGACGCTGTGGTGTTTCGGCTATGATTGCTCCCAGAAGGAACGCGCCAAGGGCCAGGGAGTAGCCGGTCTTCACCGAAATCACTGCGATGCCCAAAACCATGCCCGCCATAGTTATTGTCAGCAGGTCGGTGCCGGCGCGGTTCAAGCGTCGCAGGGCTCGCGGCAGGAAGAGCAGTCCAAGCACCGAGACGACTGTAACAAAGACAAGTAGAATCCCGAGGATCTTGCCAATGTGCGCCTCCGGGGCGCTGCGGATCTGCGCGATGGAAGAAATGAATGTCAGGACCACGACTGCCACGAGATCCTCCAGGACAGTAATGCTCATCGCCAGGTTACCGGCTCGCTGGTGAATGAGACCAGTTTCCGGAAGGATTTTTCCGATAATCGCAGAGCTGGACGCCATCAGCATGCCGGCCACAAAGAGACTCTGGGTTTGTCCCACTCCGATCATGGGACAAACTGAACGCGTCACGTTGAATACAAGAACCGCGCCTAGGGCCACCGCCAGAACCAATCCCAATCCCATTCTCCGGAGTTTTGCCAGGCTCAAGTGGAGGCCGATCGAAAACATGAGGAATACCAAGCCCAGTTGCGACAGCGCTTCAATCCTCTCCCGGTTGGCGACCAAAGCGAACGGAGGCATATGAGGTCCCACCAACAATCCGGCTAAGAGAAAACCTACGACGCTGGAGAGACCGAGTTTCTGGCAGGCAAATCCAAGAACTCCCGCAAAAAATGTTACTACAGCGAGGTCTTGGACCAGATTAAGTTCACTCATCTGATTTACCTTAACTTGCACTTCGGACAAAAGAAATGCAGCCGCGCACCGAGACCGTCGCTCCGGCTGGCCGAGCCGGCGATTCTCACGAATCCAACTCGTACGATAAGGGCGCTTTTTCTTCGCGTGCAGCGCGGAGAGCTGAGATCTGCCCCTACCGGCCTAATTTTTCGGCGACGTTCGATTTTTCATGGGAGGTACGCTCCGGTGCCGCCCGACTTATCATGTTCAATCCGAGTAACGAGGAGAAAAGTGGGACGGCATGGAAGCCGTCCCTCCCTAAAATTATTTGAAATAGAGGGTCTGCTTTCCAACGTCGATAATACCGCCGTGTTCGAAAAAGAAATCGGCACCGATCAAACCACCGAATTGGTACTGGAGGTCGTCCGGTCCCTCCGGTAAGGCGGTCACGCCGATTAGGGCAGGACCCAAAGGGTATTTTCCAAGATTGAACTGTTGGGCAATCGTCACGCCGACTGGACGTTCTTTTGAGTGGATGCCCTTGGCATTAACGGCGGTTCCAATAACCGGAATCCCATTTTGCCTCGCGACTTGGAGTGGAAGCAAGGTTGCAAAGCCGCCGGTGTCGACAACGAAGCTGTATCGGTTCAGGCCAATCTGGCCTTCTATTTCGAGAGCGCCGGAATGAGTGATACGCATTGGAATCGCCTTGTAGCGGTTTCTTTTCGCGTATTGAACGATCGATTGCGGATCGGTCCCCTGGGTCTCGAGGAAAATGCGCTGGTCGCGACAATCAATGACGGCTTTATAGCGTTGGAGTATGTCTAAGCCCAAAATGCCGTCCATTGAGACGTGAGCGCCTGAATCGCGGAGTTTAGCTCGAAAATCCTTTAGGTCAATCAGCGCGACGGGACCTGAGCCCAGGTTTTCGCCGCCGACGTAGAGACTATCTACGAGCGCCACGGGAACGATTCGACTGTTAACCTCGATCTGTTTGGGGACTTCAACGACTTTGCTGCTCTTTGCGAGTCCTAAAAGCTTGGCCTTGTTCGAATCGACGATGCTGAGCGCTGCACCTGTGTCGACTGCAAACCATGCAGGCCGATTATTGACGTGAACCGGAACAAAGAGATGATTACCGGTGCTCCGACTTAGACTTACCCCGGAGATGGATTGCGCGGGTTCGCTCGCCTTTAGGCTGGGAAAATGTGGAAAAATGGGATATCCTAGAAGGCTAGCCGCGTATATCAGAAGTCTAATGAGTCTTTGCATGGTGCTTTCATGAATAATACACGATTTCTTTTCGCAGTGTTCTTAGCTTTGCTGGGACTTTGCCTTGTTTTCGATGGCGCGCAATCCGGAAGGGCGCAAGAACCGTCCGGATGGGGCGAAATCTGGAAACAGCGCATGACAATCGGCCAAGCGCAACTAGATGACGCATTCAAACTTGCGGAATCCGGAAAAGTTGATCAAGCACTTGCTGCGATCGACAGGGTAATCGCGGCTGACCCGAGCAATTGGCGGTCCTATTTCTTGAAATCGGCTGTTTTGGTTCTCGCGAGGCGTGGCGAAGAGGCGTTGAAGCAGATCGACACGAGCATCAACCTGGCTCGAAGAAGCAATGTCTCTCGCGGTCTGCTTGCGGAACTTTATGCCAGTAAGGCCAGGAGCTGCATCGACTACGGACGTTCCGGGGAAGCAAAAAAATCCTTGGAACAAGCAGCCCGTTTGCAGCCGAACGATCCATCCACGCTGAACGACCTCGCATGGCTGCTTGCCACTTCGCGGGACAGCCGAATTCGCGACAGCCGGCGAGCTGTGGTTCTTGCCCGGCGGGCATGCGAGTTGAGCGAATGGAAAAACGCGTTTTCGATCGACACGTTGGCGGCGGCGGCGGCCAGTGCCGGCAACTTTTCTGATGCGGTAAAATATCAAGAACTGGCGATCTCAAGGTTGGATTCAGCCGACCGTAAGGCTCAGGCAGGAGGGATGCAGCACAGACTTCAGCAATATGCGAGCGGCCGGGCATTCACCGCCGAGTAGGTGCGACCCCGTCGCCAATCAGTTCCAGAGGATATCTGCCGGAAAACGGCTGTAAATTCCCTTCGGATCATTGAGCGCCCGCAGATCTTTAAATTGGTCCTCGAACTGCTTAAGTCCCAAGCCTATCGGATCAAATCTGGCTACCGGAGGTCTGGGTGCAGCTTTCAGTATTTCCTGGAGCTTTTCATTGAAATCTTTGCGCTCAGGAAACTCCGTGATCACAGGATGCGCACCCAGATAAGCCAGATTCCCTGCGTAGGAAACCGCGGAGCGCAACCCGCCGACTTCGTCAACGAGCTTGATCTTTTGAGCCTCGATCCCGGACCAGACACGCCCCTGGGCAATTTCGTTGACCTGCGGAACCGGGATACTCCGGCCGTCCGAAACCCGTTTTAAAAAGTCATCATAGAACTTGTCGACCGCTCTTTGCAGGATAGCCAGATCTGCCTCCGATTTTTGTTTGAACGGGGAAAACAGCGTCGTCAGTGGCGTGGTGGTGGTAACCGAATCGGTCGTAATCCCATTGGCCTTCGCTAATGCCTCGAAATTCACCTGCAAACCAAAAACACCTATGCTGCCTGTAACTGTCGTCGGCTCCGCGAAGATATGGCTTGAGGCAGCCGAAATATAATATCCACCCGATGCCGCATAACCTCCCATTGAAACAATTACCGGCTTAACGGCTTCCGCGTTTTTCAACTCGCGGTAAATCTGTTCGGATGCAAAGCCGCTTCCGCCGGGGCTGTTGACTCGCAGAACGATCGCTCGCACGCTCGAATCAAGCCGAAGCTTCCTGATTTCGCGCGCGTATCTATCTCCTCCGACATTTCCTGGCATCCCTTCGCCGTCAACGATCTCCCCCTCGGCGTAGACCACCGCAATATGAGGCGTGTCCTTGGAAGCCGTCCCCGTCCTTACCCCTGATGCCGCCAGGTAAGAGGAAATTGTCGTTTGAGAGAAGGTGTTGTTCTTTTTATCTTCGGCATACTGCGCCTTGAGCCGTTCGATGATTTCCGATTGCGACATGAGCTCAGTGGCGAGCTTGCTTTTGACGGCCAGTTCACCGTCGATTAGACCGTTCTCGTTTATCAGTTTATCCAGGGTGCCCGGAGGCAGGGCTCTGGCCTGTTCGATTGTATTTCTTACCTCGCTCCAGACGTCATCAAATAATTTCTGCAATTGTTCCCTGTTCTCGGGGCTCATGCTTTCGCGGATGTAAGGTTCCACGAACGACTTGTATTTGCCGACGCGAAATACCTGAACACCAATCCCGTATTTTTTGAAGGCCCCGGCAAAATAGAGCGGGATTGTGGACGGGCCGCGCAAGATAAACTCGGCTTGGGGATCCGCGAAAATTTCGTCAGCGACCGATTCCAGGTAATATACCGGCGTGAACGGAAACTGCAGATAGGCGTAAACGGGCTTGCGCGATTCCTTAAATTTGAGTAGAGCTTCGCGCACCTCCTTTAACGCGGGATAACTTGAGGCGTAATTGCTGACCGGCAAAAGGTTCCCAGTCAGAAAGATTCCTTTGATCTTCGGATCGGTCGCCGCACGGCTGATCGCCTGCAGCACCTCTCGCAAGCTCACTTGAGAGGGCTGTTGATTTTCGGAAAAAGCGGACAGCAACTGGCTTGCCTCGAACTCCTGCGGCGCATCGCTGATCGGAGTGGCAACGTCAAGAACCAAAAGGGCCTTGTCCGGCAACTTTGGCTCCTTTTGCGAAGCACCGATCAAAACCACAATGCCAATCAAGCCCACAAAGGCGCAACCAATCAGAAAAAGAATTGCAAAGAACGTACCGAAGAAAGAGGCCAAGAATGTTTTCATTCGTTTATCAATGATAATCTGCTCTGAGAGATCCCTCCTTGAACAAAATTTTGCTCACTTCGGGGAAACCCGGAACAACGATGTCCGCTCCCGCTGCAAACAACGCATCCGAGGAAACCGAAGTTGTAATCCCAACTGTCTGACATCCAGCCGTCTTTGCGGATCGGACACCATTTGTCGAATCTTCAACAACCAGACATCGCGAAGGAGGATATCCGATTTTCTCCGCTGTCCTCACATAGGGTTCGGGGTGCGGCTTCCCGTGAATGATATCGTTTCCTGTAACTACGAAGTCAAAATAACCTGCTAAACTGAATTGCCTAAAGGCAAGCTCCTGGATCTCTCTTTGCGCCGACGTGGTTAGAGCCACAGGCCATTTCTTTGCTTTACACCGGCGCAAGAAAAGGAGAACACCTTCCACCAACGTGACTTCCTTGAAGAATGTTCGAAAGGCATCAAGGCGCAGCTGCATGATCCGCGTAAGATCTTCAGCCGAATCAGTCATTTCCCGAAGTATACGTGCACAATCCAGCTCCGTGGATCCTTTGAATTGTTTCGCTTCTGACAAAGTAATTCTCCGACCCAACCGGTCACTTGCTTCAATCAGCGACCGTTCATGAGCAGGCTCCGAATCGATAACAACCCCATCCAAGTCCAGCAATATTGCGCAAATGTTTGAGAGCTTTTTCGAGCCTCGCGACTCATGAGTTGCAGAAATTCTCAATTTTGACGCCATTTTCCAAGACTCTGGCCGTTTGTTTCCTCGCCGCGCTTGCTGCGGGTCCGAACGCTTTTTACGCCGAACAAAAACCCGGAGCTTCGCATAGAACCTCGCACATGACGGACGAAGAGAAATCGGCAATCGCCTCCGAACTGGCTTTGGTGATCGAAAAATATATCCAAGCAGGACAAATGGCGGACCCGCACGACCGTTCAAAGTATTTGGCACCCAAGGTGTTTTATTTCGGGCGCGCGCTTACCCGCCAACAGGCGGAGAGGCAGATCAATTCCCTTTACCGGCGCTGGCCCACCCGCAAATATGGCCCTTTGGAAGAGCCCGAAATTTTCGCCGTTCCAAAAAAACGCGATGTTTATAAGGTAACAGGCACATATGAATACGATCTGACAAACCTCGGTGAGCATCTGAGTGGAAAATCAAGGATAACTTGTGTTCTCCAGCATAGTCCGGGCGGAACCCAGATCATTGGATTGGATGAAAAGCTGATTAGTGACACGACGAAGTATTCCCGCGATTAAGTTCAGATGACACCGAGGCCGCGGGGGGCTCGCACTTGCTGTTCGCACATGCAGATTCAAATTGAATCGTCGCATGGTTGATTCCAAAGAGTGTGAGCAAATCGCTGTTTACTTTTTTGATGAGATCATCATTCGGTGACGCGTCGGATTTTAACAAATGAACTGTAAGGGCCGTTTCGGTAGTGCTGAGCGGCCAAATGTGGAGATGATGCACATTTGCGACCGCCGGAAGCGCGGCAAGGTATTCTTTTACCGCAGAGACGTTGATATCCGCCGGCACCGCGTCCAGAGCCAGGTTTAGCGAATCGCTCAGCACTCCCCAGGTGCTCCAGATGATGACGGCGCTAACAGCCAGACTCACGGCGGGATCAACCCACTGCCAGCCGCTTAACAGAATTATGATTCCCGCCAGCACAACACCTGCAGAAACCGCTGCATCCGCCGCCATGTGCAGAAATGCTCCTCGAACGTTTAAGTCACGTTTGCGTCCTTCGAGAAATACGAGCGCGGTCGCTGTATTCACGGCGACGCCACCCAGCGCGACCCAGATAACGATCCACCCCGATACCGGAGCCGGTTCGGCAAATCGTCGAATCGCTTCCCAGGTAATGCCGCCCGTAGCCAGCAGAAGGGTGACAGCGTTGGCAAGAGCCGCGAGTATCGAAGAGCGTTTCATCCCGTAGGTGCGACGATCTGTCGGCGGCCGCTGTCCAAGATAAAGGGCGCCCCAAGCCAGGATCAGCCCGAGAACGTCGCCAAGGTTGTGGCCAGCATCGGCGAGAAGCGCCAGAGAATGCGCAGCGATTCCAAACATCACCTGGATGACGACGTAGGCAACGTTCACGCAGGTACCAATGGCAAACGCTCGCCCTAAGTGCCCGGGTAAATGCAGGTGATGGTGACCCGCGTGATCGTGATCCGGTTCCTGGCCTCTGGTCGAATGAATTTCCTTTTCCATGCTCAAAGTGCTCAGTGGGCCCTCCAGAGCCACCTTCGAATGCATCGCGGCGCTCACATGTATTGGGGAAAATATCACAACTTGCTTGGCTGTGTCCTGGCCCGGAAAGAATCCCTCAAGCAGGGAGGCGTCAGATTCAAGCTTGTATGGCACATAATATGCTGTGCCATTGCATCCGGGCGATATGCTGGATCTTGTTGCCTGGTTAAGCAACAGACCGATCAAGCCAATGTCCGCCTCAAATCTCCCAGCAACCTACAGAGAATTTGGCAATGCCGGAGCTCATTGAACTTCACACCCTGCCCGCTAACGCGAACTCAGCACCGCGAAAGATACTTTGCCGTGAAATCGCTCGAGCAAAACCGTCACTCAGAGCGTTAAACATCGGGTTCGCCGTATCGTACGCAAAGAGAAAAATCAAACACAGAAACCGGCGAAAATGCCCCTATTTTGCTTCCTGTTATAACGTTGGGGATCTGGGAAATATTAACATCATCGCCTTCTATCATCCCTTGATCGCCGACTGGGACCTGATGGACAAGGACGACGAACGTTACCGTCTCCGGATTCGATCTGCCATCCGCGAAGAGATGATACATTCCGTACAGGTCATGACAGTAAGAGACCGCTACCAAAGATCGAGCGATTTACAGAACAGATTTCAGACTGCCGAAAGCTACTATCAAAACCTCCTCGGGCGCATCATCGAAGAATTGGCAGACAGCGCGGATGGGCAAGCCGCGGTTCTGACTGCAGCACAGCTCTATTATGAGGACTGGACCATTACGTCGATGGATAAACTTCGACAGACTGATAAGAAGCTGCACGGGAGAGACGGCTATCTGGTCAGCGAACTCATCAGGCAGATCGTTCAGATCCGGATCGGTGAACTTACCAGTGAGGAAGCCAAAGGCAGGGCTTGGGATAAGCACCGAATTTTTAATGTGGCCAGATTTGGCACGACGGAAAACCTTTTGAGGTTCATGGCCGGAACATTGCGTCAGGCTGTCCCAAGATTGGTAAAACTCAGCCCGACTCTGGCGGAAGCCTTGCTCGAAATCGAGGAAGTCATCCAGAAGATTCATCAGATTTCGGCCTCGGTGCCGATCAATTAATTTGTTATCGAAAAAGAGCTGTAGACCGCGACTTCTCCAAGGCCACCGTTTTTGGAAGGCAGCTCGGCAGGACGTATGGCCGAGGCGTCCGTTTCTTAGGGGGCAGGCTCCTTACCAAGCTTCACCAGAAAAGGTTCACGTTGCCGATGCCCGTTGATCCGGCATATAATCATGGTGTCATCCATTCTCTTTTCTCCTCTCAATGCCTGCGCCAAAAGCTGAAGCCGACTCCCAGACTCTGTTGAAGCGCATGGACGCCGAACTGCGGCGGATCTCCCCCGAACTCTGCCGGGTTCGGCGCCACGTACACCAGCATCCCGAGCTCAGTGGGCAAGAATTTGCGACAACGGCATACGTCAGCAAACAACTGACCGCAGGAGGCGTTCCGCACAAAGTGGTTCCCGGCAAACGCGGCATCATCACGAAAATCATCCCGTCCGAAGTGCCTGATTCACCGGTCGTAGCGATACGCGCCGACATTGATGCTCTCCCGATTCAAGAAGAGAACGATGTGCCTTATCGTTCGCAGAACCCGGGTGTCATGCATGCCTGCGGCCATGATGCGCACACCGCAATTCTGTTAGGAGCGACTCTGGCCTTATACCGTGCCGGGCCACCTTCGGTGGGCTGGCGTTCCGTTTTTCAGCCGTCAGAAGAGATCGGCAATGGAGCCCGGGAGATGCTAGGTCACGGGGCGTTGGAAGGCGTCAACTCCATTATTGCTTTACACGTTGACCCAACTCTCGCTATCGGTCAGGTGGGAGTTACACCGGGACCCCGGACTGCGTTTTGCCAGGATTTCAGGATCGAGGTGCGCGGGCGCGGAGGTCATGCCGCGCGACCGCATGCGACCGTCGATCCCATCGCAGCTGCGGCTCATCTGATCACACTCATCTATCAGGCGATTCCAAGGGGCACGGACGCTCGCGATCCAATTGTGGTTTCGATCGGTCTGGTGAACGGGGGTCACGCGTCCAATGTCATTCCCGATCTGGTTACTATGAAGGGAACGATCCGAGCGCTCGATCCGGCGATCGCTACGCACGGCCGCGAATTGCTTGAGCAGCTTTGTTCCGGGGCTGCTCGAGCTTTCGGAACAAACATCTCATCCTTTTTCGAAGATCTTCTGCCGGGATTAGTCAATGATCCAGGGATAGCGACCCATATTGCGGCAACCGCACGCCGTTTGCTGGGCTCGAACAAGGTCAGTACCAGTGACCGGCCCAGCATGGGAGCAGAAGACTTCGGCGATTATTTGGCGTTTGTCCCCGGCTGCATGGTCGTTTTGGGCGTCAAATCCAGCGGCCGGAAAGTCACTCCCTTGCACACGGCGACCTTTGACGTCGATGAACGAGCGCTACTGATTGGTGCGCAACTCCTCACCCGTATTCTCATCGAATGGCCAATAGACAGGACCAATTGATCCTGAGACAGCGAATCTTCAGTTATGTTAATCAAAATCGGCTACGACATTGCTCTGGATCTCGCGTTCCCAACAGCGGTCGTCTTCGTGCTGCGCGTTCACCCGACGCGGGCAGGAGACCTGCTCAGACCCGAAGATTTCAGGACAGAGCCGCCGCTGCCCGTCGAGGAGTATTTTGACCGATTTGGAAATCATTGCGGGCGCGTCAATCCTCCTGCCGGCGTTATACGTTTTCTGAACAACGCGATCATACGAGACAGTGGAGAGCCAGACACCTTTGCTCCCGGCGCCGCCCAACTGGATGTACAGCAAATGCCGGTCGAGACTTTGAATTTCATTATACCGAGCCGTTATTGCGAAGTGGACAGCGAACTCCTTGACTTTGCCTGGCAAACGTTCGGAACGACTCCTTTGGGATGGAGCCGAGTCCAGGCTATTTGCGATTTCGTGCACAACCATCTGCGCTTCGATTATCTCCAAGCGCGCGCCACCAGAACAGCGCTTGATTCTTTTCGGGAACGCGTCGGTGTATGCCGCGATTTCACACATCTGGCGATCACGTTGTGTCGGTGTATGAACATTCCCGCCCGCTATGTAACCGGTTATCTGGGAGATATCGGCGTGCCTCCGGTGGCGGATCCGATGGATTTCAGCGCATGGTTTGAGGTTTACCTGGGCGAACGGTGGTACACCTTCGACGCTCGGCACAATCGTCGTCGGATCGGGCGAATCGCCATCGGCCGCGGACTCGACGCAGGAGATGTGCCGATAACGATGGTCTTCGGCCGACACAGCCTAGTCAATTTTCGGGTCATCGCAGAGCAAACCGGGCCTGGCGAAGCGCGGCCAAGTGCCTTCTCAAAAATTTAGCCGGCTCTCACAAATACCTGCAGTTCTATGCACGCAGCGTTATTGCGGTGACCTCTGGCGGACAGTTGAACCGTACCGGCAGGCCAATGGTTCCGATTCCACGCGTCGTGTAAATCTGCGCGTGACCTACTCTGTAAAGCCCCAGATCGTATATCTTGCCAAACATCGGAAGTAGTAGCGCTCCGAAAATCGGAAATCTAACCTGACCTCCATGGCTGTGCCCGGAAAGTTGCAGATCAATTGGTACCTCCATACAGAGCTCGGAAATCGGATCGGGTTCGTGAACAAGCGCGATACTGCAAAGGTCTCCTCTTCGGCCCCAGAAAGCCTGTGAGGGACACGGGCTGCCGGCCAGGAACGAATCGATACCGGCCAGATAAACGGAATCCGACCCCATTTGAACTTCGACTCCGCGATTGGTCAACAATTCGACTCCCCCTTTCGCCAATGCTTGAGACACAATCTGGGGAGCAACTCGATGATCATGATTCCCCAAGACCGCAAATACGCCCTTGGTTGGATTGAGTTTTTGGAGTAAAGGCACAAGGTCGAATGCGGCATCTACCGATTTATAGACGAAGTCTCCCGCGAACAGCACAAGGTCAGGCTCAAATGAATTCGCGAGGCGTATTGCCTCGCCGATAAGCTCAGCCGTAGTGAACGGGTAAATGTGAAGATCACTGAGAAGCGCCACCCTGAATCCGTCAAAGCGTGCCGGCAAACGCCGTAAATGAATGGTCACCCTTTCAAGCCGAATAGAGTTTGGCTCTACGCCTGCCGAGTACAAGACGCCGCTCAGGCCCGTTAGGCCGGTCGCAATCCCGAATCCTCCCCCTATTTTTAAAAAGTCGCGCCTGGTAAACGAATTCACAACGTGACTTAGAGTAAACCAAGTTGGGCGCTTTGCATCTGCTGAATGGCAACGATTCAGCGAGGCCGCGTCTCAGACCGGCGAGATCTAGTCAACGGACAACTACGACCGCACGAACCCTCAGACAGCCTGCTGGCGGTGGACGATCGCCTGTATGGATGTCGTCCGATAACGCGTAAGTTTTTGGTTTCTAAGGAAAGTGAACTCCATCCGGCCGCCACAGAATAAGTGTCCGGGTTTGAACGCATGTGAAAAGCCAAAGCCGCACCCCGATATCCTTACGTTGCCCGAAGGCCGATCGGCACGCGAGCATTGCAGACGCACTTCACGATTGCTGGCAACCGTAAACAGGTAGTTCGTATGCTCTGTGACAACCCGAAGAACATCTCCGGGATTCAGCCTGCTGAGGGAAAATTCTTCAGTATCCGATTCCCCGTAGCGAGAAGCGAACTGCTCCCAGTCTGAAATCGCCGCTTTCATGCGTCTGAGTTTATTGACTGTGATTCCAACTCAAAAAATAGATGAGAGGAGAAATAAAGCAAAGACAAGCCGCTAGAATCCTTGAGATTCAAAACAGCTCGTCGATTTATCTACTTTGAGAGCTTTCTAGCCCGTCCGGCAGCATATCTGTAGAGCCTGGATGGAGTCGTCGCGGCCGAAATTACAGATTGGCGTAATGCTGGATTGCTCATAGTCCCCGATGATGTTCGGTTTTGGCGAGGCGTTTTGTCTTTCGAGGATTCTATTCATACCGCAAAGCCTTCACCGGGTCGAGGCGCGCGGCAAAATATGCGGGAATAAGAGCTGCGATCGAACAAATCACAAAGCCGCTGACACAGATTATCACCACATCTCGCGGCACGATTTCGGCCGGGATTTCGGCGAATTGGTAAACGGCAGCCGGGAAAAGTTCGATGTGAAAGGTCGCCGCGAGAAAGTCGCGAAACTGATTTCGGTATTGAACAAGAGCGATACCGCTGCCAAGGCCAATTAGAGTCCCAAAAAATCCGACGATCATGCCTTGGGCAAGGAAGATCCACATGATTTGGTTCACCTGCGCCCCGAGCGCTTTCATCACGCCTATCTCACGCGTCTTTTGAACTGTCGCAGTGATGAGGGTGCTCATGATGCCAAAGGCCGCGACGATGACCACAAAAATCAAAACGAAAAACATCGTGGTACGCTCGATCCGGATCGCATCAAAAAATTGCCGATTGTCGTCCATCCAGGTGTATGCCTGCACAGGCGGCTGGAGGAACCGGTTGAGCCGCTGCTTGACTGCATCAACCGTGAAGGCGTCCTTTGTCCTGACGGTCAATCCGTGGACTCCGTCGCCCAGGTCGTACGCTTCCTGCATAATGTGAAGGGGAACAATAATATAGTCAGAGTCGTACGCGTAATGGCCGGAATAAAAAATCCCGGTAACGGTCAAATCCATTGGCAGAATGAGTTCGCGGGCCTTTGAGATGTACTCCTTGTTTTCGGACTGGCCTTCAGCCTTTTCCAGATCTTTCTGAATCTCATCCAGGTTGCGCGGCGAATAAATTTCGATTGTGTCGCCAACTCCGACACCCAGGCTCGCCGCGAGGTCCGAACCCATGACACACGTATCCCCGCCCAGATCCAACTCGCCCGCCACGATGAATTGTTTCAGGTCGGCGACCTTTTGCTCCATCTCGGGGGAGATCGCTCGAAGCCACGGCGCCAACCGGCGATTCTGGAACTGCGCAATTACGCGGCCCTGGGCAAAAGGCGCGGCCGCAACCACCCCGGGCGTTTTTTCAACCTGATCTAAAATCCGGCGCCAATCGTGAATGACCTCGTTGCTCCGGACAACGATGTGCGCATCAAATCCAATGATCTTCCTTTGGAGTTCTCGTTCAAAGCCGGTCATCACCGAGATAACGATAATGAGTACGCTGATTCCGAGGACAACCCCGAGAATTGAAATCAAAGTGATGACCGAGAGAAAAGTGCGCTTCGGCTTCAGGTAGCGCAGCGCGAGAAAACAGGTGAATGGCAGCCGGATCTTATTAGGCACGAGATGGAGAACGTAGCAATGGCCTCCAATCCTGACAACGATGATCACAGGCGGCTTGGAGGCCCGCGGTTTGGAGTTCGGGGTTCGGAGTTCGGAGTTCGGAGTTCGAGGGGGACGTTCACCGTTCCCAGTTCGCCGTTCAGCGTTCGGAATTTTGACTTCTGTATTCTAATCGGCAGGCTTGGGCCTGAGATGGGGAAACAGGATCACGTCTCGAATCGATTCGGCTCCCGT
>Ga0182037_10000768_pt1 | contig 16021 bp, 17 predicted proteins | sample sta12Cox44000082_FD_125974 | JGI IMG/M metagenome (GOLD analysis project Ga0182037, IMG submission 125974) | Lab enrichment of tropical soil microbial communities from Luquillo Experimental Forest, Puerto Rico - statoxic.12C.oxic.44.000.082 | ecosystem: Environmental > Terrestrial > Soil >... | reverse complement strand
GCGCTCACCTGTCTGGTCGATCAGGCATCGAAGTTTTGGCTGCTTTTTGCCTTTGATATCGAGCGCCGCGGCCACTTCGCCTTGACACGTTTTGTCGATCTGGTGCTGACCTGGAATACCGGGATCAGCTACGGGCTGTTTGCGCAACAAGGGCCGATCGGCGAGTGGGCTTTGTTCGCGTTCAAAGCCGCGGCCGTTGTGTTTCTCTGGGTCTGGCTGGCACGGGCGACTTCACGGCTTACCGCGGCCTCGCTCGGGTTGATCATCGGCGGTGCCGTTGGCAATGCGATCGACCGCCTCCATTGGCCGGGAGTGATGGATTTCCTGCTGTTCCACATCGAGACCGAAAGCTTCAAATTCCGCTGGTATGTGTTCAATCTTGCCGATGTTGCGATAGTTGCGGGGGTGGTAGTGCTGTTATATGAATCGCTGTGGCTGGTGCCGCAAAAGCGCCCTGATCGCGTATAATAAGAGCTGCTAAGTAACCGTCTGTCGGGCTTGACTTATTCGGATTTTCTGAGTCGTGCCGGGCAGATCGGCCGGGTGCTTCAGAGGGGTCCTTGGTGGGGCGAGCTTGGGGTGAGGGTATGCCGCTGCTTCGAATCGTTGGCCGCGCCGTGACCGGCCGTGGTCTCGGCACTTTCGGCCGAATCTCTGCGCTGCGGATTGGGCTCGGGATTGCGCTGGGTTTAGCGACCGCCTGCGCATACGGCTCCGCGGCGCGCGCCGGCGACTATGACGACCCGTCCGGCGAATCGTTTGGCACAAAGGTGTGGCGTGCCATCGGCCTGCCCGATCCCGATCATCCCGAATACGAAATCAATTACAGCGAGCGTTCGCCGCTGGTGGTGCCGCCGAGCCGCAGCCTGCCCGCGCCAGTGGCAGGCGATCGACCGCCAGCGAATTGGCCGAAGGATCCGGATGTCACCAAGCGCCAAGCCGCCGCAAAAGAGAAGGTTGTGCCCCTCGGCTATGACCGGGTCACCGAAGAGGGCCGGCCGCTGCGACCGGATGAATTGATTCCGAAGGGCAGCGCCGCGAGCTCGAAATCCAGCGGCAGCAGCGGCGGGGCGATTGAGTCGAAAAAAACCGGCTTCAATTTCGATTGGTTCAAAAAAGAGGAATACGGCACGTTTACCGGAGAGCCGCCGCGGGTCAGCCTGACCGATCCGCCACCGGGCTACCAAACGCCATCGCCCGATCAGCCCTATGGCATTGCGCCGGAGAAAAAAGCCTACAAGCCGCAAACGCTCGGCGAGCGCATGGAGATACAGCGATAAGTGTGGTGCTGTAAGTCTGCCGGGACAGACAGGCGGCGCACCGGACGAACTCCTGCCAGGCGGAGATGAAGATAGCCAAAATCTTGTTGCTTATCGTCGCGCTTTGGAGCGCGTGGGCAGGCCGCGCCCATGCCGGCGCCGAGTTCAGCCATTTCACCTTGGCGAATGGTCTGGAAGTCGTCGTTGTATCCGATCATCGCGCACCGGTGGTGACGCACATGATCTGGTACAAGGTCGGCTCGGCCGACGAGACGCCTGGCAAATCCGGGCTGGCGCATTTCCTCGAACATCTGATGTTCAAGGGCACCGAGAAAAATCCCGGCGATGCATTCTCGCGCCACGTCGCGGAAATCGGCGGTCAAGAAAACGCATTCACCGCGAGCGACTATACCGGTTTTTATCAGCGCGTCCCGCGCAGCCATCTCAAGGAAATGATGGCGCTGGAGGCCGACCGCATCACCGGCTTGGTGCTCACGGACGACGTGGTTCGGCCCGAACTCAATGTCGTGCTGGAAGAACAAAATATGCGGATCGCAAACAATCCGGCGGCGCGGCTTTCGGAGCAAATGGACGCCGCGCTCTACCTCAATCATCCCTATAGCCGGCCGGTCATCGGCTGGCGGCCGGAGATCGAACAGCTCAATCGCGAGGATGCGCTGGCATTCTATCGGCGCTTCTACAGTCCTAACAATGCGATCGTCGTGATCGCGGGCGACGTCACGCCCGATGAGGTCAAAGCCGATGCCGAGGCGACCTATGGCAAAGTTGCCAATCGCGCCGACTACACTCCGCGGCGGCGGCCGATGGAACCCGCACAAGAAGCGCCGCGCACCGTGACGCTCGCCGATTTTCGCGTCGAGCAGCCAATTCTTAATCGCGATTACCTGGTGCCGTCGGAAACATCCGCAAAGGCAGGCGAAAGCGAAGCTATTGAGGTGCTCGCGCATGTGTTGGGCAGTGGCGAGAACTCCCGGCTTTACCGCAGGCTCGTCATCGACCAGGGAATTGCGCTCAATGCCGGTGCGAACTATTCGGGTACTGCGCTCGATTACTCGAAGTTCGCAATGTTCGGCTCGCCTAAGCCGGGTGTGTCGCTGCAACAGCTCGAAACGGCAATCGACACGGTCGTGGGTGAGGTCGTCACGCAAGGAATCACCGCCGATGAGCTTGAGCGTGCCAAGACCCGGCTGATCGCCGAGGCTGTCTATGCCGAGGACAATCAGGCGACATTGGCCCGGTGGTATGGTTCGGCGCTCGCAACCGGACAGACGGTTGAAAGCGTGCGCGACTGGCCGAACCGCATTCGCGCCGTGACCGTTGAATCCGTGCAACATGCCGCCCGTACTTGGCTCGATCCTCGCCGTTCCGTGACCGGCTATCTCGTCAAAAGCCTCCAGTCCGAGGAGAAACGATCGTGATCTCGTTCCCACGCGCCAGGCTCAGGTCCGGCTTCTCCGCTTTCGGCGTTGCGCTTGCGCTGGTGGCCGCCGCCTTTCTATTTGCCGCATCGGCCTGGGCAACCACGATCGAGCGCGTGGTAAGCCCTGGCGGTATCGAAGCCTGGCTCGTCAATGAGCCTGCGGTCCCGCTTATTGCGATGGAATTCGCTTTCCGTGGCGGCGCCGCACAGGACGCGCCGGGCAAGTCCGGCACGGCGACGTTGGTGGCCGCGCTGCTTGATGCTGGCGCCGGTGAGCTCGATTCGAAATCGTTTTCCGATCGACTCGAACGCAAAGCGATTCAACTCAGTTTTTCCGCGCAGCGCGACACGCTACGCGGCACCATGCGCACCATGGTCGAAAACCGCGACGAGGCGTTCGACCTGTTGCGCCTGGCTATGACCGTGCCGCGATTTGATGCCAAGGAGGTCGAGATCAGCCGCGCCCAGGTGCTGTCGTCCCTGCGGCGCGAGACAACGAGCCCCGGCGATATCGCAAGCCGCCGCTGGTGGGAAACGGCCTTCGAAGGCCACCCTTATGGCCGCCCCGTGAACGGAACCCCGGACACGGTGTCGAGCATTTCTGTCGCCGACCTTAAATCCTATGCGCAGCGGGTACTCGCCAGAGAGAAGCTTACGATCGCCGTAGTCGGCGACATCGATGCGGACACATTGAAGATTTTACTGGACCGCACCTTCGGCGCGCTGCCTGCAAAGCCGGACCTCGTGGCAATTTCGAATGCGACACCGCGCGGGCTCGGACGGCGCATTGAAGTAAGCCTCGACGTGCCGCAGACCGTTGTCGATTTCGGCGGTCCCGGAATCTCGCGCCAGGATCCGGATTTTATGGCTGCCTACCTGATCAATCACATTCTCGGCGGCGGTTCGTCGGCCTCGCGGCTTTATCACGAAGTTCGCGAGAAACGCGGGCTCGCTTATTCGGTCTCCGACAATCTGGTCTGGCTCGACCATGCCGCCGTGATGTTTGGTGGCACCGCGACGCGTGCGGACCGCGCCGGCGAGACGGTCGAGCTCATCGAGAAGGAAATTGGGCGCTTTGCCGAGACCGGTCCGACTGCCGGCGAGTTGATCGAAGCGAAGAAATATCTCAACAGCGCGTTTGTGCTTAATCTCGACAGTTCGTCCAAGATTGCCGCGTTGTTGGTGCAATTGCAGCTCGACGGGCTCGGCACCGACTATTTTACGCAGCGTGCGGCCATGATCGATGCGGTAACACTCGAAGACGCACGCCGGGTCGCCAAGCGGTTGCTTGACAAGGGCCTCTTGGTCACGGTCGTCGGCAAGCCGCGTGGTTTTGTCTCGAGCACGGCGAATTAGGCCAGAGCGGCGCGAGAGCGCATCTGCAGCCTTTATTGCGGCGTGATCCCGGCAAGCTTGGCGGCATCGCGCATGCTCTCGTAATCGGCGCGGGTGAAGTCGGCGAAACCCTTCGAAGTCATCTGCTCGGCCGACGCAACTTCCGAACCGAGGCTGACCAGCCGCTCCGCCGCCGGACTGCCTGGGCTTAAGCCCGCAGCGATCGCCTGCTGTAATTTGTCGACAGCCTCGGCCGGGGTTTTCACCGGCGCGACGACGCCGATATAGCTTTGCGCGATGAAGCCCTTCACTCCGCTCTCGTCGAACGTCGGAATATCCGGCGCGAGTTTGGAGCGATGGGCCGCGGCGATAGCGATGATATGCGCCTGATTGGCGTTGTGCATCGGTAGCGCGGTCGAGAATTCGGTCATCGCGCCGTCAATGGTTCCGCTGATCAAGTCCGGCATCAGCGCGCCGCCGCCGCGATAGGGCACATGAGTGAGATTGGCGCCGGTCGCGGCTTTCAGGCGCTCCAGTGTCATGTGCGTGGCGCTGCCGATCCCGCTGGTGGCGACGGTAACAGGATTGGTCTTTGACGCCGCGATAAGGTCGGTCATGGTCTTGGCTTGCACTTTGTTGCTCAAGATGAGCGCGTGCGGCACGTAGCTTGTGAGGGCGATCGCGACGAAATCCTTCAGCGGGTCATAGCCAAGATTGGCATGGACGAACAGATCTACCGTGAGCGGTCCGTTCGATCCGACGAGCAACGTGTAGCCGTCCGGTGTCGCATGCGCGACAAATTCGGCGCCGATGCTCCCGCCGCCGCCGCCGCGGTTCTCGACTACCACTGGCTGGCTGAGCGCCTTGCTGATCAGATCGCCCGTTATGCGTCCGACGATGTCGGCATTGCCGCCGGCGGCGAAAGGCACGATCAGATGGATCGGCCGCTCCGGAAAGGCGGCAAACGCGCGCTGCGCCAACAATGGCAGAACGGGGGCCGCGCCGAGCGCGGCAATGAATGTGCGGCGTACAATGGTCATAACGGTTTCTCCTCGTCGGGGCTGTTGGCCTTCCAAATCCGCCCCGCGGGCTCAAGGGCCATATTCTTCATCATATTCACGCCGATTTCGCTCGCGTTCAATCCGCGCTAGGACTTGCCTGGGACTTTGGCCATGGTTCCGGTGACCGCAAACATCGCCCTCGACGAACGCGAGATCGAAGAATCCTTTATTCGCGCCTCGGGACCCGGCGGGCAGAATGTCAATAAGGTCGCGAGCGCGGTGCAGTTGCGCTTCGACGCCCGCCACTCGCCATCCTTGCCGCCGGAGGTGCGCTCGCGGCTCGAACACCTTGCCGGTTCGCGATTGACCCGCGAGGGCGTGATCATCATCACCGCGCAACGCCACCGCGCCCAGGCGCGCAATCGCGAAGATGCGCTCGGGCGCCTGTTGGATCTTATCCGCCGCGCCGCGCATCCGCCGCGTAAGCGGCGGCCGACCAAGCCTAGCGGGGCGTCGCGCGAGCGCCGCATCGAAAGCAAGAAGCGCCGCGCCGGAATAAAGCGGCTACGGCAAGCAAAGCCGTCGTTTGATTGAAAACTGAACCGGCGCTGTCAGCCGTTCAACGCGTGATACTGGGCGACCTCAAGCGCAAACAGGCCGGCGCCCAAGGCGACCATTCCGAGCACCATCATCGCGATTGCGTAAGCGAACAGCGATTTGTTCGTGGCGGCGCGGTCGCGCTGCCGGCGATGCGCCAGAAACAATAGGCAGCCAATGACGTAGACTAGGATGCCGCAAACGGTGAGGATCGCCCCAGGAAGATACCGGCTCATTCCACACTCCTCATTGCAGCATAGGCGGAATGGGCAATCCGGGCTACCGTGGGCCGAGAATCGTCACCGAGAGTCGCCACCGAGGGTCGCTACCAAAAGTCGCCACTTAAATCGCCAGTTAAACCGCCGATCATGCCCGTTCGCCAACTCAGTGAAGCCGTCGTCAATCGCATCGCCGCTGGCGAGGTCGTCGAGCGGCCGGCGAGCGTCGTCAAGGAACTTGTGGAAAATGCGCTCGACGCCGGCGCACAGCGTATCGAAATCGTCACCGATGGCGGCGGCCGCCGCCTGATCCGTATCACCGACGATGGCGAGGGCATGACGCGTGCTGATCTGGCGCTGGCAGTTGAGCGGCATGCCACGTCGAAACTTGCCGACGACGATCTTGTCTCGATCCGCACGCTCGGCTTCCGCGGCGAAGCCTTGCCGTCGATCGGCGCGGCGGCGCGTCTTGCAATCACGACGCGGCATGCGAGCGAGCCGCATGCCTGGGCGATCGAAGTCGACGCCGGCGTCAAATCCGAACTCAAGCCGGCCCGCTTGGCCAAGGCACGCGCGTGGAAGTGCGCGACCTCTTTTATACAACGCCGGCGCGGCTGAAGTTCCTCAAAAGCGATCGGAGTGAAGCTGAAGCAGTGCGCGAAGTGGTGCGCCGGCTAGCGATGAGCCGCCCGGATGTGGCGTTCACGCTGGCGGGCGAAGAGCGCTCCCCGCTGCATTGTGCCGCGACGTTGCCGGGCGCCGCAGGCCGCCTGGCGCGCCTGGGTGATGTGCTGGGCGCCGACTTCCGCGCCAACGCGGTCGCCATCGCCGCAGAGCGCGAGGAGGTCAGAATCGAAGGCTTCGCCGCGTTGCCGACGCTCACGCGCGCCAACTCACTGGGGCAATATCTTTTTGTCAAGGATCGGCCGGTCCGCGACAAGCTCCTGGTCGGCGCAGTGCGTGCTGCTTATGCCGATTATCTGCCGCGCGACCGCCATCCCCTGGTGGCGCTGTTCGTCTCGCTGCCGGCGACCGAGGTCGACGTCAACGTGCATCCCGCCAAAGCCGAAGTGCGCTTCCGCAATGCCGGGCTAGTCCGTGCGCTGATCGTGCATGCGCTCAAAACGGCGTTGGCGCGCGACGCCACACGCGCAGCGACGACTGGGGGCGCCGCGACCATTGCGGCGTTCCGGAGCTCGTCGCGGCGCTCGCGTTTGGCGATGCGCCAGATTGGCGCGGCTTTTGCGCCAATGCGCGGCGGCCTCGCCGAGCCAGCGCAAGCGCAGTTCGAGGTGGGCGCGCCAGCCGCGGATCTTCGTAACGAGTTCGACGGTGCTGCCGAGCGCTCGCGCGACCCAACCGGGGATGGCGAGCAGATCGATCATCCACTCGGCGCCGCGCGGGCGCAGATCCACGACACTTACATTGTGGCGCAAACCCGTGATGGGCTTGTGGTCATCGATCAGCATGCCGCTCACGAGCGCATCGTCTACGAACGCCTCAAAGACGCGATCGCCAGAAAAGGCGTGGCGCGACAAATCCTGCTTATTCCGGAAATCATCGAGCTCGACGAAGCCGGCGTCGAACAGCTCGTGGCCCGCGCCGATGAGCTTTCGAGCTATGGTTTGGTGATCGAAGCCTTCGGCCCCGGCGCCGTGGCCTTGCGCGAGACGCCGACGCTCCTCGGCGAGATCGACGGCGCGGGGCTAATCCGCGATTTGGCCGAGCATATGGATGAGTGGGACGAGGCACTGCCGCTTGAACGCCGGTTGATGCAGGTCGCCTCGTCGATGGCTTGTCACGGCTCGGTTCGCGCCGGACGTCGGTTGAAACCCGACGAAATGAACGCACTCCTTCGTGAAATGGAGCGCACGCCCAATTCCGGCCAGTGCAATCATGGCCGACCGACCTATGTCGAATTAAAGCTCACCCACATCGAGCGGTTATTTGGGCGTCGCTAAGGCCGGGATCAACTCAGCCGGGGCCCAAGCGACAGAAGACGAATTCGGTATCGTCATAGGCGCGCAGTTCAAGCTGTAAAAATCCGCCCGGCGGCGCAAACGCGGCCTTGACCGCCTCTTCGACCACGATCAGCGCGTCTGTTTTGAGCCAGCCGCCGTCGCGTGCCGAAACCAGCGCTTTTTCCGCCAGACCTTGTCCATAGGGCGGATCGAGAAAGGCGAGCGAGAAAGGCTCCACCGGATGAACGGCGCCCAGTCTCGTCGCATCGCGCCGGAAGATGCGGGTCACGCCGCCCAGACCGAGCGCGGCGATATTTTCGCGAATAAGCGCGCGCGCATCCGCGCCGTCATCGATGAACAGCGCGAAGGCCGCCCCGCGCGACAGCGCCTCAATGCCGAGCGCTCCCGTCCCGGCAAACAGGTCGAGCACGCGAGCGCCGGTAATTGGGTCGCCATGAGCGTGCACGAGAATGTTGAACAGGGACTCTCGCAAGCGATCGGCGGTCGGACGGATCGCTGAGGATTTCGGACCGCCGAGCGGGCGCCCCCGCAGCCGTCCGCCGACGATACGCATCAGTTCCTGCCTCGCCGCCGCTGTTCCGGACGGCGGTGACGACCTAAGGCTTTGCTGCGATCCGCTTTGCGGCGATCGCCTTTGCTGCGCAGTCCGTGGTGAACGGGCTTGGCTTCTTCGCGCGGTGCCGCAGGATAGCGCTCGACCGCAACCTGCCGTCCCTTGCGATCGGTCAGCACTTCCGCGCGCGGCGATTCCTGCGGCCGCAACCGCCGTGTCTTTATTTCATCGCCGTGCACGCCGTGGAATCGGCGGCGGAGTTTCTTGGCCGGACGGTCGTCCTCGTGCGCGCGCCAAGCATGATCGGGCGAGGCGGGATTTTTGCCTTGTTTATTCGGCTCGTGCGGTGCGCGAGGCTCCCTCTCGCTTGGCGGCGGCTTAGCATGCCCGCTCGCACGCGGAGCTGAGAAATCGGCGCCTGAAAGCCGCACCAGTTTTTCTCCGAGTTGGTCGCGCAGCACGCGGGTCGGTACTTCTTCGATCGCGCCTTCGGCGAGCTCCCGGAGCTGGAAGGGGCCGAATGAGAGGCGAATGAGCCGTGTCACGGTGAGCCCGAAATGACCGAGCACGTTGCGTACTTCGCGGTTCTTGCCCTCCCGAATGCCGAGTGTCAGCCACACATTGGAGCCCTGAACGCGATCGAGCGCGGCTTCGATCGGCCCATAATGGATACCCTCGATGGTCATGCCATGACGCAAGCTGTCGAGCTCGTCCTGCGTAATTGCGCCGTGTGCTCGCACGCGGTAGCGGCGCAACCAGCCGGTCGACGGCAATTCGAGGAGGCGCGCCAAAGTGCCGTCGTTCGTAAGAAGCAGCAGTCCCTCGGTGTTGAAATCGAGCCGGCCGACGCTGATCAGGCGAGGTAGATCGCGCGGCAGTTTCGCAAAGATCGTGGGGCGGCCTTGCGGATCGGCATGGGTCGTCATCAGCCCGCGTGGCTTATGATAGAGGAACAGCCGCGTGCGCTCGCGCGCCGGCAGCGATTCGCCGTCGACTGTAATGCGATCCGCCACAGTCACGTCCAGTGCCGGCGAATGGATGACCCTGCCGTTGACGGCGACCCGGCCGGCCACGATCCAGTCCTCCGCTTCGCGGCGCGAAGCAAGCCCGGCGCGGGCGATCGCCTTGGCAATCCGCTCGCCTGATTTGGGTTGCTCATTCATTTTGCTTCGAGGATTCCTGTCGCGCGGCCGCTTTTGCTATCGTCGGAATTCTAAGAACTTGTGCCGGGCTGCCCGTGTTTATACACCGTGATAACCGAAGCTGAGGATCGGCGGAATAACCTGGCAATGCCCTCTTTTATGGAAATGGCGCTTGCGGAAGCGCGCGCCGCCGGCGAGCGCGGCGAGGTTCCGGTCGGCTGTGTCCTGGTGCGTGACGGCGAGGTGATCGCGCGCGCCGGCAACCGGACGATCATCGATCGAGATCCGACCGCCCATGCCGAAATGATCGCCATTCGGCAGACGGCACGCGCGCTCGGCTCCGAGCGGCTCGACGATTGCGATCTCTATGTCACGCTCGAGCCCTGCGTGATGTGCGCCGGCGCGCTGTCATTTGCCCGCATTCGCCGGCTGTATTATGGCGCCTGCGATCCCAAGGGCGGCGCCGTCGAGAACGGGGTGAAATTCTTCGCTTCGTCAAGCTGCCATCATCGGCCGGAAGTCTACGGCGGAATGGCCGAAGCGGCCGCCGGTGACCTGCTCAAGAAATTTTTCAAGGACCGGCGCTAGGCCTGTTGCTTGTCTGGTGTCTCACACGCCAAGCAAAGCGCGTAGCTTGTCGCGTATTTCGGGCTTCACCAGCTCGGCGGTGCGAATGATGGCGCTCGCCTGATAAAAGTCGAGCATACGGAAGATCGCGACATTGGGGCGAATGACGAGATCGGGCGCCGCCTGCTTGTGCTTGGCGGCAACGATCGTCGACCCCATGATCAACAGCGTGGTGAAGACGCTTTCCCATGCACCGGGCAAATCGGTGCGATCCGCCGCCGGAAGGCCGAATACGTCGACCGCCACGATAATATCCGCGCGGCCGGCTAGTTGATCGAAGGGCAGGGGGTTGGTGGCGCCCCCATCGACCAGAATGCGCTCACCCAGCATTACCGGTCGGAACAGGCCAGGGAAAGCGATCGACGCCGCGAGCGCCGGCCGCAAGGGTCCTGAAGCGATCGGCAATTCGGCCCGGCGATGCAGATCGGTCGTAATCACGGTCAGCGGAATAGCGAGGGCGGCAAACTCAACCGGAATGGCGTCGGGCAGAAAATGCGCACAGAACTTTTCGGCGTCCATCTGCGTCACCTGGCTGACCGCACCGGAGAAGAGGTCTGCGAGCCTGCCGGCGCGCGCCTGGACGAGTCGGCGCATGGTTTCGCGCCGGTCATGCGCGAACCGGATGACGTGATGGCGGATGTCTTTGCCGCGCATGCCGGCCGCGTAGGCTGCCGCAATGAGCGCGCCAAGCGAGGCGCCGGCGATCGCTGTGGGTTTTACGCCCAACTCATCGAGCGCCTCGATGACTGCGATATGGGCAAGCCCGCGCGCGCCACCACTGCCGAGCGCGAGCGCAAAGGTCTTCATGCGCCAGCCTGACGGGCAAATTCAAAGGCTGTGGCGGCAAGCGGCCGCACCAGCGCTGCCTTGCTCGCGGCGTAGGCGCTGGTCGCGGTGCCGTCGCGCACGCGCCCGGCAATGCCTTGCATGATCGCCGCTAGCCGGAAAAAGTTATAGGAAAAATAGACCGGCAAATGCGGCCGCGGATCGAGACCGGTCCGCTCCGCATACAGGCCGATATACTCGTCAAGCGATGGAATCCCGAGCGCCGCGAGGTCGAAGCCGATCAACGAACCGGTGCCGGCGTCCGAGTGCGGCATGTGCCACTGCATCAAGTGATAGGTGAAATCGGCGAGCGGGTCGCCGAGCGTCGATAGCTCCCAATCGAGCACCGCGAGAATTGCGGCGGAGCCGGTCGCAACGATCATATTGTCGAGCCGGTAATCGCCATGGACGACGCGCGGCGGCTGCTCGGGGGGCAGATGCGCCGGCAGCCAGGCGATCAGGCGCTCCATGTCCTCGATCGGCTCGGTCTCTGAAGCACGATACTGTTTCGACCAGCGCGCGACCTGCCGCGCCACATAATTTTCCCCGCGGCCGTAATCGCCAAGCCCGATTGCCGCCGGCTCGAAGGAATGCAACCGCGCCAACGTCTCATTCATGCCGTCATAGACTTGCTTGCGTTCCGCCGGAAAGGATTCCGGCATATGCGGCTCCCAGAACACGCGGCCGGCGACGAAGGCCATGACGAAAAACGCGGTGCCGACAATGCTCTCATCGGCGCAGTAGACAAGCGGTTCGGCAACCGGAAAGCCCTGTTTGTGGAGCGCGCTGATGACGCGGTGTTCGCGGTCAACGGCATGCGCGGACGGCAGAAGTTTTCCCGGCGGCTTTCGCCGCAGCACATAGCGCCGCAGCGGCGTTTCGATCAGATAAGTCGGATTGGACTGGCCGCCCTTGAACTGACTGACGACGATCGGACCGGCGAAGCCGGGAAGCTGCTCAGTCAGATAGGTTTCCAGCCGCGCTACATCGAACCGCAGCCGCTCGGCCACTTCGCGGGTGCCGGAAAACGCGCTCTGACGTTCACTACCAATCATGTGCCGGCACTGAAGAAGCCCAGCAAGGCGCACGCAGTCGCCTGTGGATTTTCTTCCGGCACGTAATGGCCGCTTTCGATCACCGTGCCGCGCAGATCGGATGTCCAATCGCGCCAGCAGGCGAGCGTATCAAGCCCGGCATCGGCGGGGAGTCCATGCGAGCCCCACAGCGCGAGAACCGGGCAGCCGATCTTCTTTGCCGCCGCCCGATCGATTTCGTCGTGTTGCAGGTCCGTCGCACGGCCGGCGCGATAGTCCTCGCACATGGCATGGATGCGGTTCGGATCGTTATAGGCGGCATGATAATGCGCCAAGGCGCGTGGGTCGAAAATATCGACACTTTGTCCTTTGGCTCCCGCGGCCGCGCGCGAATTGAAGAAAAAATTTGGGTCTTTGGCGATCAGAGTTTCAGGAAACGGCTCGGGCAGCGCCAAAAATGTCCAGTGCCAGGCACGCATCGCCAAGCGGGCGTCGATGCGGTGCCACATGTCCCACGTCGTGACTATATCGAGCACTGCAAGCTGCTCGAGTCGGCCGGGATGATCGAGCGCGAGCCGGTAGCCGACGCGGCCGCCGCGGTCGTGTCCGGCAAGGCGGAAGTGCACAAAACCGATCGCCTCCATCGCTTCCACCATGGCCTGCGCCATGGCGCGCTTGGTGTATGGCGCATGGTCGGCTTGCGATCGCGGCGTTGCCGACCAGCCATAACCCGGCAGATCGGCGATCACGAGCGTGAAATGTTCGCCAAGCGCCGGCGCAAGTCGGTGCCACATCACGTTGCTCTGCGGATGGCCATGAAGGAGTAGGAGCGGAGCTCGGCCAGAATCGCTGACGCGCGCGAAAATCCGTCCGCCCGAGGTTTCGATCCATCGTGATTCGTAGCCGGGATAGAGATCGGCGAGATCGGTCATGATCAGTCCGCCTTCGAAGCAGACGTATTTTCCCGCTCCACCTCGCGCCAACCGATGTCGTGCCGGTAAAAACCTTCCGGCCAGCGAATGTGTGAGATCGCTCGATAGGCGCGCGTTTGCGCCTCGCGCACGGTTTTTCCCGTCGCCGAAACGTTGAGCACGCGACCGCCATTAGCAAGAATGTGCCCAGCCTCGGCTTTCGTCCCGGCGTGGAAGATCTCCACGCCCTCGACCGCCGCTGCCTCGTCAAGGCTCCCGATCACAGTGCCGCGCGCATAATTGCCGGGATAACCCTGCGCCGCCATGACCACGGTCAAAGCCGGCTGCGCATACCAGCGCAGATCGAAGGCTTTCAACATGCCGTCGCGACTTGCCACCACCGCCGGCACCAGATCCGACATCAGCCGCAGCATCAGCACTTGGGTTTCTGGGTCGCCGAAGCGGGCATTGTATTCGATCAGCTTCGGCCCATCCCCCGTGATCATCAACCCCGCATAGAGCACTCCTTTATATGGAGCACCCATTGCGTTCATCGCCTGCATCGTCGGCGCGATGATTTCCCTCATGATCCGGCCGCTCATCGCCGCATCGATATTGCCTGCTGGCGAATAGGCGCCCATGCCGCCGGTGTTGGGCCCTTTATCGCCATCGAAGGCGCGCTTGTGATCCTGGGCGGTGGCGAGCGGAATCGCTGTCTCGCCGTCGCATAAGGCAAAGAAGGATGCCTCCTCACCCTCGAGGAAGTCTTCGACGACGACTTCACCGCCGGCATCGCCCAGTCCGCCGCCGAACATCATCTCGAGTGCCGCCTCGGCTTCCGCCACGCTTTGCGCCACGATCACGCCTTTGCCGGCGGCGAGCCCGTCGGCTTTGACGACGATCGGCGTGCCGCGCGCTCGGATATAGGACTTGGCGGCAGCGGCATCTTGAAAGTGCGCAAAGTCCGCGGTTGGGATGGCATTGGCGCGGCAGAGCTCCTTGGTGAAGCCCTTCGAGCCTTCGAGGCGGGCGGCGGCGCGGCTCGGGCCGAAGGCTTTGATGCCGGCAGTTTCGAGATCGTCGACAATGCCGGCGCAGAGCGGTGCCTCGGGGCCGACAACGACGAATTCAATGCCGTGGGCGCGGCAAAAAGCGGTGACCGCGGCATGATCGGCCAGATCCAATGCGACGCACTCGGCCTCCCGCGCGATTCCAGCATTGCCCGGCGCGCAGTAAAGCCGCTCGGTCAACGGGCTTGCCGCGATTTTCCAGGCCAAAGCGTGTTCGCGCCCGCCCGAGCCCAATATTAGAATGTTCATCGATCAGTTCGCTGGCAGACCCCGATGGGGCTTGACCCAACCACGCAACGGATCGCACTAATCGCCATGGAGTTTACCTGTTCGTCAACCTCGTATTGTCGCCGCCCGTGATGAACGAACCGCGCCTGAACCTGACCGAACTGACGGTTTCCGAGCTTTCGGCAGCGCTCAAGCGCACCATTGAAGACGCCTATGGCTATGTGCGCGTGCGTGGCGAACTTGGCAAAGTCAGCTACCACGGCAACGGGCATGTTTACTTCGATCTCAAGGACGACCGCGCCTGTATCGCTGGCGTGATCTGGCGCAGCACGGCAGTGCGCATTCCGCTTAAGCTCGAAGCCGGACTTGAGGTCGTCGTCACTGGACGGCTAACGACTTATCCGGGCCGCTCGCAATACCAGATTATCGTCGACGCGCTGGAGCCAGCCGGCATCGGCGCATTGATGGCGCTGCTTGAAGAACGGAAGCGCAAGCTCGCCGCCGAAGGCTTGTTCGACGAGGCGAGAAAGCAGCTCCTGCCGTTTCTGCCTGGGATCATCGGGGTGGTCACCTCGCCGAGCGGCGCTGTGATCCGCGATATATTGCATCGCCTGGCTGACCGTTTTCCGCGCCGCGTCCTGCTTTGGCCGGTCAAGGTGCAGGGTGAGGGCTCGGCACTGGAGGTGGCTGCCGCGATCGAGGGGTTCAACGCCTTGCCAGAGCGCGAGACGCAAATCCTGCCGCCACGGCCTGACCTGATTATCGTTGCGCGCGGCGGCGGTTCGCTCGAAGATCTCTGGTCATTCAATAAGAGATCGTGGTGCGCGCGGCGGCAGCGAGCCTCATTCCGCTGATCTCCGCGGTCGGACACGAAACGGACGTGACGTTGATCGATTTTGCCGCCGATCGACGTGCGCCGACGCCGACAGCGGCGGCGGAAATGGCCGTGCCGGTCCGCAGCGAGCTTTTGCTCGATATCCAATCCCTCGCGCGCCGCGCACTGGCCTGCTGGCGGCGCAATCAGGAGTCCCGGCGCGCCGAGCTGCGCTCGGCCGCCCGCGCCTTGCCCAAGGCTGAGGACCTGTTCGCGGTGTCTCGGCAGCGGCTCGATCACGCTGCGGCAGGCCTTAATCGCGCACTACGGACCAATGCGCATGCTCATCATGTCAGACTGTCGCGGGTCGCCGGACGGCTGAGTAGCCGGCTGCTGGGCAATAATGTCGAGCGGCGGCGGGAGCGTTACCTCGGCTTGTCGTCGCGCTTTCGGGCCAGCGTCGCCGCCAATATCGCGATGCATCGCACGCGTCTCGGCCAAGAGCGCGAACGCGTGGTGGCGTTTGGCGATCGTGCGCGACGCGCAGTCCGCCAGTGCATTGCGGTGCAGCAGTCGCGCGCCGAGCGCAGTGGCGAACTGCTTGCTGCATTCTCCTATCGCGGCGTGCTGGCTCGCGGTTTTGCTTTAGTGCGAGGTGCCGAGGGCCAACCGTTGCGCAGCGCAAGGACCGTCACCGCCGGCATGCCGCTCGATATCGAATTTTCCGACGGTCGCATACCGGCGCGCGCCGAAAGCGGCCCGGCGGTTGAGCGATCGCCCAGTCCCTCCGGCAAAGCGCGTCGCCGTACGACTGATCCTGGCCAAGGCGACCTGTTTTAAATTTTCAAACAGCGGCGCCGTAACTTCAGTCGCCCGACCATGAAGATTGGTTCGCCAACGTTGTCGGCGAATCAAAAACAATTCTGACTGCCTGTTCATGTTTACAAATTGCCGGCGCCGTGGAACTGCCGTCATGTCTGCGGG
>Ga0182037_10000750_pt1 | contig 16172 bp, 15 predicted proteins | sample sta12Cox44000082_FD_125974 | JGI IMG/M metagenome (GOLD analysis project Ga0182037, IMG submission 125974) | Lab enrichment of tropical soil microbial communities from Luquillo Experimental Forest, Puerto Rico - statoxic.12C.oxic.44.000.082 | ecosystem: Environmental > Terrestrial > Soil >... | reverse complement strand
TGGTTGCCCAATCTGCCGGCAATCAAGGAAGTCATCGGCGCAGCTCCCGACATAACGGCAACGTCTCGCCTCGTTGCTCAAGCTCGCTCGCAGAATGCTGATGCTGCGAAAAGCATATTGCTAGAAAGCATTTCGGGCTTTGCATGAATGACGATGTCCGGCGCTGTAGCGCATGACCTCGTTCCCGACGCCGGCAGACCAATCGAACGTCCCGACCGGCAGTCTCGGTCCCAGACGTCCGGTTCGATGCCGCCCTCGAATGCGCCACGCAGTCACTATTGCATTAGACCGTACGTGCAGTCAACGAAAGGCCACGCCGACCGGATTTCGCGCGGAGCGCAGAAATAAGCTTTTCCGCACTGCGCGAGGAGCCATACGATCATTACCAGGCCTTTTAGAATTTTCTTAGCCTGGCCGGCACGCTCCTGGGCCGCGAAGGCTAATGGGACGCAGCAGGCTCTTGGACGTCTCATCCGACTATACGTACAGTCACACCCCCGGGTTGGTCGCGCTGAGCGAAGTTCCCAGCCAAGTACGCTCCGGCACTTCAGCTAGGAATCGGTGACAGCCAACTGCCCACCCGCGCAACAGATTCTGTCGCTAGGCGATCAATCTGCCGCATTCGTTACCGCGGCAAGGCATTCACGCACCACCGAGACGACGTCCGTGGAAGGGTTTGCCCATTTGCTAAGCCCCAGGCGGTCCAGCAGCAGTCCGCCGAGGAACACGTCCACGAAAGCGGCCCCCACTTCTTCGGGTGCCCAGGAATCGGCGGGATCGAACCACACCCACATCCACTCCAGCGATCCCCACAGCTGCAGCGCCGCCAGCGCGACGTCCACGTCTCGGAACACACCGCTCTCCACCCCGCTGCGGATCTCGTCAATCGTGAGCGTTTGCAATTGATGTCGCAACTTGCGCACTTGCTGCATCGCCGGGTCATCGGACAACCGAACCACCTCGCGCTGGCTTGCCACCGTCGCATCACGCGCGATCACCTGTAGCAGTGCGGAGGCATAGATGATGGCGGCAATGCGTTCATGCGGCGCGGCCAGGCGATCCCATACCATCCGTAGCACATCGAGCTGGCGGGTCAGATGGGTTTCTTCAAGCTCCCGCAACATCTGCGCTTTGGTCCCGAAGTGATGAACGATGGTGCCCTTGGACATGCCGAGCTCGTCGGCGATGTCGCCGATATTCGTTCTGTCATAACCACGTTCGGCGACATAGCGGACAAACGCGTCGAGAATCTCACTACGTCTGCCAGGCGATCTGGGCATCTTCCAACCCCTCGGCGTAAACTAACCGTACGAACGGTCTATCATAAACTCCACGACGTGAATATCCCCTAACGGTGTTGCCACACCTCGGCGACAGATTCGGTCTTGCCGCCAACTCGCCGCACCCGCCTGCCGTTCACCACCCGTTGCGGGGATGGGACTGCGGACTATCGCCCCACTTCCCGGTTCGGCGAGCGGGCGGGAGAGCGCGACCAATTGCCGTGTGAGCTCCGTGCCCGCAGGCCGACCGCGAAGAGGTCGAGTGAGCGCATCAAACCTCGAGAGGTGTTTCCCACGAGACCGGAAAGTGGGGAACGCTCAGGTTGGAGCTTGCCTGGTTTCCGTTAGCTCACAGGGCCTGCAACGCCCTGCAGCCACTGGACCCATCCGGTGCAGTCACGACATACATGTTCGCACCAGGTACTGATCTGATTTCACCGGCCGTGTACACGGTCATGAGTTCTCTGCCATCGCTGTCGGCAACGCACACATAGGTGTCGGTCTCAGCGTCATAGTCGCAGCTTTCCCAAGCCAATACGAACGCCAAGCAGTTGCCGTTGCGGTCTGCGACGACGAGCTTGTGCGCACCTGACTCCTTTAACAACTCAGCATCCTGCGCGCGCTGCTGAGGGGCTCGACCTTTGTGGACCGTTACGCTGTTTAACATCTTGTGTACTCCCTTAGCGAGATTGTCTCCGCCTGGTCCGGGCGCTGAAATTTCCCGAACCTGTCAGAGAGTTTCCTCTCTCGATACCGCCCCGACCAGGGCATTGCGGCCCCTTTTTGACGACGTCGTAAGTCGCTTAGCAAAAAAGACGGTCATTCGACCCGACCTCGCGAACATCATCGGGTAGGACGGTGGCGCGGCCACCGTCCGCCAAAGGGACCGTCGGGTAGTGCCTAAGGGCCCTACGGCTCTTGCGGTTCGGGCCTCTATGGTCTGTGCTTCACAGACATGCGTGCTTCAGTAGAGGAGAAGAGGCCATGAGCCGCTACCGCGACCTGCACCGGGCCAGCCTCGCCGATCCGGCAGAGTTCTGGGCGGACGCGGCGCGCGAGGTCACCTGGATTCGCCCACCGCGGCAGGTCCTCGACGACAGTCGACCACCGTTTTACCGCTGGTTTCCCGACGCGGAGCTGAACACGTGCGCCAACGCGTTGGACCGACACGTCGAAGCCGGCCGCGGCGACCAAGCTGCGCTGATCTACGACTCGCCGGTGACCGCAACACAACGCACCTTCACCTACGCCGAACTGCTCGACGTAACTTCGCGTTTCGCGGGCGCTCTGCGCGAACTCGGCGTGGAGAAGGGTGATCGGATAGTGATCTACATGCCGATGATCCCCGAGGCACTCATCGCCATGCTGGCATGCGCGCGCATCGGGGCGGTGCACTCCGTGGTGTTCGGCGGGTTCGCGGCCCAGGAGCTGGCTGCGCGCATCGACGACGCGCGCCCTGCCGTCGTTGTATCAGCGTCCTGCGGGATCGAGCCGACACGGGTCGTGCAGTACAAACCGATGCTCGACGCGGCGATCGACGCCAGTACGCATCCGCCGCGGCGATGCGTCATTGTTCAGCGAGATCGCCTGCGGTGCAAGCTAGTTGACGGCCGTGACCACGACTGGGACACGCTGATCGCCGACGCGGAGCCCACGCCTGCGGTGCCCGTCGCGGCGACCGACCCGCTCTACATCCTTTACACCTCAGGTACCACCGGCAAGCCGAAGGGCATTGTGCGCGACAACGGCGGTCATGCGGTAGCTCTGTTGTGGAGCATGCGCAACATTTACCACGTTGGCCCCGGCGACGTGTTCTGGGCGGCATCGGACGTCGGCTGGGTGGTTGGGCACTCTTACATCGTGTACGGGCCTCTGCTGGCCGGTGCCACCACCGTGCTTTATGAGGGCAAGCCGGTCGGAACACCCGATGCCGGCGCGTTTTGGCGCGTAATAGCGGAACACGGAGTCAACGTGCTCTTCACCGCCCCGACGGCCTTCCGGGCCATTCGAAAGGAAGACCCCCTCGGCGCCTGGCTTTCCCGCTACAACCGCGCCTCTTTGCGGTCGCTGTTCCTCGCAGGGGAGCGACTGGATCCCGGCACATACCACTGGGCGTCGCAGAAGCTGGATATCCCCGTCATCGACCACTGGTGGCAGACCGAGACGGGATGGGCAATTGCCGCCAATCCGCTTGGGATCGAAGCGCTCCCAACCAAGCTCGGGTCACCCGGGGTGGCGATGCCGGGTTACGATGTCGCCATCCTCCACCCCGATGGCAGTGGGTGTCGAACCGGTGAGGAGGGTGCGATCTGCCTCAGTCTGCCGCTGCCGCCCGGCACCTTCCCGACGTTGTGGCAGGACGACGCGCGGTTCCAGTCGTCGTACCTGTGCGAGCATCCCGGCTACTACCTCACTGGCGACGGCGGATTCCTCGACGAGGACGGATACCTGTTCGTCATGGGCCGCATCGACGACGTCATCAACGTGGCCGGACACCGGTTGTCGACTGGCGCTATCGAGGAAGTCCTGGCGTCTCACCCAGCAGTGGCCGAATGCGCCGTGATCGGGGTCTCCGACGAAATCAGGGGTCAGATTCCGCGTGGACTCGTCGTGCTGCAGGCCGGGGCCTCGCCGGACGGGCTCGAGGCGGAGTTGATAGAGCTCGTCCGCAACAAGATCGGTGCGGTCGCGTGTCTGAAACGGGTGGACATCGTCGCGGCTTTGCCAAAGACCCGCTCGGGCAAGATCTTACGCAAAACAATGCGCGCGATTGCCCATGGTCATAATGAGCAGCCCCCCTCTACCATCGAAGACCCCGACGTGCTGCACCAGCTGCGCCCGGTGCTGCGCCCATAGGCACGCCTGGGGGCCGCCTAACTGATGTTGTAGAACGATTTGACGTTCTCGTGCAGCTTCTTATACATCGGTGGGGCCTCAAAGGCGTCGGTGACGACTTCGATATAGGCGGCGCCGTCGGCTTGCTCGGCTGTCTTAAGCACGTCGTCGAGCACGCCGCAGCTGCTGACGCGCGCGCTGAACCACCCCTGGCAGCCCATGGCGTGCGGAAGCTCGGCGTAGTTCCAGGCCGCAATATCGTTGTAGGCCAAGGCCATGTCCTTGCACAGCATTCTTTCGCTGAGGTAGCCAGAGTTGTTGAGCACGAAGACAATGGGGCGCAGACCATGCCGACCGAACTGACTGATCTCCTGAGCTGTCATCTGGTGAGAGCCTTCGCCGGTGATCAGGATCAGTCGACGATCCGGAGCGCCGATCGCGGCACCGAACGCCGCCGGAGTCGCCCATCCGATTGAGGCCCAAAGGGTTTGGTTGTGGAACTCCGCGCCTCGAGGCAGTTGTGCGAAACCCAAACCCAGCGACGCGGTTCCGGTGTCGGTGATGATCACGTCGTCGGGACGGAAGAAGTTCGCCCAGCGCGGGTAGAGCGCATCGGCGGTGATCGGATCCTCCCCACCGCCCACGATCGGCCCCAGCGTCTCGGGCGCGATGGCCGGCCGCTGAGCGCGTTTGGTGATGCGCCCGGAGAGTTCGGCAAGAAGGTCAGCGATCTCGACGTTCCGGTACACCGTCCCGGCCACAGTGGTGCGGTGATGGCCGATGTTGATCGTCTTGCCCGGGTCCAGCCGAGCGGTGAACCCCGCGGTGTTGCCGTCGGTCAGCGTGGCGCCGATCAGCATGACCACATCGGACGACTCGACGAATTCCCGCACCGGTTCACCCATCAGGCGGCCGGCGTACATCCCGATGTAGTTGGGGTGGTCCTCCCCCAGCACCGACTTGTCGCCGAACATCGTCGCAAACGGCAAGCAGGCGGCGTCGACGAACGCGGCAGCCGCACCCTGCAGGCCCAACCGCCTCAACAGCACTCCCGGCAGGACACATGCCTGCCCGGCGTTGTTCAGCGCGGCGGCCACCGCGTCGGTCGCCGCGGCCAGCGACGCGGGATCACTTGTCGGCAAGCCGAGCGGTGGCGCGGTCGCGAGTACGGGCGTGTCCGCGACGTCACTCGGAAACGCCATGTAGACGGGCCGCCGATGGTAAAGCGCCTCGGCGATAAGCCGTTCCGTCTCCGCCGCCGCGTTCTGCGGCGTCATGGTCGCGATCGCGCACACGATGGGCTCGGCCATTCTCTGGAACACGTCGAATTCCCCATTGCCCAAGGTGTGGTGCACCAGCGCCCGCCCCTCCTGGGTCGGCAGGTTGGGACTGCCGATCAAGTGAAAAACGGGAAGATGCTCGGCGTACGAACCCGCAATGGCGCTCATCGCGGCCAGTTCGCCCACCCCGTAGGTGGTGCACACCACGCCCAAACCGCGCATCCGGGCATACCCATCGGCGGCATAGGCGGCGTTGAGTTCGTTGCAACACCCGATCCAATTGATCGCCGGGTGCTCGACAATCGCGTCATTGACGGGGAACGCGTAATCCCCGGCGACCCCGAAGATGTCGTCGACACCAACCTCGTTGAGGCGCCGCAGAACATATTGGATGACGGTCTCAGCCATGACGCACTCCTTCACGATTGTTCGGCGCTTCACACCCCATGACAGTCGCCAACTCCAGGAGGTCGGCAACCATCACGTCGACGGCTCCCTCGGCGGGCGGCTGCTCCACCACGAGACCGCCGTACTCCACGGGCCGGGAGACAAAGCAGGTGCGCAATCCGCATGCCGCGGCCGAGTCAAGATCCGAGGGGTGAGACGCCACAAACAAAACCTCGCCCGGTGCGCATCCGAGCAGACCGACCGCGCCGAGATAGGTTTTCGGGTCCGGTTTGTATTGCCGGAAGACGTCGGCGCCGAACACGGCGTCGAACGTGATACCCGCGCCCCGGGCGAGCGACATCACCAGGGCGACATGGCCGTTGGACAGCGGTGCGACAAGGTATTTCGTGCGCAGCCGCGCCATGCCCTCGGCGGTGTCGGGCCAGGCGGGTAGTTCGTGCCACATCCTGGCCAGATGGTCGAGGGTGTCGTCGCTGAGTTGGGGCAACCCGAATTGGGGGGCCAACTCGCGCATGGTTTCGGCTTGTAGCTCATCGTAGTTGGCCCATTCACGTTGCCCGGTGCGCACTTTCGCCAACGCCGGGACGTGGTCGCGCCGCCAGGCCAGCACCAGCGCGGGCCAGTCGGCGGCGATGTCGCGAGCCTTACCCCACCGCTCGAGTTGGGTGATCAGGCCCGTGCGCCAATCGACCAGGGTCCCAAAGGTATCGAACAACAGCGCCCGAATCTCGCTCATCGCTGTATCTCCTCCGCCAGTCGAGCCTCACCAGACTGCTGGTGTGAGTCGTGATCGACCAGGAAGTCCAAGTCGCAACCCTGGTCGGCTTGCAGGACATGCTGGGCGTGGAGGCGCTCATAGCCCCGAAGGGGTGGCGCGGCAGTGGGGGGCGCCTCTGCGGCCCGACGAGCGAGCTCTTCTTCGTCCACCAGCAGATCGAGTCTGCCGGTTATGGCGTCCAGCACGATCTCATCGCCATCACGCACCAGCCCGATGGGACCGCCGACGGCCGCCTCCGGCGTGACGTGTAGCGCCGTCGGCCCCCCTTCGGTTCCGCTCATGCGTCCGTCGGTCACGCACACCAGCTCGGCGATGCCCGCCGCTCGGAGCACCGCCGGTATTGGTACGAAATCGATCTCGGGCATGCCCGGGGCCCCCACGATTCCCGCATTGCGTAACACGATGACGGTGTCCGGCGAGGCTTGCAGGCCTGGATCTTTGGCCCGCTCGTGAGCGTTGTGAAAGTCGAACACGAGCGCGGGACCGCGATGGGTCCAGAACTTGCGCGGTGCCGCCGATCGCTTGAAGATGGCGCCCCTTGGAGCAAGCGACCCACGCAACACCACGAGGCCACTCTTGTCCAGGAACGGATCCTCGAGCGTGCGCAGGCAGGGATTGGGTCGTGGCTTGGCGGCGCGGACGTCGGCAACGACTTCGGCCACCGTTCGCCCATCGCCCAAGACGACGTCGCGGTTCAACAGCGGCTCCAGTACCGCCACCAGAGCGGGGACTCCGCCGGCATGATCGAAGTCCTCCAGCGCGAATTCACCTGAGGGGCGCACACCGAGAACCTGGGGCGTCTGTTCGCCGATTTCGGCGAATCGGTCGAGCCCGAGCTTCACGCCGAGGCGCCCGGCGATCGCCGTGAGATGGATGAACTCGTTGGTCGAGCCGCCGGTGGCCGACAACACGCGGATGGCGTTGTCGAAGGCATCCGGAGTCATCCTGTCGTCTGGGCGAATTCCGGCCCGGGCCAGCTCCACCGCACGCACGCCGGTGCGCTCCCCCAGGTCGCGCCGCCGCGATTCGACCGCCGGCACTGCCGCCGAGCCCGGCAACGCCATCCCGAGGACCTCCGCGGCGATGGCCATCGTGGTGGCGGTGCCCATCACGTTGCAGACCCCGACGGTGGGTGCGAAGGTTCCTTCGAGCTCGTCCCACTCCTGGTCATCGATGCGCCCTGCGAACCGGTCCGGCGCCAAATCCCAGATGTCTGTCGTCACGATGGACCGCCCCTGGAAAAAGCCGCAGCTGCGCGGGCCGGCGGTCAGCATGATGGCCGGCTTGCCGGCGCTGGCGGCACCCATCAGCTGCGCCGGCACGGTCTTGTCGCAGCCGGCCAGCAGCACGACCCCGTCGATGGGGCTGCAGCGGATCATTTCCTCGACGTCCATGGCCATCAGGTTGCGCAGCAGCATCGTGGTCGGCGCGACCATGTTCTCGTGCAGCGAGATCGTCGGGAACACCACCGCGGTCCCGCCGGCCGCGGTGACTCCTCGTCGCACCGCTTCGGCCAGATCGCGCAGGCCCATGTTGCAGGGATTGAGTTCGCTGAAGCTTGAACAGATCCCGATGATCGGGCGCCGCCGCACCTCCTCCTTGCTCAACCCGCCGGCCCGCAGAAAAGCGCGCATGATTGTTCCTTCGGCATCGCCGGCGAAGTGAGCCCCGGTCGCCGGCGCACCGCCCCCGGCGGTGGCGTCGCGGCGGGTGCGGGCCTGACGATTGCCGTTGGCCGCGGCGGTGGGTTTTGTTGTCATGTCACGCTCTCTTTTCGATCTCCTGTAACACTCAGTTCGGTGACTGGATTTGTCACGTTGACATTGAAGGCCGTGCACAGCGGTTGGTTGTAAGGACGCTCATCACTCGGGCCGCGGCGGCGAGCAGAGGCACGCACCACTGATGCAAACCGGCGAACGCCGGCTCCATCTCCGACTGCACACCGGCGATCTGCACCACCCGGCAGCCGCCAGCCCCATCAACCAAATACTGGAGCAACGCAGTCTTACCCACACCCGGCTCACCGCACAGCGCCAACGCCCGACTCTGCCCGGCACCCACCGCCTCCACCAAGCGGTCCAACATGCCGCACTCAGCCCGACGGCCAACCAGCTTCATCGCACCCGCACCGCCGCTCCACGTCTTAACGCACGGTGCGGCTAAGCCTACCTTCGAGGTCCCGGGTGTCTATTCCGGCGAAAGCACGTTCAGCTTGTTCAGCGGGTGCCCGTGTTGGTCGTAGGCGGTAACGCCCAATTTGCATATGGCGTACGACTTGAGTTCTTTGACGGCGGCGTCGATTGTGTGGCCGACCTTGACAGCCTCGGCGGTGTCGACCGGCTGAGTGGCCGACAAGTTAGCGGCGGCGGCCTCAACCAGATTCGGCAATTTTTCAAGTGCGCCGAGTATGAGTCCGATGGCTTCGGTGGCTTCCTTGTCTTCGGTAAGGGCCAGAACGGCGAATGCGTGGGAGGTTGCCCGCCGATAGGAGTCCCAGAGATCCTCGGAGAACATGTTCTTGAAGTTCTCATGGATTGCCTGTCGGTCAACGCTTTCAAGGTGTCTTATGCGTTGGAGAACGATTGCGACCTGTGAACTGCGTTGTGAGAGCGCGCTGATCAAGTCGATCACCTCCTCTCTCAGCTTGTCGTTGCGCGTGTCCAGGCGGCTCTGCTCGAAATGACTGGTATTGCGTCTCAACGTGATTACGCTGACTACCACGCTTGAAACGATCGCAACACACGCCACCGTCACGGTGAAAACGTTTCCCCATCCAAGCGTGTAGTGCCACGCGACGTAACGGTGGGTCGTGTCAGCTGATAGCGCGTACAGGTCCACGGCGACTACCTCTCCGGGTTACTCGGGCCGGTGCGGGCAGCAGGCCCCAGTGGAGCTGTCGGTGACATCAGGCAGTGTAATGGGTGCGCCAACCTATCTCGAGATTCAGCTTCTTTGCTGCCCTGCCCGGGTGGCGTACGTCATCGCGATGCGACGGTGGGAAGCGGTAATTCACTTTCGTGCCTTGCGTTTTCATCGTCGTGCCTTTGCGCTCGTTTAACAGGTGGTGTTTTTGAGTGCGTCTAGCACCGCGATGGTGCGCTGATCCCGCTTAGCGACGAGGCGGTCGTACGTCGCCTCGCCGACTCCGTAGGTGGTCTCGATGTCGTCGATCAATTTCTCGACGACTTCGGGATCGCGGGATGGGGTACCCAGCTGTATCTGACCGGTTTCGGCACCCACGCCGGCAAAAAGATGGCGCGCGCCCCCGACGCCCCCGCCCAAGACGTTGCCTTCGAACAGCCCAATAGTGGCCCAGCGCAGGCCAAGTGAGTTCTGCAGGATGGTGTCGAACTCGTCCACGGTGACGACGCCCGTTTCGACCAGGTACTGCGCCTCCCTGGTCATTGCCATCTGCAAGCGATTGGCGACAAAACCGGGGAGTTCCATGCGAATGACCACCGGCGCGCGGTCCAGCTCGCGGTAGAGGCCGACGGCCCGGGTGACGGTGTCGTCGCTGGTCTTGTTTCCCGGCACCACCTCGACCAGCGGCATCAACGCCGGCGGGTTGAACGGGTGCCCGACGATAATTCGGCCGGCCGTGTCGAAGTCTTCGGCGATCAACGATGCGGCGATCGACGAACTCGAGGTGGCCAGTACGGCGTCGGCAGGTGCGGTTTTGAGTAGGGCGCCGAAGATCTGCTTTTTGAGAGGCAGCCGCTCGGGGCCGTTCTCCTGGACCAAATCAACGCCCTGGACCACCTCGTCCTGGTCGGGGCTCCAGGTCACCAACGGATCGTCGGCGCCGAACTCCCCTTGCACCCATTCGTCTAGTTGCGGACTGGGATCGGTGATGGCCACCCGCCATCCGTGATCGCGGGCCAGCCGTGCCCAGGACAACCCGATCACACCCGCACCAATGATCGCGATGGCCCGCGGTGGTGTAGTCGTCATTTCGCGTAAACCCCTTTGCTCCTGGTGAATTCGATCGTGAGCTATGCGCCGGCGATCCCGGTCAAGGGCTTGCCCTTGAACACAATCTGCTCGCCACTTCCGTCGAGCCGCACAGCACGGATCTGGCCGGACAGGTCGCTGACGTATGCGACGCCCCCTGGTGTATCGACGGCAAGGCCAATGGCCTCGTGATAGTTGGCGTCGACCACGCTCACGTCGCCGCCGGGTTCGCCCACCGCCGGTATCGCGGCCTTGTTCAGGGTGTTTCCCCGTGGCGGGTCGCCGCGGTCCGTCCAATACATCGTGTTGGTGTCGAGATCGAGTTCCAGATCGATCGGTTCGGGAAGCTCCGACCAGAGGACCTCGATCCGCCGTTCGCCGACAGGTGCGTTGAGCGACGTGCGAAAGATCCGGCCGTCATTGCCGTTCGCCGGGCCCTTCTGCGTCCAATAGAGCAGCCCGCGTTGTTCGTCGACGGCGACGCCGACGCACTGATTGCGGATTATCCGGCGGTCGGCTTCGGTGGTGGCGACCACGACCTCATCGCGCAGGTCACTGACATCGAGCCGTGCGCTTCGCACGGCGGCGCCCTCCCGGTCAGACCAATACAGTCGCCCGGCCGACCACGCCCCCGCTAACTGTTTCCCGGTGACAAACGATCCGACCGGCAGGATGTAGGTCCGCCCCGTGCCATCCATCCCGACACGTTCCAGTGATCCGTTTTTGCGATAGAAATCCAAGTCCTCGTCGGTCTTGGGGGCTCGACCTTCAGGTAACCCCGGCGCGCCCATATTGGTCCAGTAGACGTATTTCCGATCCGGATCGACGACGATGCCATCCGGCCCATCGGTCAAGCCGTCAACCAACGTGCTCGACTCACCGGTTGCGATGTCGATCTTCAATAGCGACTTGTCGAGCGGGCTCAGTGCTAGCAAGCGAATGAACATTCGATAATCCCCTTCCAGTGCCTCGCAGACGTCGGTTCCTAAGGATGATCACCAGCGTGGCGAGGGTGCAATGGCATCTGCAAGTCCGCGGTGCGACTCCACAGTCAGCCAGCAGCGCGAGTCACGGTCATGATCCGTACCCTTGCCGCATGACGACATATGCCCTGGTACACGGTGCGTGGCACGGCGCGTGGTGTTGGGAACGGCTGGCTGCGCTCCTGCAGCGGGCCGGACATGCCGTCGTCGCGATGGACTTGCCAATCGATGACAACTCGGCGAGCTTCGACGCCTATGCCGATGTGGTGTGTGCTGATCTGCACGGGTGCGATGACGACGTTGTGCTTGTGGGCCACTCGTACGGCGGCCACACCATTCCGCTGGTCGCAGCTCGTCGCCCGGTGCGGCATTTGGTGTACCTATGCGCGTATATCCCGGAGATCGGCCGGAGTTTCATCGATCAACTGGCTAACGAGCCGGCCATGCTGCTGCCGGCGTGTTACGCGGGGTTGGAGCTCGACGGACAATCTCGGGTTGTTTGGGCCGACGCCGCAACTGCTCGGACGTTCATGTACGCCGACTGCGATGAGCGCACTGCCAACGCTGCCATCGCGCAACTTCGACCCCAGTCCGCTTACGCCACCACCCTGTCGTGCTCGCTGGCCGAATTCCCGGAGGTTAGATGCACCTCCATAATCTGCGACGGGGATCGGTTGCTTGGGCACGAGTGGGCGACGCGGGTTGCGGTCGACAGGCTTGGCGCCGACCCCATCGAGCTCCCGGGAAGTCATTCACCGTTCCTTTCACGACCGTCAGCGGTTGCTGACGTATTGCTCGGCTTGGTGGAGAAGTAGGTGCGCGGGTCACCGCCGGCCAGCCCCGAGCAAACAATATGTATTCACCCAGAAGGGGTTTTGCCTACAACTCGGCTGCTATAGAATCAGCCGTGGCAACGCGAGTTGTCAAGCGGCACAACGCCGTTCGGTCGGGAAGCGTAAGGAGACGTAATGAAGTACGTGTTGGAATGGCGAGTTCGTCCGGGCGTGGCAGGCCAGCAGGCCGAAGCCGACACGCGGCGCGCGTACGAGCTGTACTCCAAGTGGCAGCCGCGCGTAACGATCTTGCAGTTCGTCGGCCGTGTCGATGCCGAGGGCGGGTTTATGGTTTGCGAGGCCGATAACCCGGCAGACCTGCTGGAGGGCACTTCGAAGCTCTCGCCCTACGTCCAGTACGAGTGCCACCCCGTGATTGACGTTCAGGACTGGGTGCAGGCCGGTCAGGAGGCCATTAGCTTCCGCAATGGGATTAGCTGACGTTAACAAAAACGCCGCCCAGCGTCGGTCTGGGCGGCGTTTTGCATTTGCGCCGCGTAGGGCTTCAACTGAATAAACCTGTCTCGCAACAGCTCTCGAGCCGGGGCGCCTCAGTCTTCTGTTGGCGGCGGCGCGGGTTCGGTGGTGACCAGTTCGGTTAGGCCGCTGATGGTGAGGATGGGCATCAGCAAGGGATGGGCGATGAGTTGGATGTGCTCGGCGCGGGCGAACAAGGCGTTGATGGCAGCGCTGTCCAGGTACTCCACGCCGCTGAGATCGACGGTAAGCAGTGCGCCGCTGCTACCGGCCTCGGTAATCGCGGCGGTGAGGGCTCCGTTGAATGCGTCGATGTTGCTCAGATCGATTTCTCCGGCTGCGATCAGCACGAGCTTCCCGTCGCCGCGGCGCGCGGTGTCCAGGGTGAGCGACGTGGGCATCAGGTGATTCTCGCGGATAAATGAACTGTGGTTCCGGCCGCACCGGGGTCGATGGTGACGTCGTTCATGAGCCCTCGCATGAGAGCAATCCCCCGGCTGCGATTGGTGCCGGTGGCTGGCTGCGGAGGCTTCCATGAGCCGGTGTCGGTGATGGTCAACTCCACCTGGTCGACGAGTGCCGTCGCGTCCAGGCTAATCGTGCCCTCCGGACTGTGGCGGTGAGCGTGCTCGATGGCGTTGGCAACGGCTTCTCCGGCGGCGACGAGCACATTCAAAGTCCGATCCGGGTCCACCCTGGCTTGCGTCAACCAACTGCGCAAGGCACTTCGGGTCGGCGCGAGGTGGCCAACGTTCGCGGGAAACTTCAGCTCCAGCGGGGCGGGATGCCGGTAGAGCAGCAGGACAACGTCGTCCTGATAGCCGCCGCTTGGCGCGAGACCCGACATGATCTGGTTCGCCAAATCATCCAGCGTGGCGTCATGGCCGTCCTGAACGAGGGCGGCGGCGCGCGAGATGCCGCGCTCCAGTGCACTGTGGCGACGTTCGACCAGACCGTCCGTGTAGAGCAGCAAGGTCGCGCGCGCCGGCATCGTCACGTGGGCTTCGGGTCGGGACCAGTCGGGTCGTACTCCCAATGCGATGGTTCGGCCTTCGTCGAGCATTTGGCTAGTGCCGTCGGCGTGGACCAGGATGGGCGGCGGGTGCCCGGCACTGGAGTACACCAGTTCACCGGTGCCGGGGTCGAGCACCGCGCAGACGGCGGTGGTGCATTGGGCGCCGGGAAGCCGCGAGGCGAAGCGGTCCATCCCCGCGAGAGCGGCACCGGGGCTGGGGTTTTCGAACAGCAGGGCGCGGCAGGCGCTGCGCACCTGCCCCATCACCGTGGCGGCGGCGAGGCCATGGCCCACACAGTCGCCGACGATCAACGCGATGCGCCCGTCTGCGAGGTCGACGATGTCGTACCAGTCGCCGCCCACCTGAAGGGGCCGACTGGCGGCCTGATAGCGCACGACGAACCCGTGCGGGAGATCCGCGGGCCCGAGGATTGCATGTTGCAGCGCCAGGGCGGTTTCGCGTTGCTGGTCAACCTGGTACACCCGCTGCAGGCCCTGGCCGAGGCGGCCGGCCAACACGGTTAGCAGGGTCTGGTCCTCGAGGGTGAACGGCCGTTGTTCGGTCAGATCGATCAGGACAACGAGCACGCCCTCGGGATGCTGCAACGCGATGCCGGCGGTGCCAGGCTCTGTCGCATTCGGGGTGAGTAGGTCGCCGTCGCGCAATGAGCTGAGCGCCCGTCGCGTGTGGGAGGGCAGATCTACCCACTGCGCGGGCTCGCCGACCGATACGACCTGCGGTGCGCCATAGCCGCTTTCCGTGGCGGAACCGCGGGTGGGGAACGTGACGGCCAGGACGCGGCGTGCCCGCCATAGCCGACGCAGTTCCTCAGTTGCGGCGTGCAGCGCGTCATCGACGGTGTCGGCTTGTGCGAGTTCCCGATTCAGCGCATGTTCGCGACCCGCGGCCAGCGCCAACGCAATAGCGGCGTGGCGGGCGAAGTCACTGACCAGTTCGAGGTAGTCGTTGCCGAACGGCGGCAGCTGCGGGCGGCGTGCGACGGCAATCACGCCAAGCACCCTGTCGTCGGCAATCAGCGGCATGACGATCGCCGAGCGTTCACCAACGTCGGTGAACCCCTCGATCGGGTATTGGAAGGAATCAGTAATCAGCGGTAGACCGCGGCGTGCCACGCCACCCGTGGTCGAGCCGTCCATCGGAACCTGCCGACCGATCACCTCCGAGGCGTACCGGCCTGCCGTGGCGGCCACCACAAGGGTGTCGACTTCACGGACGGGCAGATCGGGTTCCCCTGGAACCAGCAATATCGCCTGCTCAGCATCGGCCAACTCCAGCGCCCTGTTCACGATGAGCTGTAACGGCCCTGTCTGTGGGTCGCCGGACAGCAGAGCGGTCGTGATCTCGCGACTGGCCTTCGTCCATTTCGCCGTTTCACGCTCGAGCTCGAAGAGTCTCGCTTTGTCGATGGCCGCCGCCGCTGCTGTAGCCAACGCCCGCACGGCGCCCTCCTGGGACTCGGAAAACGCTCGGCCGGGCCGGTCGTCGGCCAGGTAAAGGCTGCCGAAGTCAGCCGCCCGCACGGTGATCGGTATTCCGAGGAGTGCCCGCATCGGCGGGTTGTGCGCGTGCAACCCGTTGGTTATCGGATGAGCACTCAAATCGTCGACGCGGAGACGCTCACCCACCGGCAGATCGCCGAGCCGCCGCGCCGTGTCGTCGTCGATTCCCGCGTGGACGAAAGAGACCAGGGTGCCGTCGGACGCGCGTATACCCAGCGCTCCGTACCGGGCGCCCGTTAGCTCCATTGCCGCATTGACGATTCGATGCAACGTCACATCCAGGTCCAGATCGGAACCGATCTCGACGATTACCCGCACCAGTTGTTCCATCTGGTCGCGAGTGAATGCGGATTCCCCCCGGTCGTTGTCCATCAATACGTACCTATTCAGTTGAATGAGCGGCCTATGCGCGTTGGGTATTCGGTTCTGGTGAGGCCGGGGGCGTGAGCCCGTGGAGCCGCGTCCGGGTTGCAATTCCTGCCGTGCAGACCGCCCGCGGCTGCGCGGAATTTAGTCCGAGCCTCACTGGAATCGGCATACCCGCGGATTCTCGCCCTTAAGCCCATTCTTTGGACCAATGACCGGCTGTGCACCCCGCACGGGCGGATTTGCAGCTCCTACAGGTGTCGATTTGGTTGAGAGAAAATCGCTGGCCACGCCTTCAGGGCCGTGCCTTGGTAGGGTTGTCGAGGTCTCGCAGGAACTCGTTGACTGTGGAAATCCAGAAGCTTAGCCAGCCGGGCCAGGCATGACCGCGACCCACGCACCACAGTCGCGTCCAACCTCCGCGAGGAGGTGCCGACGTCCGATC
>Ga0182037_10000749_pt1 | contig 16178 bp, 14 predicted proteins | sample sta12Cox44000082_FD_125974 | JGI IMG/M metagenome (GOLD analysis project Ga0182037, IMG submission 125974) | Lab enrichment of tropical soil microbial communities from Luquillo Experimental Forest, Puerto Rico - statoxic.12C.oxic.44.000.082 | ecosystem: Environmental > Terrestrial > Soil >... | reverse complement strand
TACCACATCCCGCCGATGGCCGTGGTCGGGTTCTCGCTCGGCCTCGTCGGCCGCCTGATTACGGCCTATCCGGAGACGGTGGTCGGGTTGAAGGACAGCTCGGGCGATTGGCGCAACACCGCAGCATTGCTCGAGCACTTTCCGGGTTTCGCGGTCTTCCCGGGATCGGAGGTCTTTCTGCTCGAAGGTTTGCGCAAGGGCGGTGCCGGCTGCATCACCGCTTCGGGCAACGTCAACGTCCCCGGGATCCGCAAGCTTTACGACAATTGGCGCGGCCCGCAGGCCGAGGCCTTGCAGGCCGAGATCACGACCTTGCGCAACGCGCTGCAAGCCTATCCGATGGTCCCGGCATTGAAGCGGATCGTGGCACACTACCACAACGATCCGGCCTGGGCCGCAGTGCGGCCGCCGTTGGTGCCGCTCGACCAAACGCAATCGGCGGCGCTGATCGCCGATCTCGATAAGCTCGGATTTACGCTCGGCGAACGGCCGCAGGCGAAGGCGGCCTGACCCGAGGCTAATCAAAAATGGGAGGAAAGACCATGGCGATGGAGCAGGCCGCCGCCCGGAAGCCCGAGCGCGAAGCCTTCTACGACCGGATCGGCGCTTACAATATGGCGCCTCTGTGGGAACGGCTGCACGGGCTCGTCACCGCCCAGCCGACGACACCGTGTCTGCCGGCGATCTGGCATTACCAGGAGATCCGGCCCTGTCTGATGCAATCGGGCGGCCTTATCACCGCGCAGGAGGCCACCCGCCGGGTGCTGATCCTCGAGAACCCCGGCCTCAAGGGCCAGACCTCGATCACCCACTCGCTGTTTGCCGGATTGCAGCTGATACTGCCGGGCGAGGTGGCACCGGCGCACCGCCATACGCAATCGGCGCTGCGCTTCATCATCGAGGGTAAGGGCGCCTATACCGCCGTCGACGGCGAGCGCACGACGATGCTTCCCGGCGACTTCGTGATCACGCCGTCCTGGACTTGGCACGACCACGGCAACGAAACGCAAGAGCCGATGGTCTGGCTCGACGGCCTCGACATCCCAATCGTGCGCCTGCTCGACGCGAGCTTCGCCGAGTCGGGTGAGGCGGACGTGCAAACCGTGACCCGGCCGGAGGGCGATAGTGCGGCGCGGTTTGCCAACAATCTGTTGCCGGTCGACTGGAAGCCGGCGGTTAAGACCTCGCCAGTGTTCAACTATCCCTATGCCCGCTCGCGGGAATCGCTCGACGCATTGAGCCGGAACGAGGATCCCGCTCCGTGCCACGGGCACAAGCTGCGCTACGTCAATCCGGCGAGCGGCGATTTCGCGATGCCGACGATCGGCACGTTCATCCAGCTGCTGCCCAAGGGTTACGCAACGCGTCCTTACCGATCGACCGACGGGACCGTCTTTATCGTGGTCGAGGGCGAGGGAGAGAGCCGGGTCGGCGATCAAATCTTCCGATGGCAGCCGCACGACATCTTTGTCGTGCCGAGCTGGGTGCCGGTGAGCCACCAGGCGGAGGGCGAGTCGGTGCTGTTCAGCTATTCGGATCGGCCGGTGCAGGAAAAGCTCGGCCTGTGGCGCGAGCAGCACGGAAACGCCTGAGGCCTCACCCACCCGGCCCTAAGGGCCGGGTCTCCCTCTCCCCGCAAGCGGGGAGAGGGAGGGACCCGCGCAGCGGGAGGGTGAGGAGCAACCACAGCGGGGAGGAGGCGAATGGCAGGTGCAAGCGAACGCGACGATCCTTTCGGTCTCGTCGGGAAAGTGGCGATCGTCACCGGCGGCGGTGCGATCGACGACGGGATCGGCAATGGCCGTGCGGCGGCCATCCTGCTTGCCCGCGCCGGCGCCCGGGTGCTGATCGTCGATCTCGAGCGCGAGCGGGCCGAGCGGACGGTGGAGATGATATCGGACGAAGGCGGCACCGCCGCCGCCTTTGTCGCCGATGTAACCGACGAGCAGCAAGCAAAAAGGATGGTTACGGCGGCGCTGGAGCAGTTCGGTCGGCTCGATTGCCTCGACAACAATGTCGGGATCGGGGGCCGCGGCAGCGTCGTCGACATGACCCCCGAGAGCTGGCGCCGGGTCATGCACGTCAATGTCGACAGCATGTTCCTGGCATCGCGCCATGCCGTTCCGGCGATGAAGGAGACGGCGGGTGGTGGCGCTATCGTCAACGTATCGTCGATCTCCGCACTACGGCCGCGCGGGCTCACCGCCTACTCGACCTCGAAAGGGGCAGTGATCGCCCTGACCCGGGCGATGGCGGTCGATCACGGCCGGGAGGGCATCCGCGTCAATTGCGTGGCGCCGGGGCCCGTCTATACCCCGATGGTCTACTCCCGGCAGATGACCGCCGCCGGGCGCGAAGCGCGCCGCAAGGCCTCGGTTCTGGGCCTCGAAGGCACGGGATGGGACATCGGCCGTGCGGTCCGCTTCTTGTTGTCGGCCGAGGCGCGTTATATCACCGGACAGACGCTGGTCGTCGACGGCGGCGCGACATTGGTCGGGCCGGCCAGGGCACCCGACTAACGCCAGCGGGAGGGAGGAATCGAGAATGGCGCGCCTGCCCTACCTGGACAAATCCGATCTCGTCCCCGAACATCAGGATCTGCTGGCGCGAAACCTCAACCTCTACCGCGTCCTTGCCCACAGCCCGCGCGCCGCCCGCAGCCTCAATACCTTGGCGAGGTTCATCCGCGACGGCAGCCGTCTCGACCCGAGATTGCGCGAGCTGGCGATCCTCCAGATCGGCTATCTAACGCGTTCGGCCTGGGAATTCTCGCACCATGTCAGGATCGGCCGAGAGGTCGGCGTTTCTAACGAGGAGATTCGCGCGGTTGCCGATGAAACCGAAGGGCGCCCAACGGCGCTCGATCCGCTCGCCAAGGCGGTGTTGCGGGCGGCCCGCGAGATGACATTCGAGCTCGCCGTGTCGGACGAGACCTTCGCTGCGCTGCGGCGAGGGCTCGACAACGAGCGGCTGACCGATCTCATCGTGACGATATCCTTCTACAATGGCTTGGTGCGGCTGCTCGAGACGATGCAAGTCGATGTCGAGGAGGATTACCTCCCGTACCTCGACGAGTTCCCGCTACCCAAGCCATAACCATAAAGAACCAGGGAGAGAGCGATGCGCCAACTGCCGCAAGTCGATCAACTGCTCAAGACCGCGACCGACCGTGGCGATGTGCCGGGTGTCGTCGCCATGGCAGCGACACGCGAGGGGCCGGTTTATCGAGGTGCCTTTGGCAGGCGCGCCTTGCCCAACGGGCCGGCGATGGTCGATGACACGGTGTTTTGGATCGCCTCGATGACAAAGGCGATAACCTCGACGGCGGCGATGCGGCTCGTCGAACAAGGGAAGCTCTCGCTCGACTGGCCGATCGCGGAGGTGTTGCCGGAGCTCGCCTCGCCGCTGGTACTCGAAGGCTTCGATGCCACGGGCGAGCCAAGGCTGCGGCCGGCGCGGCAGCGGATCACGTTGCGACACCTGATTACCCATACCGCGGGCTTCGTATACGACATCTGGAGCCCCGAGATGGGCCGATACATGGAGAAGAGGGGGGTACCAGGCATCATCTCCTGCCAGAACGCCGCGCTGATGTTGCCGCTGGTCTTCGATCCCGGCGACAGGTGGGACTATGGCATCGGCATCGATTGGGTCGGCAAGGCGGTCGAACGGGCGAGCGGCCAGTCACTCGGCGACTTTTTCGCGGAGCATATCTTCGGACCGGTCGGGATGACGGATACCGGGTTCACCGTGACCTCCGATCGTCGTGCGCGGCTCGCCGGCATGCACGCGCGAGCCGAGAACGGAATGCTAAGTCCGATCCCCTTTGAACTGCCGCAGGAGCCGGAATTCCAAATGGGCGGCGGCGGGCTGTACGGTACGGCCGAGGATTATCTTGCATTCGAGCGGCTGTTCCTCAACCAGGGCCGCGCCGATGGTCGGCAGGTGCTGCGCCCCGAGACGGTCCAGCTGATGTCGCAGAACGCCATCGGTGGTCTTGACGTGCGGCTACTCAAGACCGTCGTTCCGGCCTACTCGAACGACGCCGAATTTTTCCCGGGGATGGTTAAGAAATGGGGGCTTGGCTTCATGATCTCGACCGAAGCGGTGCCGGGCGGGCGTGGGCCTGGCAGCCTCGCCTGGGCCGGGCTGGGCAACTCCTATTTCTGGATCGACCCGGCGAAGGGCATCGCCGGCGTTATCCTGATGCAGCTGATCCCGTTCGCCGACCCCAAGGCGCTGGCGCTGCTCGACGGCTTCGAGAAAGCGCTCTACGCAGCGTTAGGCTAGCCTTCGCGTCAGCGGCTCGCCAACGCTCGGGCAAGCTGGCTCACCGCCTCCTGATGCCTTTCGTTTCTGATCTCCGCGAAATTTCGGGCGATCTCAAGCAGCATGCGCTGGTGTGGTGTGACCTGCCGCGGACCTTCCTGCCCGACGCCTTCGTAGAAGTAGCTGATCGGCGCGCTCAGTGCCCGGGCGATCTCAAACAGCCTGCCGGCCGATACCCGATTGATCCCGCGCTCGTATTTGTGCGCTTGCTGATAGGTAACGCCGATCATCTCGGCGAGCTGTTGCTGGGTCAGGCCCAGCATGATGCGGCGCTCGCGAATCCGTGCCCCGACATGATCGTCGATGGCGGCGGTTGACCGCCCTCTCTTCGGCTTAGCCATGCTCCTCACCGTGTTTATCTGCCCAAAACGCGCTGATCGTGGCCGTCATCGCTATCAACGCGATAGCGACCGATTAATTCCGAGAGGTTCGACCGAGCGGCCATAAGAGCGCTATCAGAGACGCACCAACGCCCACAATGAGCGAAAGCGGGAGTTCGAGCTTCCGATAATCGCGAAAATGGTATCCCCCCGGTCCCATGACAAGGGTGTTCGGTTTGACGACCGCAACACACCTCCGCCTCGGTCAGCTCGCAACCAGCAAGATGGACCGGTTAGAGCGTTTCAGGATATCCGCTGCCGCGTCGCCGAAGAACAGCGTGGCACCCGGGCGGGGACTAACACCCATGGCGATTAGATTGTGCTCCCCGGTTCTCAGTTGCCGCAGGATGGCCTCCTCGGCCTCGGCGTGCGCGCGGACAGCCGTCCGCACCGGCACGCCAAACTGATCGCCGAGGCGGACGGCGTCGCGCAGGATCGCCTCTTCGTTGGTGCCGATGCCGCCCCAATCTGCGCCAAAGCCGCGAACCACGCCGCGCCGCCGTGATGGCTGTCCCCTCCTCGCCACGTGCAATACCGTAACCGACCCGAGGCTTGCGCGCGCGAGCGCCAGAGCCACCTCGGCGCCGCGCCGCGAATGTGGGGTACCGGTAATCGGAACGAGGATGTCGAGGTGGGTTGCGGCGACCGGCTCGGCATGATGAGGTCCACGCGCGATAGCGATCGCCAGAGGACCCTCGAAGGCGGCGCCGAGGTGCGCGACCTGCGGATCGATTTCGCCATCGGCGGCCACAGCCCGCTCGACTCCGATCAGGAGGAGGTCGTAACTCTTCCTCGCCTCTTCTGCGATCGCTTGTCCTGTCAGCTCCCCGCGCAGCCGCGTCGTAATGTCGACCAGGGCCTCCACGGCGCCGGCACCTGCGCTCTCGATCTCGGCGGCGCGGGCCGTGTCTTCGACAATCGAGTCGATCTCTTCGGGGGTACCGGGCCGCACCTGGCCATCCTGCGGGACCGCCCTGGGTACAAGCTGCAGCACTGTGCTCGGGATCCTTCGCGAGCCCGAAAGCAACCCGGCCAGGCGCGAGGCAAACCGGCCGTTCTCGCTCTGGTCGACTGCGACGAGCAGACGTTCGATATTGCTGACGAAGCCGCGCGCTTCGAACTCTTCGCGTTCGATCCGCGCTTTTTCGTCAGGGCGGAGCGGCAGGCGCGCCAGCGCCCAGCGCAGCATCGGGGGCATCGCCATGGTCGTGACCACCGCCATGGCCACGATGATGGTGAAGAGGTCTTTGTTGAGCGCGCCCACCGCCAGGCCGAGCGACGCGACGATGACCTCGGTCGATCCGCGGGCGTTCATACCCCAGCCGAGAGCCACCGACTCGCGCCACGTCAGACCGCCGATGGCGCCGCCGATAAACGCCCCACTGAATTTGCCAAGGCTGGCAATAGCGATAAAGCCGAGCGCGAGGAGCAGCAGCGACGGATTTCCCAGCACCCGAAGATCGGCATTAAGTCCCGCCATCCCGAAAAATACTGGCATGAAAAGTGCGGTGATCAGCCCACGCAGTTGCTCGTCGATGTGGCGGGTGAGGATTGGGGATTGGCCAACGAGAATGCCGGAGACAAATGCCCCGAGCACGGTGTGCACGCCTATCGCATGAGTGATCAGCGCTATGATCCCCATCACGACCAGAATGGTCGTGATGACCGGCACTTCACTGATCAGCGTGTCATTGGCCCACCGGATCAGGAAAAACACCAGCCGCCTGCCGACCGTAAAGCTCGCTGCCAGAAACAGCGCGGTCCCGACGATGCTCCGAGTGAGCGAGGCTGCATCGACGCTCCCGTGAAGTGCGAGACCGAAAGTCACCGCCATGATGATCCAGCAGGCGGTGTCGTCAATTATCGCCGAGGTAACGATCAATTGGCCGACAGTACGGCGCATGAAGTTCATCTCGCGCACGACCATCGCGACAATCTTGACCGAGGAGATCGACAGCGCGGTTCCAAGGAAAAGCGACGTGACGAGACGCTGCTCTTGGTTCGGCAGCATGGACTCCGGGAGCAATTCGCCGAGAACAAAGCCGCACACAAAGGGCACGGCGATGCCGGTGAGGGACACGCTAAGAGCGACCCGGCGCGACTTTCGCACCACCGACAAGTCGGTTTCCATGCCGGTCAGGAGCAACAGCATCAGGATGCCGAGCTGCGAGATGGCCTCGATCATCGCCTTCTGCTCGCGATCCGGCGGGAAGATCACGTGCTGGAGCTGAGGCCACAGCTGACCTAGCACCGAAGGACCGAGCAGGATTCCGGCGATCAGCTGGCCCATCACAGCTGGCTGGCCGATCCGCAACATGGCTTCACCCAACACGCGCCCGACAGCCAACAGCAGAATGATCTGGCCTAGAAACACCGCCTCCGAGGAACCGGCGTGAGACGCCGCTCCGCCCATCCATCACTCTCCTGGCCCACCCGTTACGGGGTGAACGTGACTGCGATGGGAATGGCTCCGTGACGCGGCGCTTGCCGGGGGCCGCGAGACGACGGCAAGCTGGGTCAACATCGCTTTTCAGAGGACCCGATGATTCAACCGGTCGGCTTGTCCCGCGGGCTCACCAATTATGGCGACCCCGATTTCGCTCTCTACCTGCGGCGATCGTTTGCTCGCTCGATGGGCTATTCGAGCGAGCTCTTGGCCCGTCCGGTGATCGGCATCGCCGACAGCTCTTCGGGGTTCAACAACTGCCACCGGCACCTTCCCGAGCTCATCGAGGCCGTCAAGCGCGGCGTGCTGGCGATGGGCGGCTTGCCGCTGACCTTTCCGACGATTTCGCTCGGGGAGGTGTTCTTGAACCCGACAAGCCTGATGTTCCGCAATCTGATGGCGGTGGACACGGAGGAGATGATCCGCGCCCAGCCGATGGATGCAGTTGTGCTCGTAGGCGGTTGCGACAAGACCGTGCCGGCCCAGCTGATGGGGGCGATTTCAGCCAACCGGCCGGCGATCGGGCTCGTCGCCGGGCCGATGATGACATCGCGTTGGCATGGCGAGCGGCTGGGTGCCTGTACCGATTGCCGCCGTTTCTGGGCCAAGTATCGCGCCGGAGAGATCGACGCCGACGAAATCCATGACATCGAAGCTAACCTCGCGACGACCGCCGGGACCTGCCCGGTAATGGGGACGGCAAGCACGATGGCTTCGATCTCCGAAGCCCTCGGTATGATCCTGCCGGGCAGTGCTGCGATGCCCGCCGTCCATGCCGACCGGTTGCGCGCCGCCGAGGCGACCGGCCGCGCCGCGATGCAACTCGCCCGCAATGGTCTCACGCCGGACCGCATCGTTACGCCCCAATCGGTCGAGAACGCCCTTCGGGTGCTGATGGCGATCGGGGGCTCCACCAATGCCGTCTTGCATCTGACCGCGATCGCCGGCAGGGCCGGTATCGACCTCGACCTGGGCCGGTTGAACGAGATCAGCGACTCGACCCCGGTCCTCGTCGATTTGAAGCCGACCGGTCCACACTACATGGAGGATCTGTTCGCGGCCGGTGGAATCGGCGCGGTGCTGCGTGAGCTGAAACCGCTCTTGCACCTAGATTGCATGACCGTAGCCGGCGAGACGGTCGGCCAGCGTCTTGCGGTGGAAACAGGGCCCGTCGACCGTTCGGTGATCACGTCGTTCGCGGATCCGCTGCAGCCGAAGGGCGGTCTCGTAGCGTTGTTTGGCTCGCTCGCGCCTAGGGGCGCGATCTTCAAGCGCTCGGCGGCCGACCCAAAGCTGTTCGAGAAGGAGGGACGCGCCGTCGTCTTCACCTCGCTCGAAGATCTGTCGGCCCGGATCGACGACCCGGACCTCGCCGTCACCCCGGACGATTTTCTGGTATTGCAGAATGCCGGCCCACTGAGTGCGTCGGGCATGCCCGAGGCTGGCTACCTGCCGATCCCGGGAAAATTGGCGCGGGCCGGGGTCAAGGACATGGTCCGTATCTCCGACGCGCGCATGAGCGGTACGGCCTATGGTTCGATCGTGCTGCACGTGACCCCCGACGCGGCGAGCGGCGGCCCACTCGCCAAGGTCCGCGACGGCGATCACATTCGCCTCTCGGTCGCCGATCGTCGCCTCGACTTGCTGGTCTTTCCGGAGGAGCTGGCACGCCGCCCCATCACGCCGCCGCCCGTACCCGAGCGCGGCTATGCACGGCTCTACCGAGAAGAAATCCTGCAGGCCGACCGCGGCTGCGATTTTGACTTTCTACGCAAGCAGCCGCTCCGGAAGGTGCTGCGATGAACGACGAGCGCGGATGGCGTATTTCCTGCAGCAGCTGATTAATGGGCTGACGCTGGGGTCGATCTATGGGCTGATCGCCATCGGCTACACGATGGTCTACGGCATCATCGGAATGATCAATTTCGCCCATGGCGAGATCTACATGATCGGCGCCTTCATTTCGATCATCGCCTTTTTGGTGCTGGGTTTGATCGGCGTCAGCTACGTGCCGCTCGCCTTAGCCCTGGTTTTGTTGACGACGATGCTGTTCACCGCGATCTACGGATGGACTGTGGAGCGCGTCGCCTATCGGCCATTGCGCGGGTCGTTCCGGCTCGCGCCCCTGATATCGGCAATCGGCACCTCGATCTTTCTGCAGAATTACGTGCAGATCCTGCAAGGCGCGCGGGAAAAGCCGATGCTGCCCGTCGTTCAGGGCGGGTTCACGATCTTCGAGAGCGGCGGTTTCGCCGTTCGCCTCAGCTATCTGCAGCTTCTCATCATGTTGGTGACGTTAGCGCTGATGGCCGGGTTTTCGACCTTCATCGCGACCACCCCGCTCGGCCGCGCGCAACGTGCCTGCGAGCAGGACATGCAGATGGCCGCGCTGCTCGGGGTCGATGTCGACCGGGTGATCTCGATGACCTTTGTGATGGGTGCGGCACTCGCGGCCGTCGCCGGATTGATGGTCACCCTCTATTACGGAGTCGTCGATTTCTTCATCGGCTTTCTTGCCGGGGTAAAAGCTTTTACCGCCGCGGTCCTTGGCGGCATCGGCTCGCTGCCGGGAGCGATGCTGGGCGGCATTCTGATCGGGCTTATCGAGGCTTTCTGGTCCGGCTATTTCTCGGTCGAATACAGGGACGTTTCCGTCTTCGTGGTCCTCATCCTCGTGCTGGTCTTTCGTCCGACGGGCCTGCTCGGCCGGCCTGAGCTGGAAAAGGTGTGATGGCGGCCGCCTCCGGGCTTGCCGTCGAAAATTCTGCGCGGGCGACCCTCGACTGGACGGCGCGCCTCAAGGACGCAGTCCTGGCGGCGCTGGTCGCCACCCTTCTCGCCCTGCCGCTGGTCGGTGTCCAAACCTATGACATCGGCGGCGGCGCGCTCGGCATACGCACGCATTTTGATTGGGTCGCTATAGCCGCCGCCGTGGTCTTTGCTGGTCGGCTGGCGCTGCATCGCCGGCAGCGCCTGCATCGCGGAGGGGAAAGCGGCGGCGAGACGGTCTTTACCCGCCTCGCGGCCTGGGGCAATCGCCGGGCACTGCCGATAACCCTTACCGGGATCGCGTTCGCCGTCGCCTTGCCGTTTCTGCCGTTCTCCTCGCGCTATCTGATCGATCTCGGGACCACCGTGCTGATCTATGTCATGCTCGGCTGGGGTCTCAACGTGGTCGTCGGGCTCGCCGGTCTGCTCGATCTCGGTTACGTCGCGTTCTACGCCGTCGGCGCCTATACCTTCGCCCTGTTGGCGCGCGACCTCGGGCTTACTTTTTGGCAGGGATTGCCGTTCTCGGGCCTGGTAGCAGCCAGCTTCGGGGTCATCCTGGGGTTTCCCGTGCTGCGGCTACGCGGCGATTATCTCGCAATCGTCACCCTCGGCTTCGGCGAGATCATCCGCATCGTCTTGTTAAACTGGTCACCGGTCACCGGTGGTCCGAATGGGATCTCGGACATCCCGCGGCCCTCGTTCTTCGGCCTGCCCTTCGCTCGCGCGGCGCCCGAAGGTGTGAGGACCTTCCATCAGTTCTTTGGCGTTGAATTCTCCCCGGCTCAGCGCGTCACGTATATCTATTTCGTCATCCTGACATTGGCGCTCGTCACCAACCTGTTCACTTTGCGCCTGCGCAGGCTGCCAATCGGTCGCGCTTGGGAAGCCCTGCGCGAGGACGAGGTCGCCTGTCGCGCGTTGGGCATCAATCCGACCAATGTCAAGCTCTCCGCTTTTGGCATCGGCGCGATGCTCGGCGGCTTTGCCGGCTGCTTCTTTGCGACACGGCAGGGTTTCATCAGCCCCGAGAGCTTCACCTTTATCGAATCGGCGACAATCCTTGCGATCGTCGTGCTGGGCGGCATGGGGAGCCAGATGGGGGTTGTGCTCGCCGCGATCCTGCTGGTCAGTTTGCCCGAGTTCGGCCGCGCCTTTGCCGAGTTCCGCATGCTGATCTTTGGTGCGGCGATGGTCGCGATCATGGTGTGGCGCCCGCGCGGGCTGTTGGCGCATCGCGAGCCCTCGCTGCGCCTCCGTGCGGGGCGCTCGGCCACACCGTGACCGGCGCGACCGAACTTGGAGGGCTGTTGCTCGCGGTCGAGCATCTAACGATGCGCTTCGGCGGGCTGACCGCGGTCCACGATCTTTCGTTCAATGCCTACTCGCGCGAGATCACCGCTATCATCGGACCGAACGGCGCCGGCAAGACCACCGTCTTCAACTGCCTTACCGGCTTCTATAAGCCGAGCGCCGGTCGACTCATGATGCACGTCGACGGCGAAGCGCTGCTGCTCGAACGGATGGACGGCTTCAGGATCGCCCGACAGGCCGGTATCGCCCGCACCTTCCAAAACATACGCCTGTTTGCCGGGATGACGGTTCTCGAAAACCTGATCGTCGCCCAACACAATTTGTTGATGTCGGCGAGCCTGTTCTCGATCGCCGGGCTCTTCGGGCTGCCGCGCTACCGCTCGGCCGAGCGAGCTGCCGTCGAGCGCGCCTGCCATTGGCTCGATAAGGTCGGGTTGATCGAGCGCGCCGACTGGACGGCCGGAACATTGCCTTACGGCGCCCAACGCCGCCTGGAGATCGCCCGCGCGCTGTGCACCGGTCCGGCGCTGCTCTGTCTTGACGAACCTGCCGCCGGTCTCAACCCCCGCGAGTCGGCCGAGCTAAACGAGCTACTGCTCACGATTCGCGGCGAGGAGAAGATCGGGATCCTGTTGATCGAGCACGACATGAGCGTGGTGATGGGGATCTCGGATCGCATCATCGTCCTCGACTATGGGCGCAAGATCGCCGACGGAACGCCGGCCGAGGTACGTGCCGATCCCAACGTTATCAAAGCCTATCTCGGCGAGGAGGAGCTGGGCAAGGTGCCCGAGACGACCGCCGCCGATCTTCACATCCGCCGATGATGCTGACGATCTCTGGCGTCCATGCCTTCTACGGCAACATCGAAGCACTTAAGGGGGTCGATCTCGAAGTCCAGGCCGGCGAGATCGTCACCCTGATTGGCGCTAACGGGGCCGGCAAATCGACGTTGCTGATGACGGTTTGCGGCCGGCCACGCGCCGCTGCCGGGCAGATCCTGTTCGAGGGCCGCGATATTACCCGGCTGGCGACGTTCGAAATCGTGCGGCTCGGGATCGCGCAGGCGCCTGAAGGGCGGCGCATCTTTTCACGCATGACCGTGCTCGAGAATCTCCAAATGGGGGCGACGGTCGCCGATCGGACGTCATTCGACGAGGATCTGGCCCGCATCTTTGAATTGTTCCCGATCCTCGATCAGCGCCGGGGACAGCGCGGCGGGACGCTTTCGGGCGGCGAGCAGCAGATGTTGGCCATCGCCCGTGCGCTGATGAGCCGTCCGCGGCTGTTGCTGCTCGACGAGCCCTCGCTCGGATTGGCGCCTCTTATGGTCAAGCAGATCTTTGGCGCGATCCGGGAAATCAACGAGCGTCAGAAGACGACTGTGTTGCTGGTCGAGCAGAACGCGCACCACGCGCTAAAGCTTGCTGATCGCGGCTATGTCATGCAGACCGGGCGGATCACGCTGAGCGGCAGCGGCACCGAGTTGCTGGCCAACCCCGAGGTTCGCGCGGCCTACCTCGAAGGAGGACGGTCGTGACCGCCCTCCTCGGCGGCGAGATCGCTTCGGTCTTGACGATGACGGCGGCCCTGTTCGGCGGTGCCGCCTTCCTGACGGGTCAGGCGCTCGCCCAGAGCTGGCGACCGGCTTGGCAAATCCTGCCCGTTGCGTTGCTTCTCGCCGTGGCGGATCGGTTTCTTCTCTATGCGTTGTTTGACGCCGAACTCGCCTCACTAAGCGGTTTCCTGATTGCCGCAGCGATACTCGGCGCGATTTTGCTGGCGGCTTACTACCTCACGCGCGCCCGGAAGATGGTGCAGCAATATCCCTGGCTCTACGAGCGCAGCGGGCCGTTCGGTTGGCGCGAGAAGTAGCCCCACGCACCTCGCGCCGAGCTACCACGGGTTCGCGCGCTCCGCCAGGCCATGTTACAGTGGTCGCAACGTCATGGCGAAGGGAGGGAAATTCATGAACCCCTATGTCCGTTCCGTCATCCTGGCTGCGTCGCTCGCGCTCGGCGCCGGTGGCGTCAAAGCGCAGGATATCCCGATCGCGGTGGTCGGACCGGTCACCGGCTCGAACGCCGCTCTGGGTGAGCAGATGACGCACGGCGCCAAGATGGCGGTTGCCGACATCAATGCCAAAGGCGGAGTGCTCGGCAAAAAGCTCGATCTGATTATCGCCGACGATGCTTGCGATCCGAAGCAGGCGGTGGCCGCAGCCAACGATGTGGTCGGCAAGAAAGTGGTCTTTGTCGCCGGACATTACTGCTCCTCTTCGTCGATCCCGGCCTCCGCGGTCTACAACGAGGCCGGCGTGCTGCAGATGACCCCGGCCTCGACGAACCCGGCCCTGACCGATAATGCGGCCAAGAAGGGTTGGAACAACGTGTTCCGGTCCTGCGGCCGCGACGATGTGCAGGGCGGCATCGCCGGCAAGTATCTCGCCGATCATTACAAGGGAAAACGGGTGGCGATCGTGCACGACAAGACCGCGTACGGCAAGGGGATCGCCGACGAGACCAAGAAAGCGATGAACGCCGCCGGCTTGAAGGAGGCGATGTATGAAGCGATTACCCAGGGTGACAAGGACTTCTCGGCGCTGATCAGCAAGATGAAACAGGCGAATATCGACGCTATCTATTTCGGCGGTTACCAGACCGAGGCCGGGCTGATCGTGCGCCAGGCACACGACCAGGGTTTGCAAGCACAGTTTATCGGTGCCGACGCGCTGGTCACTGAGGAATTCTGGAAGATTTCCGGGCCGGCGGGCGAGGGGACGCTGATGACCTTCCCGCCCGATCCGCGCAACGTGCCGGCAGCCAAGGCAGTTGTCGACAAGTTCACGGCCGAGGGATACAACCCGGAGGGCTACACCCTTTATACTTACGCGGCGATTCAGGCCTTTGCCGCAGCGGCGAACAAAGCCAAGTCACTCAAAGTCGACGATTTGTCAAAGGCGCTGAAGTCGATGACCGTCGACACGGTCATTGGACCGCTCAGTTGGGACAAGAAAGGCGACATCACGGACCCAAGATACGTCTTCTATGTCTGGAAGGGCGGCAAATACGCCGAGATGTGAGTAATGATCCGTCATTCCCGCAAAATTAGCGGTGACCCTGGACCCCCGCTTTCGCGGGGGTGACGGTAACCCATTGTAAATACACGCTCAGTTTCGGTACGTACCAAGTCGTCAGTCGATCTCTCGATGGGTTATAATGCGGCCACGTCAGAGCTAATTCTTGGCTCGGGCCGCTTGGCGGCCGGTGCCTCGCCCCAATCCGATTTTTTTGGCAAACTCGGAGCGTCTCTCGGCATAATTCGGTGCCACCATCGGGTAATCCGGCGACAGGCCCCATTTTGAGCGGTATTCGTCTGGCGTCATATTGTAGGTGGACCGAAGATGCCTTTTCAGCATCTTCAGCTTCTTGCCGTCTTCTAGACAAATCAGGAATTCTGGGGTGACCGATTTTCGAATTGGCACCGCTGGTTTCAGCAGCTCCGGCTGCGGTGGAGCGACCTGTCCCTCCAACGACTTTAAAGAGCCGTAGACGGCGTTGATGACCTCGGTCAGCTGCGCTGCCGGCAACGTATTGTTGCTGACGTAGGCTGCAACCAAATCCGCCGTCATCCGCAGCAACTCTTCCTCTGTTATCTTCGGTGCTGCCGTTTCTGCCATCTGTCGCCCCGATTTCTAGAAGGTTCAACCTAGCGTTCATAATCGCAGCGCGAATTTCTTGTGTCAACTGATACCTGTGGGAAAAGACAATACTAGTCATTTTCAGGTTGACCGGGTGGTCTCTCCCTGCTTCGCGTCCAGGTTATCTCGAGTGTCGCTTGGCAACGCGATCTGTGGTAGGCGGCTGGTGTCCCTGGTCGAGATCTGGTAGAACGATGGCGGTCGCAGGCGCGTCGCGCTGAGACGGGCTGCGAATGATTGCGTCTGATCGTCACCTAGCCTCCGCGAAGTCCTTGGTGCGGCGGCTCGCCCGCCACTCCAACGAGCGGTCCTTTGATGCCCTCAACTCCATTTTCCTCGCCGAGCTCCGCCGTTGACGGCTTTTGCTCCGCCGCCCTGTTCGAGGCCGATCCCGAGCTGGCAGAGGCGATCGATCGCGAGCGCGATCGCCAGCAATGGCAGATCGAACTGATCGCCAGCGAGAACATCGTCTCGCCGGCGGTGCTGGAGGCGCAGGGCTCGGTGCTGACCAACAAATACGCGGAGGGCTATCCCGGTCGCCGCTATTACGGCGGCTGCGAGTTCGTCGATGCCGCCGAAAGGCTCGCGATCGAGCGCGCCAAGCGGCTGTTCAGGTGTCCCTTCGCAAATGTCCAGCCGCATTCCGGGGCCCAGGCGAACCAGGCAGTGTTCTTGGCACTGCTGGCGCCAGGCGATACCATCCTGGGGATGGCGCTTGCCGCGGGCGGGCATCTGACGCACGGCGCGCGACCGAACCTCTCGGGTAAGTGGTTCAATGCACTCTCTTACAGTGTCCGGCCCGAGGATGGGCGTATCGATTTCGACGAAGTTGAGCGTCTGGCCGAAGCGCACCGGCCTCGGCTGATCATCGCGGGCGGCAGCGCCTATTCGCGCATCATCGACTTCGCTCGGTTTCGCAGGATCGCGGATGCGGTCGGCGCCTATCTGATGGTCGACATGGCGCATTTCGCCGGGCTGGTCGCCGGCGGGGTTTACCCGAGCCCGCTGCCGCACGCGCATGTTGTGACGGCCACCACGCACAAGACCTTGCGGGGGCCGAGAGGTGGTTTGATCCTGTCCGATGACGAGGAGATCGGCAGGCGGATCGACGCGGCGGTCTTCCCCGGGCTACAGGGTGGTCCGCTGATGCATGTGATCGCCGCCAAGGCGGTCGCTTTGCGCGAGGCCTCGGAACCCGCATTCAAGCGGTACGCGGGCGAGGTCATAAAGAACGCCAAGG
>Ga0182037_10000742_pt1 | contig 16248 bp, 18 predicted proteins | sample sta12Cox44000082_FD_125974 | JGI IMG/M metagenome (GOLD analysis project Ga0182037, IMG submission 125974) | Lab enrichment of tropical soil microbial communities from Luquillo Experimental Forest, Puerto Rico - statoxic.12C.oxic.44.000.082 | ecosystem: Environmental > Terrestrial > Soil >... | reverse complement strand
GGACGGCGCGACACTCGAGCCGCTCAAGGTCGTCTCGACGCGCGGCATGACCTACGACACGCAGGAATATCATCCCGAGCCGCGCGTCGCATCCATCGTCGCCTCGCATTACAAACCGGAGTTCGTCGTCAACGTCAAGGAGACCGGGCAAACCCTGCTGGTCAACTATGAGGATATCAAGAATCTGAAGGTGACAGCGATCGAGGCCGAGCGCTTTCTGCATGATGGCGGCTTCGACAAGAGCGGCCGCTATTTCCTGGTCGCGGCAAACGCCCGTCATCGCGTTGCGATCATCGATACCAAGGAAGACAAACTGGTTAGCGTGATCAACTCTGGAGGGCAGACGCCGCATCCTGGACGCGGGGCCAACTTCATTCATCCGAAATACGGGCCTGTCTGGGCCACCAGTCATCTCGGCAGCGAGACCATTTCCTTCATCGGCACGGACCCGGAAAAGCACAAGGAGTATGCCTGGAAGGTCGTGCAGACGGTAGATGGCCAGGGCGGCGGCTCGCTATTCATCAAGACGCACCCGAAGTCGGAGAATCTTTATATCGACACGCCGCTCAACACCGATGCCGAAATCTCGTCTTCGATTGCCGTGTTCAAGATCAAGGATCTCGCCAAGGAGAAGCCTGAATACAAGGTTCTCCCGATCGGTCAGTGGTCTGGGATTTCCGAGGGCGCACGGCGGGTGGTGCAGGGCGAGTTCAACAAGGATGGGACTGAAATCTGGTTTTCCGTGTGGAACAACAAGGCGCAGGAATCCGCGATCGTCGTGGTTGACGACAAGACACTGGCGCTGAAGACGGTGATCCGTGACAAGCGGCTGGTGACGCCGACCGGAAAGTTCAACGTCTACAACACGCGTAACGACATCTATTGATGTCGCTCGACTCAAGAGATGGTGCGGGAGACCTCCGCACCATCTCGATCTGAAGAATGAAGCGGCCGGAGCGCGGTAATGGGTGCTGGAAAGGTCTATCTGGTCGGGGCGGGTCCGGGCGATCCCGAGCTTCTCACGCTGAAGGCGGTGCGCGCCATCGGCGAGGCGGATGCGGTCGTGTACGACCGTCTGGTGCCGCAAGGCATCCTGGCCACGATCCGCGACGGAGTGACGCGGATCAATGTCGGGAAGCGTGCTGACTTCCATCCGGTGCCGCAGGCGGAGATCAATGACATCTTGGTTCGGCTCGCACGCGCCGGGCGCATTGTGGTGCGGCTCAAGGGCGGTGATCCCTTCATCTTCGGCCGCGGCTCCGAGGAGGCGGCGGAGCTTGAGGCGGCCGGCATTTCGTACGAGATCATTCCGGGCATCACGGCGGCGCAGGGCTGCGCGGCGTCAGCGCGCATCCCCTTGACGCATCGCGGGCTCGCCAGTGGCGTGCGCTTTGTCACCGGGCATCGCAAGGCCAACGAGCCGCTTGATCTCGACTGGGACAGCCTCGCCGATCCCGACACCACACTCGTTGTCTATATGGGGCGCGCGAATGTCGAGGAGATAGCGCGTAATTTGATGGTGCGGGGGTTGCCGGCGGACACGCCGGTCCTTGCGGTGTGTCAAGGAACGACCGAGCAGGAGCGGCGAATATGCACCCGCCTTGAAGGGCTCCAAGGGAGCGTGCGGGAGGCAGCTTTCAGCGGGCCGGTGCTATTCATTATCGGCCGGGTCGTCGCCATCGCCATGGAGCGGAGCGAGCTTGAAAATGCAACGGATGCCGCTGCGATGTCGACCGTGGCCTAGTGTCGCGTTCGCTGTGATAGCCGCGACGACTTCGGCGTCGGCGGGCGAGGCTGCGCCCGATACGGCGAGACTATCGAATTTAGTGCGGCAGGACTGCGGCTCGTGTCACGGGCTCACCCTGAAAGGGGGGCTCGGCAAGCCGTTGACGTCCGAGTATTTGCGTGCCTGGAGCCGCGAGCAACTCATCGGCATTGTGCTGGATGGCGCGCCGGGCACGCCGATGCCGCCATGGCGTCCGGTGATCAGCGAGGCGGACGCGCGCTGGATCGTCGACCGGCTTCAGCAAGGAAACCTGCCATGAGGATTTATGCACGCCTGTTATTGGCCTTGCTGTTGATCCTGCCGGCGATGGCGCGCGGCGACGGATTGCGCGGCACCGGCAATCTCGGGCTCGTGGTCGAGCGTGCGACCGGTTCGGTGCTTATTGTAGATGCGACCAGCCGGAAAGCGGTGGGCCGCGTCGAGGGCCTCGGCGATCTCTCCCACGCTTCGGCGGTGTTCTCGCCGGACCAGCGCTATGCCTATGTGTTCGGACGCGATGGTGGGTTGACCAAGGTGGACCTGCTCACATCGTCTATTGCCAAACGCATCGTGCAGGCGGGAAATTCGATCGGCGGCGCGATCTCCGACGACGGCGAATTGATCGCCGTTTCGAACTATGAACCGGGCGGTGTGCGCATATTCGATGCCCAGACGCTTGACGCCGTCGCCGGCATTCCTGCGATCGGCGTCGACGGAAAGGCCTCGAAAGCGCTCGGTCTCGTCGATCTTCCGGGGCGGCGCTTTGCCTTTGCACTTTATGATGCCGGCGAAATCTGGATCGCGGATTTGTCCGCGCCCGAAACTCCGGCGATTACCAAGCTGACCGGGATCGGCAAGCTGCCTTACGACGGTAACGTCACGCCGGACGGCAGGCATTACCTCGCCGGCCTGTTCGGTGAGGACGGCGTCGTGCATGTCGATACCTGGCAATCGCCGTTGCACGCCGAGCGTATCCTCAACGGCTACGGTCGCGGCGAAGAAGCGTTGCCCGTTTACAAGATGCCGCATCTCGAGGGCTGGGCTGCGGTCGGTGACAAGCTCTTGCTCCCCTCCATTGGCTATCACGAATTGATCGCGGTGGATTTGCGCAGTTTCACCGAAGCCGGCCGCGTCGCGACCCATGGCCAACCGGTGTTCGCGGTGGCGCGACCGGACGGGCGCTACGTCTGGGTCAATTTCGCGCATCCGCTGAACGACACCATCGATATCGTCGATACCGAAAGCCTCAAGGTCATCCACCGCTTCGCGCCGGGTCCGGCAGTTCTGCACATGGAGTTCACCCCGCGCGGCAACGAGGTCTGGGTCTCGGTGCGCGATGCCGATCGCGTCGACGTCTACGATGCCGCGACATTCGCCAGGAAGGCTGAAATCCCCGCGCAAAAGCCGTCGGGAATCTTTTTCACCGCGCGCGCGACGAGGATCGGGCAATGACGCCGACCCCGCGCGAACTTGAATTGATCGACCGCTGGCAACACGATTTCCCGTTGGTCGAGCGGCCCTTCGAAATCGTCGGACGCTCGGCGGCGCTTGGTCAGGACGAGACGATCCGGGTTTTCCGTCGGATGCGCGAGCACAATGTGATCTCGCGCATTGGCGCCGTGGTTCGGCCGAACACCATCGGAGCCAGCACGCTGGCGGCGCTGCAGGTACCCCCGGAAAGGTTGAACCGGGTTGCCGATATCGTTGGCAGCGAACCGTTCGTCAGTCACAATTACGAGCGCGAACACGCCCTGAATCTCTGGTTTGTGATTGCAGCTCTCGACCGTAAAGCGATTGTTGCGACGATCCGGACCATCGAGGAGCGGACCGGGCTCGACGTCATCGACCTTCCGATGCTGCAGGCCTATCATCTGGGCCTCGGCTTCCCGCTTGGTGCAGGCCGACCGCCGCGGCGAACGCCGGTCAACTTCGCCTGGCACTACAAGCCGAATCCGCTGGACCGGAACATCCTTGCCGCGATCGAGAACGGGTTGCCGCTCGTTGCGAATCCCTATCGGGCGGTGGCCGACGCGCTCGAACTGGAGGAAGTCGATGTCATCGCGCGACTGGAGCATCTCATCGCGAGCGGCGTGGTAACGCGCTTCGGCTGTGTCGTGCGCCACGACAAGCTCGGCTACAAGGCCAATGCGATGGCGGTGTGGGACGTGCCAGACAAGATGATCGACGCTGTCGCCGGAACGTTTGCGCGCCATCCGAGCGTCACGCTGTGCTATCGGAGGCCGCGCCACCGGCCGATCTGGCCCTACAATCTGTTCTGCATGGTGCATGCGAAATCGCGCAGCGACGCCTATGCTGCGATCGACGACATCAATCTGCAAGCCGATACGGGCTTGATCAAGCAAGCCGTGCTGTTTTCAAAGCGTTGCTTCAAACAGCGCGGTGCGGTTTTCTCCGATCTGAGGAGAGCAGGCTGATGTCCGTTATCGATCCGACAGGGCGTGCGATCATCAACGGCCTGCAGGGAGGATTTCCCCTGACGCAGCAGCCGTTTCGCGATGCCGGCGCGACGCTCGGGCTTAGCGAAGGCGAACTGATCGACGGCGTCGGCGACCTGATCGAGGCCGGACAATTGAGCCGGTTCGGGCCGCTGTGGAACGCGGAACTGCTGGGCGGCGGCGTATGCCTTGCCGCCATGGCTGTGCCGTCCCAGCGTTTCGACGAGGTGGCTGGAATGGTCAACGCGCACCCGGAGGTCGCGCATAATTATGAGCGCGGCCATGCGCTCAACATGTGGTTCGTCGTGTCGGCCGAGAACGCCGAGCGGATCGATGAGGTGATCGCGAACATCGAGCGAGAAACTGGCCTTGCGGTGCACGCCATGCCCAAGACCCGCGAATTTTTCGTCGGATTCCGCGCCGAGGTATGAGCATGCTGGATGAAATCGACCGCAGACTGATCGTCGCCACGCAAGCCGGACTTCCGCTCGAGAGTGAGCCCTATCGGGTGATTGCGCGTCAGCTCGGCCTAGACGAATCCGACGTCATCGGCCGCCTGCAAAGGCTTCTCGACAGCGGCGCGATCCGCCGGATCGGCGCGATTCCCAACCACTATGCGCTCGGTTTCACGGCCAATGGCATGTCGGTGTGGGACGTGGCGGACGACGCGGTTGCCGATATTGGCGCGAAGGTTGGCGCGCTCGACTTCGTGACGCATTGCTATGAGCGTCCGCGACACCCGCCGCTTTGGCCCTACAATCTTTTCGCCATGGTGCATGGCAGGACCCGTGACGAGGTGAGGGGCAAGGTCGAAGAGATTGCCGGACTGATAGGCGCCGCGGCGCGCGCGCACGATGTGTTGTTCTCCACCCGGATCCTGAAGAAGACCGGTCTTCGCATAACTGCCTGATCGAGGGAGAGCGTCATGTTCCGCCTGAGCCAATATCTGCGCGAGCTGGATGAGCCGACGCCGAGCGGACCGGCGCGACAGCCGCCCGGCCCGGTGGTGATCTGGAATCTGATCCGGCGCTGCAACCTGACGTGCAAGCATTGCTATTCGATTTCGGGCGATGTCGATTTTCCAAACGAATTGTCGACGGCGGAAGTCTTCAGCGTCATGGACGATCTGAAGGCCTTCCGTGTGCCGGTGCTGATCCTGTCGGGGGGCGAGCCGCTAATGCGACGCGACATATTCGACATCTCCGAGCGCGCCAAGGCGATGCGGTTCTATCTCGGCCTTTCCAGTAATGGCACGTTGGTCGATGCTGCGATGGCCGATCGCATTCGCGCTATCGGCTACGACTATGTCGGTATTTCGCTCGACGGCATCGGCGACACGCATGATCGCTTTCGCCGCAAGGCTGGCTCTTATCAGAAATCCCTCAAGGGCCTGCGGCTTTTGCGCGATCGCGGCATCAAGGTCGGCGTCCGCTTCACCATGACGGAGGATAATGCGGCCGAGTTGCCGCGGCTGCTGGACCTCGTCGAACAGGAGGGGTTTCCGAAATTCTATCTCTCTCACCTCGTCTACGCCGGGCGCGGCAACAAGAACCGCGGCGACGATGCGGCATGGCAGACCACGCGCGATGCCATGGACATGGTGATCGATCGCGCCTGGCGCTGGGCGAAAAGCGGCAGCGAGATGGAGATTGTAACCGGGAACAATGATGCCGACGCCGTTTACCTTCTCCATTGGGCCGAGCGAGTGGTGCCGCGTGCTGTCGCGGGACTGCGCGCGAAGCTCGTCCGCTGGGGCGGCAACTCTTCGGGTGTCAACGTCGCCAATATCGACAATCTCGGCAACGTGCACCCGGACACGATGTGGTGGCATTACAGTCTCGGCAACGTTAAGACGCGTCCCTTCTCGGAGATCTGGTCAGATTTGTCGGATCCGATCATGGCGGGCCTGAAACGGAAACCGCGCGTCGTCGGAGGGCGCTGCGGCGCCTGCGCCTATTTCGACGTCTGCAACGGCAACACGCGCGTGCGCGCCCAGCGCATCACGGGGGATGCCTGGGCCGAGGATCCCGGCTGCTATGTCACGGATGCGGAAATCGGCCTTGCCGCACCGGTCGAGCGCATCAAGACCAGCATTTTTCGCGGAGCACGCCATGATGCGCCTATTTCTCTCTGAGGCGATCGGCGCTGTTCTGGTGTCGATCGCGTTGACCGTTCCGGCTACGGCCGAGCCGGATGCGGTAAAACTGTTCGCCGACAATTGCGCGGAGTGCCATGGCGCTGACCGGCTCGGGCGGCTGGGGCCGGCGCTGCTGCCCGAAAATCTCGGCCGCATGATGGGTCCGCGCGCAATCTCGGTTATTGCCGACGGCCGGGCCGCGACGCAGATGCCGGGCTTCGCCGCGAAGCTAACCAAGGAAGAGATTGCCGCGCTCGCCGCCTACATCTCGACGCCGCTGCCGTCGGTTCCCTCGTGGGGCGCACAGGAGATCAACGCCAGCCGCGTCATTCATGCGACCGCGCCGGCGCTCGACCGGCCGCGCTTCGATGCCGATCCGATGAACCTGTTTGTCGTCGTCGAGGCGGGCGACCACCACGCGACCATCCTCGACGGCGATCGCTTCGAGCCGTTGGCGCGCTTTCCGACGCGATTTGCGTTGCATGGCGGTCCGAAATTCACGCCGGACGGACGCTACGTGTTCTTCATGTCACGTGACGGCTGGGTCAGCAAATACGATCTCTGGACGTTGACCATGCTCGCGGAGGTGCGTGCCGGCATCAACGCGCGCAACATCGCGATCTCCCGCGACGGCACGCACATCGCCGTCGCCAACTATCTGCCGCACACGCTCGTCATTCTCTCGACCGACGATCTGTCGGTCGAGAAGGTTTTTGATGCCAAGGACAAGCGCGGCAATTCCTCGCGGGTCTCCGCCGTGTATCAGGCGCCGCCGCGCGACAGTTTCATCGCCGCGCTGAAGGACGTCCCTGAAATCTGGGAAATTGCGACGAGCCCGAATGCGCCGCCGGTCTATGCCGGTTTCGTGCATTCGCACGAAAAGGGCATGATCGAAGCGCTGCCGTCGTCGCAAGGGTTGTTCGCGCTGCGGCGGATCGAAATTCCAGAGCCGCTGGACGATTTCTTCTTCGATCCGCCCTATCGCAACCTGATCGGATCGGCCCGAGAGGGCAGGGCGATCGTCGTCAATCTCGCCGTCGGACATGACATCAAGCAGCTGGATCTGCCAGGACTGCCGCACCTCGGCTCGGGAATTTCGTGGGAATGGAACGGCCGGCCGGTGATGGCGACCCCGCTTCTAAAGGAAGGCAAGATCAGCGTGCTCGACATGCAGGATTGGTCGTTGATCAAGACAATCGACACGCCGGGACCTGGCTTTTTCCTGCGAAGCCATCAAAATACGCCCTATGCATGGACCGACAGCATGATGGGAGCGAAGAAGGATACGCTTTCGATCATCGACAAGCGAACGCTCGAGGTGGTCCGCAGCTTGACGCCGGAGCCGAACAAGACCGCGGCACATGTGGAGTTCGACAAGGACGGACGCCGCGCCCTGGTCTCGATCTGGGAAGACCAGGGAGCCCTGGTGGTTTACGATGCGGCGACGTTTACCGAGATCAAGCGTATCCCGATGTCGCGTCCGTCGGGCAAGTACAACGTGTGGAACAAGATAACCTTTTCCGACGGGACCAGCCATTGAGCTCGCCAAACGCCGTCTCGCAAACTGCGGTCTTGATTGCCGCCCACGGCGAAAGACGGCCGGGCGCCGACAATGAAGGCGTGTTTCGGATCGCGCGGGCACTGGCCGACCGTGGCCTGGTATCGGAGATGGCGGTCGGGTTCATCAACGGGGTGCCGTCCATCAGGGATGCAATGGAGAGCCTCGCGGCGCGCCGGATCATCGTCTATCCGTTGTTTGCCTCCAGCGGCTATTTCACGCGCGATCGCCTCGTGCAATTGATCGACGAGGCCAATCATCAAAGCCGCGAATTTCAGATGCTTCCACCACTCGGTCTTGATCTGGGCTTGCCAGACCTTGTGGTGGCCTTTGCGGGCCGAGCGGCCCGCAAACAGGGTATTGCGCCTCGCGCTTGTACCATCATCTGTATGGCTCACGGCTCCAGACGCAATTCGGCCTCACGCGAAGCTACTGAACAGATCGCGCATGAAGTCGCGAATAGAGGAGCATTTCAAGAAGTCCGGACTGCGTTCCTGGAGGAAAGGCCCTTCCTTAATGAAGCGGCCGCATCAATCGACGGCCCGGCTATCGTCGTTGGACTTTTTTCGGGTGAGGGTATGCACGGCGCCAAGGACGCGCCTCGGCTGATCTCGGAATTGGGACGCGACAATATCGTGTTCGCCGGCGTGATCGGCAGCGCGCCGGGTATTGAGGATTTGGTCGCCCGGTCGGTTGGAGAGGCGCTGTTGCGGGATATTCGCCACCGGAAGTCGTCCGTGAATTTCGACGTCAACGGCAATGATTGTGGCCCTTGTCTAGCGCAATCGACGTTCCGAGCCGTTTAGACAAATCGACTGAAAGTGAAGTCATATCAACGGCGTTTTGGGAGAATGGCGATCCCGGCAGGACTCGAACCTGCAACCCGCGGAGTAGAAATCCGCTCGGCATCAAATGATTTCAATGACTTGTATCGTCGATGTTGCGTCCGTGTTGCGAGTTGGCGAAAAACAAGGGTACGGCAGCCTCAAGTCATCCGGTTAGTGAGATGCCCGGATAGGGAGGGGCATCGCAGGCACGGTCCGCTCCTCGGGAAGCTGACCGTTGACCCAAATCAAAGGAACCGCAGAGGCAAAAAAGAAAGGCCGCCGATGCAGAGGCGGCCTCAACGAGATCGTCCATGATGCACAGGATGCCCGATAGGTCGGCATCCACAGGCATCGTCTGCCGCTCGGCAGCCGGAGTCAACGATTTCAGTAAGCGTTTGCGTCTGCGTATTTCATTTCTCGAAACCAAAGGACCTATTTTGCAATGACGACCAGCGCTCGCTGTCCCCGACGCAGTAATTCCCCGCTCGCTATCGTTCGATGGCGCAACGATAGCATCGACGAGGCTGTAACATTCGTGATGCAAGAGCTGCGGGAGACCGACCGCACAAACGCGTAGATCATCTGCCGGCTCGGTTTGGGCCGCGGGGTTTGCTCGGAAGCCCATTCGGTAGGCTTTCCGACGCCTTGTCGATAGCGCGGTTCATTTGGTCCAGGCCGGCTTTAAGTTCGCTCGAAAGCGCCGCATTATCGTGAGCCATCTGTGACTGCGCGGCCTTAAGTTGCTCGACAATCTGCGCGTTGTCACGCGCGATCCGTGCCTCAGTCGCCGTAAGCTGCTCGGTAACAGCCGCGATGTCGCGCGCAAACTGCTCCTGTGAGAGCTTGGCTTCAACGAAAGCAATAACGAAGCCCGCCGTCAGCACCAAACCGATAAAGACCCGCAACGCCAGCCCGGCATGCGATGACCGGACCGAAGCCTGTTCATTTGCACGCGAAACCTGTTCGCCCGCGCCCCCCAACTGTTCATTATCCTGCTTGAGAGCGGCTACCGCGAGATCGTGTTCGCTTCGTTTCAGGCTCGACAAGATATTCATCGGGTTTCTTTTTCGCGTCACCTCTGGACGGGCGCTTGTCCAGCTTCCACCCAATTTCGAGGAACCTCAACCGTGAAAGCTCATAATTCAAAAATAAGCATGGTTTCCGGCAAATTTTTCCCCTCCCCCGGAGGGGTGGCCTAACGTCCCATCTTTCCGAAGGTTAGGTGCACCCGAGTCTCCATATTGCGGTTGAGCACAAGGCACAGGACGACAGCCTCGCCATCGATCACAAACTGCTGGATGCGGTTCTTCAGGGCGGACTGGGCCATCCAAGGGTAGCGCTTCGTCCAGTCATAGCCGCCACGCGTGATCAGCCGCACCCGGTCGCCATCACGCTCAACGCGGAGGCGGAAGCCGTCATGCTTGATTTCGGAACCACTCTGGCCCCCGGAACCTTTGTTGCATTGGTCGGCAGGCAGAACTCAAACGCCCTAAACATGCGTCGAGGAGTCGAAGATAGGTATTCGCAGCGGTGTTGCGAAGGGCTCAGAAGTACAGCCTCCGCGCGCGATCAGCCACACGCGATCGCCGTCTCGCTATACAAAAGCAGTTAGCGCCGACCGGAATTGAAGGAATTGATGGGCTGCTCTGGCGAGCCTAGCCCCGATCCGCTCGAGCCGATCGGCTGCCCATTCGGCGCTGTTCCGGCTCCCCGATTTCGCTGGGCTTGTGCTTCCGTGGGATTGCTGGGTGGCAACCCCGTGATGGACTGGCCGGTTGTTTGGGTGTTCGTATTGGGAGCAGAGCGTTGGCCCGTCCCCGGCTGTTCCGCAAGGCCGCCAGTTGTCGTTCCTGTACTCTGGCCGGTCCCACCTGTGCTGGTTCCTGCTGACCCCGCACCTGTCCCAACTGTACTGGCTCCACCGCCAGCGGCTTGAGCCGACGCCGCCATCGCGCTGAGAGCAAGAACAAGCATTACTTTGCGAAAATTCATGATTTGCCCCACGGTTGAGTCCGCGTGTCCAAACAGCGAAGCAGAAGCACGGCCCCGCAAAGCTCGCGCACGCCGGGCGATGCCGTGGCCTGGATCACTGGTGGGCAACGGAGTTGTGATCCATCACCTGAACTGCGGCGCATGGGATTGGTTCCTACGGTGGAATGCAAAGCGGCCCCGAACGCTCGCGGAGACGCGCCGGGGCCACCATGGACTCCCCGGCCTGTCGTCCAGGGAGCAAAGAGTTGATGCGTGAAGCGTCCCTGTTGTTCCCATCGTGCTCTCAAGGAACAAATTGCTCCTGAGTGAATTATCGGGATGCAAACCTGTTCCTTGGCTCCAGTATCCCCCTAACTGGGGCCATTTTTTTGGCCGCGCCAAATTGCCGATCAGCGCACTCGGCTCGGCCGGGTGTGGTCGGCAATGAAGTCCGCCGAGTCTCAGCGGCGATGTGCTTCCTTCACGCGGTCGAAAGCGTGGTGCTTACGAGAGCGGCAGGTTGCGGAGTTCCCCACCCATGCAATCGTGAGTGTGGCGACTCGAAATATTTCACGGGCGTCCAGCACCGCTTTAGGGAAGCCCATTGTCTAGGCCTAAAAACACGATAGTTTTTGCTCCGACTTCGGAGCAAGAAGTCCCATACGCGCGGGGCCAGCGACCTTAAAAAAGCGCTCGAGTATCCAAATATAGGAAAGAAGGGGATCTAAAATGGATTCCTTTACCGTTGCTCCCGAGCTGCAGGGTACGAAGGGCGACATCATCGCCGCCAAAATCGAAGTGCCCATTCTTGTTGTAATGATTTACGGTATTGTCGAGTTCTTTCGATTGGGGTGGTCCCAAGATTACTACTTCTATACTTATGCCCCGGTGTTAGGTGGCATCGCTGCCTCAGCAGCTCTTTTCACTTATGTTTTTCTCGTATCCGTGGAACGAAAAAGGAGCTGGAAAAATCTCCTAGTTCTGCTCGGATTTCTTCCATATCTCTATTCGCTATACATTATGGGATTTCTTGGCCTGTACACAATCTATGAAGGCGTCACCGGCAAGTTTTCAATTTGGTCAATGATCGGCGGGGTCTTCTGGGTTTTTGTTGGATTTCATCTGATCTATCGGTTTTACCTGATGACAGAGATCGTCAGGCAACACGATAAAAAAGCAATGATGAGTAATTCCACGACATCAGCTAAAAATGGGCCATGAATGGCATGATGCTCGACATGCTCGCCGCTGTGGCCCGCGAGGACACGACGATCGGCGCAAACGGCAGGCGCAGGGACAGGCTAAAGCCAAGGCTGAAGGCAAGTGCAAGGGCCATCCAGCAGACACCGACCGCAACGCGGGCATCGAAAGCTCGCTCAAGGCCGGCCTTTCCTGGACCACGATTGACTCAGAAACGGACGCTGGTGAGTCTTTTCCCGAGGCTTGAAACCGCGCCTGTGGATTCGGCAAGCCCAGCAATCGGCAAACGAGGAAAGATCGAAGCACCGATCAGGCGAGGCGCAGACTGCTCTTCGTGCAACACGCGAGGAAGCCGAGTCCGCAAAAGCCCAGGATCATCATGACCCATGTCGAGGGTTCGGCGATGACGGTCACGTTTTTCACTGGAGATAAGCAGCCTCTGCTCACGAGGCATGCCCCTCAGAGCGAGCGGGGTGGCCAAAACTATTTAGACTAAGAGACACGAACCCTACCAGGGTCGCGCCCACCAGCCGAAATCGGGCGCCGCGAGCTGAGCCGGCGCGAATCCGCCGGTCCCCGTGCTAAGCGAGGTGCGGACGCTGACGTTGCCGAAGCCGACGATGTCCGCTCGCTGGCCCGCCGCGACCCTTGCGAGGAAGCGAGGATTCCGATCGACCCGCCAACCTCCGGCGTCGATGCAGAAATCCTGGAGCACCGGAATCGGCGTATAGTTGAAGTTTCCGCCGCCCTGGCTCACCGCCACGAAAACCCCGGCATCGCCAAAGCCGACGAAATCGCCCTTACCGTCGCCGGTCACGTCGGCGATGAGGCGCGGGTGCTTGTCGACGCGCCAACCTTGATTGTAGCCGAGATCCGGAATGTTGGGAGTCGGGGGTGGTGGCATGAAACTGCCGTCGCCCCAGCGCCGTCTTTCCCGATGGCTAGGGATGTAGCGGCCAGCAGCCAAACCTACCGGTGGATTCGCCAGCCGCAGCAAGCAGCATGTCACCAGAGAAACAAAGACTGAGGCCGCCGGAAGGTCAGGGAAACAGCCTTGGCGACCTCAAGTCATGCCGCCTTTCGGGGGGCAGCGGGGGCGGCCTAAAGTTTGTAGTCGGAACGACGCCTCATAACGGGCGTCACACGAACGGTCTGCTCCTCGAAGGCCAGACTGTTGATCTAAATCAAGGGTCCGTAGAATGAAGGACAACTCGGAAGAAATCGAGCGACAGCACGGCACCGCCCAAGCTCATGTTATCCGAAAACCCATCGATCAATCAAAGTATAGAGGACGTAGAGATAGATCACTACGCCGAAAGCTGCCCACCACCAAACTTGCGACTTGGGTTCTTTATCCATCTATCTCTCTCCGCGCCATCGATCCGCGAAGGCCCCACTGAAAGAAACATGGCTGGCGTACCTCGGCGACGATTCATCAGATCACTCCAACAATCATGAGCAATACGATCCAGAGCATGAAGCTGAGAGCTAGGACGACATCAAAGAGGATGGGGCCACGGGCACCATCTGGCTCTTCATCGCCTTCGTATGTTTCAATGAAGCGGCGCCGGTCGCTCATGACATGCCCCACAGTTTGGGCGGTGCGGCTTGCTCCGCGCGCACCACAAGCGTCGGCAATGTCGCAACTCCGCTCCAGCACCCAAGTCAATTCCAGTTACGTTGCCAGGCGGCTCAACAACAATTCAACAATACGCACTCGATAGTCTCGCGAACGACATCCGTAATTCTGCCGCATGACTACTCGCGCTCTGCTTGTTTGGCTTCGTTGCTCTTCCGGTAAGTCCGCCTTAGGTTTCACATTTCCGCAAGACAAATCCGCGCGGCTGAAGTCTCTTCACCGCAAGAAATGGTATTTGGCGCAATTTTTGTCTCTCCAAATTTGCGAGGTAGGGATCAGAACTGGCACTTAGAAAAGAATCGAAAGGCGGTCTTGTGATTTCCAGCCGACTTTGCGCCCTTACCAAAGGTAGGGGGCGAGCATGTACTTGCTTCAGGGCCTGAGGATCATCTGTGGGGTCGTCGGCTCGAACATCGAGTGGCAAATGACGGCCTCGGGGCTCCAGGCCCGAAGGCCCTTGGGGCTCCGACCGAGGTGCTTTCCGAACCCAAATTATCGAGGGTAAAGCACAGAACTTCGCGCAGCTCGTGGTCCAAGGCTCGCACGGCTGGTTTCCGGCCGATATTTACAAACGCGCCGGCGACCTCGCCCAATGCGCACGGAACACGCCTTTATCTCGGACCACCAATTTGATCGTCACTGAACAACCAACACCGGCACTTTCGTGTACGTCAGTACCTTGTTTGTCACACCCCCAAGCACAACTGCGGATAGTCCGCTGCGTCCGTGCGATCCCATGACGATGAGATCGCAGCCCCGGTCCGTGGCCGTTGCAATGATGGCTTCATAGGGTTGCACGTGTTGCACCTGAACCGTATCGCAGGGCACACCGGCCTGCTTGGCCGCATTGGCCACGCGATCCAGTGCGCTCGCGTAGTATTCCTTGATTTGCTCGGTAAATTCGGCGAAGGCTGCTGCTGCCCCGGGGCCCGGAAATGCCAACCAAGGGCCGGGCCGTTCTTCGACGACAATCGCGGTTACCTTGGCGCGGAGGAATTTCGCCAGCGACAACCCATGCGTCACCGCACGCTCGGCCAGCTCCGACCCATCAGTTGGAATAAGAAGATGCTGGTACATGCTTCACCTCTCGTTTGTGTGGACTTATGATCCTCGGACGAACGGCAGCGACGATCTTTGTTGCCGTGGTCGTGCTCGCGGTTCTCTCAAAGGCGCGCCGATAGCGCGGTCGGTGTGGGCCACATCGCTCTCGGGCCAGGCCAAGCCGCCGAGAGCGCCGCCGAAGTTATCGAGCACGAGATAGACATCTCGATTGAGGGCGTCCGGTACAATCGATGGAGACTCACGCATACGCAACTCCTGCGACATAAGCCGACGATAGGTTGGAAAGTAAAACCCCCGTCGGCGCTACACCGACGGGGGTTTTGTTGCGGCGATTGGGTAGATTATGAATCGCGCCAAGGACCGCGGAACCTTGACATGGCACTGTATCGACGGCTGTCTGTTCAAAATGTGACACAGCGATAGCCCATCGCGGGATCATCATTGCAATTCTTCGACCATCGCGAGGGGCTAGATCAAGGGGGCGACATCAAGGAACGCCAAATTCGGACACGGGCATTATCAAATTAGGAGGCCGATCAAAGTGAAACGCCGTCTAGCGATGAAATCTCTCGCTAGACGGCGCCACGCCAGCCCCGGGAGGGAACAGCAAAATCCCGGACGATGACGGGTTATACAGTCGCCGCGGCGTGCGTCTGTGATATGAATCAAAATAATGCGGATTCTGGGTCTTTCTGAACGATTGTTCCATCCATGGCGGCGCAAAAACTCCCACCGAAGGCCAGAAGTAATACGACCGGTGTGCCTAAGCGCGGCTTCTCCGGCATATTGCCCAACCTGCCGATCAAGTTTTCGGAGGGCGTCTTGGCAAACGCGAAGCCGCGAGCGCTCACCGAAAGAGAAGTACTGTTCGAGGCTGGCGACGCTGCCGATGGTTGCTATCGGCTTGAGCAGGGCCTGCTCAAGGTCTGCATCACTTCGCCTCAAGGTGACGAGCGGATATTGACGATTCTTGGCCCAGGCTCGATCGTCGGAGAACTCGCGATCATCGACGGGCTGCCGAGATCGGCCACCGTGGTCGCGATCCGAGACTGCACGTTGAGCTTCATCAGCCGTGAAGCGTTCCTCAGTTGCATACGAGAATATCCCGAAACCTATAGCGATCTCGTCTCCACCCTGGTGTCACGCCTTCGCGAGGCCGATGATGCGATGGCGGCAGCAAGCTTCCTGACGGTCAAGGCCAGGGTCGCGCGCACGCTGCTCGAACTTGCGGAGCATCTCGGTCGCGAGACGGAATCCGGACGAATTGTCATCCTCCACAAGATCAGGCAGAGCGATATCGCGGCGATGGCGGGCGTTGCGCGCGAAAACGTAAGCCGAACCCTGACCGAACTGAAGCGGCGCGGATTGATCGGTCAATCATCGAGCTACTATTTTATCAACGACAAGCGAAAGCTTCTGCGCGAGACCGAAGATACGAGATGACGCATCCGTCGGCACGCTCGCGTGAGCCTCTTTTGAGGGAAGGGCGGCCTGGAGGTGCCGGTCGCGTCGGGACCGCAAGGGTTGGTGGGGCGGATCGCCAGCAGACCGGCTCATCGGGGCTGGCAGTCAGAAGGATGCCAATCACTGCGATCCGCCCCGGCCATCAACGCGACTGGAACTTGGCGGTTCC
>Ga0182037_10000739_pt1 | contig 16303 bp, 13 predicted proteins | sample sta12Cox44000082_FD_125974 | JGI IMG/M metagenome (GOLD analysis project Ga0182037, IMG submission 125974) | Lab enrichment of tropical soil microbial communities from Luquillo Experimental Forest, Puerto Rico - statoxic.12C.oxic.44.000.082 | ecosystem: Environmental > Terrestrial > Soil >... | reverse complement strand
CATCGTGCGATCGTTGTCATCGGAGCTGTACGGATTGCTGAAGCCGCTCGACAGCAGCAAGTCGGAAAGCTTCGACACGAGATCCTCGAGATCCAGATCATCGAGCTCGTCAGCGATGAACTTAGTGTAACGGTATCTCACTCGGTACTCGTCGCTCGTCGCTCGTCGGTCACGAGTCTTGAGCCATCAGCCATGACTAGTTGTAGTACTTCTTCTTGGCGCCTGGAATCCTAATCTCCTCGTCGAGCGTCGGCTCCTCGCGGCGCGGTTGCCGCCGCGAAGCGCCCTCGGCCGCCGAATACCCGCGCTCCTCGCTGCGGCCGATTTTCTTCTGCGCGTACAGGCCCTCGAGAACGAAATCGATGGCCGATGCGACGAGCGGTGCCGGGGCGCCGGGAGGCAGGCCGGCCCGCTCGGCCAGCTCGAGCAGTCCCTGGACCCCCTTGGTCCTCGCCAGCAGCTCATCGGCGGAGATCGTGTCACCGAGCGGAAGCGTCCCGCCGAGGTCGAACCACTCGACAACCCGGCGGGTATCCACACCGTCGAAGACGCCGGTGAACACCGTGCCGACCGCCGATCGGATCAGGTCGCGCGCCACCTGCTCGGCGCCGCGCAGCTCGCCCTCGTACTCCAGCTCGAACTTGCCGGTAATCGACGGCAGCGCCGCGTAGACGTCCGTCACGCGCGGCACCGCAACCGACTCCCCGTTGGCGAGCGCCCGCCGCTCAGCGTTGGAGACGACGAGCTCCAGCGTCGTGATGGGCAGCCGCTGGCTGACCCCGGAGCGTTTGTCGATCTTGCGATCGGCGCGCGCCTGGAACGCCACTTCCTCGACGACCTCGCGCACATACGACGGGATCTCGCCCTCTATCGCTCCGCCCCGGTCGGTCCACGCCTCCTGCTTTGTGATCGCGAGCGCGTTGTGGCGGGTCACCGGGTAGTGCGTGCGAATTTCCGATCCGATTCGGTCCTTCAGCGGCGTGATGATCTTGCCGCGCGCGGTGTAATCTTCGGGGTTGGCGGTGAAGACGAGCATGACGTCGAGCCTGAGCTGAATCGGATACCCTTTGATCTGGACGTCGCCTTCCTGAAGGATGTTGAAGAGGCCGACCTGAATCTTGCCCGCCAGATCCGGCAGCTCGTTGATGGCGAAGATGCCGCGGTTGGCGCGCGGCAGTAGGCCATAATGCATCGTGAGCTCATCGGCCAGATTGAGGCCGCCTTGTGCTGCTTTGATGGGATCGATGTCGCCCACCATGTCCGCGATGGTGACGTCGGGCGTCGCAAGCTTTTCGACGTAGCGCTCGTCGCGCATCAGCCAGGCGATGGGCAGATCGTCGCCCTCGCGAGCCAGGCGGGTCCGGCACCCCGCGCAGATCGGCGCGGTCGGATCGTCGTGAATCTCGCAGTCGGGCACGACAGGGATGCTCTCGTCGAGCAGCTCGGCGAGGCCTCGCAGGATCCGGCTCTTCGCCTGTCCGCGCAGGCCGAGCAGGATGAAGTTGTGACGTGACAAGACCGCGTTGACGAGCTGCGGAATGACGGTTTCATCGTAGCCGATGATGCCGGGGAACAGCGCTTCCCGCGAGCGCAGCTTGCAGACCAGGTTGTCGCGGATTTCCTGCTTGACGGGTCGCGAGCGATACCCGGATCGTCGAAGCTCGCCGAGCGTCTGAATGGCCGCCATGAAATCGATTCTATAGCAGATGCTGCACCCATTTTTCGCGTCGACCCGGCCGCTGGTCTTTGCGCATCGTGGCGGCGGCGCCCTGGCCCCCGAGAACACGATGGCGGCGTTCGACAATGGCCTCGCCCTGGGCGCCGATGGCATCGAGCTGGACGTCCGCCTTTCCCGCGACGGGGTGGTGGTCGTGCATCACGATCGGACCCTCGGCCGCACCACCACGCTCGAGGGCGCCGTGGCGGCGCGGACGGCCGACGAATTGTGTCGCGCGGGCGTCCCGACGCTGGCCTCGGTCCTGGCCGCATATCGGGACACCCGGGTCATCGTCGAGCTGAAGCTCAATCATCGTGAGCTGGCGGCCGCGGCGGTTGGGACGATCCGGGACGCGGGTGCCGTGGACCGCGTTTGCGTGGGATCCTTCGGTTACCTGGCCCTCCGCGCGGTGCGGGCGCTCGAGCCGGCCCTTGCCACGAGCGCAGCGCGCGAGGAAGTGCGCTGGGCGCTCTACAGGTCGAAGCTCCGGTGGCCGGTCGGTCCCAGAAAGTACCATGGCTACCAGGTTCCGGAGTTTGCCGGCCCGACGCGGGTGATCTCCGAGCGCTTCATCCGGCATGCGCACGGCGCGGGCCTCGGCGTTCAGGCGTGGACGATCGATACTGTGGGAGACGCGCGGCGCTTGATCGCGTGGGGCGTCGACGGGCTCATCACCGATCGCCCCGACCTCATCGTGCCAGTGGCGCACGCTGCGCACCCTGCGGCGGCTGATCCATGACAAACCCACAGTTGAGTGACATCTATGCGGCGCGCGAGCGGGTATACCAGGTCGTGCGGCCGACGCCGCTCATGCAGCATCCGCTGCTCACGAAGGAGACCGGACTCGATCTCTACGTCAAGCACGAAAACCACAACCCGACCGGCGCCTTCAAGGTGCGTGGCGGCGTAAACCTGATCGCGAGCCTCTCGCCCGATGAGCGCCGCGGCGTGATCACGGCGTCGACGGGCAACCACGGACAGTCGATTGCGCTCGCGTGCCAGCGCGAGGGCGTCCCCTGCACCATCGTGACGCCGGTTGGCAACAACCCGGAGAAGAACGCCGCGATGCGGGCGCTTGGCGCGGAGGTCATCGAGTTCGGGAAGGACTTTGACGAGGCGCGCGAGAAGGTCGAACAGATGCAGCACCAGCGGAGGCTTCGCTACGTCCACTCGGCGAACGAGCCGATGCTCATCGCGGGCGTGGGGACCTACGCGCTCGAAGTGTTCGAAGCTCTGCCGGACGCCGACGTCGTTCTGGTGCCGATCGGCGGCGGAAGCGGCGCGTGTGGCTGCGCGATCGCGCGAACCGGACTGGGCTGCCGGGCCAGAATCATCGGCGTCCAGGCGGAGCGCGCGGACGCCTTCACGCGGTCATGGAAGGGCGCCGCTCGCGTGACCGGCGAAACGGCCGAGACCTTCGCCGAAGGCATGGCGACACGCGTGACCTTCGATCTCACGTTCGAGATCCTCAAGCGAGAGCTCGACGACATCATGACGCTCAGTGAAGACGAGCTCGCCGAAGGCGTGCGGCTGGCGCTGCGGACAACCCACAACCTTGCTGAGGGCGCCGGCGCCGCGCCGCTCATGGCCGCGCTTGTCGCGCGCTCGCGCTTTGCAGGGAAACGGGTCGTCTGCGTGATGAGCGGCGGCAACATCGATCGACCGACGCTCGCGCGGATCCTCGTCCAGTCGTCACGGCCGTAGAGTGAAAATAACCGTGACGGTCATCACGACCGGAACCGGCTGTCCGTCGAGCAGCGCCGGCGTGAAACGCCACTGGCGAACCGCTTCGACGGCGGCCTGATCCAGGAGCGGATAACCTCTCAGCACGCGCGCGGTTTCGACGGCGCCTCTCGTGTCAATCACCGCCTCGAGAATCACGATGCCTTCCTGATGTGCAGCTCGCGCCAGCGTCGGATAGGTGGGGCTGACGTCTACGATCTTTCGCGGCGGCTGAATCCCCGAGTGCACGTGGATCGGCTGTTGCGGCGGCGGTGGTGGGAGCGAAGGCAGCGCATCACCGGGAATCGCGTCCGAGCCCGGGACGTCGCGAGTCCCGCCGCCCCCGTCAGTCGGATCACCTCCCTGGGGATGAAGTGAGGAAGTGGAGGCGGTGGAGCTGTCCATCTCGCGTCCTGTCTCCAGCATCACGACCGGCGGCGCATCGATCGGTGCGGCGTGCGGCGACACGGGCGACGACGATGTTGTCAACCGCTTCGGGGCCGCGGGCAGCGCGATGTCCGCAATCTTCACAAGACGCCCGGTGAACGCCAGCGCTTCCCGAGGGATCGGCAGCGGTCCGATGTCGATGGCCTGTGCGACGTAGATACATCCCAGGACGGCAGCGTGGACGCAAACAGAAACCAGCGTGAAGGTGCGCGGCATGGCGCCTCCCGTAACGCGTTGAACACCGTTAACGCGTTGGACACCGACAAACGCGGGATGTTCCTCGGGCGTCAGCCCCGGCGCTTCAAGATTGCGACGGCACTGCGGAACACCGCGTCGATCATCGCCGCCGTCAGCTTTCCGGTATTCGTGTTCTGGCGGCTGGGGTGATAGCAGCCGATCAGCGTCAGGCCGTTCGGCAGCAAGTACGTGAGTCCATGCCCGAATGCGGGTCGCGGACGGATGACGATGCGGCGGCGCGCGAGGAGCCGGAGGTAGGCATCGAAGGCAATCTTGCCGAGCGCGACCACGACGCGAAGGCGGGGCAGAGCGGCGGTCTCGGCGTCGAGGTGCGGAAGGCACCGCATGATCTCCTCGGGCGCAGGTTTGTTACCGGGGGGCGCGCACCGGACCGCCGCAGCGATGAACGCGCCACGCAGCCGCAGTCCATCGCCCTGGTGCTCGGACGTGGTGATGTTCGAGAAGCCCGCGCGATTGAGGGCCGCCATCAGGAAGTCTCCCGATCCGCCCGCGCCATCGCCGGTGAAGACGCGCCCTGTTCGATTCGCGCCGTGGGCAGCAGGCGCGAGGCCGACGACGAGCATCCGCGCACGCGGATCGCCGAAGCCAGGCACCGGCTTGCCCCAGTAGGTGTCGTCACGATAGGCGCGTCGCTTCTCACGCGCCACGCGCGCGCAATACTCGCGCAGGCGCGGGCACCGCTCACAGGTCACGATTGCGTGCTCGGCGTCGAGCAGCCCGCTCATGTGATGTGGCCTACCACACGCGGCACGGGTTCTGCCGCACCATCGGCGCCGAAGCCTTACACTGAAAGGCTTTCGCGAATTCAGGCATGTTCGACACGGGCCCGTTGACACGGTATTTGTTGGACGCGTGCGGATTGGTCTGCGCTTTCAGACGCTCGGCCTCGGGGCGTGTGTTCTCGCACCACATCTGAGCCCAGCCGAGAAAGATCCGCTGGTCGGGAGTGAAGCCGTCGACCTTTGCGCTCGATCGCGCGCCGGGCCCGTTCTGGTACGCCATCAGCGCTAGGCGCAGGCCGCCGTTGTCCGCCGTGTTCTCGCCAAGCGTCAACTTCCCATTCACGTGTTCCAAACCATGTGCGGCGTCCCCAACCGTGTACGCCGAGTACTGATCGGTCACGCAGCTCGCCCGCTCCTCGAAGGCCTTCGCGTCGGCGGGGGTCCACCAGTCGCGCAGGTTGCCTTCGGGGTCGAACTTGCGTCCTTGATCGTCGAAGCCGTGGGTCAACTCATGACCGATCACGGCTCCGGCCGCGCCGTAGTTCACCGCAGCGTCACGCCCTGCGCGGTAGAACGGCGGCTGCAGGATGCCGGCCGGGAAGTTGATGTTGTTCCGATCGGGGCTGTAGTACGCGTTGACCGTTGGAGCTGTCATCCTCCACTCGCTCCGGTCGACCGGTTCGCCGATCTTCTTCAGCGCGCGGGCCTGCTCGAACGCGATCGCTCGCTGCTCGTTGCCGAGCGCATCGTCTTTCGCGACCATGAGCGACGAGTAATCACGCCACGTGTCCGGGTAACCGATGCGATCCTCGACGGCCCCAAGCTTTGCGAGGGCCGATTTCCTGGTCTGACCGCTCATCCAGGGAAGGCCGTCGATGTCCTGGCGCATCGCGTTCTTGATGTCCTCGACCATCTTGAGGGTGTCGGCTTTGGCCTGCGCGCTGAACGCCTGCTCGACGAACGCCTTGCCGAGCGCGTCCCCCAGCCGCCGGTCCGTATCGATGACGCATCGCCGCCACCGCGGCGCCTGGACCTGCTGGCCCGCGAGCGTTCGACTGAAGAAGTCGAAGTCAGCCTCTGCGAACGCTTTCGGCAGCAGCTCGGCGGTCGCATGCAACACATGCCATCGCAGATACGCCTTCACAGCGTCCACCGAATCGGTCTCGATGAGGCCGTTCAGCGCGCGAAAGTACGGAGGCGCCGCCACGTTCAGCGCTTGAAACTTCGGCGCACCCGCGGCTCCCACGTACTTTTTCCAGTCGAAGCGCGGCGTCATCGTCTGGAGATCGTTGAGGGTCATGCGATGCTGCCTGTTCGAGGGCTCGCGGCGGGAGACGCGGTCGAGCGAGGCCCTGGCGAGCGTGGTCTCGAGCGCGATCACGGCCTTCGCATGCGACGCAGTGTCGCCCGATTCCTCGCCGGCCAGCTCGAACATATGCGCGACATGCGCCTCGTATTTCGCGCGAATGTCGCGCGAGCGCTCGTCGTCGTTCAGATAAAAATCGCGATCCGGCAGGCTGAGGCCGCCCTGATCCACGTAAGCCATCTGCATGGTGGCGTCGTTCAAGTCGGTCTCGGCACCAAAACGGAAGAAGGCCACCACGCCGATCTCGTGCAGATGCGCGAGGACGACGCCAAGATCGTCAGGGTTGCGCAACGACTCCAGCATCGTCAGATCGGCGGTGACCGGGGCGAGCCCCTTGCGCTCGATGGCCGCTTCGTCCATGCACGCGGCGTAGAACTCGGCGGCCTTGCGGGCGTCGGTGCCTGCGTTCGCGGCAGGCGTTTCGAGCACCTTGCGCAGGATCTCGAAGTTGTGCTCCTGCAGCTCGGTGAAGCGGCCATACGAGCGTCGATCGGGCGGCAGCGGATTGCTGGCGATCCATCCACCGCATGCGAACTGATAGAAGTCCGAGCACGGGTCGGTTTTTCTGTCGAGCGCGCTCACGTCGACTCCTGCAGGCGCGAGGGGTGGAGCGCTCGTCCGCGTTGCCGCATTCGACCCGCCGGTCCGACTCGACGTGCCGGACGCGCCCGCTCCACTGCAGATGACGATGAGGATTAACGTCGAGCACGCGAGTGCAGAGCGCATGGCTGTCCTTTGTCACGGTGTACAATGAGTGGTTGGCCCATAGTCGAAAGGATCTTGACGTTGCGATACATCGCCCCGAAAGACCAGGCCGAGCTCGATGCCACTGAAACGCGCGAGTGGCTCGAGTCGCTTGATTATGTGCTGCAGAGCGGCGGCCCGGCAAAGGTCGCCCGATTGCTTCGCGAGCTCACGGTCCATGCGCGGCAGAACGGCGTCAAGTTGCCGTTCACCGCGAACACACCTTACATCAACACTATCTCCACGGACGAACAGTCGCTCATGCCGGGGAGCCCCGACGTCGAGCGCCGCATCAAGAGCTTCGTCCGTTGGAATGCCGCCGCCATGGTTGTCCGCGCGAACAAGGCGGAGGAAGGCATCGGCGGCCACATCTCGACCTATGCGTCGGCGGCGACGTTGTACGAAGTCGGCTTCAACCATTTCTTCCAGGGTCACGAGCAGGGCGATGGCGACGTGATCTTCTTCCAGGGCCACGCCGCGCCCGGTATTTATGCGCGGGCGTACCTCGAGGGGCGGATCGACGAGACGCATCTCGAGAACTTCCGGCGCGAGACGCGGCCGGGCGGTGGTCTGTCGTCTTACCCGCATCCATGGCTCATGCCTGGTTTCTGGGAATTTCCCAGCGTCTCGATGGGCCTCGGCCCGATCATGGCGATCTACCAGGCTCGCTTCATTCGCTATCTGGAGGACCGCGGGCTGAAGCCGAAATCGAACTCGAGGGTGTGGGCGTTCATCGGCGACGGCGAAACCGACGAGCCCGAGGCCCTCGGCGCCATCACGCTTCCGGCGCGCGAGAAGCTCGACAACCTGATCTTCGTCATCAACTGCAACCTGCAGCGCCTGGACGGCCCCGTGCGTGGCAACGGCCAGATCATCCAGGAGCTCGAAGCGGCGTTTCGAGGCGCCGGCTGGAACGTGATCAAGGTTCTGTGGGGCCGCGAATGGGATCCCTTGCTGGCAAAAGACCGCGACGGCCTGCTCGTGAAGCGCATGGGCGAAATCGTCGACGGTCAGTACCAGAAGTACGCGGTCGAGTCGGGCGCCTACGTGCGCGAGCATTTCTGGGGCGCGGACCCGCGGTTGCTCGACATGGTCAAGCATCTGTCGGACGACCAGCTCAAGAAGATGTCGCTCGGCGGGCACGATCCGATCAAGATTTACAACGCTTACAAAGCAGCGGTCGAGCACAGAGGAGCACCAACCGTCATCCTCGCTCGAACCATCAAAGGCTACGGCCTCGGCGAAGCCGGCGAAGGCAAGAACATCACGCACCAGCAGAAGAAGATGAACGAAGAGGAGCTGCGCGCGTTCCGGACGCGCTTCGGGATTCCGTTGTCCGATGATGACGTCGCGAGGACGCCGTTCTACCGGCCGGCCGAGGATAGCGTCGAAATGAAATACATGAAAGCCCGACGGAAGGCGCTCGGCGGATACGTCCCGAGCCGCAGGAATCGCAGCCAGCCGCTCGCGTCGGTCCCGAGCGAGCCCTTCGAGGAGTTCCTCAAGGGCACGGAAGGCCGCAAGGCGTCGACCACCATGGTCTTCGTGCGCCTTCTGTCGAAGCTCTTAAGGGATAAGGATCTCGGCTCGCTCGTGGTCCCGATCGTCCCCGACGAAGCGCGGACATTCGGCATGGAGGCGCTGTTCCGCCAGGTCGGCATCTATTCGCACGCCGGCCAGGTCTACGAGCCGGTCGACATGGACACCCTCCTGTACTACAAGGAAGCGTCCGACGGCCAGATTCTGGAAGAAGGCATCAACGAAGCGGGCTCACTCTCATCCTTCATTGCTGCCGGAACGTCGTACGCCACGCACGGCGTCAACACGATCCCATTCTTCATTTTCTATTCGATGTTTGGCTTCCAGCGGATCGGCGATCTCATCTGGGCCGCTGCCGACTCGCGGACGCGCGGCTTCATGCTCGGTGGGACGTCGGGTCGGACGACGCTGGCCGGAGAGGGGTTGCAGCACCAGGACGGCAACAGCCACCTGCTGGCGTATCCCGTCCCCAACCTGGTGTCTTATGACCCGGCGTTCGCTTACGAGATCGCGGTGATCATCCAGGACGGGATCCGGCGGATGTATGTCGATCAGGAAAGCGTCTTCTATTACCTGACAGTCATGAACGAGCAGTATGCGATGCCGGAGATGCCGGAGGGCGTGCAGGAGGGGATCCTGAAGGGTCTGTATCGATTCCGCGCAACGAGCAAGCCGGACGCCAAGCTGCGAGCGCAGCTCTTGGGCAGTGGCGCCATCCTTCCTGAGGTGATTAAAGCGCAGGAGATCCTCGAGTCGAAGTACAACGTCGGCGCTGACGTGTGGAGCGTGACGAGCTACGGCGAGCTCTACCGCGACGGTCACGCCTGCGAGCGGTGGAACATGCTGCATCCGGCCAAGTTGGCGCGGGTTCCCTACGTGACGCAGTGCCTCGCGAAGGCACCGGGAGTGCTGGTCGCGGCGTCCGACTACGTGAAGGCGCTGCCCGATTCCATCGATCGGTGGCTGCCGCGTCCCCTCGCGGCGCTCGGGACGGACGGCTTCGGCCGGAGCGAGAGCCGCGCCGCGCTGCGCGACTTCTTCGAGGTCGATTATCGTTACGTCATCCTCGCCACGCTGACGGCGCTGGCGCGCGACGGCAAGATCGACGCGTCGGTGGTCGAGCAGGCCATCCAGACGCACACCGTCAACCCTGAGAAGGCCAACCCTGCGACCTCGTAGATTCCTGATCGACGAACGTCTTCACTATGCCTATCGACTTCAATCTGCCCGAGCTCGGCGAGAACGTCACGGCTGGCGATGTCCTTCGCGTCCTCGTGAAGCCAGGCGACACGCTGGCGAAAGACCAGCCGGTCCTCGAGCTCGAGACCGACAAAGCCACTATCGAGGTGCCATCGTCAGTTGCCGGTCAGGTCAAAGACATCAAGATCAAGGCCGGCGATAAGGTCAAAGTCGGTCAGCCGATCCTCACCGTTGAAGGCGACGGCGCACCGAGCGGGCCTCGTGAAGCCCCGGACGAAGGACCAAGGACCGACCAAGGACCAGTACTGGGAAACGTCGTCGACATCACCCGCGGCGCGCGGACGCCCGCCGAGTCGAAAACCGGGGTCCCCGGGGCGCTGTCCGCGCCGGGCTGGAAGATTGGAGCCCCGAGCGCGTCGCCCGCGCCGGGGCGGAAGACTGGCGCCCCCGGCGCGGCACCCGCCCCGGCCGCGCCAGCGGCACCATCGGTCCGCCGCATGGCGCGCGAACTGGGCGTTGACGTGAACCAGGTCCAGGGGACCGGCCCGGCCGGGCGGATTTCCGTTGAGGATGTGAAGACATATGCCAAACGCCTCGTGACCGGCGCCCGCGCCGTGGTGGAGCCTGCCGTGCCCCCCCTGCCGGATTTTTCGAAGTGGGGCGAAGTCGAGCGCCAGCCGATGCGCGCCGTACGCCGGAAGACGGCGGAGCATTTGAGCGCCGCGTGGGCGACGGTCCCCCACGTGACGCAGTGCGATCTCGCAGATGTCACGGGGCTTGAGGAGCTCCGCAAGAAATACGCGAAACAGGTCGAGGCCGTCGGCGGGAACCTGACGGTTACCGCGATCGCGGTGAAGATCGTTGCCGCCGCCCTTCGAAAGTTTCCGCAGTTCAATGCGTCGGTCGATATGGAAGCCGGCGAGATCGTCGTCAAGAAATACGTCAACATCGGCATCGCCGTCGACACGGACCGGGGGCTGCTCGTGCCGGTCATCCGCGACGCGGATCGGAAGAACATCGTCCAGATCTCGGTGGAGCTGGTTCAGCTCTCGGAGAAGGCGCGCAACCGCAAAATCGCGCTTGAAGAAATGCAGGGCGGCACGTTCAGCCTCTCGAATCTGGGCGGCATCGGGGGAACCTACTTCACGCCGATCGTCAACCTGCCGGAGGTCGCGATCCTTGGAATCTCCCGGGCATCCATGCAGCCGAAATTCGAGAACGGCGGTTTCGTCCCGCGCGTGATGCTGCCCCTCTCGCTGTCGTACGACCACCGCGTCATCGACGGCGCCGACGGTATCCGCTTCCTGCGCTGGGTGGCCGAAGCCATGGAACAGCCGTTCCTGCTGGCGCTCAACGGATGATCACCGCTCAGGTTGTCGTCGTCGGCGCGGGACCCGGAGGCTATTCGGCGGCGTTTCTCGCGGCGGATCTCGGTCTCTCGACCGCGCTCGTCGATCCCGAAGTCAATCCGGGCGGGGTGTGCGTTTATCGGGGGTGCATTCCGTCGAAGGCGCTGCTCCACGTCGCGGACCTCATCGACGAGTCCCGGCAGGCGCGCGCCTGGGGCGTCGACTTCCAGGAGCCGGCAATCGATCTCGCAAAGCTGCGCCAGTTCAAGAACAGGGTGGTTCAGCGGCTCACGAGCGGCACCGGCCAGCTGGTCAAATATCGCAAAGTCCGATACCTGCAGGGCTACGCCGAGCTCCTCGATGCCCACCGCTTGCGCGTCGAGCTCGTGGACGGTGCCGAAGAGCAGGTGGAGTTCGAGCACGCGATTCTCGCGACGGGATCAGTCCCCGTCATCCCCCCGATGCTGAAGGTGGACGATCCTCGCGCGATGGATTCGACGACGGCGCTCGATCTGCCGGACATCCCGAAGTCATTGCTGGTCATCGGCGGCGGATACATCGGGCTGGAGATCGGCTCCGTCTACCGGGCGCTCGGGAGCGCGGTCACTGTCGTCGAGATGACCTCGGGGCTCCTTCCGGGCGCCGATCGCGATCTCGTGGAGGTGCTGGCGAAGCGCGTTCAGCACACGATGGCGAGCGTGATGCTCGACACCACCGTCGTCAAGATGGTCCCGGAGTCAAGGGGCGTTCGCGTCACGTTCGACGGCCAGTCCAGCGCGCCGGAGCAGCTGTTCGACCGCGTCCTCGTGGCCGTGGGACGCCGGCCGAGCTCGAAAATTCCCGGACTCGATCGGACGAAAGTGCAGGTCGACGAGCGCGGGTTCATCATCGTGGACGAGCAGCGGCGCACCGGCGAGCCCTCCATCTTCGCCATCGGCGACGTTGTGGGCGAGCCAATGCTCGCGCACAAAGCGTCCCATGAGGGCCGCGTAGCCGTCGAGGTCATCGCCGGCGAGAACGTCGCGTTTGCGCCGCGCGCGATTCCAGCAGTCGTGTTCACGGATCCCGAGCTGGCGTGGGCCGGGCTGACCGAGGCGCAAGCCGCGAAGGCCAACCGCCCGGTGACCATTGCCAAATTCCCATGGGGCGCGTCGGGGCGCGCGATTACGCTGGACCGGACCGACGGGTTGACCAAGCTCGTGATCGATCCCGAGAGCGAGCGCATACTCGGCGTCGGTCTCGTGGGGCCGGGCGCCGGTGAGCTGATCGCCGAGGGCGTGCTGGCGATCGAGATGGGCGCGAACGCGGCCGATCTCTCGCTGTCGATCCACCCGCATCCCACGCTGACCGAGACCTTGATGGAGTCGGCGGAAGTGTTCTTCGGCCAGGCCACGCACGTCTACCGGCCGCAGCGCGTGCGTTGATTACGTTTCGGTTCGGGTGACCGCGCCTGCCGGCGTCCACCGCAGAAACGCGGCGGCCACCAGCGCGTCGATCACGGCGCGGCACGTTTCGGTCTCCAGTCCCCAGAGCCGCGTCGCCTGCGCCGGCGTCAACCGCAGCCCCGGCATCTCCCGAAATTCCTCCTGGATCCGGCGGATGATCGTTTCACTCTCTTTCATGGGACGGTCCTGACGTTCCTGACGATTTCACGGCGCCTCCGAGTAGTTCCCGCCGAACCTCGTTCGAGGTGTCGCGCGCGGCATCGGTCTCGAACGTCAGGGTGCCCGGCCCGCTGTTCGTTCTTTGTCCTATGAGCCCGTAATGCTCGGCCAGCGACGGCGCGTCCACCACGTGGGCCGCCGCGGCAATCTCTACCGCATGCTGCAGCTCGTGCCCGAGAGTAACGAGCTGGGTGACGAGCGAACGGCCGCACCGCAACTCCACGATCAGAATCCGGTTCGGTCCCTGGGATCGTACGATGCCGATGCGACCGTCGAGTGTCGTGTCCGTAAACGCGCGATGACGGACGTATACGATGACGTTCGAGTGGCTCAGCTGGTCGACGAGCTGCCTCACGGTGACCGATCGTTCCGTCAGATCCGCGAGCAGCGCCCGCGCTTCCCTTGTCTCGGGACGAACGTGCGGCGCGGCGCCGGCGGGTGTCTCCGCCAGCGCCGACGCCGCCGTCATCGCTACCGCAACGCCCGCGATCGGGAGGGAACGACCGGGGGAGAGGGGCCCCCGGAGTAATCGACGAAGCGGCGGCATGATCGCTCGTTGAGCAAGACGCGCACCATCGGGCGCCACGGCGCTCGCGCGCAGAATCAGGCGTGTTTTCGCTGCCGTTGCCGGGTCGTCTTCTGGACAATCCTACGCTTATGTCGTGACATTTATAGAGAGGGACATTCATGTAGGATACGAGCCGATGGCCGAGTTGTGCCGCGGCCAAATCGAGACAAAAATGTCAGGCCGAGAATGAAGCCAGACAAGAATGTGCAGGAGTTCGATCGTCATGCGAGCGAAGTGCGCCGGCTCTCGACGCTGCTCGAGGCGAGCCAGGCCATGTCGGGCACGCTCAACCTCAAGGCGTCGCTGCACCGGGTGCTCGAGATCCTGGCCCGTCACCACGGCGCCATGCGCGGCATGGTCTCGCTGCTGCACTCGGACGGCAGCCTCCGGGTCGAGGCGTCCGACGGCCTTGCCGACGCCTCGCGCGTCCGCTACCAGATGGGCGAGGGAATTACGGGGCGGGTGGTCGAGAGCGGCAAGCCGGTCGTCGTCCCGCGCGTCAGCCGGGAGCCGTCGTTCCTGCACCGTGCCGCGCGGCGGCCCGAGCTGTCGCACCAGGAGCTCAGCTTCGTCTGCGTGCCGATCGTCCTCAACCGCCGCCCGATCGGGGCGCTCGCGATCGATTTGAAGTTCAAGTCCGATCGCGACTTCGAGCGGATGGTCAAGTTCCTCGGCGTGGTCGCGTCGATGATCGCTCAGGCGCTCAAGATTCATCGCCTGATCGATGAGGACAAGCGGCGGCTCGTCGACGAGAACGCGCATCTGAAGCAGGAGCTCCGCGAGCGATACGACTTCTCCAACCTCGTGGGCAGCAGCGGGCCCATGCGGCAGATCTACGAGCAGGTTGCGCAGGTCGCGGGCACGAACACGACCGTGCTGGTGCGAGGCGAATCAGGGACAGGCAAGGAGCTCATCGCCCACGCGATCCACTACAACTCGCCCCGCGCTGACAAGCCGTTCGTGAAGGTGAGCTGCGCGGCGCTCCCCGACAGCCTGATCGAATCGGAGCTCTTCGGCTACGAGAAGGGCGCCTTCACCGGAGCCGAGTCGCGGAAGAAAGGGCGGTTCGAGCTGGCTGAGGGAGGCACACTGTTCCTTGACGAGATCGGCGACGTGAACCCGGCCACCCAGGTGAAGCTCCTGCGCGTGCTCCAGCAGCGCGAGTTCGAGCGCGTGGGCGGGACGGAGACGCTCAAGGCGAACGTCCGGCTGCTCGCGGCCACCAACAAGGATCTCGAGCGCGCCATCGCCGCGGGAACTTTCAGGGAGGATCTCTATTACCGGCTGAACGTGTTCGCGATCTTCGTCCCGCCGTTGCGCGAACGGAAGGCGGACATGCTGCTGCTGGTCGACCACTTCCTGGAGAAGTTCGCGCGAGAGCACCGGCGCAGCATCAAGCGCATCTCGACGCCGGCCATCGATATGCTGATGAGCTACCACTGGCCCGGCAACGTCCGGGAGCTGGAGAACACGCTCGAGCGCTCCGTCCTGATGTGCGACGGTGAGGTCATCCATGGGCACCATCTGCCGCCGTCGCTTCAGACAGCCGAGGCCTCGGGCACCATCACCCGGGTTTCGCTGAAAGACGCCGTATCCAGCTACGAGAAGGACATCATCCAGGACACCCTGAAGACGACAAGGGGGAACTGCGCGAAAGCGGCGCGCCTGCTCGACACGACCGAGCGCATCATCAACTACAAGGTTCGCCGATACGGGATCGACGCCCGACGCTTTCGGTCTTGATCGACCGCGGCTCTGCGCCCCGCCGACTCTCAACCCCAACGTGCAGCAACTGCGCGTTGGGGACCCCGGCTCTCACCCCAACGCGCAACAACCGCGCGTTGGGGACCCCGGCTCGCGGCCGTGCTAGGATTGGCGCCCGAAGCGCTCTTCAGGGGAGGTGAAGGTGAGGATCCCGGTCCATCTCCGCGTCAACAACCGTTCGCACCGCCACGATGTCGAACCGCGTCTCCTACTCGTCCACTTCCTTCGCGACGCCTGTGGCCTCACCGGGACCCACGTCGGGTGTGAGACCGGCATCTGCGGTGCCTGCACGGTGCTCGTCGACGGCAAGGCCGTCAAGTCGTGCACGATGTTCGCCGTCCAGGCTGACGGGTCCGAAGTCACGACAATTGAAGGGCTCGCAACCAACGGTCAGTTGCATCCGGTTCAGGACGCGTTCTGGGCCTGCCACGGACTGCAATGCGGCTATTGCACGCCCGGGATGGTCATGGCTTCGGTACAACTGCTCACCGGGAACGCGGCGCCGACGCGAGCGGACATCGCCGAAGCGCTCCGCGGCAATCTCTGTCGCTGCACCGGCTACTCGCACATCATTGAGGCCATCGCGCGCGCAGCCCGCAAGGGCGCGCAGACAGGCGGAACGCAGGTGACCCATGGCTGAAACTCGCCCCTCCCTCGTCGGCCGCCCGATGAAGCGCGTCGAAGACCCTCGACTGCTGAAAGGGATTGGCACCTACACGGACGATCTCCGGCTGCCCGGAATGCTGCACGCGATGATTCTCCGCAGCCCGCACGCCCATGCCCATGTTCGCCGCATCGACACGGCCGCGGCCGCCGCAATGCCCGGCGTCGTGTCGGTCTTGACGGGACGCGACCTGAACGACTCGTGCGGATCGGTTCCGTGCGCGGCGGCTATTCCCGATCTGAAGGCGCCGCGCCACACGGTCCTCGCCGGCAATCGCGTCTACTTCGTCGGCCACGCGGTTGCGGTCGTCGTCGCCACCGATCCGTACACAGCGCGCGACGCAATCGAGGCGATCCAGGTGGACTACGAGCCGCTGCCAGCCGTCACCAATGCGGAGCGGGCGGCCCAGCCCGGCACGCCGCTGACGCACCCGGAGCTCGGCACCAACATCGCCTTCACGCACTCGGTCACCGGCGGCGGCGACATCGACGATGCGTTCAGGAAGGCCGACCGCGTCATCACGCAGCGCATGTATCACCAGCGCCTCACGCCTATGCCGATCGAGCCGCGCGGGGTCGT
>Ga0182037_10000735_pt1 | contig 16325 bp, 17 predicted proteins | sample sta12Cox44000082_FD_125974 | JGI IMG/M metagenome (GOLD analysis project Ga0182037, IMG submission 125974) | Lab enrichment of tropical soil microbial communities from Luquillo Experimental Forest, Puerto Rico - statoxic.12C.oxic.44.000.082 | ecosystem: Environmental > Terrestrial > Soil >... | reverse complement strand
CGCGTGGCCGTCAGGAACTCCGGCCAAAATAAACAGCCGCTTCAAACTTTCCTGCCAAACTCCTGCTGCGGTTTTTGGCGTTGAATTTCCCGTTCAGAAGAGTATGCGGTGTTCTCAGGAATCGCATTCAGCGCTTCGATAACAAAGGGTGGCATCGGGCAGTAGACCGCTGTTCCTGTCTTTGCCGTGTGCAAGAAAAGCTTGTCGCCCTGAATGCGATTTCGACTGAGGGTAGCGGCATCTCGTATGCGTAGCCCGCTATAGCGAGGAAGCAAAACAAACGCGCGCAAACGAACTCGGTTCGCTTTGTCTGGATAAAAGCCGCAGGCCTTCATTATGCTCGTGACCTCTTCTTTCGTGAATGGAGGGGTTGTCGGATTTGTTGGAATCCAGCCACTTTCATGCACAAAGCGAAAGAATGCTCGGAACCCTTCGAGCTTTTTGCGTGCTGCAATATTCTTTTGGGCCATCTATACCAACGATAAAGCTCATCTCACCGAACAACTCTCGCGCGACGTTTTCCACCAATCTGCCTTGGAACTGAGTCGGGAACTCAGGCCACGGGAAAACCACCTCCAGCATTCTTCCGCACAGAGCCAAGCGCATCAACACACAATCTCCGAGTGCATCGCCCTCCTTCCCCGCAGATTCGACGGCTACCATCGATCCAGACTTTGCTAAAGATGTGGAAGCCGCTGTTGAGAGCCATCGCGAGCCTCTCAGCCCGCCCGAATGGGACTGATCCTCGACTCTAGTGTGCTCGTCGCCCCCATTCCGCCGGAGTTGCACCCATTCAGATTTGCTCTCTCTCGTGCGGTATCACCGTATCCTTCGCTCTCTCTCGCAACCCCGGAATCAACCATCGGAAGAGCACCGTCGCAGCGGCTCCTCCAGCCAATTGGGCAACTAGGAAGCCAGGAACATCCACGGGTCGAATACCAGCAAACGTGTTGCTGAGTGCCCTCGCAATTGTCACAGCCGGATTGGCGAAGGATGTTGATGACGTAAACCAATAAGCCGCCGTAATGTACGCTCCAACCGCAAAGGCAACAAAGTTAGAGCGTGTTCGAGAACAGCCCCAGATCACGGAGACCAGGCCAAAGGTCGCTACAAATTCGCTAAACCACTGAGATACGCCTACCCGAGGATGCAGAGAAACTGAAAGGATTGGGAATCCAAACATTAAGTGAGCTGTGACCGCCCCAAACATTCCCCCGAGGATTTGCGCCAGGATGTAGTGTGGAGTCTCCGGCCACGGCACGCCGCGTTCCCAGGCGCCGGACAACGTGACAACGGGATTGAAATGGGCACCGGAAATTGGTCCGAACGTCAGAATCAGCGCGACCAGAGCGGCACCCGTGGCGATGGTGTTCGCGAGAAGCGCAATCGCTATATTTCCGCCAGCAAGATGCTCGCCCATGATTCCTGAACCCACTACAGCAGCAACCAGAAACGCAGTCCCAAGGAATTCCGAAGCGATACGCCTATTCAGTGTTTTCATTGATGACCAATGTCTTCAATCTGCTTCTTTATGGCAAGCGTGTCGAGGCTGGACAACGGAAGGCACAAGAACAGACTGATTCTGCGTTCAAGCGTTATATACGCGTCGCGAAAGGCTTTCTCGATTTGCTCTGGTGTACCTGTGACGGCTGCGGGGTCTGGCACTCCCCAATGTGCTGTCATCGGTTGGCCGGGCCAGATTGGGCAGACTTCCTTGGCTGCGTCATCGCAAACCGTGAATACAAAATCGAGTTTAGGAGCGCCTGATTTCGCGAACTCGTCCCAGTTCTTGGTGCGCAGACCCTGCGTCGGCAACTTCGCAATTTCGAGCTGCCGCAGAGCTTGAGGGTGAACGCCTCCTTTTGCGTGACTCCCAGCGCTATACGCAGTGAAATTTGGGAATCCCTTTTGGTTCATTATGGCTTCGGCCATGATCGAGCGAGCGGAATTACCCGTGCAAAGGAAAAGAACGTTGTAACGCCCTTGCATTGTTGACTTCTCAGGCGCAGCAACTTGGCCCACAGCAGGATTTTGCTTGCATGGGCTTAACGGCCCGTACGAAAGCGCTAACGAATTTGTCCTGCACCTGCGACGCTATGTCGTCTCCGCCAATGCCGCTGGCGCACAAAAACTCACGAGCATCGTTCACGTCGTAAACCCGCGTAACTTCTATGTCCACAGAGGCGAATCCCGCAGTGGCAAGTTTCTCCCGGTACTCGGCTTCGGACAATGCTCCCGCAACACAACCGACCCACAGCTCCATGCTCCTCCGAATCTCTTGCGGAACTTCGCCACGCACGACCACATCTGATATAGCGAAGCGGCCCCCAGGCTTTAGAACACGAAACGCTTCTCGCAGCACTCGGTCCTTATCGCCAGATAAATTGATGACGCAATTTGAAACGATTACATTCACAGAATCATCCGGCAGAGGTATGTTTTCAATTTCACCCTTTAGAAACTCAACGTTCATCAAACCTGACTTGAGCTTGTTCTGTTCTGCTAGAGCAAGCATTTCGTCCGTCATGTCAAGTCCGTAGGCTTTCCCCGTTGGTCCGACTCGTCGTGCAGACAGCAGAACATCGATACCGCCTCCAGAGCCAAGGTCTAATACAATTTCACCTGGCTGAAGCTTTGCCAATGCGGTCGGATTGCCGCATCCTAAAGAGGCGCGAAGAGCTTCCTCTGGAATGGCAGATGCCTCGCTGTCTCCGTAGAGATTTGAAGTAATGGGATCATAGCCGTCTAAGCTGGAAGCTGGACTCGTCTCGCAACAAGAGCTTTTCCCCGAGGCCGCACGAACAGCGGCCTGCGCGTATTTGTCCTTAACGATGTCTTTGATGTTTTCGTTATCCATTAGGCCTCCTACTTGTTTTGTGCTTTTCCTGAAAGCCGTGTTACACCGATGGCGCAGCCTTCTCCGCCGCAACAGTTCTCCATCAAATAGTTCATCAGACGATTTACGTTCTGAAAGTTGGGGGAATAGTAGATAGACCGTCCGCTTCTGCGGGGTTCGAGTAGTTCTGTTGCCGCTAAAATGTTCAGATGAAAAGAAAGAGTTGGCCCAGGCAGTTTGAGACGGCGAGCGATCTCGCCTGCCGGAAGACCCTTGGGGGCGTTTTGGACGAGCAGACGAAAGATATTAAGGCGTGTTTCTTGCGCCAGAGCAGCGAGGGAATCGACGGCAGACGACATATTCATATTTCCAAAACAATGGAAATATAACCCAAGGCCCCGGTTAAGTCAAATCCTTCGCGATGCAAGCATTTTGAACTCTTAGACTTCGACAGGGAGTGTTTTGAGTCCACGGAAACTGAAATTGGGAAGCCACTCCGGTTCTGCTGAAACCGAGCGCATCTCCGGGAAGGTCTGGAGAATTTTCAGGATGGCGACCTGACCCTCCAGCCGAGCGAGCTGATTTCCGATGCAGAAATGAGAGCCAGCACCAAACGCGAGGTGCGGATTGTTCCCACGTTTCAGGTCTAAACGGTCGGGGTCCTTGAACTGGCAAGCATCGCGATTGGCCGCCCCGAGCATGAAAATAATCTCCTGACCACGGCGTGCTTGGACGCCGCAGAGCTCAAGGTCCTGCAAGACCATGCGGCCTGTGTACTGCACGGGGCTTTCGTAGCGAAGCAGCTCTTCAACGGCACTTCGGATAAGTACCGGATGCTCGCGAAGTTCGGAGGCGTGATAGGGGTGACGAAGCAGCGTATGCAAACCGTTCCCGATGAGATTGCGCGTGGTTTCGTGCCCACCAAAGAGCAGCATGACGCATTGTGCATACAATTCTTCCTCTGTAAGAACGTCTCCGTCTTCTTCGATTTCCATAAGCAAGCTAATTAGATCATTCCCTTTTTGCTTACGACGCGCCGCAACAGCTTCGCGAAAGTAATTCGTGAGGCCATGGATGGCTTGCTGTGCGGCGACCAGATCGTCCAGGCCCCGATGCGGATTGCCGAAGAGAGTAGCGATGGCGTTTGACCAATGAATGAACTGCTGGCGAAACGACTCGGGGACGTTCAGCATCTCGGCGATCACGTATGCAGGAAGGGGGTGAGCGAACAGCGGAAGAATATCCATCCGGTGGTTCTTGCGAAGCGGGATGAGCAAGCGGTCAACGATCTTCTCGATCTGCGGCCTGAGAGATTCAATTGCGGCCGGCGAGAATCCTTTGTTCATGAGTTTGCGAAGGCGCGTATGCTCAGGGGCATCGAAGAAAAGCATCCAGAGGCTGAACGTGCGGGCGAGTTCGACAAATTCCTTTTGCTTCTCGGCAGGAAACTCGTCAATCAGGGTGCCAGTGCGCTTGGCAGAGAGCCTGGGGTCGCGAAGGAACGACGAGCAATCTGCGTGTTTGAAAACGGCCCAAACGCCGCCGTGAATATCGAGGTATTGGACTCCACGCCCATCAAGGTATCGACGATAGGTAGAGTACGGGTCTCTCAGGAAATCCGGCGTGAAGAATTCCTTTGCCGAAAGGGCTGCTAGAACATCCGCCATCGTTGCAAACAAGGATAACAGAGAAAACAGCGCTTCGGTTCTCGCCTTTCAGACTAGTGTCACGTGCGTTTCAATCAACGGAGGGATCGCTAGCTCAGAGATACTGGTCACAGATCAGCGCCCGGTCACGGGCTCAATATAAAAACGGCCCCTCTTGGATGGAATTGAGTGTTGAACTCGAGCCATCCCGAACGAGTCGACCGCAGGGTTCCTCCGTGTACCCGCCGTGTACCTCACTTCGGCGAATTCGGTGTTTTCGGCGTTTTTGCCTTAGTAGAATCACTAACTTACGCTGGCTCAGTGGGGATCCGAATCCCGATTCCCCCCGCCGGCACCATTCCTTCACAATTTTTCCAGTCACTGGCTCTTCAATTTCGAGGCGACTATTAGGTGGCGGTCAAGGGACACCTGACGATCCACGCCCTCGCCTGAACAGCCCGGTTGGATTAGATTATTTGCATGACCCTCAACCCTTCAGAGGCCTCATCCAAACTGCGTTCCGCCGTTACAGCGGCTTCCCGTGGACTTGTTGACAGAGAGCCGCTCGTAGAGTTAGTTGCGCTTAGCGCGGTGGCGCGCGAGCACTTACTGGTAATTGGTCCTCCTGGAACGGCGAAAAGCGTTGCGGTGCGCCGGATTGCCCAAGCCACTGGGGGGCGGTATTTCGAGTACCTGCTAGGCAGATTTACAGAGCCCAACGAGATCTTTGGCCCCGTAGACCTTCGCAAATTGCGCGAGGGTACGGTGGAAACAGACGTTAGCGGAATGCTGCCCGAGGCTGAGATCGCTTTCTTGGATGAAATCTTTCAAGGGTCTTCGGCGATTCTCAATACGCTTCTGGGTATCTTGAACGAGCGGGTCTTTCGACGGGGACACACGCAGTTGAAGTGCCCCTTGCGAATCTGCGTTGGTGCTTCAAACAGCCTGCCGACGGATGAGTCGCTAGCCGCGTTTGCTGACCGCTTCCTCGTCCGAGTTTTCGTTGAAACAATTGAAGACCCACAACTTGAAACTTTGTTGGATAGCGGTTGGAAACTCGATCATTCCCAGTTCTCAGAACTTGCATCCATGAACGACATAGATGTACTAGCCGAGATTGCTCAAAACGCCGATCTCAGCTCCGTCCGACCACAATTGGCTCACTTGCTGCGAATTCTGCGAGGTGCCGGCATTGTTCTTTCGGACCGCAGAGTTGTGAAGGCGCAGTGCCTAATTGCCGCTGCTGCAGTAGTGGCCGGTCGTTCGAGGCCCAGCGACGCCGATTTGTGGCCTTTGATCTACGTCGTTCCCACACAGGAGCAGCAGGAAATTGCTAGAGAAAGCCTTCGCGATTTGCTTCGCCACACTGAGAACGTGACGCTCCCCGCAGCGGCAGAGGACGCCTCCGCGGGCCCTCTCGTTCGGGCGAGACGACTAGCCCTGGCTGCAAATGAGCTGCTTGCAACACCGCCGGATGGGGATGGAGAGACAGCACAGAGTTGGAGGCTCAAGCTAGAAGGCGTCGTGCGCGAGATAGATGCTTCCTTCACTGCAGACGCCATGCCTCCCAACCTGAGCGAAGCGCGGGCTCGAATAGTGGCGCATCTCAAGCCGCCCAATGAGGTAGCCAATTGAAGTCCAATTCTCTTCAGATCACCTGGCATTTTCGCGAGGAGCCCCGTGTGCCAGTCGCCGTCGTGGCCTCTGGTGAAACAGCAAAGGAACTTGCCAAGAAGCTCCTAGCGTCGGACTACACGCGGTGGGCAAGCTGGAGGGCGGTTGCGACCCCGAACACAATCGTTCTTCTTGGCGAAGGCGAATCACTTCCGTGGGTAGACGGAGTAAGCTATCTCGGCTCGGACGACCGTGCACCCCATCTCCTCTTGCCAACAAATCGCGAACCTAGTGTTCCTTCAGACCTTCTTCAACAGGCATTAATTGAACAGAGCCCTTTTCCACCGCCATTGGCGTTTATCGAGACAAGGAATATTGTCGTTTCGCTGTCGCAGGCAAGAGAGCTTTCCCGAGACATGCTGAAATCCTGGCTTCTCACCGCAACATGATTTCTCTACCAGCATCACTGTCTCCTTGGTCCAAGCAACTCAGCGTCTTTCCCAATGAGTTGAGTATGGCGATAGGTCCTCTGGTCCAGAGGATCGCTGCGGCTATTGAACCTTTGCATCTAGAAGACGTACAAGGCGACGATGAACCGGATGGCTTCGATGGATTAGTAAACCGAGGAAGCTATGAACGGTTGATTGCCTCAGATTGGTTACTTGCCGACGAAATCCCAGAGGAATTCGAACGCCGTGCAACAATGTGCGAGCATCTTTTTCTAAAAACTGCAAAACGTGACCGCGCACACGGCCTTGGGTCGGTTGTTCTGTTTGACTCTGGACCGGACCAGCTTGGCTCACCTCGTTTGGCACACCTTGCAATCCTGGTTGTGCTCATTCGACGCGCTGACCGTGCCCGCGCCAATTTCGCGTGGAAAACCCTACAGAATCCGGGACTGCCGTTCCTGCACGGTGCAAGTGAGTCAGAAATGATGGAGTTACTGCGCGCAAGAACATCCGCGAACGTATCCGAATCCATGTTGCGCGATTGGATGAACCGTTCGCTAGAGAAAAATCGACCAGAAGAGATTTGGCTTGTTGGGGGTGAAAGACTTCACCAAATCTCGCCACATCATGTCGTTTCCCGCGTGAAGGTAGAGGATGTTCTTGAACCGCAAGTACGACAAGTCTCTATTGAAATCCAGCGTCCGAAGGGGCGGCCAAGAAGGATTGTGTTGAACCTACCTGACAACGGTGTGTGCGCCCGGCTACTTCGAGATCCCTATCAGGTTAGAGTCAGCATCCCTCGCAAACTTTCGACGATGGCCAGTTCGTCCGGGCTCATTTTTGCACATGGCGGCAGACGTTTGTTCGCCAAAACTAGCGACGGCGCCCTAATGTCCTTTCCAGTACCCAACTCGCCTTGGGACCCGCCTGCGAACGCGAAGCGGCATGCGTTGGGAAACATTGGAAGAATTGTAGCCGCCAATCGCCTGGGCCGCTCCACCATCATTGTGTCGGTCGAGGAGATTTCACTGCGGATATCCCACGTTGGAAAGGAAACCTACCCTCCACCGGGCCAGTATTTGTTGCGGGATTTCAGCATCGGGCTCAGGCAGAACGGTTTTCTTCGCCCTGATCAATTTGCCTGGCCACGGGAAACCGACCAGGGGCTGCTCTTTCCCTGTGTCCGGCCCCCTATGTCACAAGGCGAAAAGCCCAGCCTCTTTGTCTTGGATGCTTCTGGGAATTTGTTCCGCCTAAAGCCCGCAAAGGATGGGCCGGTGGCTCTGCTCGCACAATCCGGTGTGCTGGCACTTACGAGCCGGGAAGGAATTCCGACATATGTCAGTGTGGACAAGGCAAGGAACCTGGTCGAGTACACATCCCTGGGGCGCGAACCGTTTCGGGGCGTGGTGTTGAGCGGAGCCGAGGGAGTCGAACAAGCATTCTTTGGGTTTGGCGCGAACGCGCGAGCTCCGTTTTGTTTGCTGGCCATCCAGAGAAGTCCGTCTCGTTGGTTCATAGTGGCCGGTCAGGACCGAAGTAACGAGATCCAGGCAGAACCGAGACAAGAAATCGTGGGCGTCATTCAGGAGCCGAATTACGCCGAGGCGCTCATTTCCCTCAGAGAGAATAGGCACGTGGTCACGTTGAAAGGTCCCGACTGGGAACGGACTCTTTTTGAGAGCCCCGATTCGATTGCATACTTGACGGTTTCCCTGAGTAAGCCTTGGATTGCGTACTCGACGAAAAAAGGCGACGTTACCGTCTACTCGCTCCCTCTGGCGCAAAGTCTCTGCCGCTACCTGACCGGGGATCGAAATGGTTAGCGTAAAGCCAAGGTCGGTTGTTCATCGCGGCAAAATTCAGGCTAATGGTTTCTTCTTCGCCTTTAGCATTATGACGGAGCGCGATGCTATTGGTCGAATTCTGTCGGCATGGGAGCCAAACGCTCGGGTGTATCGAATCAAAGATGGATTTGTGCTGGTTCTTCCCAGACCGGTGCTAGTGTTCGCCGGCGAGACGATCGGTCTGCCTTTGATCCGAAGCAAAGGGTTCCTCACAGGCGTGCCACTCAAGGAAAAAGAAATCCGCTCCATTGGTCAACCTTTTGAAACTCTGGTGCTCTCTGCAGGAGGGAGCATATCAACGGAACCATTGAGCCATGAGAGCCGAGAGGCCGCTCACAGATGGATTGATACAGACGGGCTGGAGTTTGTTCAAGGGACCTCCCTCGGTACCGAGCCGCTTGGACCGACCGTTGCAAAGCCACTTGAGCTGCCCAATATCCGCGAGACACTTGGGCGTATTCCTGAGGCTCCGCGCGAACTGAAAAGCCTGCTGGCGCGATTGAAAGGCGAGCCTGAATCGAACAATCGAACTAGGTTTGGCTGGCTGCGCAGTTTGTCATTTCGGAGCGTAGCGGTTGTTGCCCAGGGCTTAGTAAGAGCCTTGAGAAGCCTTTGGCCTCGAGACGCTTATGAAGCCCAAAGCCTCACTGGGTCGGAACAGCGCGTGTCTGCCACGCGAGCACCGTCAAAGCTCTCACTGTGGCTGGCCTCGGCGTTCAACAAGATCGTCATGGTGACGCGACTCGCGCGTGTTCTTGGCTGGAGACAAGGACGCTACTTGAATCGCGTGATGCAAATGTTCGAACAGGGCGACATGGACGAAGCGCTGAGACACGCGATTCCCCTGTCTTCCATCTCCGATTCTCCTACTTTGAGAATGACTTTTGGGCTGCCGGGAGCGAGACAGAGTCTGCAGCTCAATCCATTTGGGCGCCGCCCCACTTCGACAATCGTGTTGGGTCAGTCCCTGTATTCCCATCTTCATCAACTCTACAGGTCAACGTTTAAGAGATTGGAAGCTCACGGGCGGATTGCAGAAGCCGCGTTCGTTCTGGCCGAATTGCTGCGGGCAAACGAGGAAGCCGTCGCCTTCTTGGAGCGCAACGGCAAATTGCGCGAAGCGGCCGAAATCGCAGAAGCCCGAGAGCTGGCTCCCGAAATCATCGTTCGGCAGTGGTTTCTGGCTGGAGAAAAAGAAAGAGCTATCCAAGTCGCACGGAAGACGGGAGCTTTCCACGGAGCGGTCTTGCGACTGGAGAAGTCGCGCCATCCGGCCGCTCCCGAGCTGCGAAAGCTTTGGGCGCAATCGCTTGCGGACGCAGGGAACGTGGCAGTCGCGGTTGACGTTCTCTGGCCCCTAGAGTCCGAGAGGTCTACCGCTGTCGAATGGATGAGGCAAGCAGCCGCGATCGGGGGGCGACCGGGAGCGCGATCTTTGGCTCGACTCATTAGCGTGGCTCAGGGCGGATATCGAGAGTTCTGGCCACCGGCTCTTGAGCTATTGCAGAGTGACTCTGTGGAAGACGCTCCAGCTCGAATGGAGTTTGCGGAGACTCTACGCAAGGAACCCAAATCCCCGCAGACACAAACCTTGGCGCGGCTGGCGGCACGGGCCGTTTTGCGCGATGTCGGACAGGGCATGCACTCACTTGGTCCCATTCCTATGCGTCAGCTCATCGACTACTCGGGTGACGGTGCCCTGCGTGCGGACATGCCGCCGCCATCTCAGGGTAGAAAGGTTGAACTCAATGATTTTGGCGCGTCCCGACGCTACTTCATTGGCGCAAACGATCGAGGCTCGGCGCAGATATCAGACGCTGTGTTGCTTCCAAGCGGAAGATGCCTGGTTGCAATGGGGGAAGTAGGGCTAAAGCTATTTACCAGGGACGGTCGAACGATAGCCCATTTTGACAAACCCGCAGATCGCATAGTGGTTTCGGAAAACGGCACCAGGATCATCACAATGGGTTGTCGGGGTGCCGTGTGGTCTCTTTCGAGGGTGGATGTCTTATCTTGCAAAGCTACGCTGTGGTGTCACGCAGAGATTAGCCGTTTTGCCACAAGCTTTGATGGTGCCACCTGGTACATCGTCTGTGGTCAAGACTTGTATGCAATCGATGCCACATCGCAGCGGCTTGATGCGTTGTGGCGAATACCTGACCTGGGCCATTTCGTCGGCCCTCTCACGCTTGCTTCAGCCAATTTGGATTTTGTGACGTATAAAGACAAGAACCTCTGGGTTTGGGAGTATCAGCTGCCACAACTACGTCTCAAGAGCAAGACTCTTCTGCCTAGCCCAAGACCGCTTGAAACAGTTGGAGAGGTTCGACTGGTTTCTTGCTCCGAAAGCGGAGTTCTCGATTGCTCTACCGTTCTCGCGCCTCAAGCACCGACCGGCAGTGAAACTCAGAGTACTTCGGCTTGTCAGATCCTTTTTAGAAAAACGAATGACAGCTGGACTGAATTCCTAACTCTTGGTGCCGATGAGCAAATACTATCTGATCCTGTTGTTACGACAAATTGGTTGGCTCTTTGCCTCTCATCTAAAGCAGCAACGCGCATCTTGGTCTACAGCTATGCCAAAGGTGCGAAGCCGGCACTCCGAATCGAAATTGGAATCGAGGGAAGATGCAATCCCAGCATTCGATTCGATGGCTCGTTGCTCACCATCGCCGACGATCTCGGGCATTTGCGCGCCTACCACCTTACCCATGGCGAACAGATACGAGAGCTGAACATCTAACTGCCAGAGGGCTTGGTGCGGCCCTAACGCAGAACTGGGGACAACCTTCTGAAGTGTGCACGTGCGACGTGAGCCGCCCTGCGCGAGACTTTAGGAACCACCGTGTACCCGGCGTGTACCTCCACTAACCCACGGCCTCTACCGGGGCCAACAGCTACCACACTAGAATTCGCCGTGCTTGCATGCGTGAATCCTCTCTCCGACACCGATCTGCGACACGCTGCACGGAGAGCAGGCTCTGCGCGTTGCCGGTGCGGAGTTGCCGGATGTCATGCTAGCGGCGAGGCGGAGAAACTCAACGCACGTGCCGTACAATGGAGGAACCTGGAGCGGATTTTAGCCAAGGCAGCCGATCGCCGATGGAATGGAGCGGAGAAGGCGGGAGAAGCGCTCCCGCTCTCCCGAAGAGCGATATGAAAAAGCGGTTACAAGTGATGAAGTTTGGGGGAACGTCGGTAGGGGACGCGTCCTGCATCACCCGGGCGGCGAAGATCATCGTGAATGCCGCCAAAGAGTTTCGCTGCGTAGCGGTAGTTTCCGCCATGAGCGGGGTCACCAACCGTTTGATTGAGGCCGCTAACCATGCGCGGGCAGGAAACGCGGGCGAAGCGGCTGCGATTTTGGAGTCGCTTCGCAAACAGCACGAAACGGCCCTCAGCAGCTTGGTGCGGCAGGAGGAAGAGCGCCAGCCGATCCGCCAGAGATTGCAAGAAGTTCTCTCGGAAGGCCGCAGGCTTTGTGAAGGAACGGCCCTCTTGCGGGAATTGACGCCGCGCACGCTCGACGCGGTTTCGAGCCTCGGAGAGCGGCTTTCCGCACCGCTGGTGGCCGCGGCTGTTAAAGAGGCTGGCGCGGCCAGTGAAGCGATCGAAGCCAGCGGGTTGATTGTGACCGACGCGTTTCATGGCGGCGCCGAGCCGCAGATGGAAGCAACACGGGAAAAATCGCAAAAGCGGTTGGGTCCGCTGCTCGAAAACGGCATTGTGCCGGTCGTAACTGGATTCATTGGTGCAACCACCCATGGACAGCTAACTACATTGGGCCGAGGCGGTTCTGATTTCTCTGCAACGATTCTTGGTGCCGCGCTCGATGCGGATGAGGTGATTATCTGGACCGACGTGGACGGCGTACTGACGGCAGACCCGCGGCTGGTGCAAGCGGCGCGCACAATTCCGGAGGTTTCCTACCGCGAGGCGGCAGAGCTCGCGTACTTTGGCGCGAAAGTCCTGCATCCGAAAACACTGAATCCCGTGGTCCAAGCGGCGATCCCGGTGTGGATCCGCAACAGCTTCGCGCCAGAGCAGCGCGGCACAAAAATTACGCCGGAGGGGCGCAGCATCGGTGGCGGCGTGAAGGCTTTAACCGCCATTCGGGATGTAACGTTGATAAGCGTGGGTGGCCCAGGGATTGTGGGATTGCCGGATGTAGTCGGGCGAACGTTTTCAACGACGGCCGATGTGCGCGCTAACGTATTGCTGATCTCGCAATCTTCTTCGCAAAACGACATCTGCTTCATCGTTGCGGCGGCCGACGCTCAGCGTACGGTTGAGGCACTGCGCAAGGAGTTCGCGCAGGATCTGGCGCACCACAACGTGGAACACATTACCGTGGATCCCAACATTGCCATCGTGGCCGTGGTGGGGGAGAACATGCGCGGCATCCCGGGAATTGCCGGCAAAACTTTCAGCGCGCTGGGCCGCGAGGGCGTCAATCTGATTGCCATTGCGCAAGGCTCATCGGAAAGTAACATCTCCTTTGTCATCGAAGAGCAGGACGTGAAAACCGCCTTGACTACCACGCATCGCGAATTTGGCCTGGATTCTCCACAAAGCTAAACATCCCAAGAATGGGCCGCCACCTCCCGGGACCTGGAAGCAGTGGGGGCCTGAACTCCGATTCCCGCACCCATTTCCTTTGTTCGCATTTGCGTTCATATTAGAGTCAATGTCGGCCACCACGTTGTGAATGATGAACGCGCACGCCGAACCGCACTCGGTTTCCCGCGACAGCTCTGTTCTGGTGTTCGTGAATCGCGTGGCCGGCCGTGGCCGGGTCGAGGGTTATTTGCGGCGCATCAGCGATTTGTTTGAAGCTCTCCATATCTCAGCACAATTTCTCGAAACCGGCAGCGCCAGCGAACTCGAATCGGCCGCTCGCCAGGCTCTGGTGCGGGGGCACCGCCGGCTTTTGGCGATGGGCGGAGACGGGACGTTTCAGGCCTTGGCGAACGGCGCGTTTAATGGCGACGCCATTGTGGGGATCCTCCCGACAGGCGGCGGAAATGATTTTGCAGCCGCCCTTGGGCTGCCGCGAGATTTTATCCGCGCAGCAGAGAGACTCCTGAAGGGTAAACCGCGCCCGGTGGACTTGGTGAGAGTACGCACGGCTGACGGCCGGACGCGTTTGTTTGCTGGTGGCGGCGGCGTTGGACTCGATGCCGAAGCGGCGCTGCGTGCAAATGGGCCTTACCGTCGTCTTCCCGGCCGATTTCGCTACATCGCCTCGGCCCTTCGCGCGTTGTCAGAGCATCAGCCGCTACGCGCTCGGCTCGAATTCGCGGACCTCCCGCCGGTCGAAGCCCCCTGCCTTCTCGCGAGCGTACTAAATACCCCCAGCTATGGCGGGGGTGTCCGCCTTGCGCCCGATGCGGTTATTGATGATGGTTTGCTGCATGTCGCATTAGTTGAAGATTTGAACATCCGGGAAGTTCTCAAACTGCTGCCCCGGGTGATGCGTAGTGGAGAACTACGAAGCTCTCGAGTAAGGCGATGGCAAGCGCACGGCGTCAAGATATACACGGACAGGCCTTGTCTGTTTCACGGCGATGGCGAGATATTTGGACCCACGCCAGTTGAAATCGAAGTTGTGCCCAAGGCGGTGCGAGTCCTGGCGCCGCTACCAGGATCTTGATGCACGTACCCGTTCTGCGGATCAAGGCGTATTCTTGTGAAACACTTTGCGTCGGATATCTGGCCAAAACTCTTTCAATCCGTTGGCTAGCCCATCGTAGAGAATCAGAAACGCAAACGTTGTCGCGTTCCGCGAAGCCGTTCGGTCGGCCGGCACGTGATAAATGTTGGAAATCGCCGCCGCCGCGGCATTGCCAATCGATTCCGAATAATTGAATCGCTCATGCCCTGAGTCGGTGCGCGTCACGAACAGACGATTCAACGCATGATATGCCCGCCGGCGGAATCCTCCCTCTCCCAGTTGGTAGTACCGGGGGTCTTCCCGAAATAGACTAGGGAAAACAGCCACGGTCATGTACGTGCCGATACTGTTGTCCGCAAAATTGGCCCCGAATCGCTTGCCGTACGCGTCCCAGCCCTGTCCCCACTCTTTCGGATCGTTTTTTGCTTGCGCTATCGCGGAAAGCGCGCCGTTGAAAGGATATGCCCCCCAGTCGAATACACTTGCGGTCGCAATGCGAAACTTCTGCCCGGTCGTGAGGGGCGGAAGCGCATTCGCGTTTTCAACGGTGCCGTAATTAGGAAGGACCTCAAAGATACGGTCGTTGACCGTTCCCGTTTCCTTCTCCAGCTTGCTTTTTCCTACGGTTCCACCGAGTTGATCTTCTTCCTTTTTATCCTTCTCGCTCTTGCTGCTTGGCGGTGGATCGGACTTGGGTGGAGGAGGCTGCTGCGAATCCGGCTGCTGACCCAGCGCCGGAGAAATAGCCGCCCATAGTCCAATCAAAAGCGCCATCGCCATGCGTTGTTGGAACCTGCTCTGTCTTTTCATGGTTTCCAGTCATTATCTCCCCCGGGCGTTATGCTCCCGCGAAAAAGGATTTGTTGGGTTTCCAGAAAATGGGGCTCACTATGAGATTCCTCGAGCAAGAGAATGGTTTCTTCGTCGAACTTGGCCGGGGAATGGAAAATTCTCTGGACATTTCGCCCGCGCTTTGCCTCGATAGGACCGGCTCAGCTCTTTTTCTTGTCGATTTTAAGATTCAGAACGATGTCCTTGCGGGAGTCAAAACTGGAAACCGTTCGTGTCGCCGATTTCGCATTGTCCTTCTCCGCGTGCAGTTCGTAATCCGCGTTGGGGTCGAGCCCGCTGAATCGATAATTCCCGGTGTCATCGGTATAACTGCTTCTCACGGAGTTGGTCCGCATGTTCTTCAGGAATACGACGCTGCCGGTGAGAGGGTTGTCGGATTTGTCGCTTACCACGCCGCGAACGGTGCGCAGCTGCGCTTCAGCCTTTTTGTCTTGGGCGTTCGCAGCGGCGGCGAGCGCGGCGACGGCCGCTAGAAGGCAAAAGAAGCTTCGCCCGACCTTCATTGCTTGTCCCCCTTGACTGGCTGCATCCGAAAGACCACGATTTCTTCGCTACCGCCGCCCTTTGCTTCGACCGTCCGCGTCTGATCGGCAAATCCTTTCGCGCGCACCAGAATCTCATAGTTCGAGCCTTGCGGAACGCGCAAGGCGAACTCTCCGCGCGAGTTCGTGTAAGTTTCCCATTTGTATTTCTTTTGCCCCTCTTTGCGGAACCGCAGCTCCACTGCTGGAAAGGCAAGCGCGTTTTCGTTGAAGACTGTTCCGCGGATCAGGAAGTCATCCGCGTGGCTGTATCTTTGCTTGCCCGGGCTACCGGTTCGGGAAGCGGAATCCTGCGCCGGAGTGCTGGAACTGGCCGGGGCCGCTTCCTGTGTCGCTTCAAGCGCCAAGGCGGGCGAAAGCAGCAGCAAGCCCATGCACACCAAAGGCCCTTTTCTCGGGCGGTTCATTTGCAGGATATCCCTCTTGAATTCGATGGCGGAGGGGCGCAATGGAGATGCCAGACGGCAGGAAAGGTCCTGTCACTCGTCATCTTCCTCTTCGTATTCTTCTTCCTCTTCCTCGTCCAAATAGTCGCCGTCCTCTCCCACCTCGCTCTCCTCTTCCTCCTCTTCTTCTTCGTCTAAATCGTCGGAGATGACATTCAAATGGACGGGGTGTGTTTGCGACACCTCGAGCTCGGATTCACACTCGGGACAGCTCAGAATCTCGCCTTCCTCGACTTCATCTTCATCCACATCGATTTCTGCGGAACATTCAGGGCAACGGATCACAGGTCCAGCCTCCGGACTGTTCTTTGCAAAGTGGCGGTACGAGGACCGCCCCCGCCACCTGGAGCGTATTATATACCGAGGCAAGGAAATTCAAGCTTCTTGCCCGCCGAGCGAACCTGAGGCTCGCCCGAATG
>Ga0182037_10000733_pt1 | contig 16341 bp, 13 predicted proteins | sample sta12Cox44000082_FD_125974 | JGI IMG/M metagenome (GOLD analysis project Ga0182037, IMG submission 125974) | Lab enrichment of tropical soil microbial communities from Luquillo Experimental Forest, Puerto Rico - statoxic.12C.oxic.44.000.082 | ecosystem: Environmental > Terrestrial > Soil >... | reverse complement strand
TGATATAGCCGATCCCGCCCATATCGGCGGCCAGGTTGTAGACCTGGTCGACGCCTTGGGTGGCCTCAAGGCATGAATCCCAGAGTCGCAGATCCAGAATCCGGAAATCATCTGCCGACGAAGGCTCGAATTCCGGGGCTTTCACATCGACCCCACGAACCCAAAATCCTTCATTCTTAAGCCTCCGGACAAGGTGATGTCCGATAAAGCCACCCGCTCCGGTGACCAAAATTCGGGCTTTAGCCGTCACGCGTCCTCCAGTTTCAAAAGAAATACGCCGGAACTGTAATTTTATCGGAGGCCCGAGTTTGTCGGCAAGCGGTCGACCCCTCTAACCCTACGATTCGAAAAGGGAAAACTCTCCACCTAAAGGTGCATCTCGGGTGCAAACTCCTGCATGGATGTGTTACGGTGTTCGGCGCAATTTTTGAACTTCTCCAGTGTTTTCCGTAGAAATACTGGGCCCAGAGTTTGGAATGGTACCTGCTAGGCACAGGGTAGGGGCTCCCCCAGCCTGACCCGTTGACTGGATGTAGGAGCAGTAGTGAACGACCCAAATGTTTCCCGCGTCCGGGTACGCCGCCGTACCCGGCGCCATCGCCACAATCGTCTCGTCCGGCGGTGCCTGCTGGCCGCAGTTTTTGTGCTGGGAGGCCTGACCGGCGCCGCCCTGCTGCCCGTCGGTCTGGGTTCGTTCCTGACGTCGTCGTTCTGGTCCCGCCCGCCAGTGCAATGGACGGAGAGCGACGTTCGTCGTGATCTCTCCTTTGCCGCCGCTACCACTGCCGAGGCCAACGCCGCCTCAAAGGAAATTCGACCGGTTTATCCGTATTCCATCGTTCCCGGCGGCGTGCATGATCCGAAGGAACTGGAACGCGTATTTGAAAACGATCCCGTGGTCGCGGCCCACTACCGCAATTTTGATTTCCGTCGCGCACGCGTCCTCGAACTCACCCAGGACCGCACCGTTTACGTCTCTTATCGCATCGCCGGCCGGGTCTACTGGACGACCAAGCGCGTTCTTCTCCGTCGCGGGGAAAAAGTCATTAGCGACGGCAAGATGACTCTCCGCACGCGCTGCGGCAACCAGGTGTCTGAAACCGCTCGCGACGAGGTTTCGCCCAACGAGCCTTCCGTCGCTCGTCTGGAACAGCCAATCAAGATCGATCCCGGAACCGCGGCCGTGATCCCGTATCCGACAGACTTCGAGTCTTCGCTGGCGACCCCCAGCATTCCAGCGTTCGCTCCTTTGCAGCCACAGTACAGCCTGATTTCCAACTATGGCGGATCCCTGTCCCTCTATCCTCCGCCGCTGCCGGTTTGCAGTCCGAAAAAGAAAAGTGGATCGAAGCCCGGTAAGAAGGGTAACGGCGCCGACTGCAACGCGCCGCCGACGGAAGTTCCCGAGCCAGGAACCCTGTTGCTTCTCACCACCGGACTGGCTGGAGCCTACCTGCGCCGCCGTCAGAAACTGCGCCCCTGATTGCGCTTCCGCCTTGCTCCCACAGGCCTCCGTCCAGTAGTCTCTCGCCTATCTTTCCGGGGGCCCTCCCTTGCATCGAGTACCGCCGTTCCTTGGTGCCTGCCTTCTGAGTTGCGCGTGGGTAGCTGCCTCGCCGAATTCCGGTCCTCCCATCCGTTTGATCGTAGATCTCACGGACGCTCCCCGCAATATCTTCCACGCGGTCCTCACTCTGCCCGCGACCCCGGGCCAGATGACCCTCGTCTATCCCAAGTGGATCCCCGGTAACCATCGCCCAAGCGGCCCGATCGCCAACCTCACCGGAATTCACTTCCTCGCCGGGGATCAGGAGCTCCCCTGGCATCGCGACCCCGTCGAGATGTATTCCTTCCACATCGAGGTTCCGGCGAACGCGAAGCAAATCGAAGCGCGCTATGACCTCATCTCAACCGACAGCGCAGGCGGAGGCGGGCCTGCCGCGTCGAGCAATCTGCTGGACTTGAACTGGAACCAGGTCGTGCTCTACCCAGAGGGCGCCTCGTCCGACGCGGTTCAGTTCATCGCATCCGTGCGCCTGCCCACGGGCTGGAAATATGGCACAGCTCTCACCACCGCTAGCGCTTCCGAGAACGAAATTAAATTCGCTCCAGTCTCGCTAACCGCACTGGTGGACTCTCCTCTCATTGCCGGCACGCACTATCGCCAGATCGAACTTGTGCCTGCGGGTGAGATCCCTGCGCACTACATCGATATGGTTGGGGAAAGCGACTCCGCGCTCAACATGTCACCCCAGGACATCACCGCCTACCGCAAGCTCGTCATGGAAGTCGACGCGCTGTTCGGTGCCCATCACTACACGGAATACCAGTTCCTCTATACCCTGAGCGACGAGGTCGGTCACCACGGGCTGGAGCATCACCAGTCCAGCGATAACAGCGTTGCCGAGCGCACGCTGATCGATCCCGAAAAGCATCTTCTCGAGGCCGGACTCCTGCCCCACGAATTCACACATTCCTGGAATGGAAAATATCGACGTCCCGCTGGCCTTGCGACCCGCAACTACCAGGAGCCGATGCTCGGCGATCTGCTCTGGGTATACGAAGGCCTCACCGACTATCTGGGTAATGTCCTCACAGCGCGGTCAGGATTGTGGACCCCCGAACAGTATCGGGAAAGCCTCGCGGCCACCGCGGCCATGCTCGACCATCGCACGGGCCGTACCTGGCGCCCCCTGGAAGATACTGCCGTCTCCGTCCAGACTCTGCGCATGCTTGGCCCGCAGTGGGAGAACTGGCGCCGCAGCCTCGACTACTACCCGGAAGGCGATTTGATCTGGCTGGAAGTCGACTCCATCATTCGCAAACAGAGCGGGGGCAAAAAATCACTCGACGATTTCTGCCGAAGATTTCATGGAGGCGACAACGGCCCGCCGAAGGTTGTGCCTTATACCTTCGACGATCTTGTGCGCGAACTGAATGCAATTGCCCCTTACGACTGGGCGACGCTGCTGAAAGATCGTGTCCGCAATACCCGTCAGCATGCGCCGCTTGGCGGAATTGAAGGCTCGGGATGGCGTTTGGTGTACACCGAGAAGCCCAACCAGTTTCTGGCCGCCGTATCCAGCCTATCGAAGATGCTCAATCTCACGGCTTCTCTGGGGCTGCTCATTGGCAAAGATGGCCAGCTCATCGACGCCATTCCCGGGTCGCCTGCTTACGCCGCCGGCCTCGGCCCCAACATGAAATTGATTGCCGTCAATGGCCGCCGATGGACCGCGTCCGTTCTCAAAGACGCCCTCAAGACCGCCCACCAAACCCACGAACCCATCGAGGTAATCGCCCAAACCGGGGATTACTTCAAAACCCACTCCATCGCGTACTACGATGGCGAGAAGGCGCCCCACCTCGAGCGCATCGAGGGAAGCCCCGACTTGCTGACCAGTATCCTGACCTCCAAAACTGCCCCTTCCGCCGGGCAGTCGAGATAACCCGGGCGAACCCAGCCACCGCCCGTTAGACGAAGGGTTCTACGACTTTCGAGTTGATTTGGCGCTTCGCTGGGCTGTTACAATCCCGGCACAAGCCGCTTCTGGTGCATACAATGAGCCTCCTCCCCAAAGTTGCCTGGATCTCCATCCTGGCTGCGGCCGCGCTGTCTCCCGCGTCGCCACAAGCCGCCGCGCAAACCGCCCGTGTTCAACGTGTCGCACTGCTGAAGTCGAGTCCAAGCACGGAGATCGAGATTCAGACCAGCCGGCGCTTGATCCCGCTGACCCAGGTGCTCACCGATCCAGACCGGCTGGTGATTGATTTTTCTGGTGCCGTTCCATCACCGGAGATTCGCACCATTACGGTGAATAACTCCGGGGTCAAGGAAGTTCGTGTCGGGAGCGTTACCGACAATCCCCCTATTACCCGGGTGGTGATTGACCTGAAATCGCCGCTGTCGTTTCAGCTCGTCCCTTCTGCCCATTCGGTGATCGTAAAGATCGAAAACGGTAGCAGCCCGGCTCCGACTGCGGTCGCCCAGGAAGCTCCAGCGGAGACAGTCACACCCGTGCCGGTAGCGAAACAAGCGCTGGCGGAAACCGTTGCCCCAGCCTCAACTCCGGAAATTGTGAAACCGGAAGCTCCGAAAGAGGTTGCGAAGAAGGTCGAGGCCGAAAGGCTTGTAATCTCCTCTCCTGCTGTGCTGCCTGGTCCCGAGCGGGTAACAGCAGCGGCACCTTCGGTCGCCGCCGTAACGGTGCCTGTGCGTTCCTCTGTACCTTCCAGTCCCGTGCGAGCTGCCGTGATGACTACGGCTCCTGATCCGGTGCCCACGCCCACTCCTGGACCCACAATTACGATCACTCGTGTTCCCGTGAGTTCCTCTGGTCCGGCTCAGGTGCGGCACGTCGCCGTTCTTAAGTCTGCCGGTGCGACCGAGATTGAGATCGAAATCAGCCAGCGTGTTACCCCTGAAGTGCAAGCCGTCACCGGTCCCGACCGACTCGTCATTGATTTTCCGCAAGCTTTGCCCGGTCCCCAGCTGCGGGCCATCCCCGTGAATCAGGGCGAAGTAAAAGGGGTTCGCGTAGGTTTGCTCAGCGCGAAGCCCCCGGTTACGCGCGTTGTTCTCGACCTGAAATCGCCCCAGGCCTACCAGATTTTTCCTTCCACGCGCTCGGTGATCGTCAAACTGCCGGATGCGGCGAATGCCGGAACCGTCGCACCCGCTCCGCACGCGGCTCCGCCTGGCCCTGCTGCACCTGCCGCCGAGCCGCCAACACCGCCCCCGCCTCGGCCGAAGGTCGACATCGCCATGCAAGACGGAAAGCTAAGCCTCACGTCCACCAAGGCTTCATTGGCTGAGGTCCTGGATCAGCTCCGCAGGCAGACTGGGGCGGAAATCGTCGTGCCTCCCGGCGCGGAGAGCGAAAACGTTGCGGTTTCGCTTGGGCCCGCAGCGCCCCGCGAGGTGATATCGCAGTTGCTGAATGGCTCGCGGTACAATTTCATCATCGTCGGCGCTGACAACGACCCGAACCGCGTCCAGCGGCTGATTCTCACGCCGAAGACGGGGGGAGGCGTGGTTCCTGAGGCTCTTCCACCTACGCCCGACTCAACTCCGGTGGGGCAGGTAGAGACCGCTCAGAGCGGAAGCCCCGCCCCCGTGGTGCCTCCTTCGATCGAGCCCCAGCCACAGGGGGACTCCAACCCGCCGGCGGATCCAACGCCACAGCCCGGCGATCCGCAACCCGCTCCGAATTAATTTATGGGTGGATGAGACGGACCGGGACGGCAGCCGCCGACGACACCGGTGCGCCCGAGGCGGAACTCCCACAGCCGAGCACATTCACAACCGTCACACGAAATTCGCCCAGCTTCGGGCCGCCCCCTCCCGGAAACACGTGGTGGACGAAGACCTGGAGAAACCCGATGACGCTGACTGTCGTGGGAGGTGCTCCGCCGTTGTACGTCTGGTCGTACACCGGAATCGTCACCAGTGAATCGCTGGTCGTTACAAGATCGTTGCTCGATAGAACCGAGCCCGCCAGGGGATGATTGCTTCCGACCTGGATTTGCAGAGGATAGGTCATCGGAGGCCCAGTGAGAAGATCGTCCATTCCACTTCCGCCCGATTGATGGATGAGGCACTCGAGGCCACTCTGCACCGGGGTGCTACCGGCTTCTGGACTGACGGTATCGACTGAGAGTTGATACACGGTGGGCAGAGTCGCCGTCGTTCCACACGAAATCGGCGATGGGTTGCAGCACGCCGTGTCTTCCTCGAAGTTCGTGGTGCCGGTATAGCAACTCGGGCACAAATCCGTAGCCGATGGGAGTTGTACCGGATAGTAGTACAGGGTTGGCCCGCCAGGCCCGGGACCCACGTTCGGTGTTCCGGCAACGCAGGTCGGACCAGCTCCGCAGTTGGAATACATCTCGAAGGTTTCTCCGATGACGCCTGCTGCCGCGACTCCGGGATTGGTGATCGCGCCTGATGTGGTGTCGAAGAAAGTTGCTCCCGAACCACACGCAACACCGGCATGCATCGGGTCGCAGTTAGGAACCATGAAGGGCTTTATGCAGCGCGAAACCACCGGCACTCCAGCACCCGAACCGGAGGGACTAAATGCCTCCGCGGTGGCCGTCGCAGTCACAGTCATGTTCGTGCGGTTGAAGATGCGGGAGAAAAATGCCGGCAGGAATGTATTCTGTACGGTCACAGTGACGTTAGGGTTGGAGTTGTAGTTTGCGCCTCCAAAGGTCACCGTTACATCCGCGGGCTGCACCTGCCGCGCGGCGATGGAAAGCTGCGTGCCGATATCCTTCGCGGCCTGAGTGGCCAGCGACTTCGCGCCAGGTTGGTACGTCGGATCGGTCAGCGACCCCGAATCCACCAGGACCTTCGCCGCCGCCAGCGCCGCAGCATCGGCGACGCGTTGCGTTTCGCTGCGCGCCGAATAGAGCGTGATCACATCGATTGCCAGCGCCACCATCGCCAGCATGCTCATCATGGCAATCGCGACCAGGAGCATGGTCACACCACGTTCTCCATGTCTTGGGTGCTGTCGAGTTGGGCGCCGGATCATCCAAACACTCCTTAACTCTGGTTTGCCATATAGGTGGTCACCGAAATTTGGCTCGTTCCCGGATAGCTCGCACCGGGGATCAACACCCCGATCACTCGATTGAACTGCCACTGGTAGGGGTACTGCAAAGTGGCGCTCGTCCCAATCACCTTGATGGCCGTGAGGTTGACGAACATCGCCGTGGTGATGACCTTGCCGCGATCGATGGTGAGTACTAAATTTCCCGCCGATCCACAGGAAGTCGTGAAACTCCACTTCCACGGCGTTGCTGCTCCGGCCGCCACCGGCGAAGTACCTCCCAAACCGCAATCGCTAAGATTCGCATTTTTGAGATCCTTCACGACAGCATCGCGAATCGCCAGGATGGATGCCGGGGTAGCCGTGGTGAGATCCAACGTAGACTGGCTCGAGCCGATCCGCGCCGCTTCGCGCGAAGCATGCGTCACTTTCTGCTTCAGGTTATAGGCATTGCCAAAGTCAAAGATGCCCACCGCCAGAACCATGAGCAGCGGCAGGGTCACCGCAAACTCTACGATCTGCGAGCCGCTGGTCCCGCTGCCCAGCAACTGCACCATCGCTTTCGCATGCTGATAGCTGACGCCCATCACTGCTCGCCCTGCATTTGTGCGCTGGCTCTCATGTTCAGCGTGAAGGATTGGAATGGCAGATTGAATCCGTACGGATACTTGAATGAAACTGACGTCCCACACTCTTGCATGCCGCCGCTGGAGCTGAGCGTGATGTTCTCCTGCACGCAGATCGAGGGAGTAGCGCCGACACCGGCAGGATCACAGGTCGCCGCCGTAGCCGTTCCACAGACCAGCGGAGCCGGTGAAGGTGTCAAAGGCTGCACCAGGGTGGGGTCGACCTTCGACGCTTGCAAGATTGGCGCAACCACGTTGGTGGCGATCTGGGCAGCGGTTAGCGGAGTGTTGCCGCAGGTCGCGCAATTGGATACGACCGCTGCCCGCGCGCCCTGCTGCGCAGCCTGCGTAATCGTCCCCGAGATGTTGTACGCCCGTCCAAAGAAGAAGATGGCGAGCAGCACGGCAAATAAAACTGGAAGCACGGCGGCGGTCTCCGCGATTTCCGCGCCACTGGTCGAACACAACAGTGATTTCCAGTTTCGCATCTTCAACTCACGCCTTGCCCAGCGCCTGACGCACCACCAAGAACACCACCGTCACTGCGACCGCAACTCCGAACGGGATTTTCGCCGATTCCGGGTTGTCGAGTGAGACCTCGGGGCCCGGCAGATGCAAGGCTAGAAATGCGCTCAGCATCCGCACGATATTCCCGAAAGCCTGTCGCACACGGCCCTTGTAAATGATCAGGGCCAGCGCCATGATTCCCGCGACGAACACCGAGCCGATCAGCACCGTGACCAACCGAGCCGGTCCCAGACAAGCTCCCAGAGCGCCAATCAGCTTCCAGTCACCCGCGCCCAACGCCCTGATCAGAACGAACGGCAGCAGTACCGCCAATCCCAGTCCTGCACCAAACAGGGAACTCTTGGCTCCGCCCCAACCGGCCGTCGCCGAATTCACCGCAATTCCGGCGAGCAGCCCCGGAATTGTCAGCCAGTTCGGGATGCGGCGGTAGCGCCAGTCGAGCACTCCGGCCCAGACTGCCAAAAAGCCGGCCAACAGCCAGCCACCGTTCTGGATCATCGCAGAAGACCTTCCAGGCTTGCTCGTGTTTCCGATGGTCGGGACCGAATCACCAGGTTCACTGCGATGCCAGAATCCTGCGCGGGCGAAAAGCCGCTGTCCGGTTGGATTCTCACACGCTCGGAAGGGCAAGTCAATGCGGCGGAAGGACAGGTAACTGAATGAAAAAGGCCAGGGAAGCCAGGCCTTTTCATGAAGTTAGGAACAGGGTTACTGGCTCAGAGTCCGAGTGCCGTTGTGTTGCGCGATGACCTCTTTGGCACGGTCCGCCAACGCACGGGCTTTGGGTAAGAGCTCAAGCCCCTTGATGATGAGGGGATCGTTCTCAGCACGAATCTTCAAGCCTTCGTCTTGCCCGAACTGATCGACGAAAATCTCGCTCTTGATGCTGTAGCGGATCCAGTCGTTGTTCTCGACAAAATCCTGCTCGGTGAACGCAATTTTTTCTTCATCCAGAAACTTGCGGAATTCCTGCAGGATCGCATCATCAACCGTGAAAGCCTTGGTCACGTTGTTCTTCACCACGTAGCGCTTGGCGAAATTGAAGAACGCGTAGTGCTGCAGCAGCGTGTCCTGGAAGTGGTTGCTTTTCACCGGAGCAACGATCTCGTCGGGTGTGATTCCGCCGCCACCGTACACCGTTCGGCCGCCGTCGGTGAGCTTTACTTCCTTGTTGCCATTATTCGCATCCAGGTCGCGGCTGTAATAGTAATCGTACAGCGAGATGTTGGAATAATCGCGCTGAATCAGACGTCCACTGGGCGTGTAGTAACGAGCGGTTGTCAGCGCGAGGCCGGTGTTTTCCGCGAGCGGATACACGGTTTGGACCAGGCCCTTACCGAATGTCGTCTCGCCGACGATCAGTCCGCGATCGTGGTCCTGAATGGCACCTGCGACAATTTCTGCAGCCGAAGCTGTCCCTTTATTTACTAGCACGACCATCGGGTATTCCTTGCCGCCGTTGCCGTGCGTCGCGGTGTAGCGTTTCTCGGGTGACGAGCGGCCGTGATGCGAAACGATCAGTTGGCCCTTCTTCAAGAACTTGTCTGCGACCCCTACGCCTTCACTGAGCAGTCCGCCGGGATTCTGGCGCAGATCAAGAACGAGTCCTTTCAGATCACCAAACTTGTCGAGCGCCTCCGCAACTTCGTGCTCGGTGGTTTCCTGGAACCCGGTGATGTGGAGGTAGCCGATCCCGGGCTTGATCAGGAACGCGAGGTCCACGCTGTTGCGCGGAATCTCGTCGCGCACCAGGCTGAACTCCATTGGCTTCTCAACGCCTTCGCGCAGGATCGTGATGTGTACGGTGGTGCCCTTCGGCCCTTTCAGCAAGTCCGCCACATCCGACGTGCTCATGTTGTCGGTGGACTTGCCATCGACGGCAATGATGACGTCGCCAGGATGAATCCCTGCTTTATAAGCGGGTGTTCCCACAAACGGGAAGATGACGATGACTTTGTTGTTGCGCGGGCCGACAGTCATGCCGACGCCGTAGTACTTGCCGCGCTGCTCTTCGCGCAGCAGCGAGTATGACTTGGGATCAAAGAAATTGGAGTGCGGGTCGAGCGCGTGCAGCATGCCCGGGATGGCCCCGTTGTAGATGGCTTTGTCGGGGTTAACCGGCTCGGCGTAGTTGTCCTCGACCACCTGGTAAACCTGCGTGAACTGCTTCAGGCTGTCTTTCACGTCGGAGTCGGTGGAAGGCGCCGACAGCGAAGCACGCTGGGCATACAACATGCCCAGACAGCCGCAGGTTACGAGGAGGATCAGAACAAAAAAGAGAGAGCGACGAGAACTACCAGCCATCAGAGATTCCTTCTTTTTTGGGTTTTTGGGGTAAAAACCCGACATGCAACACAATTTTCGCAGTATAGCATGCGAAATCGTGCCGTTATGAGACGGAAAACCAGCCCGGCGGTTACCAAAGCGAGTATCCGTGGCGCCTACACTGTGAGATGAGAAAAAGGAAGATTTTGATGCGTGGGAAAAAATGCCGCGGCTTGTGGCTGGCGGCCAGCGGCTTGCGGCCAACAGCCAACTCAGCCCAGGGCCGCTTTCGATAGAGTCGGGTTAGAACGACCAAATTCGGAGGCCCCAGGCGAATCACGGCCATCGCCACCTCTCCCCCCCCCTGGTCTAATGGAATCAATCGGTTACGGTGAGAATCTGGCCAGATCTCTGGATTTGCGGAGGAACAAAGTGACCAAGACCATTGCTCCGCCTGATCTCTCATCCAGACCGTTGCGCCTTACCTGTGAGCAGGTCATGCAGGCGTCCGCGGAGGCACCTATACCAAGGGCGGACGGAGCAGTTCGATCGCCGCTTCGCCGCGCCAGCCACGCGATTGATCAAACGCGATCTCAACGCGCCCGTTTCCCCACTTCTGCGCAACAGAAGCGCAAAAATGGGGCACCCAAAGTTAACTTCCCGCCAATTTCTTTCTCGCCACGGGTCTAGCGAATGCGTTTGTCGGGCCGTGGCCGTTGATGAGTATCACCTTGGAGTAATACTGCTTGGCGCGGGCGGCGTCTCCGGTCTTTTCGTAGGATTCGGCGATGAGCATGAGGATGAAGGGGTCGTCCTGGTTCGCTTTGCCGAGGTCAACGATTGCGCTCGGGTAATCGCCCGCGTAGAAGGCGACGTATCCGGTGAGATAGGGAAGGAAAATGGCCTGGTCGGGATTGTTGGCCTTGTCGAGCGCGGCTTTCGCAGCAGCTACCTGTTTCTGGGCCTCTTCTTTTTGTCCTCGACGGGCGGCGATGCGGGCCTGGGCGTGGGCCCAGCGAAACATCCACAGGCTCTTGTCGGTGTCTTTCATATCGGACTTGCGCATCGCGGTGTCGTAGCCGGTCTTGTACCAGGCAGCGGCGCCGTCGATGTCGCCGGACTCGAGCTTGATGCGGGCTAGTTCGTTGGCCACTCCGGCTGCGGCCTCGTAGTCGGGCTTGGCCAGCAGCGCATCGAACACCTGCTTCTCGTAATGCTCCGCTTCGGTGGCGTTGCTTTCGAATGCGTACGAGACGGCCAGCACGCGCAGGGCGCGATTTTTCTGATCAGGCGGTGCCACCTCGATGGCCTTCCGCAGGTGCTCGCGGGCGGCAGAGTAGTCGCCCTTAAGGTCGAGCGCTATGCCGGACTCGAGATGCGCCTCGTAGAGATCCGGTGACTTCCCGAGAGCCTGCTGATAGAGCTTCAAGGCATCATCTTGCTTGCCTTCGCTGTTCAGTTTCTGGCCCTGCTTCACGAGGGATTGCGCCTCAGTCAGAGAGGCCTGCGCATTCGCGACGGGTGGCATGCATGCCGCGACGAGAAAACAACCGACGGCGGGAATCGAGAAGGCGCAATGAAAGATTTTCATGCGCGCGATTATAGCGCCGGTGCTGACCCCGGTCACTGCGGCGGCTCAGCTTCGTTGCGAAGCATTCCGTCACAGAATCATAAAACCTTCTTTGATTTGTGTTTGAGAGGCGCACGGTGGATCAGTAGGAACACTCGTGCCCCCTTTTGAGCAGCGGCTTCTCGAAGTATTTATAGGAGAGTGAAGCCACGGTGAGCGTCAACGCCGTCCCTAAAATTCCCCCCGCTAACCAGGCCGCGACTGGGTACCCCGGGAAGTGGGCCTTCAACGGGTGGCGCAGCGCGTTCATAAAAGCCACGTGCACCAGGTAGCTGCAGTAAGCGAGCGTGCCAAGGCGCATCAGCCAGCCGGTTTGTAACACGCGCGACACGAGGCCACTCGTCGTCGAAACGGTTATTAGCAGCACGCACGTGTAGAACGCGGCCAACCAGGAGTATCCCCAGGTGGTCATGGGGTACGACAGCGCGTCATAACCCTGCCAGGTCATGTAAACCAGTCCAACGAAGAAGAATCCCGTCGCGCCCCAGAGGCCGCTGCGGTTGGACTGCAGCCACGTCCAGAAGGTTGGATTGCGGACGAGCAGGGCTGCGAGCACGCCGAGCGTGAGCGCGTCGGCGCGGGTGGGCGTGAGCACGTAGCTGGCAAGGCCAGGGTAGGCCATGCTCGAGTGCAACAACAGGCGCAGCCACGGAGCGCAGGCAATCACGACCAGAAGAACAGTCAGCAGGTTGCGAGGGCGAATCTTGCGAATCACGACCGGGACAGTCAGGTAAAACTGCTCTTCGATGGCTAGGGACCAGGTGATGCCGATGCCGCTGGGGCCGAACCGGCCGACGTGCGCCATCCAGAAATTTTGTGTGAAGGTGGCATAGGCCCACCAGGGGAAGGGGAGCGGCGAGGTGTGCGCGGCACGAGCCGGGGAAAACTCGGCGAACAGGTGTGGCACGAGCGAAAGCCCGACCACGACAAGATAGAGCGGCAGGATGCGATAGGCGCGCCGGATGTAGAAGGTCTGGAAGTAACGCGGCGAGGGGCGGGCATCAAGCAGGATGCCGCCGATCAGGAAGCCGGAGAGTACGAAGAAGAGATCGACGCCGCTCCAGGTGAGCTGCCCGCAGGCCACGAGCGCCGAAGTGAATGGGGAATGGGTCTCGATCCCTTCGACCGAAGTCACGCCGAAAATGGCATGGCGAAGGAGAACCAGGCCGATCGCGATGCCGCGCAGACCATCCAGCGCAGGGATGCGGGCGGACCAGTCGGGCATAGAGGCCGGCGCAGAGGACCTTGAGTCGGCGGACATCGAAGCGGCAAGGATACCATCCGCGTTGCTGTTCCTTGGAGTCCGGCAGTATCATGTTTCGGTATGAATCTCGGTTTCTCAGAGATGATCTTCCTCTTCTTTCTGGCCCTGATTATTTTCGGGCCGAAGAAGATGCCCGAGATCGGACGGCAGATCGGGAAGGCGCTGAACGAGTTCAGGCGCGCGTCCAACGAATTCAGGTCGCAGATCGAAACCGAGATTGCCAATCTGGAGCGGGAAGTGAAGCCGGAGATTCTGCCCCCGACGCAACCGCCTGCCGGTGCAGTCGCGAGCGGGTCCCTGGTGGACGTGCCGCCAGCGGAACACGTGCCGGCACAGTTGACGGCGCCGGATTCCAGCAACAAGGCCGCCGATGCCTGAGAACGCCGCCGAAACAAAAGACAAGCAAAAAGACAGCCTGCCTGCGATGGGGTTCCTGGAGCATCTCGAGGAACTCCGCAAAAGAATCATCTACTGCATCGTGGCGGTAGCGGTGGGCTTCTTCGCCTGCTGGGGATACGCAGAGCGGATCTACGACATCATGCAGAAGCCGATTATGGTGGCACTGCAGCATAACGGGATGTCGGAGAAGTTGGTCTATTTGAATCCCACCGAGCCGTTCAACATGTACCTGAAAGTGGCGGCGCTGGCGGGATTGTTTGTGACCTCGCCGTTCGTTTTGTATCAGGTGTGGGCCTTCATCTCGCCCGGGCTTTACCGCAATGAAAAGCGCTATGTAGTGCCTTTCATGATCTCGACCGTAAGCCTGTTCCTTGCCGGAGGAGTCTTCGGGTACAAGCTGGTGTATCCGCAGGCACTGGAGTTCCTGATCGGGTATGGGAAGCAGTTTCAGCCGATGATCACGATCGGCGAGTATACGGACCTGTTTCTGACCATCATCATCGGGATGGGTGTGATCTTTGAGATGCCGATCCTGGTGTTCTTCCTTTCGTTGATGGGGATTGTGTCGGCAGGGTGGATGTGGCGGAACCTGCGCTATTCGATCCTGGTGATCTTCATTATTGCGGCCATCGTGACACCGACCACCGACATCCTGAACATGTGCATTTTTGCCGCTCCCATGGTGGGCTTGTACGTTTTGTCCATCGCCATTGCCTACATCGTGCATCCTAAGCAGCGCCGGGCCCGGTTGGAGAAGCAGGCTAAGTGAGGCGGGCCGGGATGGGAGAAGGCAAGCAGATGATCGCGGTGTGTGCGCTGTTGGCCATGCTGGGGTGCAGCCCGGGAAAGACGGAAGCGCCAAAGGCTCCTCCGGCGAAGGAGGTGCCCGCGGTGCAGACGGCGCCGGTGGAGAGCGTGGTGCCGGCGAATGTCGGGCCGGCTCCGAAGATCAACGCAGCGCGAGCGATGCAGTACACCAAGGAAGTCACCGCGTTCGGGCCGCGTTGGATCGGGAGCCACAATCACAAGAAGCTGGAAGAGTACATTCTGGCGCATGTGAAGGGCGATGACCTCGAGAGCGACAGCTTTACCGCCGATACGATCGAAGGCAAGTTTCCGGTGCGCAATATCATCGCGAAATATCCTGGGACGAAAGACGGCATCATCGTCGTTGCCGGACACTACGACACGAATTACCCACTGCGGAATACGAAGTACGTCGGCGCGAACGACGGTGGATCGTCGACGGCAATTTTGCTGGAGATTGCGAACCAGTTGCGCGGCAAGAACCGCGATGGTTACAGCGTATGGCTGGTGTGGACCGACGGTGAGGAGGCGGTGCGGACCTGGACTGCAAACGACAGTCTCTACGGGACCAAGCACCTGGCCGAAAAATGGCAAAGCGAAGGGACGATCAAGAAGATCAAAGCCTTCCTGCTAGCCGACATGGTCGGGGATGCGGATTTGAATATTGAGGAAGACGCGAACTCCACCCCGTGGCTCGAGGACGTGGTTTATCAGTCGGCAGCCAAGCTGGGAGTGCAGTCGCACTTCTTCGAACGCAAGATTGCCGTGGAAGACGATCACATGCCGTTTGTGAAGCTAGGTGTGCCGAGCGCCGACCTCATCGATCTGGAATATGGGTACGGGAATGTGTTTCATCATTCTCCGCAAGACACACTGGACAAGCTCAGCCCGAAGAGTTTGCAGATCGTGGGGGATGTGATTTTGCAGGCGGTGTGGATGCTGGACGCACGGTAGTGGTCAGTCGCCAGCAAACCTTCAGGACTGGGTCCCCAGTTCTGCGCTGCCTGAAACAGACCCTAAAACGGTCAAAATCCCCATCCCCTGCGGCGCGCCAACTCGAGCGGGGGGCAAATTGCCAACCCCATACAAATTGATTTCTAATGCCTTCTCATCATGAACAGAACATGTAGTCGGTGGTGGATGCATCTTCTCTGTCTCATGTTTGGTCTTGTCGCACTGGCAAGCGGGCAATCGAACTCCGACGCGGCCCGGCTGATGGACGAAGCCCTGAAGCCGTCGCCCATTCAGCAGAACCTGCGTCACCTGACCGATGAGATCGGGGGACGAGTCCCGGGGGCGCCGGCCATGGATCGCGCGGTCGCCTGGGGCGTGGCGTCGTTCAAGGAAGCCGGAGCGGACAGCGTGCATACGGAGGAGTTCAAGATGCCGCATTCCTGGGCGGAGGGCGAAACGGTAGTGACCGTGTCGTCGATCGGGACCGCGACCGATCCGAAGTTGTCGACGATTCCGCCGGTCGAGTTCAAGGTGCGGGCGGTGTCGGTTGGAATGGGGCCTGCGTTGACGGCGAAACATGTGCCGGTGGTGGACGTGGGCAGGGGCACTCCGGCCGAATTCAAGAAGGCCGGAGATGTTTCCGGGAAGCTGGTGCTGGTGCACTCCGACGTGCTGAAGACCTGGGCCGACCTGTTCAACGAATATGTGGATGCGCCTCCGGTCATCGACGCGGCGGTCAAGGCGAACGCGAAGGCTGTGGCGCTCATCGCTACCCGGGAGCACGACATCCTGTACCGTCACACCAACGCCGACGCCGGTGAGATTGAGCGGCTCCCCATGGTGATTGTGGCTCGCGAAGACGGCGAGCGGGTGGGGCGGTTACTGGCATCGGGTCATCCGGTGTGGGCGGATCTTTCCATCCCCAACAAAATCGGCGGGCCGATTACGGCGGCGAATGTGGTCGCGGAGATTAAGGGCAGCGAGAAGCCGGATGAGTTCGTGGTGCTCGGGGCACACCTGGATTCCTGGGAACTCGGAACGGGTGCGCTCGACAACGGCTGCAACGCCGCGCTGGTGGTCGACGCTCTGCGGACACTCAAAGCGGCTGGGCTGAAGCCGAAACGGACGATCCGGTTCATCCTGTTCTCGGGCGAAGAGCAGGGCATGATGGGGTCGCGTGCGTATGCGGTGTCGCATCGAAACGAACTGGACCAGGCCGCGGGAGTTGCCGTGATCGATGGCGGCGTTGGCCGTGTGACCGGGTTCACTCTCGGCGGGCGCAAGGATATCGCCGCGGCGGTGGCCGGGATC
>Ga0182037_10000725_pt1 | contig 16405 bp, 16 predicted proteins | sample sta12Cox44000082_FD_125974 | JGI IMG/M metagenome (GOLD analysis project Ga0182037, IMG submission 125974) | Lab enrichment of tropical soil microbial communities from Luquillo Experimental Forest, Puerto Rico - statoxic.12C.oxic.44.000.082 | ecosystem: Environmental > Terrestrial > Soil >... | reverse complement strand
GGCGTCGGCCTCGGACACGGCGTCGGCCTCGGAGACGGCGTCGGCCTCGGAGACCGCATCGGCCTCGGACACGGCGTCGGCTTGCGACATCCCCCAAAGACTTCGCCCCGCGCCCGTTTGGTCCAGGCGCAGGCGGCCCCAGTCATCAAAATCATGAAGTACTGGGAGGACAGGGGCTCCCGGAGCAGGGTTGACGCCGTTCAAAACGCCATCAAGGTCGACGTCCGTGGAAGCCGCGTTCCAGTCGATCGGCGAGGAAGTGGTCGCCGCGTCGATGCGAGCCATCGCAATACCGTTCGGCGGCGTGCCAGGACCTGCCAGGTTCGCATTGGGGAAAGGCAAACCGTTGCAGTATCTTTTTGACGCGGGCAATCCCAGGGCGAAAGCTGTCGTCCCTGGAACCAAAGGCTCGAACCACGCGGTACGGTAGGGGAGTAAGCCCAACGACACAGGGCTCATCAACGTTTCGTCGATGTTGGAGTTCCCCCCACTCGAATAGTTCACATGGGGTTGATTCGAGTCGTCGAGCAGTCCACGCGACTGAAACAGATAACTCATCATGCTGAGGTAGTTCGGTTTGCAGTTCGGCTCGGCATACGTGGCTGTGGTGGCGGTGCCCCAGATCGGCGCGGCTCCGCCGTGATAGAGCTCCACGTTGTGCCCCAGCTCGTGCACCGTCGTCGACGCCCGTATGAACGATGACCCCACGAACTGGACAATGTCCCAGAGCCCGAGCGTGACGAGGACGCGACTGCCGGGCAGATTCGCGATGCCTGACGTGCTCGATGGCGTGTGGTAAAAGAGCGGGTTGAACGCAGGGTTGGTTGCTACCTTACAGACACCTGTGATGACGAGTGTGGACTTGCCCTGTGCGTCCACATTGTAAGTGGGTCTGCCTTGTGAATCCAGGCATGGCAGCGAGCGCGGCTTGGCGCGGGCGTGAGCGTTCAGCACCTCATGGAACAGACCGATGCGGTTCCGATCAAATCGCATTCGACCTTCTGTCGTCGAATCACAACTGGGTGACGTGACCTCGGCGCCGTTGTTGCACACGAGCTGATCCATGTAGCTTTGAAAGCCGAGCATCCACCCCACGGTGCCCGGATAGGCAGGGAACTGACTCGTCGCGATGGCCGTTTCCTGGATAAGCTCGCCCCCTCGCGCATAGGCCGACGGGACAAGATAAGCGTCACTCTCGGGGGACCCATAACCGGGGAGCGCGTGGTAGGTTCCGAGGTCGCCGACGTCGAAATGCGGCGTGATCCCGTGTGAGGCGTACAGGTCGCCCACCATCTTGAGGACCTCGGGCGTCGGCAGGTGATTGTGTCCAGTCGAGTCGGTCACCTGAGTGATCGTGGCATTGAAAGGAGCGGCCGCAGACCCGTAGGTCGTCCCTGCGGGTGCCCACATGCCATTCATTTGGACAAAGAGGTCCTTGTGTGACGAGCTCGCGCCCATGGCATTGAGATTCGGAAGCGGCTGACCGTCCGGATCTTTGAGGTTTGCGGCTGAGTCTTCCAGTCCGTCCGGCAAGCCGTCATGGTCGACGTCCGCAATCGCCGTACTGAAGACGACGGCACTCCACGTGAGGCAGTCGTATCCACCGCCACCTGAATGATCGACCGTCGTCATGGCCGTTTCGCCGAAGCCGGCACCAGCATTGTTCCCGGGGTTCATCAACGCGCTGACGTTGTACGTCGGGTTTCCCCACGATCGCTGCGATGAGTTCACGCCTGCAAACGGATCGGCCGCGATTTGGACGGTGGTTCCATCGTTGAAGAAGATGCGTTCGTTAGCGTTCGGCTGTCCGCTGGCGACGATGTGCGTAATCTGCGCCGATCTGGTTGCAGACGACTTGTAGAACCCTCGGAGCGTTTGCGTCATCGGCGTGACGAGGTCTGGCTGGATGTAGACACCGTCGTACACCACGATCTTTCTCAACGGGTTCAACGTAGGATCGCTCGTGGGATCTCGATACACCACCAGCAACGAGGCGCCCGCGCTCTCCGGAACGACATTTCCGCTGCTTACGTCCGGCAGCGTGACGGTGTGGTTCCCGTTGACCAAGCGTTTTCCGGTCTTAATGCCATTCACATCCGCCTGCAGGGGCAAGAGGTGCAGCACATCGGCTTTGAGCATCGTCAGCGTCAATGGCTGATTGCCTGAGGCGTAGCATTTCGAGCTCGACCCCAGGGCGACCGGACTCTTCTTTAGAAGCCTCACCTTCGGATCGGTGACGTCCAAACCGTCAAACTTGACGCCCGCTTCTGGATTCAACACGGTACTTAAATTGATCGTCTCCCAGTACAAGTACGCAGCCAGAATGTCCGCGTTGGCAGGGACGCCGCTGATGGTGATCGTGCCGGTGGTGAAGCCGCCCACGCTTGGGCTCCCTGACGCAGTCAGGTCGACGCCGCCCACGACGTAGTTGCCAGTGACTAGAAAGCCGTTCGAATAAGGCAAGGCATCTGATCCTTGTTGCGCATGCCCGCTCGACGGCATGGAGAGCATGACGCACGTAAGAGCAACCAGTGTGGCGAGCTTTCTCGGACGGTGAACACTCACGGGCGCACGACGGGTCAACATCGGAATCTCCTTCGGGAGTTCTTCTCACTGGCAACGAATAAGAGTGCGGGGCTAGGTGTCAGATCACAGATTCGCGAAACCACCGATCCCGGCGGAACAACCGCGTGCGTGCATGGTGGAACGACCCTCGCGAAGCGAACGTGCACCATGACTCGACCGATGCTTTTCACAAGAAACCTCGCGACACCCTGTCGCACGGAATGACTTTGTATGACCGGATGTGTCATTATGTCACGGCAGAGCTCACAATTACTTCGGTTTTTGTCTATTTTTGGGACGTCATTAGTCGTTGTTCGACGTGACTATCGTGGCAGCGCGACCATCCCACGGCAGTCGCAAGCCACGGGAGTTTCGGCCGTTGACTCATGTTGCTGCCTTCTATAACGTGCGCCCCTGGCGGAACGAACACCTGACGCTCTTCAGAGATTGGAGACGCGAATACAGGGGGGCGCATGCGTTGCATCAACCGTCGAACAGCCCTTAAGGTCGGAGCCATGAGCGCGGCCGGTTTGGCCGCGCGCTCCGTCGTACCGATGGCAAGGACGCGGGTTGCGAGCGACCAATACAGCAGCGTTGTGCTGGCCAAAGGCCCGGTCGGATATTGGCGCCTGGGAGAGGCCGAGGGGCCGACGGCCTTTGATGCATCGGGCAACGGTTACGACGGCACCTCCATGGGCAACCCGACGTTCGGGGAGCCTGGGGCGATCGCGAACGACCCCGATACCGCGATCGGCGTAAACGGCCCGACTTCCATGGATTACGTCGAAATCGCCGATCCTGATAGTCAAGCGTTCAGTCAGCCGACGAGCGGCCTGGGGCTCACCGTCGAAGTGTGGATGCGGCCTGATGTCCTTGTTTTCCCCGGACAGACCAGGGACATCTACATCCACTGGCTGGGCAAATGTGCGTCCGGATCCGGACAATGCGAGTGGGGATTCCGGTTCTACAGCCAGGACTCCCCGTCGCGGCCGAATCGCATTTCGGCGTATCTCTGGAATCCGGAGGGCGGTGAGGGAGCCGGCGCGTATTTCCAGGATGCGCTCACGCCGGGACAGTGGATGCACATCGTTGCCGTGTACGAGCCTGGAGACAAGGACACCGTTCCTCCGGCCGGCGTGCACATCTATCGCGACGGGGTTCACAGACAGGGCCCCCCCTCGTCGGGAACGCTGTACAGCACATTCGGGATCGTGCCGGCTCACGGCACGCTGCCTGTGCGCCTGGGCACGCGCGATGCGGCTCAGTCGGGTAGCGAGGCGCTAAGCTACCTGACCGGTGGACTCGACGAAGTTGCCATCTACCCGCGTGTCCTGACGGCCGACGAGATTCTGGAGAACTACTGCACCGGGAGCGACCAATGCTGACGGAAGGCGGACCGAACCATGGAACTGATCTCGACTGATTTGCCCGACGGCATCCGGAAAATCGACCTCACCGGTCGATTGGACCTCGAAGGTGCGGATGCGATCGATCTCAAGCTCACCGTACTCGTTTCGACCCAACGGACGTTCGCGATCGTCGACCTCGCGGCCGTAGAATTCCTCGCGTCGATTGGCATTGCCACGCTCATTAGAAACGCGAAAGCCGTGCGTCAGCGCCAGGGAAACATGGTTCTGCTGAACCCGAAGCCGAGCGTCGCCAAGGTGCTGTCGTCGACGCGAATCGACCAGATCATCCCGGTCTGTTACAGCCTGGACGACGCACGAGCGCGCGTGCGCGCCTCCGACCCGGGCGTCAGCTGACGTGTGCAAGAGGTAGACCGGCGGACATTTGCCAGCGACATTCGAGAGCTTCGCCGAATATCGGCCTGGTGGCGCCAATGGGCGGCCTGGGCGGGTCTTTCAGGCGACGCGTCGCAACAAGGGGAGCTCTGTCTGAACGAAGCCGTCGGGAACATCGTCCAGCACGGCCGTGATGACACGGCGCCGCGGCCCATCGGAATCACGTTCGAGCGCCTGGCCCGTGGAGCTCGGATGACCGTCACAGACAGCGGCCCAGCGTTCAATCCGCTCGCTTATACGCCGCCCGACCCACCGCTCACGTTGAACGATGCCCCGATCGGGGGGCTGGGCATTCCATTGATACGCACCCACGCCGCGTCAACTGAATACCGACGCGAGAAGGACAAGAACGTCCTGATCCTCACGTTCGATTGCTGAATTTCTCGACGCTCCGAAACCGCTACAACGAAGAGATGCGCGCCAACCTCGGAAGACCGGAACGAGAGGACGTGACCATGCGCAAGAGTTGGTCAGCCTCAGCGAATGTAGCCCCGAGTCGCCAACCGCTTGCCGCTCGCCTCGTATACACTGGGCGGGAGATCGTGAACGCCGGTCGCATCGATCCAGGCGTTGTAAAACTTGAACAGGGAACAGACGGTGATGGCGTCGTAAATCGCCTCTTCGCTCCAACCCGCCCGTTTCAGACGATCAATGTCCTCGCGACGAAGCATGTTCGACTGCGCATTCATCTTCTCGATGAACGCGAAGAGTGCCTTCTCACGACTATCGATCGGCGCCGTACGGTAGTCCTCGAGCACGGCATCGACGAGGCGTCTGTCGCCCAGGAGCTCCGCCGCGACCGCGGCGTGAGAACCGATTCAAAAAGGACAATCGTTGCGGCGCGATGTGAACGCAGCGATCAGCTCTCGTTGACCGGGCGAGAGCGGCGACGGTCCGCGCATCACGCCCTGCGTGAATTGAGCGAGGTATTGGGTCCGATCTGGCTTAAACGCGAAGAGATGCATGATCTGTGGGATAGGTGCGCTCGCCTCGCGCATCTGTCGAATGGCCTGCGCCCACGGACCTGTGCCGTCGGCGTGTTCGACTTCAGGTAAGTACATTGGCTCCATGCTCATCTACTCCCAGGATTGACCCACGAGTTCAAAAGCGACCTTGATCTAACCACGAAGGCGTTCTGCTGGTTCGGCCAGGATCAACCAGCCGTCATCAGTCCCCGGGTAACCGATCGCCGTCGTGCACCGCGCCTCTCGAAGGGCCGGGCGGCCGTCAGAACCTGCCGGGAATTCGGCAGTCTGGACGGTCCCATTCGATTTCCCAGTCTTTGCGACGGTGAACGCTGGCACTCCAATTGCGCTCGATCCTCTTGGAGCCGATTGGACTGTGCCTCGCCCCCCTGGTCTCGCGTGTGGCGATCAACATGAGCGTCCCCCCATCCGTCACACTCCGCAGAGCATCTGTGCGACAGCGGAGAGTCTCCGTCTAAAGTCGCGTGAATTGCACGAGCGCGCGGAGCGTACGGTCAAGCAAGCGCAAGCCGCCATCACCAGTGCGAGGATCGCTCGCTCGTCCGTGGTTCATAGGGATTGCGGCGTCCGCCGGTGGGCTGCAAGCTCTCACGACTGTACTGGCGGGCCTGCCGCAGACGATTCCCGCATCAGTCGTTGTCGTGCAGCACCGCATGCCTCGACAAACGGGCGTCCTCGAAGCGATCCTTGCCCGAGGCACGCCACTGTCGGTGACGACGGCCATGGAAGGTGAGCCCCTTCGTCCCGGTGTCGTCTACGTCGCAAAACCCGACTTGCACCTCACCATTCAGCCGAACCGACGCTTCGCTTACACCGATGGGACGCGGGTTCGGGGTGTGCTCTCGGCCGCTAACCCGCTTCTCGAGTCTGCCGCCCCGGCGTTTGGCGATCGTGCGATTGCGGTGGTCCTGACAGGAGCAGGCCTCGATGCAACGGACGGCGTTCAGGCGGTCAAAGGCAGCGGCGGGATTGTCATCGTCCAAGATCCGGCCAGAGCCGCCTTCGTTGGCATGCCTTCATCCGCCATTCGCACGGGCATAGTCGATCACGTCCTGCCCCTCGAGGCGATCGCGCCAGCGCTCGTGGCGATTACCCAGGCTCAATGCATTGAGAAGGAGGCGGAGGCCTCAGGCGCTGCGGCGAAGCGAAGAATCCGTGACTGACGACAACCGGCCAGAACGTGACGCTGACCTTGGGCGCGGCGAGCCGGCGCTCAGCGGCGCGGCACGTCTTCATGAGCCGAGCCTGAACAAAGGGACTGCCTTCACGGAAGAGGAACGGGAACGCTTTCACCTGCGGGGCCTCCTTCCGCCGAAGGTGCTGATACAGGATCAGCAGGTTCAAAAGGTGCTCGAGAGTTTTCGGGCCAAGACATCGGACATCGAAAAGTACATTTACCTGATCGCCCTCCAGGATCGAAACGAGCGCTTGTTTTATCGAGTCGTGATGGACAATCTCGCCGAGACGATGCCGATCATCTACACGCCCACGGTGGGGCAGGCATGTCTGATGTACACCCACCTCTGGCGCCGGGCGCGAGGACTGTTCATCAGTGCACAGGATCGCGGACGCGTCGCTCGCATCATGAAGAATTGGACGCCCGGTCCCGTGCGGATCGTCGTTGTCACCGACGGCGAACGGATCCTCGGCCTCGGAGACCTGGGCGCGAACGGAATGGGCATCCCGGTCGGCAAGCTGTCGCTGTATACCGCCTGCGCGGGCATTCATCCGGCCTCGTGTTTGCCGATCGTGCTCGATGTCGGCACTCGAAACCAGAGCCTGCTCACGGATCCGCTGTACATCGGGTTGTCAGAGCCACGGCTGCCGCCAGATGCGTACGACGCGCTGGTCGACGAATTCATGGATGGCGTGCAGACCGTCTTTCCCCGCGCAGTCGTCCAGTTCGAGGACTTCGGCACTCGAAATGCGTTCCGGATCCTCGAGCGCTATCGGGATCGAACGTGCTGTTTCAACGACGACATTCAGGGAACGGCTGCGGTGTGTCTCGCGGCGCTGTTCTCCGCGCTCCGGCTCCTCCCGGGCTCCAGACTCGAGCATCAGAAGATTCTGTTTCTGGGAGCCGGAGAAGCCGGCACGGGTATCGCGGCGCTCGTCGTGACTGCCCTGATGGCCGGCGGATTGTCGGCGTCGGAGTCGCGGCGACGCTGCTGGTTCGTCGACTCCAAGGGGCTCGTGGTCAAGAGCCGCACAGACCTTGCCGCGCACAAGCGGCCGTTCGCGCACGACCACGATCCCATTCCCGACCTGCTCTCGGCCGTAAGGGCGCTTCGTCCCACAGCCGTGGTCGGCGTCGCGGGCCAGGGGCAGACGTTCACACGCGCGGTCATCGAAGCGATGAGCGAGCTCAATGACCGACCGATCGTTCTGGCGTTGTCGAATCCGACAACGAAGTCGGAATGCACCGCGGAGCAGGCCTACGGGTGGAGCAAAGGCCGGGCGATCTTCGCCAGCGGCAGCCCCTTCCCACCGGTTCGGTACGGCGGCATCACATTCGAGCCGGGTCAGGCAAACAACGTGTACATTTTTCCGGGCGTGGGCCTCGGGCTGATCGTGAGCGGAGCGACGCGAGTGTCTGACGAGATGTTCCTGACGGCCGCCCGGACACTCGCCGCACAGGTCGGAGATGCGGATCTGGCGCGCGGTCGCCTGTTCCCGCCTGTCGAGCGAATACGAACGGTCGCAGCCGCAATTGCCGCCGGCGTCGCACGCCTCGCGTACGACGACGGCCTGGCAAACAACCCTGAACCGACCGACCTCCCCGCCTTCATCGAGTCATCGATGTATCACCCCTCGTATGAGAGCGATCGGTGAGTCGGCATGTCGACGTGCCGTTGGAGGTTTGAGAGAAGACGCGGCGTCAACGGCCGCTGTTCACGCTCTGGTTTCTCCTTCAGAATTCGGCGAGCGCGAACGCAGTCAGTGTGGTGCCGGACGGCATGAGCACGTACTGGCGGTCATCGAGCATGTAAGTGATCGCGCCCGCGTACAGCGACGAGCCGGTCTGGAAATGCCAGAGGTTCTTACCGGTCTTGGCATCGAACGCCATCACGTTGCCCGATCCGCCGGCAAAGACCAGACCCGACGCCGTCGACAGCACACCGGCCCAGGACTGGCTGGAGTACGGGAATTCCCAACGCCGCTCACCGGTCGTCACGTCGATCGCGCGCAGCGCGCTGAACTGACCTTCGCCGATCCGCTGCACGGCGCCGCCGCGAAACGCCTCGCCCGGCGTGTAGTCATCCTTCCACGAGAAGAATATGCCGCACGATTCGCGCGAGGTGACGAAGAACAGGCCGAGCGCCGGATCAAAGGAGGGCGGCATCCAGTTCGTCCCGCCGCTCTGGTCCGGGCAGACTTTCGTCCCGTCCTCGCTCGGCACGCGGTTGGGCAGGAACATCGGCCGGCCGTCGGCACGAATCTCCTTGGCCCACGTCGTATTGATGAACGGCTTGCCTCTGATCAGCTTGCCGGTCGCGCGGTCCAGCACGTAGAAGAATCCGTTGCGGTTGGCGAACAACACGACTTTGCGCAGCTCGCCGCCGAGCGTGAGATCCGCGAGGACTGGCATCTGCGTCGAGTCGTAGTCCCAGATGTCGTGCGGCGTAAACTGATAATGCCATCGCAGGGCACCAGTGTCGGCGTCGAGCGCCACGATCGATGCGGTGTAGAGATTGTCGCCTTCTCGCTCGTTCCCACTGTAATCCGGTCCCGCGTTGCCCGTGCCCCAATACACGAGATTGAGCTCCGGGTCGTACGCACCGGGCACCCAGATCGATCCGCCGCCGTGTTGCCACGCCCTGTCGTCGGCCCCACGCCACGTCCCGAACCCGGGATCGCCTGGGCCGGCCGTCGTGTAAAAGCGCCACACCTGCTTCCCGGTCTGCGCATCGAATGCCGCGATGAAGCCGCGAATCCCGTACTCCGCGCCCGCAATGCCCACGATCACTTTGTCTTTCACCACGAGCGGCGCCGTCGTCCCGCTGTAACCGTGGCGGAAGTTCTCCATCGGCGTGTCCCATTCGAGGGCCCCGGTCTTGCGGCTGATCGCCACCACGTGCGCGTCGAGCGTCGTCTTGAAAAGGCGATCGCCGAGCACGCCGAAGCCCCGATTCACCAGACCGCAGCAGGCGATCAGGCCGCTCGGGAGATCACGCTTGTAGCGCCAGATCTGCCGGCCGGTACGGGCATCGATCGCCCAGCCGGTGTCGAGCGGTCCGGTGACGTAGATCACACCGTCGAGCACGAGCGGCGCGGCTTCGAACTTGCCGAGCGTATCGGTCTGAAACTGCCACTGCGGCACGAGGCGGTTCACGTTCGCCGGCGTGATCTGCGTCAACGGACTGTGACGATGGTTGGCGTAGTCGCCGGCGTAGGTGAGCCAGCGCGTCGGATTCTTCAACCCGTCTCGTAGATCCTGCGCCGTCACTTGCGTGGCCGGCGGCTGCTGGGCCGACACGATCGACCACGACCCCGCGGTCAGGAGAACGATGTAAAAGACGCGGATGGTGGCAGCACGCATGTTTTCCTCCGCTAGCGTGTCGCGTCGGTTGCCCCGCGCAGCGACGTCAAGTAGCGCAACAGATCGTCGAGGTCGTGATCGCCCAGGCGATCGGGACCATAAACGGGCATCAGCGATTGTCTGTCGGTGGTGAATTCGGCGAGATTCGCCTTCAGATAGCCCTGCAGGCGCTCGCGCGCGTCCATAATCTGGATCGAGAACTCGTCCTCGTTCTTCCTGACGCCGCGAATGCGCTCCCCGTCTTTCGTCACGAGCGTCACCGGCTCGTAGCCCGGCCTGATGAAGTCGGCCGATCCTCGAATCTTGCTCTGCAGTCCGGCGCGCGGCCTCGCCGATCCAATGCGCGAGAGATCGGGACCGAGCACGCCGCCGCGTCCATTGACCCTGTGACAACCGTTGCAGTTGGCTCTGAAGATCCGTTCACCGTTGGCGGCGTCGCCGGTTGGCGGCGCGGCGGGCACGGCGCTCAACGTGCGGATGTACGCGAGCATCTGCCAGATTTCCTTGTCGAGCACGCGCTGCGGATCGGCGCCGATCATCTCGGTTCCCGGCACGCCGCGCCGGACGGTGTCGAACATGCGATCGTCGGTGCCGCCCGCGGCCCAGAATCCGGTCAGGTCGGGGCCCAGGTAGCCGTGTGCATCGGGCCCGTGGCAACCTGCGCAGCGGGTGCGGAACATCGCGGCACCGTTGCTGATTGCCTGCGCGTTTCCTTCCAACGGGTTTCTCGCCGGACGCGACTCCGGGCGGCCGGCCGCGCGATCCTGGGCGATAAGGAAGCGGCCGCCGGCCAGGCCAATCGCGATTGCCACCAACGCCGCGCAACGTGCCGCCGTCCGCCTCATGGCCGCCCCTCCCTTTCCGACTTGTCGCCGGACTGAATACACCTGAAGCGTGCGGCGGTCAAGCGTCCAACAGCTCTCTCACCAGCGCCCGGAGAGGGCGAGCAACGTTTCCGGGCCATCTGCATCTCTTCCAGAGAGCACGATGACGGCTGCCCGCTACGATGTGCTTGCGTTCGGCGCCCACCCCGACGATCTCGAGGCGGTGATGGGTGGCACGGCTGCAAAACTGGCTGCAAAGGGACGGTCGATCCTCTTTGTCGACCTGTCCGACGGCGAGCCTGCGCGGCACGGCCAGCTCGGCGAGCGCACCCGACAAGCCATAAAAGCTGCCTCGATCCTCGGCGTCGCCCGGTATACCTTGGAGCTTCGCGATCGGCTCATTCACGACACCATTGAAGCCCGGCTGTCAGTCGCGCGTCTGATCCGTGTTCATGCGCCGCGGCTGGTCTTCACGACGGCCGGATCGGGCGTCCATCCCGATCACCAAGCCGTCACGAACATCGTCGTCAACGGCGTCTTCTACGCTCGGCTCCCGAAATGGGAGGCTCTGCGCGAGGGTGAAATCCTCGCGGGGACCGGCCCTCATGAGATTCAACGGTTGTTCTTCGGTCATTGCCGGATGGAATTGGCGTGGCCGTCGTTCGATTTCGCCGTGGACGTGACCGAGATGCACCCACGCAAACTGGAGGCGTTGCGGGCCTACGAATCAGTGTTCAGCGGGTCGCAAGCCGATCTGCTGGAAAAGTACACTGCCGAAGATCGCTACGTCGGCAGTCTGGTGGGCGTGCGCTACGCTGAAGCGTTCAAGGCACGAAGCCCGCTGCTCGTCGCCGATCCGGAAGCCTTTGGTGCGTCACGGTTCGGTTGAGTCGCGGCCAACATCATCTGTCCTCCCCCTCCGGGGCGGTCGAGGGACCGCTCAAGTCGGCACGCCGAACCGCGGGAGCACCCATACCTGCAGCACCCACCACAATGCCAGCCCGGCCATCACCGTGAACACGTCTTCCATAGTCAGCCTTTATTTTGCGTCTCGATCGAGCAGCCGACGCACGCTGTCGCGCGCACGTTGCCGCACAGCTGGGGGCAACGGGACGGCGGCGGCCTGCCGGCACAGCCCGACGGTCTCGCGCAGACCGGTCACGAGCGCCGCGCAGGTGAGACACCCTTGGCAATGGCGCTCGATCGCGTCGCATGCGGTGCTATCGAGCTCGCCGTCCAGGTACGCCGAGATGTCGTCGAGGATCGCTTTGCACTCGGCCGGTAGGCTCATACGTCCTCCAGCTGGCGCCGCAGCATGAGTCGGGCGCGATGCAGCCGCGTCTTCACGTTCGCCTCCGACAGTCCGGTCACCGTGGCGACCTCTTTCGTGGAAAGTCCTTCTATCTCTCGCATCACAACGACCATGCGGTACGTTGGCGGAAGCCCCTTCAGCGCCTCGCGAAGCCGACCGTACATCCGGCCGCCAATCAGGCGCTCGTCCGCGGGAGGTGATGGATCGGCGACATCCAGCGGAATCGCCCCGTCCGCCCTTTCCACGCCTTGCTCGAGCGACAGGAAGTGGGTCGGCTCTCCCACATGCCGGCGCCGCTTCATGAGACAGGCATTTCTGACCGTTGTGTACAGCCATGTCCGAAAGGCCTCTGGCTCGCTGATGCTCCCGACATGCTGGTATGTTTTCAGCAGCGCGTCCTGCATCACGTCCTCCGCGTCCTCGGGATGGCCACACACGAGCAGGCTGAAGCGATAGGCCACTTCCTGCGCCCGCATAAGGAGCCGCTCAATCGCCTCTCGATCGCCGGTCGCCGCGTCCTTGACGAGCGAGGCGTACTCAGTCTTGACGCCGCCGTCCGACGAGAAGTGCGATCCGTCCGCATCGAGCCTAGCGCGCACTCGCTCATTGTACGAGGCGCAGGCCCGCTCTTGGCCAATTCGGCTACTTGGAGAGATGCAGCCGCGCGGCAAAGGTGACAGAGTGTAGACTCCACGCCATGTTTCGAAGACTCGTCCTTCTTCTCGCCGTCATCCCCGTGGCGGTCGTCCTCTCGCCGCGATCGCACGCGCAGCGGACCGAGCGCCATCTTTACGCTGCTCTGCCCGGCGTCGGAGGCGGTAACAACCTCGCCTATGGCGGCGCCGGTATTCTCGTGTTCGACATCGATCGTGGGCACAAGTTCGTCAAGCGTGTGCCGCTGCACGGAGCTGTTCCGCCGGCCGACGGCGCTCGCACCGACTCGCGAAGCACCCAGGAAGCGATCAAGGGAATCGCAGCCGACGCCCGGACTGCGCGGCTCTACGTGTCGACGAGCCGCCGGGTCGCCGCCTACGACCTGCTCACCGATACCCTCGTCTGGGAGCAGCACTACGACGGGCGCGGCACCGATCGGATTGCATTGTCTCCGGACGGCACGACGTTGTATGCGCCGTCGCTCGGCGCGCCGAAATGGATCGTCGCCGATGCGGCGACGGGCCAGCCGATCGCCTCGATCGGCAAGCCCGGCACGGCGCACAACACGCAGTTCTCCGACGATGGGGCCCGTGTCTATTTCGAATCGCAGGGAAATACGCGAACGATGTCCGTCGTCGACGCCAAAACGCGGAGCATCGTCAAGGAGATCGGGCCGTTCGGCAATGTTGTGCGCCCATTCACGTTCAACGGCCGGCAGACCCTGCTCTTCGCGAACATCAACGGTCTGCTCGGCTTCGAGGTCGCGGATCTCGCCAGCGGATCGATCCGCTATCACGTGGAGGTGCCTGGTGTGGCGCCGGGGCGATCTCCGACGCACGGGATCCCGAGCCATGGCATTGCGATGACGGCGGATGAGAGCGAAATTTGGATCGCCGACAACGCGAATAACTACATCCGTATCTTCGACGCCACCGTGATGCCTCCTACGATGAAGACGAGCGTCAAGGTGCGCGACGAGCCTGGATGGATCACGTTCGGGATCGATGGCACGCTGGTATATCCCTCCACGGGCGACGTCATCGACGTGCGAACCAAACAGATCATCGGGACGCTCCAGGACGAGCACGGCGTGAATGCCGAGAGCGAGAAGATGCTCGAGATCGACTTCACGAACGGCAAACCGACCGCCGCCGGCGATCAGTTCGGCAAGGGCAGGAAACGGTGACCGACGTTAGCCAACGCGTCCGAACCTCCAGTGCTCCGAGTGTCCCGACACCGGCGTCGCGCGACCAACTGGGGCTGGGCGGGTGGCGCATCGTGCTGTTGGCGAGCCTCGGCGGCACGCTCGAGTTCTACGACTTCGTCATCTTCGGCATCTTCGCGAAAGATATCGCTGACGCCCTCTTTCCCAGCTCGTCCGTGATCGTGTCGTTGATGGCCTCATTTGCCGCCTTTGCGACAGGCTATCTGGCGCGCCCGATCGGCGGCATCGTGCTCAGCCACTATGGCGATCGGTACGGCCGGCGGCAGGTGTTCCTCTGGTCGCTCTTCGTGATGTCGGGCGCCACGCTCGGGATGGGCCTTGTTCCTTCCTACGCGCGCTGGGGTGTCGCGGCGAGCGCGCTCATGGTCCTGCTGCGGCTGATACAGGGATTCTGCCTCGGCGGAGAGTTGCCGGGCGCGCTCACGTATGTCGTCGAAACGGCACCGAGCACGGCGCCCCTCGTCTGCGGCGTGGTCTTCGCGTGCGTCACGCTGGGAGTGGCCGGCGCGACGGGCGTCAGCTTGACCCTCCGCGTTCTATTGAATCCGGCGAGCGTGCCTCTTTACGGCTGGCGCATCGCGTTCGTCCTGGGCGGCCTTGGCGGCGCCCTCAGTTTCATGCTTCGGCGGTCGCTCGAGGAGTCGCCGGAGTTTGCGCGCATGCGCGCGTTGGCCGCGCGGCAGCCCTTTCGGGAGCTACTGCGGGGCCACACCGTGCAGGTGCTCGTCGGCTGCGCGTTGCTGGCGGGGACCAGCTGCTTTACGGGCCTTTTCTTCTCACACCTCCCGGCGTATCTGGCTGCGGTTCTTCGCTACGACCCAGGGCGGGCAGTGTTCGCTCAAACGATCGGCGTCGTGGCTCATGCCCTCGCAATTCTGCTCGTTGGGTGGGCGAGCGACCGGGTGCCCCCGCGCGCCGTGCTGCGGGTTGGTGCTGTGCTCCTGATGATCTTCGCGTTGCCGTTCTACCGGGCCCTCGAGACGCAAGCGGTGAATCTGACGCTCGTTCTCGTGCTCGCCGGGTTGTGCGGAGGATTCGTCAACGGCACATTCGCCGTGCTGTTGACCGATCTCTTTCCCACGCGCATCCGATTTTCCGGCGTGGCGCTGGCGTTCAACGTGAGCTTCACGGTGTTCAGCGGTCTGTCGCCGCTCGTCGCCACCACGTTGATCCGCGCGACCGGCAGCCGAACGGCGCCGGCCGCGCTCATTGCAACGTGCGCGGCGCTCTCGCTCGCCGGCAGTTTCGGCGTGGGGCGATACGGGGGGAACGTCCTAAAGCCAAGGGACAGTGCCCAGCGCTTCCTGCGGTGAGCCCTATGTTTCTGGGGCTGATCCGAGAAAGCCGCTAGTGACGGCAGCCATTGGTTTGAGCTGCTGGGTGAGGGGGTCGGCTTGCACCCCAAAATTCTCGAGTGCGGTCAGGACGGCTTCTCCGAGCAGCCGCCGGTTCTGCCGGCCATCAATCGCGGACCCCTGAATCGAGTATAGACCTGGCACTCCGATTCATGCCCGCGTCCACTCCGTGTATCCTTTGGAGGCTTTGAAGATCCGTCTGCCGCCAGTCTCAGGCCGTCGGGCGATTCTCATGGGCGCGGTCGCTTGGAGCCTGGGGCTGAGTCAGGACGATCCAGCATCGGCCCGCCCGAAGGAAGGCGATCTGCTGGTCAAAGTCGGCGATGCCAGCCGGACGCCGTTGACGCCCGGTGACGTTCCGCTCGCAGACGGCTACGTGGCGGCGTGGGCCATGGATCCGGCGGACAAAACTGTGCGAAGCGGATCCCGCTTGAATGAGCTGTTGCTGTTGCGGTTCGAGCCAGGCGCGCTGGCCGCGGACACTCGCGCCCGCGCGGCGGCGGGTGTTGTGGCCTACACCTCGATCTGCACCCATAATGGGTGCGATATCGACATGTGGCTCGCCAGCCAACAGCAGCTGTACTGCTCCTGTCACGAGTCGATCTTCGATCCGAGGGACGGCGCCAGAGTGGTCGACGGGCCCGCCCCGCGTCCGTTGCCGGCGCTTCCGCTTACGGTCATCGACGCCATCCTGGTGGTCGCAAAACCGTTCACTGCACCGGTAGGGTTCGAGAAAGGGTGACTGTGAGACTTGCTCTCGCCGCCGTGCTCCTGTCGTCGGCTGTCAGTGCGCAACAGCCGCCGCCCCAACGGCCGGCGCCGCCACAACCGCCGGCGCCACCCCCACCGGCGGCCCCAATGCCGGCGATTCTGCAGACTTACCTATCGGTCGGCGCGGATCGCCTGAAGCATCCTGCCGACGCCGACTGGTTGATGGTTCGCCGCACGTACGACGGCTGGGGCTACAGCCCGCTCGACGAGATCACGCCGGCCAATGTCGCGCGGCTGCAGCCGGTATGGTCGTTCTCGACGGGCGTGACAAACGGGCACGAGGCGCCACCGATCGTCAACAACGGCGTAATGTTCGTCGCGACGCCGGGGAATCAGGTCATTGCGATCGACGCCAAGACGGGCGCCTTCCT
>Ga0182037_10000723_pt1 | contig 16413 bp, 13 predicted proteins | sample sta12Cox44000082_FD_125974 | JGI IMG/M metagenome (GOLD analysis project Ga0182037, IMG submission 125974) | Lab enrichment of tropical soil microbial communities from Luquillo Experimental Forest, Puerto Rico - statoxic.12C.oxic.44.000.082 | ecosystem: Environmental > Terrestrial > Soil >... | reverse complement strand
GGAAATCAACCAGGCGCTCGAGAAGGCGGGTCGCGTGGCAGACTTTCTGGAACTGGGCGAGCTGGCATGCCGTGACGCGCTGGAGCGCGAGGAGTCTTGCGGCGCCCACTTTCGTGAGGAGTACCAAACGGAGGAGGGCGAAGCCTTGCGTAACGACGAGAAATTCGCGCACGTGGCTGCCTGGGAATATACGGGCGAAAATGCCCCGCCGATCCGGAACGTGGAACCGCTCAACTTCGAGTACGTGCACTTGACCCACCGTAGCTATAAGTAGGTAGGTGGTAGGTAGCAGGTCGGAACCCCTTTTTGTCTGAACTAAGCAGACAAGCTGGAGGGTCGACACGAGAATGAGACTTATTCTTCACATCTGGCGACAGAAAACCTCGCAGTCGCGGGGCAAAATGGTGCGCTACGAGCACGCAAACGTTAACGAACATATGTCGTTCCTGGAGATGCTTGACGTGTTAAACGAAGAGCTGGCAGTAAGAGGCGAAGATCCGGTGGCCTTTGAGCATGACTGCCGCGAAGGGATCTGCGGGTGCTGCGGGTTCATGATCAACGGCGTGGCACACGGTCCGCAGCGAGGCACAACTGTCTGCCAACTGCACATGCGTCACTTCAAGGATGGCGACGAGTTGTGGCTGGAGCCCTGGCGGGCAAAGGCATTCCCGGTGCTAAAGGATCTGATGGTGGACCGAACTGCCTTCGACCGCATCATCGCCGCCGGCGGTTATATCTCGACGAACACCGGCGGCGCGCCGGACGGGAACGCGATTCCCATCGAAAAGCAGAAGGCGGACCTGGCCATGGATGCAGCGGCCTGCATCGGCTGCGGCGCTTGCGTGGCCGCGTGCCCGAACGCCTCCGCCATGCTGTTTGCTTCGGCCAAGGTCTCGCATCTCGCCTTGCTGCCGCAAGGTCAGCCGGAGCGCTACCGGCGGGTGCAAGGCATGGTCGCGCAGATGCAAGCGGAGGTTTTTGGGGCCTGTACCAATATGGGCGAATGTGAGGCGGTATGCCCTAAGGGGATCAAGCTGGAGAACATCGCTCGCATGAACCACGATTTTCTAAACGCCGCCTGGATGTTTCGCGAGGAGCCAGCGATCGCAGGCTGAAGCTAACGCTACGTAGGACGGCGAGCTGACAGGTGGGCCTGTGCTGGGGTTCGACAAGGAGAGCGTATGTGGGCAGAGAAGCTAAGACATTTTGAGCAGGTTCTGGCCGACGCGCTGCAGCGGTTGACACAGATCAGCGAAACCCAGAGCGAAGAACGTGCAGCTCCCGGGAAGTGGTCGAGGAAAGAAATTCTTGGCCACCTCATCGACTCGGCATCAAATAACCATCAGAGGTTCGTCAGGACTCAACTCGCGAGCGAAGTCTCATTTCCTGGTTACGCCCAAACCCAATGGGTCGAAACGCAGGGATACCAGTCGGAATCCTGGGAGAATCTCATCCAGCTCTGGGCCGGTTTTAACCGTCACATGCTCCATTTAATCTCTCATATTCCTGAAGAGAGGGCGTACAACCATTGCGTTGTGGGCGCGGGCCCGCCGGTGACCCTTCGTTTTCTGGTTGAGGATTACATAAGACATCTCGAGCATCATCTTGCCCAGATCTAGGAGCGTGCAGGGCGACGCAGAGTTCCTGATTTCGAGCTCTGCGGTCCTTCGTTGATTCAAGCCGCCTGCGCTACCCGCTGGCGACAGGGTCCCATCGAGCTTATGACGCGTCGGGAATTGTTTGCCAGTGTCGGTGGGTCCTTCCTCGCGTCGAAGGCATCGAAGGTGCCCGCCGAGGGTAGTATGGTTGATCAGAAGCCGTACACTCTTCTTGTCAAGGGGGGGCGGGTCGTCGACCCATCGCAGGACCTTGACTCAGGGCGCGACGTCGCCATAAGTGAGACAAAGATCGTCGCCGTCGAGCCGGATATTCCTGCGGGCCAAGCAGCTCAGGTGGTCGACGCATCCGGCAAGATCGTCACGCCAGGGCTGATCGATCTTCACACACACGTCTTTCCCTATGTTGGGCCGTACGGCATCGAACCGGACCCCTATTTCGTCAGCCGCGGCGTCACCACCGTAATTGACGCTGGAACCTCGGGTGCCTTCACGTTCCCAGCCTTCCAGCGCTACACAATCGAGCGTGCTGCCACTAGGATCCGCGCCTTGCTGCATGTGGTTTCGATCGGCATGGTGGCGGGCAGCACTCCCAACATGGGGGAGCTCGAGGACTTGCGCTATTGCGACCCAAAACTCGCCGCCAAAGTGGCGAGCGAGAACAGGGACCTGATTGTCGGTTTCAAGATTCGCTTCTCCAAACAGTACACTGGCCCGAACGACCTTGAGGGCATGAAGCGCGCGCGTGCCGCGGCCGATGAGGCTGAGCTGCCCTTGATGATCCACATCGGAGGCTCATATACGCCTTTGCCGGAATTACTGGCGCTGATGAATAAGGGCGATGTGGTGACCCACTCTTTCAACAGCCATCCTAACGGCTTACTGGATGCTTCGGGCAAGCTCGTGCCTGAGATTCTCGAGGCACGCCGGCGCGGTGTGCTGATCGACGTGGGGCACGGCGCAGGCAGCTTCTCCTTTGATGTGATGGAGAAGTGCCTGGCCGAGCATTTTCTGCCCGACACCATTTCCAGCGACCTTTATTCCGCCAACATCAACGGCCCCGTGTACGACCTTCCTACAACGCTCTCAAAATTCCTGATGCTCGGTTTGGATCTCGGTGAGGTGGTGGAGCGGGCCACGGTGCATGCGGCACGAGTTTTCAATTTTGGCGCTGAGATCGGTACTCTCAAGCCCGGCGCCGAGGCTGATATCGCCGTATTCGAACTGCAGGAGGGCGCGTTCACCTTTACCGACTCGGACGGCAAGACGCGAACAGGGCGACAGAGGCTTGCGCCCGTCGCGACGGTGAGAGGGGGCCGTTTGTTTCATAGCGGTGATCGTGGATCATCTGGCTAAGACAGCGATCCGGTTCTTCAGATGCGTGTGTTCTGAACGGATGAGGGCGGGCGCGCCTTTATTGGGCGGGAGTGGAGGAGCTGGGCAGACACGAGGTGATCGGTGGGCAGCACGTCGGCCGGCGTGATTCTGAAAAGACTGCGGTCTGTCGCAAATCCCCGAAACGTCGAAGGCATGGCGCGGTTTGGGATTTCTTCCCGCAACACCCTTGGAATCTCGGTGAACGGCCTGCGGAGAATCGCCAAAGAGATTGGACGCGACCACCGGCTAGCACAGGAGCTCTGGGAGTCTGGCGTTCACGAAGCCCGCATCCTGGCGGTTCTCATCGATGATTCCCATTTGGTTACCGAACAACAGATGGAACGATGGGTCAAAGACATCGATTCATGGGACATCTGCGACGGCTGCAGCTACCACCTGTTTGACAAAACTCCTTTTGCGTACAGGAAGGCCATGGAATGGAGCAGGCGGAAAGAGGAGTTTGTGAAGCGGGCGGCTTTCGCTATGATGGCTGCACTTGCTGTCCATGATAAGCAAGCCGTCGACGCGAAGTTCCTGCGGTTGTTGCCTCCTATCCGGCGCGAATCCACGGATGAACGCAACTTTGTGAAGAAGGCGGTGAACTGGGCTCTGCGTCAGATCGGCAAGCGCAACGTGGCGCTGAACAAAGCGGCCATTAAGACTGCGCAGGAAATCCGCAAGATCGATTCGCCGAGCGCGCGATGGATCGCCGCCGACGCGCTGCGGGAACTCGAAAGTGAAGCCGTGCAGAAGCGGCTGCGGAAGAGGAGTAAGGAGCGGCGCTCGGGCTAATATGTCTCTCGCTCCAAAGCGCGCGTTTTTTCGTAGCGAAGGTAGGCTCGATGTAGTGCCGGCATCTTGCCGGCCTTGTCGAGTTCAAAGGAGTTGCCGGCTGGAAGTCGGCGCTAGGTCAGCACCTGGTCAAGAATTTGTCCGACGGCCCTGTAGGCCTCCGTAATCGCTGTCTTGTGATCCATGGCTCCAGAGAAGTCCGTGTTGGCAAAGGCAATTCTCCCGAAGGGCACATTACGCAGGACGTCGCGCGGAGCGGGCTTGCGGTCCTTGCCGAAAAAGAACCCAGGCTGGGGGCTCAGGTAGGCGTGTCCCCAGCGGTTCAGAATGATCCCCGCGATGTCGCGACGCACGTCAAACCCCGAACGCGAGAACATCTCCGTCAGTTGTTCCCGAATCTTGCGCTCGTATTCCCGAAACGAAGTGGAGAGTAACTCCGTCCGTCCCCGGCTTCCTTGCTCTTCCAGGGAAAGACCGGGGTAAAGATAGAGGACTTTCAGCGTCAATACGGTGGGGGAGCCAGGCCCGATCGTCTTTGCGTCCGTCGAAAAGGTGGGAACCTTGCGCACCGAGGTGAAGCTGCCGAGGCCCTCAAACCAACTTGCCGACGAGATCCCCAGTCGGTAGAGGAACCGCCAGTTGTGTACGGCCACGTTGGCCAGCATGCAGGGCGACCGATAGAACTGGTTGTAGGCCTCACGATAATCTGACGGCAGGTCGCTCACGATATGCTTGGTCGTCCATGATCCTCCCGCCAATACTGCCGACCGCGTTTTGAGGCGGTAGACCTTCCCATCTTGCGTCTAGGTTACCCAGACAAAGGCCGACTTGTCCGGATCGCCGTCGTGCTCCACACGCACCGCGGTCGACCGGAGACGAATGCGCGACGGCTGACCCGGCCGGTCGAGAGCCGCAAAGTTCAAATCATTGCGACAGACCGCCTCCAGCGTTCGTGGACCAGGGAACGAATCGGGGATCAGGGTCTTAACCATGTGACGCGTCAAGCCGGCATTACCTCCCGGAAATGATTGCCAGCCGGTTTCCGGGCTGTCGTCCAGCGCATGCAGTTCCTGAAAGGCATAGGCGCAGTATCCCGAGAGCACGTCCGGCCCGGCACCAAATCCTCCGCCGGAGTCCAGAAGCATAGTCCGGATGGCGTCGCGGCTCAACCCGTACCCCTGCATCAGGTGGGTTTCCAGCGTCATGCCATCCAAGCGCCGCGCCTTCTCGTCGCCGGGATATTCGAACGGCAGTCTTGAGTTCGAACTCTTCTCCGCGTAATTGAGAAGTTCCGCGCGCATGAAGGCAGGGATCGGGGCGGCGTCGAGCATCCTTTCCCAAGGCTTCACCAACCACACCCCCGGTTGCTGGCCGAACTTGGCCCCAAAGTAATATCCCTTTGGCTCCGTTATCTGCTCGAAGGTGCGCCCGAGCGCAATCTCACGCTCCGGACCTTCCCAACTCTGGTACTTGAACTGGCGCCAATCGAGCCCGATCGACTCATAGAATCGAGCGATAAAACTGTAGGGGTAGGGAATCTGAAAATGGTCGGACCCCTGCGGTGCCATCAGCCGCTGTCCGTCAACAATGAATTCGTTGCGCTTCGCCTCTCCGCCGAAGATGGGATGATTCTCAATTACCAGACATTTCAGGCCTTCGCCTCCTTCTCTCTGGAAGCACAATGCCGCCGCCAGACCGCTGAGGCCGCCGCCCACCACGACGCAGTCGAAGACCTCTCCGGTGTCTATCGCGTTGGCGTGGCGCATTTCGAATGCACGGTCGCGGATTTGGTGTCCGGCCTCGATGACTTCCTGGGTGTTTCCGTTCGAGTTGCTGTAATCCCCCACACCGCCGTAGCCGGTCCAATCATCGGCGCCAATAAGGTGGCTTGGCGCCACAGAGCTAAGCAAGAGGCGGCCGGAGGCCAGCAAGGCGGAGTTAAGAAAGTCGCGCCGACAAATGGGAGCATTCATTCCTAACACCCGGTCGTATGGCTCTTCGCGCCCGGAATCAGACATGCCCTAGCCTTCTATCCGATTCTGCCGGGTCCAGCGTTTTGCTGGAGCCCATGCATCGTTTTCCCACACGTGGACCCTTGCTCCTCAGAGAGCGCCACGCTCGCTCTTTTGGCTCCCGACTTCTGACGGCTGGCTCCTCTTTTTAGACTTACTTGAGCGTTTTGCTGAAGAAGCCCAGCATGCGGGCCCAGGCATCGGTGGCCGCATCCTGACGAAAACCCTGCTTGTTATTGGGATTCTCGAAAGCGTGTCCGGCGCCGTCGTAGATCTTGACGTCGATCGTTTTGCCTGCCGCCTTCATGGCCTTCTCAAAAGCACGGACGGCGTCGGGCGGGATGCCGCGGTCCTCAGCGCCGAAGTTGCCGAGTACCGGAGCCTGGATCTTCTGAATGTCAGCAGCGTCCGTGGGCATGGCACCGTAATTGACCACACAAGCAGCCAGTTTCGGCTCATGAATCGCCAGCTGCAGCGAGAGTCCTCCGCCCATGCACCACCCCACTGAGCCGATTTTGGCCTTGTTCACGTCAGGCCGCGAGGCAAGGTAATTGAAAGCCGCAATCAAGTCACTCACAGCGCGGTCCTGCGGCATGCCGCGCATCAATTCGTGGGCTTGGTCAGGGTCGGCCGCGACTTTGCCGCGGTAGAGGTCCACCGCCAAAACCACATAACCTTGCTGGGCGAACTTTTGTGCTTGCTCCATAACCCAGTCGTTTAGTCCCCACCACTCGTGAATAACTACGATGGCCGGATGCGGCCCGGCTGAGTCGGGCAGGGCAAGATAACCAGTCACGGTCTCGTCGCCGCTCTTGTAAGAGACTGTTTCTGTCCTTCCTGGCCGCGCCCATAGATTGGTCATGCCCACGGAGAACAGAATCAGCACTAAGCTTGATTTCACCGGGCACCTCCTCTGGCTTAAGGATAGGGATTGTATAACGGCCGAGACGAGTGTGCCAAGACACCACAAGTGTGCTATCCTCAATCCTAATGAGATTGCCTAGCGCGACTACCGGCAGGAGCATTGGGTGGCTGGTTTGTGTGGTCGGTGTAGTGCTTTTGCCGAGCTGCGGTCTTAAGCATCATCCCACGGACGCAGCATCGGTTGCCCCGGGCTCTCAGCCCGACAAGGTCCTTTACGAGAAGGCAACGGCCGAAATTAACAAGGGACGCTATGACGTGGGGCGGCTGACGCTGCAAACGCTGATTAACACCTATCCGGACAGCGAATACCTTTCCAAGGCCAAGCTCGCAATTGCCGACTCTTATTACAAGGAAGGCGGTGTGTCCGGCCTGACCCAGGCCGAAGCCGAGTACAAGGACTTCATCACCTTCTTTCCCACCGCGCCGGAGGCTCCCGAAGCTCAGTACCGCGCCGGCATGGCGCACTATCGGCTCATGGCCAAGGCTGACCGCGACCGTCAGGAGGCCAAGCTGGCGGAAGGCGAGTTCAAGGAGTTTCTGTTGAAATACCCCGACAGCCCGTTGGTACCGCGCGTCAAGAGGCGGCTGCGTGAGGTTCAGGAGGTTCTGGCACAGGGCGACTACAAGATTGCCATGTCCTATTACATGCGGAATTCGCTGCCGGCGGCGCGGTCGCGGTTTCAGGAAATCGTCGAGTCGTATCCTAGCTTCAGCCAAGGCGACCAGGCGCTGTGGTACCTGGCGCAGACCCTGGTACGTATGAAAAAGCCTCAGGAAGCCATACCCTACTTCGATCGCATCCTCACCCATTTTCCGCTGAGCTCCCGCGCCCCTGCGGCAAAACAGCAACTCATCGCCATGCACCAGCCGATTCCCAAGGCCAGCAAGGCGATTATGGCGCGCGCTCAAGCCGATGCTGCGCGCGAGACCCGCCACAACTATGTGGGCAAACTGCCCGGCGCATTTTCGGGCTCGCCGGACACCTCAGCCACGCGGCGTGGTCCCGTTGACCTCGGTCCCCCCAACCCTGCCACTGTGCAAGCATCTGCTCCCCAGCCCGGGGCAACGGGCGGCAACGTCCTCACCGTGCAGCCGGTCGGTGAAGAGGCTCTGAAGAGCGGCCGGCCGGTGGATGGCAAGGCTGCAAGCAGCGCTGCCGGGAACACGAGTCCAGCCAAGGCGACGGATGCGCCGAAATCTCAGGATCCCCCCCAGGATGGCACTAAAGCCAAACCTAATGACCAACCCCCGACACCATAGGTCTCAGCACGTCGTGTGAGCGGTACCGTAGCGCCAACTTCCACTCGAGAACTCCTTTCAACTCAACAGACGGAGGCAAGCCTGCCGGCCTACCTCGAGCCTCGCGACGACCTTTCTGCAGCCTGTCAGTGTGGAAAAAGGAACTTGACCATCGCTGCTAACCATTCCACACTGGCATAGTCTAACTATGCTAGGAGGTGTCCCCCTGCACAGAGATGAGATCCCACCCTGAACGCTTTACCTGCTGATTCTAAGAACTCTGGCGCGCGGGGGCGAGATGCACGGTTATGAGATCGCTGACTCCATCCAGCGCATCTCCGAGGATGTGCTGCAAGTGGAGGAAGGATCGCTTTATCCGGCCCTGCAGCGGATGCTGATCAAGGGTTGGGTGAAGGCTAAATGGGGCGTAACAGCCGGCAACCGCCGGGCGCGCTACTACCAACTGACTACGCTCGGCCGCAAGCAGCTGGCAGTGGAAGTCTCTCAGTTCGAGCGCGTGATGCGGGCCATCGCGCGGGTTGTTCAGACGGCCTGAGTGAGGTAGCCAGGGACAGCGCCTTTCTGTCCGTGGTTTTTTTCGGCCCGGCCAACCTACGGTCAATCAAAACGATTGAGTGAGGCTACGGGGAACTGCCATGACATTTTTTAGCGAACTGGGAAGACGGCTGCTGATGTTAGTGCGACGGCATCAATTCGACCGCGAGTTGGAAGAAGAGATGCGACTGCATCAGGAGTTGAGAGAACAGGAGCATCTCGGGGCCGGTATGTCTGCAGAAGAGGCTCATTATACGGCACGGCGCCATTTCGGTAACGCGACCTTGACGCAGGAAAGGAGCAGGGATATGTGGGGATGGAGTTGGCTCGAAAACGCGATGCAGGATGTGCGGTACGGTCTGCGTCAACTGCGCCGAAGCCCTGGCTTCACTGCGGTCGCTGTGCTGACCTTGGCGCTCGGGATAGGTGCCAACACCGCGATCTTCACACTTATTGATGCGGTCATGCTGAGGTCGCTCCCCGTAGCGAACCCTGGGCAGCTCTACCGGCTTGGCGACAACAACAATTGCTGCGTTATGATTGGAACTCAGAACGGAGGAAGCTTTGTTCTCTATTCTTATCCACTCTACGAGCACCTTCGCGACGATACGACCGACTTCAGCGAAGTTGCCGCCTTCCAGCCCTTCCTGTCAGACCTGAGCGTCCGCCGCAGTGGCGTCGCCAGTGCCGCTGAGCCCTACAAAGGGGAATTCGTCTCTGGCAATTACTTCACGATGTTCGGTGTGGGCGCGATCACCGGACGCGCACTCTCCTCGAGCGACGACAAGTCCGGTGCGCCGCCTGCTGCGGTAATGAGTTACCACACGTGGCAAACTCACTTCGGCGGCGACCCTTCGGTGATCGGCGCCACCTTTACCATCAACACGGTGCCTTACACGGTGGTGGGCGTGACACCGCCCGGGTTCTACGGCGACACGCTGCGCAGCGATCCTCCCGATTTCTGGCTGCCTTTAGCTGCCGACCCGGATCGCTGGTTGTTCAGCGCTGAACCCGAGTGGCTCTATCTGATCGGACGCCTCAGACCGGGCGTCGCGCCGGAGAGGGTACAGGCTCAGCTTACGGGCGAACTGCAGCAGTGGCTAGGCAGCCGGCCGGAGGTTATCCCGGAGCGTGATCGGGGCGACATCGCGAAGCAGCACATCCATCTCACACCCGCTCCAAGCGGCGTGGACCAGATGCAGACGGACTACGCTGCCGCCCTGCGCTTGCTTGTGACGATCGCGGCCTTGGTCTTGCTGATCGCCTGCGCCAATATCGCCAACCTGCTGCTCGCGCGCGGGGCGGCCGATCGCTCCGCGAGCGCCTTGCGGCTTGCCCTTGGAGCGCCGCGAGCGCGACTGATCCGGCAGAAGCTCACCGAAACCATCCTGCTGGCCGTGGCTGGCGGCGCGGCGGGACTCTACGTTGCTTACGCCGGCACCCGCACGATCCTGCTCCTCGCTTTTCGCGGAGCACACTACATCCCCATTAGCCCCAAGCCTTCCTTGCCCGTGCTTGGGTTCGCCTTTTTCCTAGCCTTAGTCACAGGTGTGGTGTTCGGTGCTGCGCCCGCCTGGATTGGATCGCGCGCCGATCCTGCCGACGCCCTGCGCGGAGCCGGCCGTTCCACGGGCGATCGCACGTCCGTGGTCCAGAAGCCTCTGATAATTTTGCAGGTCGCATTCTCGATTGTGCTTTTGATTGGGGCTGGTCTGGTCACTCAAAGTCTGCGCAACCTCGAATACCAGCATTTCGGGTTTGTGACGGAGGGCCGCCTGATCGTGAATATCGCTCCGTCACTGGCCGGCTACACGCCAGATAAGCTTGACGGGCTTTATCAGCGTCTTGAGGAGGCGCTGCCGCGAATACTTCGCGTCCTGAGCGCCAGCCTGTCATGGTACAGTCCGTTGGGAGGCAACAACGCAAACGAAGGCGTGTACATTCACGGAAAACCACCTGACTATCGTTGGACGGCTCCCTCCTGGGACCGGGTTGGTCCCCATTATTTCGAGACTATCGGCACGCGCCTGTTGCGGGGGCGCGCTATCGAGGAGCGGGACACACCCGCGGCGCAACGTATTGCCGTGATCAACGAGACCTTCGCCCGTAGATTCTTTCCCAAGGAAGACCCGATCGGGCAGCATCTTGGGATGGGGGACGCGAGTCATAGCGGCGACTACGAGATCGTAGGCATCGTCGAGGATGCGAAGTACCAGGACACGCGTGGCCCTGCCTACGCCACCTTCTTTCTGCCGTTACTGCAAACCCCACCTGGAGAGCCCCTTCGTGGATGGGTCGGCGCCATCGAACTTTACGTCGCGGGCAAACCGGAGGATCTGGAGCCATTCGTGCGAAAGACAGTGGCCGGAATCGACCCGAATCTGACTATACTCCGCGTGCAGAGCTTCGCCGAGCAGGTGAACCTGAACTTTAATCAGGACCGGCTGATCGCCCGGCTTACCGAGCTCTTTGGCCTCCTGGCGCTTATCCTTGCTTGCGTCGGCCTGTACGGCGTAACCGCTTACGCCGTCGAGCGGCGTACCAATGAAATCGGCATCCGCATGGCGCTTGGAGCCGGCCGGAGGAATGTGTTGGGCCTGGTGCTCGGCAGCGCGCTGACCCAACTCGGTTTGGGTCTCGCGATCGGCATCCCGGCGGCGCTCGCGGGAGGTCGTCTGCTGGCGGGCCAGCTCTACGGCGTCAAGAGCTATGACCCGATGATCCTCGGCTTGGCTGCATCGATTCTCGCTGGGTGCGCCGTTCTTGCGGCATCTGTTCCGGCGCGGCGAGCGACAAAGGTGGATCCGATGGTGGCCCTGAGACAAGAATAGGGCAGGGAGGGGTTAGCGGCGGACAGTGTCTTTCTGTCCGTGCGGCCGACCCACGGTCAATCAAACCCGGATTGACCGTGGCTACCTCTCTCGCCCCGCAGATGCGGAGAAACTTATGGATTTATACCTTTCGCGAAGAAAATTCCTCGAAGCTTCGCTGCGGGCGTCGCCCGGACTCGTCGGTTCACTTTTCGTCGCCCCAAAGGTAGGCACTCTCTCGGCCTTACCCTTTAAGTTGGGCATCATCACGGACGAGATCGCCGATGACTTGGAGAAAGCCTTGGACTTCATTTCCAGCTACTCCTTGCACTGGTGCGAGCTGCGCGAGCTTTGGCAGAAGAACATCATGAACCTGGGGCAAGCCGATCTGGAGCGCGCCCGCGCCTTGATTCAAGAGCATCATCTCCAGGTCAGCGACATTGCCTCACCCATCTTCAAATACAACCTTCCCGAAATGCCCGCCCAAGAGGAGAAGCGGGATACTTTCCGGGCCAGCTTTACCGATCAGGACTCAGAGCACCTGCTTCAGAAGTCCTTTGAGCTGGCACGATTTTTCGGGACCACTAAGGTCAGAATCTTCAGCTACTGGCGGGTGGGCGACCCGAGCAAAGCCTACCCTTACGTCCGCGATCGGCTGGCCAAGGCGGCGGAGGTGGCGGGCAAGAATGGGGTTCTGCTCGTGCTCGAGAACGAGCCCACGTGCAACGTCGGAACCGGCAAGGAGTTGGGTCACCTCCTGCGCGAGATCAACTCTCCGCATTTGCGTGGAAACTGGGACCCGGCTAATGCCGCCATGCTGGACGAGGTCCCCTATCCGGACGGCTACATGGCGGTCCGAGGGTTGTTTGCCCACATGCACGTGAAAGATGTGAAGAAAGACCCTCAGAACGGAAAGCTGCACTGGGCTCCGGTAGGCGGGGGATTCATTGATTGGCGCGGGCAGATCAAGGTCCTGGTGGATGATCATTACGAGGGAACGATGTCGTTCGAGACCCATTACCGTCGTCCAGACGGAGACAGGCCGGAAAGCACGCGCGAATCCCTGGAGGGACTGCTTAAAATCATTCACCAGGTTTCCGGTTAGACGACGCCAGTGAAGTAGGAAGGACCAACCATGGGTGACTGGCGATCGTACGACGAGATTGCCGAGCGCTATGACCGAGTGTGGTCTGCGCGTTTCCAGGCAGTCGCCAGGCACATCTGGGCACTGATGCCTCCCAGGGCTGGCGACCGAAAGCTGGATATCGGCACTGGGACCGGCATCGTGCCCAGGGCCCTCGCCGAGGTAGCTCAGGCGCCTGGATTGATGGTGGGCTGCGATCGCTCCGCCGGCATGCTTCTCCAGGCAAGGGCGCAGGTGGCAGGACTGCGGGTTCTCGTCGGCGACGCCACCGCTTTGCCGTTCGAGAGCGAAAACTTCGACCTTGCGACGGCCAGCTTCGTTCTATCGCACGTTCGTGATTATCACCGGGCACTGGAGGAAACCCTGCGGGTTTTGAAGCCCTCGGGAATCCTGGCGGTAACGAATTGGGCGCCTGCCTCAGACCCGCACATTGCCGCATGGAGCGACTGTCTGGCCGAAACGATTTCAAAGCCGGAGGCGCAGCGAGCGTCGGCCGAGGTGGCCCCGTGGGAGGACCACTTCTCGAGGCAGGGAGCCCTGGAAGCAGCGCTGGGTCGCGCCGGCTTCTGCCCCCTACGCTCGGATGCCGTCGCTGTCGAGTCCGACTTGACTGTCGATCAGTTTCTCGAAGATCGCGAGCTCAGTTCGGGAGGACGGCTGGGTTTGCATCTTCTGGGGGCCGCCGGCTGGGAGCGTTTCCGTGCAGCTTCCAGGGAGATGTTTCGCGACCGCTTCGGATCGTCGTTTCGCTGCCGTCGCGACGCTCTGGTAGTGATAGCAAGGAAGCCGCCTACCACGCCAGTGCGTAGCGGTGTCCACGCACGTCGGCGCCGGCACTAATCACCCCCGTCGCCGGATCGTATTCCACTATTGTCGCCGCTGTAGGGTTACTCCAGTCACTACCGATCTCCAGTTTGTGGCCGCGCGCTTGCAGTTGATCCAAAGACAGTGGAGACCCTTGAGGCATTCACGATGAGCGTTCCCTTGCATCTCCTACGACTTTTGCTGACAACCCGGAATTCCATGCGTGGCCACAGTGTAGCACAACGACTCGTACGGATGCCGACGACCCTCAGACCTGAGATCGCTGGCGATGCACACGGCGCACCAGGATATAATCAAGGAGAGACGCGGAATGAAGCCTCTACGGATTTATGCCGATTCCTCGGTAATCGGCGGCTGCGGCGACGCGGAATTCACCATTGACTCTCAGCGCCTCGTTGACTCTGCGCGCCAACAACAACTGATTCTACTCATCAGTGAAACGACGTTGACCGAGCTCGAGGTAGCGCCGGTGGACGTGCAGAATGTCCTGAAGGAGTTGCCATTGGAATGCTTGGAAATGGTTGCGCTCACGGCAGAAGTGCTCGCATTGCGGGACGCTTACTTGCACGCGGGAGTGGTCGGGCCAAGGAGCGTTAATGACGCAACCCACGTCGCATGTGCCACCGTGGCCCGTGCAGACGCCCTCGTTTCCTGGAATTTCAGGTACATCGTTCGGCTCGAAAAGATGAAGGGATATAATCAGGTTAACCTGATAAATGGGTACGGGATACTGACAATCATCACCCCGAAGGAGGTCAGGCTGCATGAGCCAGAAGAGTAAGGAGGGGTTCGATTGCCTGGCTTTCAAGTGGAAAGTGCAGGAACGGATCTACGAGGAAATCAAAAATCAGACCGCCGAGGAACAGATCCTCTACTTTCGGCACCATGTCGAAACTGGCCCCTTTTCTGACCTTGTAAAGCGGTTGCGACAACGCGAGATTGACGCCCTTTCCGGTGCGCGGAAGTGAACCCTGTTGGCGTAGACCCGTCGCCGCCACCACACCGCACTTGTAGACTAGCCACTAGCCACTGACCACTAACCACTGCTTTTACGGCGCTTCCCAGTTGAGGGCGTAGATATCCTGCGTACCGGTGTCGCGAACGAGGAGCGGAGAATCGTCGGGGGCGAGGCCCATCCAGCTTCCCCAGTCAGGGGCCGTGCGAAAATCTTTCAGGGTACCCAGCTGCTCCAGCTTACGGTCTCTGATCCGAATACGGAATATCCCACCCGGCTGGCCAGCCGCCGATGGAGCACCATAAAGATAGATGTAGTCTCCTTGGCGCGACCACTCCGGTCCCTGTCCTCCTACAAGTGCTACTGGGTAACCTACGCCGATTTTTGCTAATTCGGTCCACTTCTGGGTGTTGACGTCAAACAGCATGATCCGGTCTGAGGATCGCGAGAAAGCAAGGATGTGGCGTCCATCCCGAGACCAGCGAGGACACCACAACTCCCCTGAGCCCGAGACCTTCGAGATCTTGTGGGTCCTCAAGTCCACAATCTCCAGATCTAAGGTACCGGCGCCTGGTGCTTCGTCACTGGGCTGACGGCCGAAGAGCAACGAGCTTCCGTCTGACGACCAGTTTGGATCTGATCCGCGGTGATCCCCAGGAATCGGCTGCTCGGGGTTGCCGCCCTCGGCTGGGACCACGTAAATACTGAAGAGCCTGCCGGGTTGTTGCCCCATGAAAGCAATATGGGTCCCGTCAGGTGACCAGCGCGGCTGGAGGGCATAGAGCGGCGGCGAGGTCAATTGGAGCCGTTCGCTGCCGTCCACCTTGCTGCGCCAAAGCGCGCCCTCAGGGTAAGTACTGTACGTCACCCACTTCCCGTCGCGGGAGAAGTTCACGCCCATGGCCGAAATTCCCGACAGATAGGGCGTGAACTGGTGGGACACCGAGTTGTAGCGCACTAGCTCACCCCGGGCCTGGGCCGCCACCACAAATATCTTCTTACCGTCAGTGCTCGCCATCGGGATAGAAGTAGACGTAGGGCCACTCGTCAACTGCACCGGTTCGTGGCTGACCTTCCTGAGGAAACTGTCCTCCTCCCGAATCGCCCAGACGTTCGTAGTTCCGCCCCGCGCTGACTGGAAAAGGAAATACTTCCCGTCTGGCGTCCAAATCCCACAACACTCGGCTGGCGGGTTGTTCCACCCCGGAAGCAACGAGTGGAGATTCCTGCCGTCTGAGGAGACCTCCCAAAGCGACGTGCTATTGCTTTGAGTGCTGACGCCATAGCCTGGAGTGCTGACGCTGAACCTCAGACGTGTGCCGTCGGGTGACCAGCGGGGCCAGCCACCAGGATAATAGTAAGGGCTGCGACCCGCAGCAACAGTGGCGATCTTCCGTGCTTCGGTACCGTCGCTCCTGGCTCGGTAAAGGCTGGTCCCTTGAACAAAGACAACGTCTTTCCCATCCGGAGACCAAGCTGCGGGGGAACGAATGTTGCCGATGTGCTGTGGTGACAGGCCCAAGACCGACAAGGTATACATCTGGCATTCGTCCGGGGTGGTGGGACAGCTTCCGACGAGCAGTTTGGAGCGGTCGGGCGAAATGTCAAAGACGCCGGGATCTGGAAATGGTGTCTGGATGAGCACCGTGTCGCCGCCGGCCGTCGACACCTGATAGAGTGAGTTAACGATTCCCCCGGTCGAGAAGTAAATCCTCGATCCATCAGTGACCATCATGTCCTTCTCGCTGCCGTCCTTGGTGACTTGAGCGGATCCCGTGATTCTTGGCGGCGGCAACGCGGGCCTGAACAGGAAGGCAAGGACAGCGGCAACCGTAAGGGCCGCCGCGCCTAGCGCGAATCGCCACCGCCGAGGTGGCGCGGGCGTCCCGCCCGCTGTGGCACGGGCATCCTGCCCGTGTTGTTGTTTTCCTTCTTGGCGGGAGCGGGACGCTCCCCCGACAGCGGCCGGGACGGCCGCGCTACCGGCGCCTGCGCTACGTCCTGAATCTGTATCCCGCTTCAGCCGCTTCAGTTCACTGCGCAGGTCGGCGGCGCTCTGATAGCGTAGCTCACGGTCCTTTTCCAGCAGGCGGGTGATGGTTTCTTCCAGCTTCCCCGAACGCCCAGGGTTCAGGCGCGCAGGCGGCGTCGGCGCCTGGCTGAG